>Ga0181358_1000032_pt1 | contig 52550 bp, 63 predicted proteins | sample Fa13VDMM110SD_FD_130096 | JGI IMG/M metagenome (GOLD analysis project Ga0181358, IMG submission 130096) | Freshwater viral communities from Lake Michigan, USA - Fa13.VD.MM110.S.D | ecosystem: Environmental > Aquatic > Freshwater > Lake | place: USA: Michigan | collected 2013-09-24 | reverse complement strand
GCAAAGGCACGGCGTGGGCGATCATTTGGGCAACGATCGAAGAACTCGGCTTCACCGTCGCCGTGCGCAACGCCACGAGCTTCATCCAACGCTATCCCGGCTCGCACGCCACGGCGCTCAAGTCCGTCACCACACATCATCCCGATCGTTTCCCTGACGTTTGGAAAGATGGCAAGCGTTACATGATCTCCACCCGTGCGCACGTGCTGGCCGTGATCAACGGTGTCAACCACGACTGGACGCGCGGCAAAGCCAAGCGCGCCATCAAGATCTACGAAATCGTCCGCAAATAACTCAGAAAGGAATATCACCATGTCGCGCCCATCACTTCAGAACCCACAGATCAGCGTCGGCGTCGTCACCACCGGCTACGCCTCGCGTCAGAACACCGAAGATGGCCCAATCGAGATCTGGGTCGATGTCTTCCTGGTCGGCGCTGACGATGCCACAGGCCGTCGCTGGATCCTTGCCGAGCGCGAGTTCAGCACCGAAGACGCCGCTGCCGCCCTGGTCGCCAAGCTCACCCACGACCCGATCTCGGCCCCTGCGCAGTGGCTGACTTCGTCTCCGGCCTACGGCAGCGAAGCCTGGGGCATCGACGATGAGCGCGACCTCGCCTGCTTTGAGGCCGACGCTTACAACGAGCCTCGGCCCCAGTGGTAGGCCCGAACATGAAAACCGAAAATAACCCAGAAAGGAAATTGATTATGAACACCACGATCACTCGCACCTTCGCTGCTGCTGCGCTGCCGCTCGTGCACGCGCAAATCGCGAAAGCCGTGAAGCTTGCCACTCGCCTCGGCGCACCGCAACCCCTGGTCACGATCTCGGACGTCTACCAAGCTGAGACTGGCCGCTCGAACCAGATCACTGGCGTCAAGATCACCAAGGCCGTTTTCGACGCTGACATCACCATCGCGCCGCTCCAGTACAACGGCTGGACGCTGCGCGCGCGCATCGAGCATGACGCGCGCATCGGCACGCTCGTCCACTGCGTCCCCGGCCAGAGCGTGCCGGAAGCCTACCGCTCCGCCGCGCCCACGTGCGACCACTGCCAAGCCAAGCGCGCGCGCAAGGACACCTTCGTCCTGCAGCACGATGACGGTCGTTGGTTCCGCGTCGGTCGCCAGTGCGTTGCTGATTTCCTGGGCCACAGCGTCAACTTCTACTTTGGCGAACGCATCCTGGGCGAATTGAACGACGACGCCTTCTGGGATGGCCTCGGTCGCATCGAGCCGTCGTACTCAGTCGCTGACGAGCTCGTGCCGCTGGCTGCAGGGATCATCACCGAGATCGGCTTCATCTCGCGCAAGTCGGCTGAGATAGATGGCGGCACCACGACATCATCGCTGCTGATGGTCGCGATCAACCCCATCGACGCTCGCTCGCTCAGAGGTGACCCGATCACTTACGCTTATGGCCGCGAAGATCTGACTTCCAGCGAACTCGCTGCGCGCGCGTGGGTCGCTGCCGCCGCTCTGCCGACCACGTTCGTCGCCGACTTCTGCGCGTACTGGGCTGATGTTGCGGCGCGCAATGAGTTCGAAGATAACTGCCAGAAAATCGTCGCCACCAAAGAGATCACCACGAAGCACTTCGGCTTGTTCGCGGCTGCGGTGTTCTGCTACTTCCGCCACCTCGGCCAGATCGCTGAACGCACAGCGAAGCCTGCTGCCGGTGAATCTCACCACGTCGGAGAAGTCGGCAAGCGCGAAGTGTTCTCTGGCCTGACCTGCACCAAGGTCATCTCGCTCGACACCGACTTCGGCACGCTGCACATCAACAAGCTGCTCGACGCCGCTGGCAACATCATCGTTTGGAAGACCGGCTCTCACCGGCTGGCCGAAGGTGAAACCTACACTGGCAAGTGCACGGTGAAAAAGCACGACGCATACCAAGGCATCAAGCAGACAATCGTCAGCCGCTGCGCTCTCCAGCAAGGAAATTGATCATGTTCATTCGTTTTTACAACACCGGCATCCTGCCCACTGGCATTCCAAAAATTGGCAGCGGTTGGCGAGCCTTGTTTGTGCAAGAGCGCCGCAAGTATGCTCTGGTCCTGGATTGGGTGACCGGCGATACCGCTAAGGTGTGCAAGACGCTGCTGCGTGGCGCGCAAACAGATCTGCCACGCAAGCTGGTCGTCACCCGCTGCATCGCCAGGATTTCTGCGGGCAGGAAGCGCACCGAGATAGAGCGCGCGGCTTGCAGCAGAAAACAACCCGCAACAATAGGTGCCGCATGAACAGAACAATCAACGCGCGTTTCGCTGGCACCTGCCATTGCAGCCGCCAGTTTGCCCAAGGTGCGCGGATCACCGTCGACGCCATCAAGCGCGTGATCGCTTGTTACGACTGCATCGCAGATCGCAAAACTGAGACCATGCGTCGCATCCTAGTTGCCATCGACCCCATCGACCCCAAAAAAGGAGACTGACATGTTAGAATACGTAAAAGACACCATCGCTCTTGTTCTACTGTTTGCTTTGTTCTACTGCCTCTTGATCATCACAGCTTAACTCAGAAAGGAACTTCACCATGATCAACTTCAAAACAGCCACCACCACCGAGCTCGTCACGTTCTACAACCAGCACGCCACCAAGCCCATCACCAAGTTCGCCGATCGCAAGACCGCCGAGCGCCGTGTTGCTGCCCTGCTCATATCACTCGACAACACGCGCCAACCGCTGCACGTCAACAAAAAGACAAATCGTGGCGCAGCCATAGCGGCGTCCTGGCAAGACAAGAGCGTAGCCGCGCGCCGCGCCGCGCGTCACAATGTTCTGGTCGTCACGCCAAAAGGCGGACAGATCCAGCACAAGTCTGTGCGTCAAGCCTTCATGGTGTTGGCGCTGCCTCTGGGCCAGCACATAAAGTTTCGTGGCGAACTCAAAGCCTCTGGCAGCGCAGAATTCGGCGGCTTTAGGTTCAAGTTGGTGAACCGTTGAAAAAGCATTTGCCGGCATTTGTCAAATCAACGACAATGCATTTCAGAAAGGAGAATGGATTATGAACATAACTGTCCGCATCACGAGCAACTATGGTCAGCGCGCGGTATATCCAGTTTGCGAGACGTCTTACAAATTGGCTGCGTTGATTGGCACCAAGACGTTTACGGATCGAGTTATCAAGCAGCTCAAGGAACTAGACTACACAATTCACGCTGAACAACACCCCACTCTTTAGAAAGGACAACTCTCATGACTTTACCATTAGCAGCGCTCGCCGACACTCACGCACCGCAGCTTTCCAGCCGGTACCAATTCATTTCCACCCAAACCATCATCGAACGTTTTGCGGAAGAAAACTGGCACGTTGAAACGGCGCACACGGCCAAGCCGCGCAAGCGCAACAATGCGTTCACCAAGCACGTCATCGACTTCCGCAATCCTGAATTGAAGCCTGTAAACGGCGCTGTCCCGCGCATCTTGTTCGTCAACAGCCATGATGGCACGTCGCGCGCCAAGGTGTTGGCCGGCATATTCAGCTTTGCTTGCGAAAACGGCTTGGTGGTCGGCACCACGGCTCACCACGAAGCTGTTCGCCACACCGGCGACGCTGCTGCTGATCTGGTTTCTCGCATGCGCGAGATTGCGCGGTCGTCTGCAGATCTGTGCAACGTCATCGAGCGTTGGTCCAAGACAAAGTTGACTAAGCCGCAGCGCCGCCAGTTCGCGCTCTTTGCGGCACAGCTGCGTTGGGGCAATGCGCAACTGTATTCTCCGGACTCGCTGCTGGAGGTGCTGCGCGAAGAAGATGATCGCGGCGATTTGTGGGCCACGTTCAACGTCATCCAGGAACACACGGTGCGCGGCGGCGCTGAAGGTGTGAGTCGCACAGGCCGCATGACGCGCGCTCGTCCATTGAACGGCATCACGCGCTCGTTGGATTACAACTCACAACTTTGGCGGCTTGCCGAAGAAGTTTCTGGCTGGTAAGGAGAATCAAAATGCCCACAATCATTCGTGACCGTTCCGCTGTGCGCGGAGCTCAAATTGAAGATCTCAATCACACATACGGTCAACTCAGCAACGATGCCGGTTTCAAAGGTTTCAAGTCTCGCGCGGCAGCGGAAGTGCAAGTTGATATGCTGCTTTTAAAAATAAATCCATTTCAAGAGGGTACGATTAGCCACAAATTGCACGAAGAAATTTCTAATCAAAAACCCATCGAGCCGCGTTCTGAAAGCGGCGAAGCGCGGAAGCGCGTTGTCGTCCAGCGCGTGATGGCCACGTTCACAGGTGAATCCAAGCCGCAGACAGGTTCCCTGCGCAATCAGATCTTGCTGTTCATTCAGCAGTGTGAAAACCACACCTGCACAGCCAAAGAGCTGCAAGAACAATTCAAGCAACCCATTCGTGGTCACTTGCAAAAGCTGATCGAAAAGCATCATCTCGTTACGATTGAAGAAGAATGAGCAATCCGCTAACAATCGTTGGGGCTGGATTGGCGGGACTTGTGGCTGCGCATGCGTGGCCACAAGCTCCGGTGTTCGAGGCTTCAGTCTCGCCGCGCGCCGGGCACAAGGCGTTGTTGCGGTTCCGCAGCGACGCTGTGAGCCACCTTGTGGGCATTGAATTCCGCAAAGTTCGCGTTCACAAAGGCATTTGGGCTGATGGCGCTTTTCAAGCACCTTCAATCTTGTGGGCCAACAATTATTCTCAAAAGGTTTTGCAAGGTCAGCTGCGCGGCGACCGCTCCATTTGGAGCATCGATCCGGTTGAGCGGTTCATTGCGCCGGACAATCTTTATGAACAACTGATCGATGCGGTGGGCAACCGTGTGCGTTGGGATTCTCCTGTTGATTTCGCCGACAGCAAATCATCAATCATTTCCACCGCACCGCTGCCTTTGGTTTTGAAAGCACTGAACATCGCCGCGCCGGTAGAATTTCCGCGCGCGGCGATACGTGTTGTGCGTTGGAGGATCAGCAACTGCGATGTGTTTCAGACAACGTACTTCCCAGAGCCTTGGCTCAATGTTTATCGCGCATCAATTACGGGCGACACGCTGATTGTTGAATCCGTCGGCGAACTCACGAAAGACGACACGCATGAAGTTGGTCGTGCATTCGGTATTTGTTTAGAGGACAATCAATTTTTGGAAAGCATTGATCAAAAGTATGGCAAGATCGCTTCGATTGATGATGCCGTACGCAAGCAGTTGCTGTTCACGTTGACGCACAACCACACCATCTATTCGCTTGGGCGCTTTGCAACGTGGCGCAACATCTTGTTGGATGACGTTGTCAACGACATCGCTGCCATCAAGCGCTTGTTGAAAACCAACAGCGCATATGACGCGCGCAAGGCGGCGACATGAAGTGTTCTTTTTGTGGGGCGGACAGCCGCGTGACTGATCGCAAGGTTTTACCTGAAAAGCACTGCGTCGTGTTGTATCGCGCGTGCACCCGGCAACACCGCTTCATGACGGCTGAAGTTTACATCTCGCAACTTGCAGATGCACGCGAGATGAGTTGCGCGGTGCGCAACATCACACGGCGCATTCAGCGTTTTCAGCGCGACATGGCCATTGCATCAGACGCGCGTCCGGTGCGTGACGTGGCTGATGCGTTCAACTTGACAGAAACGCGCGTGCGTCAGATTTGTTCGGCGATGAGACCCTTGCTTAAAATTTCAAAGCGGAAGAAGATAATTAAACTCAGAAAGGAAACGACCAATGAAAGCAACACTAATAAGTTTCACTCCGGAAGCAAAGGAGCTGTTGATCTTCACCAAGTCCACAAGGCTCACCATGAGTCCCGGCTTGATGAACGAAATTCGCGCTTGGTCCGAGGAAAGAAAGCTCGCTGAATTAGAATACATGGCCAACACGATCCCCAGCAGCTGGGAATTTGTTGACTACGTATTCATGATTGAAGGTGTGAGCCGCGCGTTCACTCATCAGTTTGTTCGCTCTCGCCAAGGTTCTTACGCGCAACAAACCATGCGCGTGCTCAATATGGGTGAGTACGATTACGTCATGAGCGACCGAGTCCACGCCAACATACAAGCGCGCGGTTTGGTCGACATCATCAACCAAAACATCCGCTCTGTTTACAATCAACTCGTCGCGATGGGTCTTCCCGCCGAAGACGCACGCGGCATCCTGCCCACCAACATCGCCACCAACATCGTTGCCAAGTTCAACTTGCGCGCGTTTGTTGATCTGGCCAAGAGCCGCACAGGCGGACGCACGCAAGGCGAATATCAAGCCGTCATGAACGCCATGGTGGATGAAGTTCTCAAGGTTCACCCTTGGGCAGACAAATTCATGTTCCAACAAGGACGTGATTACTTCGCCGAAATCGAGCAGTTTGCCGAGGAAGAGTATGGCGGCGACCTGCTTAAAAAGGGTCGGTTGCTGAAGATGGTCGACAAGATGCGCAAAGGAGAGTGAGTCATGAAATACTTATGCATCGATGGTCCTTTTTCTGGCCGCAAACTCTGGTTGCGTTCCGGCGGACACACCCTGGTTTTCAGCATGCATGGCTTCACGGGTCGGTATGTGCCGGCAGGCGTGGACCAAGTTCGTTGGGAGAGCCGGGCATGACGCGCATCAATTGTGTGCCGCCGACGGAGCTTTCGCGCCAGCACCTGCTGGCTGAATACCGTGAGCTGCCGCGTGTGTTCAAGTTGGCGGCGGAAGCCTTCAGGCGCGGCACCAAGGTCGTCGCACCTGCTCAATACACGTTGGGCGCTGGTCACGTCAAGTTCTTTTATTCTCGGCTGGCTTATTGCGCAGCGCGGTTCCAAGCGCTGCGCACGGAAATGTTGTGCCGAGGGTACAAGCCGAATTACGATCATCCGCCTTTGGTCAACGTCGGCCAGGAGTGGTGGCAAGACTGGTTGCCAACCGCTGCCGCTCTCGACGTGAACCGCCGCCGGATTTTAGAAAGGACAACTCAGAGATGACCAAGTTCATCATCGTTGATTTAGACAATTGCATCGCTGACGATGCTTGGCGCATTCCCAAGATCAATTGGAGCAAGCCGACGCCAATGGCTCGCTATCATGATTACCACTTGTTGAGCGGCTTTGATGAAATTGGTAACCTCCGCATTTTCGACGAGCACGCTGATTGTTCGCCAATCATCTTCACCGCGCGCCCGGCGCTTTATCAGGCGCTCACGCGCGAATGGCTGGCGCGGCACGGCGTACCTTACGAACGCCTTTTGATGCGTGACAACGATGATCATCGCGATTCGCTCGAATTGAAGCGCGCGATGTTGCTTGGTTTGCCGGAATTTTATGGCATAGCGCTCGAAGCCATCGCGGCTGCGTACGATGATAGACAAGACATTGTGGATATGTATCGCTCTTACAAAATAACAGCCCATCGACTTGAAATTCACAATGTGTGTGCATACACACCGCCGAAGAAGGAGTTCGCATGAAAACAGCCGCAGACATTTTGGCCGAGATGGCCGACACCTACCGTGAACGCAACAAGGTTTACGGCGACAACTACAAGCGTGTAGGTGACGTTATGATGGCGCTGTTTCCCAACGGTGTGACGTTGGAAACGGCGGAACAATTCAACACCTGGCACTTGTTTGAGTTGATGGTGGTCAAGATCACACGCTTCGCCAACAGCGAGTTGCAGCACGAAGATTCAATTCACGATTTGGCGGTTTATGCCGCTATGGTAGAGTCATTGATCAGAAAGGAAAATAAACAATGAGCAAGATCTTAGTCACTGGTGCCGGAGCAGGATTAGGCAAACACATTTGTCAAGCCTTGCGACGCTATGGCCAGGATGTTTTTGAATTCGATCGCAAGCGCGGCCACGATGTTCGTGACCCCAACGAAACTCTTGGACCGCCGCCATTTGGTTTGGACGTTTTGATCAATTGTGCAGGAATCAACAAGACCGCCTGGCTTGAAGATCTTGCTGAATCCGAATGGGACGAGGTGATGGACATCAACGCAAAGGGCATCTTCAAAATGACCCAATGGGCGCTGCCTGAGCTGATCAAGTCGCGCGGCACCGTTCTCAACATCATTTCCAACGCTTCGCACATGCCGATGACCACGAGCTTGGCTTACAACGCATCCAAAGGCGCGGCGCACATCATGACGCTGCAACTAGCGCGGGAATTGACCAAGAAACACGGCATCACGGTTTTTGGGATCAGCCCTAACAAGTTGCTCGGCACGGAAATGTCCAAAGACATCGAGGATCAGGTTGTCAAACGTCGCGGCTGGACGCCAGAATTCGCAGCGCAATATCAAACCAACGCCTTGTTGGCTGGCGAAGAGACCGACCCCGCCCAGCTCGCTGAATTTATTTCTTTCATCCTTTCAACCAAGTCGCGTCACAAGTACTTGACCGGCTGCATCTTGCCGTACGGAGCTTGATCATGAAATTCTTTATCGAACAAATTGCTTTGTGCCCACCCAACCCGGAGCTCGCCATCAAAATGCTCAAGGAGCTTGGGTTGGATGATTGGGTGCATGATCACGCAATCGCAGTGGGCACGGTTTTCGATGAGCCCGGCAAAAATGAAGCTGACCTGGCGTTCAATTATCAACACGCGCGTCAACAGTTGGAACTTGAAATTCTGCATTACACAGCTGGACCAAATTGGATGCGGGGTCGTCCGCCGATGGTTTCGCACTTAGGCATGCATTGCGCCGCCGAAGAGTTGGCCGTGTTCCGCCGCAAGTTCGCCGATATGGGGATCAGGGTGGCTCAGGAAGTTTTCACAGAGAGCCACACCAATCCATACTTGCTGGAAGTGCAGCGTAAGTATCAGTACGTCATCTTCGACACGCGCGACGTGCTGGGCGTCGACCTCAAGTTCATTGTGAGGATTCAACCCGGTTGATCAATCGCGCACAAAGGTCCGTCACCCCCGACCTGTCGCCCGGCGCAGGCGTGCGCGAAGCCGGGCACCATTCAACCACGGAGGCAAAATGAAACTCACATACAAATGCACCCATTCGTTCGACGGTGAAAATGAGGTCGAGCTTGAGATCCTGTATGAGTACACGCCACCCTCACCGGCACGCGGCCCGACATACAGTTGCGCCGGTGAACCGGCTGAGTACACCGAGGTCGAGGTGATCTCAATGCGGATCGACGGCGTTCCCGCAACGCACGATCAACTGTCAGAGGTCGATGAGAACACGCGGCTGTACGAAGAAATGGAAATCCACGGCGCTGAATGCCGCGCTGAAATGAGGGGAGATTAAAATGAAAGAAGATCTTAAAGCCATCGCGTTTCTGTTTTCAGCCATCGCACTGATAATGCTGGCCACGCTTTTATTCTCTGGCGCAGCCCAATGGCTTTCTGGTGTTGCGTGGCGGCTTGGCCTCGTATCCGTTGCCGCGCAATGGACGATCTACATCATGAGCCTGTGCTTGTGCATCGGCTTCGTGCTGACCGTTGCTGGCCGGGTGGTGATGGGCGGTTGGTGGTTCAGTGATTACCCGCTGCCGAGGGACGAGAGATGACCCGCGCCCCGACTGAGATGGAACTGCGTGTGATGACCGCAATGGCCGGTTTGGGAATAGGCGATGATCGGTTTGAAGTTGCCCGTGCCGTGATTCGCGCTATGCGTGATGTTGGGCCGATAGCCAAGGCGTTGCCGTTTTTGGTTCATACGGGCGGGCATGGCGAACCAAAGCCGCCTCATCCACTTGTTGCTTGGGCCGAAATGATCGACGCAGCCTCGCCGCCGGAGGAAACAGATGACCCAGATTAAAGACCTACTAGCCTCCCTCCGTAAGCGCGAAGAAGCTGCGTGGGGCATGGCGAGTATGTTCCTTGAGAACCGTGACGCGCATGGGGTGATGGACGCTGGCTCTGAGCTGGAGTCATTGCGCCGTGCTATTTCTGAGATAGAGAAATTAGAAAACGCCATGTTGGCGCTGGATGGATCGCACGAGGCGAAAAAAGATGACTAAAGATTTGATTGTTGTGTTCGACACGGAAACGACAGGTCTGCCATTGCACCCCGATGCGCCATTGGAAAAGCAACCCAAGATAATCGAGCTAGGCGCGGCGCTGCTCGATTTTGAAGGCAACGTCGTTGATAAATTCCAACAGCTTTTGCATCCAAATGAAGAAGTCACGGAATTGATCACCAAGATAACCGGCATCACCAATGAGCAACTTGTTGGGCAACCGAAATTCGTGGATGTTTTGCCGCAGCTGCGCGAATTCTTTGATCGAGCTTTCGCCGTGTTCGCACACAATTTGCCGTTCGACAAAAAGCTGCTGATGTTCGACTTGAGTCGCGCGGCGTGCGAGGATTTTCCTTGGCCATCACAAGAATATTGCACCATCGGGTTGCATCGTTCAATTTGGGGACGCAACATGAAGATGACCGAACTTTACGAGCATGCCATGGACAAGCCGCTGCCACAAACGCATCGTGCGCTTGACGACGTGATGGCGTTGGTTGAGATAATTAACGCACTTCAGCTTCACAAGCTGCCGTTTGAAGACCGCGATGCAGTTCAAGGCTTGCCAAAATGACGTTACCACAGCTGCGGTGTCGCACCGAGTTTAGTTTTCGGCAAGCGTTTGGCCCTGTCTCGTGTGTGGCTGAGGCTGTGAAGGCATTGGGTGCTACCGCTGCAGGCATGGTTGATGGCGGCACGTGGGGTCATGTTCGTTGGGCCAAGGCGGCGCAAGGATTCAAGCCGTTGTTCGGCACTGAATTCGCCGTGGCGTTGCCCGGTGGGCGCAAACCAATAGCCTGGGTTCTCGCTGAAGACACAAAAGCGTTTTATCGTTTCAGCACCGCATTGCGTCAATCAGAAGCCGACCCGCTGCAGCTGTTGAGAGCAAGTCCGGGCGTCATCAGATTTGCAGGCGATGCGTTGGTCGATCCGGAAACATTTGATTACATCGACCTTAATCCAATTTCTCCCATAGCACAACGCACGGCGCTCGCATTGCATCGCCGGACCGGCAAGCCGCTTGTCATAACCTCAGCCAACTATCACCCTCGGCGCGAAGATTACGCAGCCTTCATGGCCATTGGCGGCAGGGAAGCCATGACGCCGCAGCACATCTTGACTGAATCAGAGCTGCGCGCTTGCATTCGCATTTTAGACGAAGCGGAATGGGCGCAAGCTGTTAAAAACACGCACGAGGTGGCAGAGCGTTGTGCAGGGGCATTGCCTACCGCGCCGCTGATCCGTGTTGAAGGCGATTTGCGCGCGCTGGCTGAAGCCGGGCGGCAGCTTCGATTGTCGCTCGGGCATCTGCCTGCGTGGTCGCAACTCTACGAAGATCGGCTGCAGCGCGAGCTGACAGCAATCGAGGCCAAAGAATTTGAGAGCTATTTCGTGGTGGTCTCTGATCTTGTTCAGTGGGCCAAAGAGCGCATGCTCGTCGGTCCGGGACGCGGCTCCTCGGCAGGCTCATTGCTGTGCTACCTGCTTGGAATCACAGAGGTCGATCCAATCCCGCACGGATTGTTGTTTGAGCGGTTCATTGATTTGACCCGCAAGGATTTGCCCGACATCGACATCGATTTTTCAGACACCAAGCGTGACCAGTGTTTCGATTATTTGGCCAACAAGTATGGGCGCGAATGCGTGGCACGCATCGGCAACGTCAACACGCTGAAGCCGCGCTCCGTGATGGCTGAGGTGTGCAAGCGTTTCGGTATACCCGACAAAGAGCGATTTGACCTGCTCAACGTGTTGATCGAATACTCTTCTGGCGACTCGCGGTATGGCAAGGGGCTCGAGGATACACTCACCAACACCGATACCGGGCGGCGGTTCATGGAACGCAACCCAAAAGCTGTCGTCATGAGCGAGGTAGAAAACCATGCATGGCACACCGGGGTGCACGCTGCAGGCGTGATCGTTTGCAATGTGTCGGTGAACGAATATTGCACCGTAGGGGCGAATGGCGTAGCTCAAATCGACAAGCCAGACAGCGAATATCTTAACTTGCTCAAGATTGACGTATTGGGGCTGCGCACGTTGGGTGTCATCGAAGACAGCGGCGTGACGACCGCCGATGAACTTTATAATCTCAAGTTGGACGACCCCAAGGTGCTCGACATCTTTAATCAACGCAAGTACACCGGCATCTTTCAATTTGAGGGTCAATCTCAACGCAGCATTTCGGCGCAAGTGCACATTGATTCATTCCGCACCGTCGACCACATCACCGCTTTGGCTCGTCCTGGTCCACTCGGCGGCGGCGCAACCGGCAAGTACATCGCCCGCAAGTCTGGGCAAGAACCAGTAACATACACCCACCCCGCACTTGAAGGTTTGCTGGCAGACACGTATGGCGTGGTGCTTTACCAAGAACAGGTGATGCGCATCGTGCGCGACATCGGCAAGTTCTCTTGGGACGAAACCACTGTTATTCGCAAGGCTATGAGTGGCCGCAAGGGCAAGGAATTCTTCGATCGTCAAGGCGAGAAATTCATTGCCGGCGCGGCACAAGACAACATCAACGATGCCGTCGCCCACGACATATGGAATGAAATCTGCAATTTCGGCGCGTGGGGCATGAACAAGTCGCACACTTGTGCGTATGCGGTGATCAGTTATTGGTGTGCCTGGATGAAAGCGTATCACCCGTTGGAATACGCTGCTGCATGCCTGCGGTCCGCCAAGGATGACGATCAAACCATAGAGATCCTGCGCGAGATGGCTGTTGAAGGTGTGGAATACACCGCATTTGATCCTGAATTGAGCGAAATCAACTGGGCCGTCAAAGATGGGCGGCTGGTCGGCGGTTTCATGAATCTGGTTGGGTTTGGCCCTGCCAAGGCTGTGGCTGCTGTGGAAGCAAGGCGTCTCAGCACAACAGACGACAAGTTGCGCAAGCGCATCGCACAAGCGAAGGTGAAGTTTGCCGATTTGTATCCCATAAGCCGCCAATATGCTGATTGGTATGCCGACCCTGCTGCGCATGGATGTCGCGTTGGATCGACAATCTGCACCGCCGACAAGCTGCCCGATGGTGCTGATGTGTTGTTCATTGGTAAGATCGTCAAGAAAGAGTTGCGCGACGAAAATGAGACTGTACGCGTTGCTCGTCGTGATGGGAAGAAGCTGTCTGGTCAAACGCTGTTTGTAGATTTTTTCTTGAAAGACGATACGGGCATCCCGGTGATCTGCCGCATCGATCGTTGGCGATATGAACCACTCGGGCGAATCGCCATGGAACGGCTTGTTGCAGACCAAGATGTTCTGCTTGTGCGCGGCAGGAAGATACCCAATTTCAGCATGATCAAGATCGAACGCATCAAGGCTCTCAATCGCCAGGAGCTGCTCAATGAGAAAGCCTGAACAACGATTGTGGGATAGGCTTCGCAAAGCTGCGGTTGGTAAAATCTACACCGAAAGGATCGAAAATCTGGTCGGGGTGGGTCGGCCAGACTTTGACACTCTTGTCGCTGGCAGTTTTGTTCCGATTGAATTGAAACAAATTGCCGCTTGGCCTGTGCGGGTTGGAACGCGCGTGATGGGTGAACGCGGACTCAGTCAGGTTCAGAAGAATTGGCATTTGACCTGGCGGCGGTGGGGCGGCAATTCGTTGGTTGTGGTTGGTGTTGGGCAAGATGTTTTCGCGTTTGATGGTGCGCTTGCAGACAATTTGAACGAATTCAACAAAACTGAATTCAAAAAAGCAGCGCTGGCTGAAGGTATAAGCGAAACGATGTCGTTGCTGATCAAGATGGGGCACAAGGCTTAACATGATTACCAAAGGCATGGCTCACCAAATTCAAGCGCTGCAGCGCATGGCTGGCCGAAGTTCTTATGCACTGTTCATGGAGCAAGGCACCGGCAAAACATGGGCGCTTCTTGCCGATGCTGAACGCTTGTACGCCAAAGGTCAAATCGATTGCTTGCTTGTGGTCGCACCGAATGGGGTGCACACAAATTGGATCAACCGCGAAATTCCAGCGCACATTCAAGGCAACATAGTCGCGCGCGCATGGCGGTCTGGAGCTGGTGTGCAATACACCAAAACACTCGAAGCGCTTTTCAAGCCGCGCCAAGAAGGAGAATCAGTACCATTGCGCGTGTTGGCAATCAACATAGATGCGCTTGTGACAAAAAAGGGTTACGATTTTTGTGAACGATTTTTGTGCAGCGGCTCACCTTTGATTGTGCTAGACGAAAGCTCAAGGATAAAAAATCCAAATGCCGCGCGCACAAAAGCGTTAATGAAACTGCGCCGTTATTGCAAAAATGCTCGAATAGCCTCTGGCACGCCGATCACAAATTCCCCTGTGGACGTGTTTGCGCAAATGGAGTTTTTAGAGAGCGGCCTGTTGGGAACAACAAGCCACAGGGCATTCACGGCTGAATACGCTGATGTGCTGCCTCCCGCACACCCATTGATGCAAAATATGATGCGTCGCAATCCTCGCACGGCTTACGCTCAGATAATCGCGCGCAACCCTGATGGATCACCGAGATGGCGTAACTTGGAAAAGCTGCAAAAACTATTAGAGCCGCACTCATTTAGGGTGCTGAAAAAAGATTGTTTAGACTTGCCAGAAAAGATTTATAAGACGATAACCTTTGAGCTCAATGCAGACCAACAACGCGCTTATGATAAAATGCAAAATGAACTTAGAATTGATTTGGACGACGAAACAGAGCTTCCTGTCAGCGAGCTGGCAGCATTGATCAAGCTCCAGCAAATAACCAGCGGGTTCGTCAACACGCCGCTCGGGATCCGTTATGTCTCGAAAGAGAATCCGCGCTTGAAAGCGCTAATGGAAGCGATAGAGGACGTGTACGGAAAGTTCATAATTTGGGCTAGGTTCCGCGAAGAATTAGAAGCTATCGCGAACGCGATCAAAGATGCAGGCATCAGTGGCGGCTCATATCACGGCGGCGTGACGCGCGAAGCTCGTGAAGCTGTGGTGGATTCTTTTCAACATGGCGATTTGCGCGTGTTTATCGGGCAACCCCAGTCTGGCGGCATTGGATTGACGCTGACGGCGGCTGAGACCGTTTTTTACTACAGCAACGACTTCAATCTTGAAACCAGATTGCAGTCTGAAGATCGTGCTCACCGCATCGGAACGCGGAAGAATGTGGTTTACATAGACATCGCGGCTGAAGACACAATAGACGAAAAAATAACGAGCAATCTTCGCCGCAAGAAACGCACAGCGGCGATCGTGCTCGGAGACGCGGCAGCAAATTAATTGCTTTCACTGACCTTAGAAAGGAAATTCTAAAATGCCGAAAGTTTACGCGCCGCAGGTTCCAAGCAAATACGATTCCGCGACCAAGCTGTGGGTTCCGTCGATCAATCTCGAGCCAGCCAAACAATACGGCGAGATCGTGGTGATGTTGCCGCCCAACGCTAATCGATTGCACATCAACCCGCTGGTCACCGCATTGCGCGAACAGATGAAAGATCTGACTGAAGAGGATTACTTGATCGCTGTCGGAGATCCGTCGTTGATCGCGGCGGCAGCTTGCATTGCGGTCAGGAAAACCAACGGATTGCTGCGCATCTTGAAGTGGGACAGGCTTTCAAGTTCGTACGTCCCCGTGGAGGCGCAAATATGAGCAATGATTTACAGCGCGCGTTGCAGTTGGCCGAATTATTGGTGCAACTTCGCGCTAAAGTAGAAGGATTAGAAACGCTAATCATTGCTGCTAAGGCTGAAGTGCGTCGCGTGGAACAAGAAGATCTGCCTGATTTGATGCAAGAGCTCGGCTTAGAGACATTCAAGCTCAGGACCGGCGAAACAATCGAAATTAAGTCAGAAGTTGATTGCTCCATCAGCGAGGAGCGTCGCAGGGCAGCACACAGCTGGCTTGTCGACAAAGGATTTGGCGGCTTGATTAAGACCGAAGTGGTAGTTGCGTTTGAACGCGGCGAACATGATGCCGCCGAAGAGTTTGCCACTGAGTGCGCTGAAAAAGGCAAGCAGCCAAATTTGATCGAGCGCGTGCATCCTAGCACGCTCAAGTCTTTTATTAAGGAACAAATGGCCGCAGGCAATGCCATACCATTCGACCTGTTCGGGGTTCACCCTTACAGCAAGGTAAAGATTACTTCTGCAAAGAAGTGAACCGCTTAGTGGAGCGGCGGATCTAAGCTCCATAACACACAAGAAAGTGAGAACGAAAATGAGCAATAAACAAAATGCTGTCGTCGTCAAGAAAGAACAACCTTTGGCTCTGGTGGGGTTGGTTGATTTCGCCGCAGACGCTGGCGCTGGCATGGAAAATGCCGGCCAGGAATCGTTTGCTATCCCGTTCTTGACTGTGCTGCAGAAGGGTTCGCCGCAAGTCGACGAAGCGTCAGGTTCCGCGATTGAAGGCGCAAAAGCAGGAATGCTATTTGAGAATGTGACCGGACGCATGTTTTCGGGTAAAGACGGATTGGTCGTGGTGCCGTGCTTCTATCGCCGCGAATTCTTGCGTTGGGGTGGCCGCGACACCGGCGGCGGATTCAAAGGTGCATGCACGCCGGAAGTTGTGGCGGACATGCGCAACAAAGGAAAGATCGTTGATCTCGAGGGTCGCCTTTTCGCTCCTGAACCGGACGGGTCCATCAACCCCAACAAGAGCGACCGCTTCAACGACACGCGCAATCATTACGTGCTGATAATTGATTCTGAAAGTGGTGCTTGGACAGAAGCGCTGTTGTCATTGTCTTCAACTCAAATAAAGAAGTCCAAGATGCTGATGTCTGCAATGGCTTCAGTCAAGTTGAAGAATGCTGCAGAGCAGATGTACACGCCGCCGACATTCGCAAATTGTGTTAGGATCACCACCATTCCAGAAAGCAATGATAAGGGCACATGGTTTGGCGTGAAATTTGAGCTGGCAGGACAGGTGGATCGTGCTGAAATCTATTCAGCAGCCAAAGCGTTCCACGCCAACATCATGCGGGACAGCGTCCAGGTGAAATACGAAAACACAGACACCGCTGCTAAAGGCGGTTTCTAAGATCAATTCGCCTCCGGAGCAGCGTGGCTCCGGAGGTTTTTTGAGAGACCGCCATGGATGAAATAAAGACATTCAGATTCCACAAGGAAGCTCCTCCGCCGCCGCCGGACACGCCGAAGGAGAGAGTTGAGAAAGACTTGTTGATCAAAGCGTGGTTGGAAAACAATGAAATCAAGAAATTTCCGTACCGCAGCCCACAATAATTTATGCCTTGGGCTTATATAATTCAGCTTATTGGCCCAGGTTTGCATTGGGGACGCACACAAGAAGAATTGTTCGCGGCGATCGATAAAGCGCGCGCTGACGGCCAACACGCTGCCGCTGAACACCTTGAAATCATTCTCGACTTGCGCAATTTTGTGATGTGCGACAAAAAGCTGCCCCGTCACGATGAGTGACGGGGCAAAGTTGGCTGCCTATTCACGCGCTTCGATGTCTAGCTTAGGAACATCTAATAATTCGTCTGGTTCGTCTATGCCTTTTTGCTTTTTCTCGCTTGAAGGGGCTTTGGGCCTTGAAATGGCTGCGCCGCCGACGAGACCGAGCTCCAGGGCTGTGGCGCGAGCGGCTTTGGGTGCGGCTTGCGCGGCGTAATCATCAAGGATTCGGACAGCCGCTGCGACGTCTTGCGGCTCGCGCGACATCAACATCTTGGCCAGCTTCTCTGACATTTCATCCGTCATGCTGGTCTTGTAAAGTGCGCGAGATGCCATGCCGGTCAGAGAGGACATCCAGCCGCCGGTCAACGCTTGAACAGTAGCTTGCGTTAAATCGCCGCCTGTGTCTTCGAATTTTTCGCGCATTGCTGTGCGCTTGCCGGTTTGAGAGCCGCGCAACATTTGATTAGCTTGCTTGAACAGCTGAGATTCGCGCTCCACCGCCGCCCTGAACAATTGCATTTGCGCCGGGCTGTCAAAGAGCGGCTGCAATTTAGCCAACATCTCTGGCGCTTCCAACAAACCCGCCGCATTGATGTTGCGGCTGGTGTTGAACATCTTGCCGTAAAGATCTCGCACCACGCCCGTCCGGAATGCGATTTTTTCTGCCGGAGACATGTCGGCGACCATCCGGATGACCTCCTCGTGATCGAGCTTGCCGAAATCGTTGTAACCAGACTGCAGGGCTTCTAAAATTTCTTTGTCACCCTTGTAAGTTTGAAGCGCATCTTTGTACTCTGGCACGACCTCTTTGGTTCGGTCGCGCAAGGCGTTGCGCAAGTCTTTGTAAGCGCCAGCAGAAGCCTTGACGGCAGCGTTGTCAGAAAGGTACGCCGCATTGACCTGCGCGTCCATGGCGCGCTTCATGTAATCCAACGTCCGCACGTCCGGCACGTTTCCGGTTTGCACGGTGCGCAAGCGACCTTTTTTGTCTCGCACGACCTTGAAAATCTTTTTCAGCTCGAATTCACTTGGGTCGAATTCGTCTCCTGCGGCTATCGCTTTAGCTTTTGCTGCGGCAGCTACATCATTGGCGATTTGACGCGCTATCTTCCAAGAATTGCGGAACTGCGGCAAATTCAGCATTTCCATGATTTGCGGATCATCGACCTCGCCCACGTCATAAGCGCGCTTGTAAGCCGGTTCAGACTTGGTGCGCAAATCTTCGAGCAGCTTCTTTTCTTCGTCGTAGAATTGGCCAGATTGCAACCCTTTGCGAGTTTGCTGGTAAGTGCGCTCTTTGGCTCCAGCTTGCTGTTGGCCGATGGTTTTTTCGACTTCACGCGTACCTTTGCCGGTGCGCTGCGCAACAGTTTCGGCCAGGTCGGCCAGCGCGGGGTCTACGTTGGCGATGGTAGACGGAATGCCCATCGCTTTATCCTCAAGCATCTTCTGTTGGATCTGTTGCGTTGTCAAATCACTTTCACCCATGGCTTCGGCCATTTTACGAGCAGCGGCTTCTTCGGCCTTTTTTGCAGAAGGGAACAAACGCTGCGACGCCCAATCTTTTAATCCACCTGCGGTCCGGACACCCAAGGGGATTGCCGCGCCCAAACCTCCACCCAGGATGGTGCCCACAGCCGCGCCCGTCCCGCGATCACCTTCGTCAGCTGATCCAGCGCCAGAAATGCCACCTTCAACCGCGCCGGTTCCGATCGTTCTGACTATGGGTCGCGCAGCCAATCGCGCCAAAGTCGACCCGCCCGCACGCCCAATTTGCGCCGCGCCAGCGCCCTGCGCACCAGGGATGAACATCGCTGCTACGCCTGGAATCATGCCGCCACCAAATTCCGCTGCGGTAGAAATTAAAGGATTTTCTTCGGAGTATTGACCATATTCCTGACGGATCCGCTTGACGGCGTCTTCATAATCTTCGTCACCTAGCTTTGATCGCAACCAGGCTTCTGCATTATCGCCCCACCCCATCATCAATCCTTGACCGATGGCGGCGCGCGTGCCACCGACGAGTCGGTCTGCACGCGGCTTGTTGTTGAGCACCAGGTCACTCAGAGTTCTTTCAGCCATCATTCAAGTCCTTCGATGGGAGTTTGTACGGTGTCCCGGTACAATCCCTGAGTTATTTCATTGAGGCGCTTTTGTTCGCGTCCGCGTCGTGCCTTCAATATTGCGTATGTGTCTTCCATGATCAGTTTACGCTCTTCTTTACTCATGGCATCAATGCCTTCTAATGCCAGAATGGCGGAACGCTCACCTTCTGTCGGGTTTCCGCCAAGAGACGCTTTGAGCTTGGCTATAGCGCCTTTGCTGAGCAAATTGGCTTGCTGGCGCGTAGCTAAAACGCTTTTGTCCTTTGGATCAATTTGCTCCAACACTTTTTGTTCAGTCCAGTCTCTCAACGTGCCATCAAATGTGAACGGGTTAAGGTTATAAGCGCTCTGCAGCATCCCCATCGAATCATCCAAAGATCCAATGTTATTTTCCGTTTCAGTTTTCAGTTTAACTTCGTTAGGTGTGAGCTTGGTGGCTGCTGCTCTTTGCCGCTCTGCTGCATCCTCGCGAATAGTCAGATTGCCTTGCGCGATACCAGCCATCATTGTTTTATAAGCGTCATCACCTTCTAATTTCTTTGCGACGTAATCAGTCACGAATTTGCTGTGTGCTGGGGTGCCTGGTTTCAGCCCAATATCAACGGCGATTTTGCCACCTTCAGATTGCGGCTGACCGCTCTTGAGATAGTCCATCAAGATGGCACGCCGGTCTTTGTTCTCTTCACTTGCGAGCGAACGCAAACTCGTCACCTCGTCTCGCGCACCTTGCATTTTGAGTTTTTGTGTTTCTAATCCAAGCTCTAGTTGGAGCTGATCTTCAGCCTTTTTAACAGCGCGCTGTTCCTTGCTGTATTCGCCCATCTCTTTGCCGGCCAATGCGAGATTTTCTGTCAAGCCGCCGGTTTTGGTCGGCGAACCAAATGCAGCCGCAAGACGGAAGTACAATTCAGTTTTGTCCGGCGGCGCGGCACGGCTTTTCATGGCGTTTTGAAGCACGGTAGCGAACGCGTCACTTTCTGTTTTGTTTTGTGCTGTCGCCGCTTTCAGTTCAGCAGCGTAAGGGCTGCTTTTGGTCAAGTAAGTGTTCATCAGGCCCATCAGATCAGTAGCCGCAGGTGAAATCGGCGTGGTTTCATCTTCTTGCAACCCGCCGACCTGAAAGCGCTTGACAGCGCCGCCGACGTTGTACTTGCGCGTCAAATCGTGCACGCTGCCGCCTTTGTGGAACGCTCTCATATCGAACCCAGCATATTGATCAAAATAATTTGGATCAAAGTATCCAGGTTGTGAAGAGTCTTGTGAATAGTTGGTTGTATCAGCTCCCACGCTGCCTCCAATTGAAGTGCGAGCCGCCTCTTGCTCTCTCAAGTACTTGTCAATCCCAGGCCAGTTCCCGAGGTATTTTCCAGTCGTTGGGTCCCAATACTTAGACACATCAACATTAGCTGAGACTACTGTTCCATCGGGATTTCGCGTTGTCCCATACTGGTCGGTTGTTGTTGGGCCACCGTAGGTGCCACCAGCACCGGGAGCGCCGCCGCCGTAGGTGCCGTCAGGGGCGCCGCCACCAGGGGTACCGCCACCAGGGGTACCGCCACCAGAGGTGGGTGTATTGGTCGGCTTGGGCCCAACGGGCGTATAAATTGGCGCGGCAAGCCTGTTATCGTAAAAACCACCAGGAGCGCCGGTGTCAGGGCGACCAGCACCAGGAGCGCCGCCGTATTGTGTTTCGTTGTACATTGGCACGGATGCGACGCGCCCAGCATAAGAAGACCTGTAGTCTTGATACACGGGCATGTCAGCTTCGCGCTGTCTCCCGATAGCTTCGTAAGCGTCCTTGTCTGCTTGACTAGCGGTCGCAACAGGAGCAGACGCTGGGAGCGTCGCGCCGCTGTAAGCAACTCGTCCAGGCGTGGAAACGCCATAGATTTTCATCAATTTGTCTAGTTCATATCCCATGTTAACCACCCAAACCTTTGACTGTAAAAGCGCCAGCCGCCAGTTGCGATAAGATTGAAGGCGAATATGTTTCACCTGTGCTGGTCTTGGCTTGTGTGCCAACTTGCGGCGTAATCGGAGCCATGCCGCGTATCTGGGTGTTGAGCCAATCAAGCTGTTGTTTTGGATAAAGCTGTTCGTCCATGAACTGCTGATAAGACATGTCGAGTTCTTTTTGCTTTTGACCTTGTTGAGCTTGACCAGCGGCTTCGAGCGCGGCGACGTCGGAAGCGCGCATGCCCTGCTCTTGCTGCTGCATTTGCGCGAATTGATTCAGCGCAGCCATTTGACGTTGATAGTCGGCGGCTTGGGCTTGCTGTTGCGCTTGTGCCGCGCTCAATCCGAATTGTTGCTGAGCTTGTCCCGCTCCCGTTTGCGCTTGGCCAAGAGCAGCCAGCTGTTGCATTTGCTGACCAGTGAGCTGGCCTGACGTCTGACCCATAGCCAGCAGCTGTTGCATTTGCTGACCAGTGAGCTGGCCTGACGTTTGAGCGAGGTTGCCATATTGCGATCCTCCTTGTAGGATGCGGGACAAGTCTGCTCCGCTGATTGAACCGACTGTTCCGGCGAGACCGGCTTGCCGCGCGAGGTCGGCTTGCGCAGCTCCGAGAGATTGTCCATAACCTTGCTGGGCGGCTTGCGCTTGCGCGTTCAACACGGCTTCTTGCGTGTCGCGCGCCGCACGAGCGCCCATTTCGCCCATGCGCGAGGATCCGAATTGACCCGCTTTGATGAACGCTTCGCCGATGTTCGGCATTATGTTCTCGCGCAAGTTGCGACCACCTTGCCTCGCGATCACGTCCAACACACCTTCTTGGTAGGGCGACGTGTAGTCCCCTACCCGCCCGGCACTAGATTGCGCCGCAGCTTGCAAGTAGGGGTTGGCAGCAGTCAACGCTCGGTCAGCAAGGGCTTGCGCCGTGGTAGAACCAGCCTGGGCCATGTAAGGACTTGCTGCGCCCGTTATGTCCATGCTTGCAGCTCTGTTTAGGTAAGGTTGCGCCGCGCCGACGGCGTCCATTTGCCCGGCACGACCAAAGAGCTGTTGTCCACTTTGTAAATTTGAGCCAACGAGATCTTGCCGCAAATAAGGGTTTTGAGCGTTCGTCAGCTGACCAGAGGTGCCTTTGGATGAAAAATCATACATGCCGCTCTGAGCTTTATCGATGTCGCCTTGATAAAACCCCTGATTATCTTTGACTTGCCGATAAGCCTGTTGTTGCAACGGCGACAATTCTGCCACACGCGGCATGTCGTATGCCGCCATCGGCGTATTGGCGACATTGGTAGCCAATTGGATCTGATTGTAGATGGCATCTTGCATCCACTTGGGCGACTCACTCGTGGTGGTAACGTAAGAGCTTGCTAATTGCGGATCACCTTGAAATAAACCAGCCATCACACGGCTCCTTTAAGGTAAGCAAGTGGGCTCTTGGCATTTGGGCTGAACTTGCCTTTGGCCAAGACGCTGCCTTTGTGTTTACGCAACGCCGAGCGCATGTCGTCCAATTTCTTGGCTCCGGCTTTGGTGGACCCGTCACCCAACATGGCCACCGTTTCCGCATCAATCACGTATTCGCCATCAGAAAGCCGCGCATTGATGGTGTCATCGCGACCTGTTCCTGCGCCGCGCGCCAATCGAGCGACAGCGCCCAAAGGTCCAGCACCGCCGCGCGCATAAACGCCGCCCATCGCCATCGCAGGCGGCTTGTTGTAAGAACCAGAAGTGACCTGCGGCCAATAAGATGCCATGTATTGGCTTAACGACATGTTCTGAGCGTTTGCGTCATTTTGCATCCTTTGCCAATCCCAAACAACACTTGGTCGATTGAAATATTCTTTCTGCTCAGGCGGCAGAGTTCCAATGGCTTGCTCGACGTCTGCCGGGCGGCTAGAAATCAAACTCGCCCCACCCGCCAAAGCCAAGGGCACGATTGCTTTTTTCACCAAGCCTGAAAGTGGACCGGCTTCTTCGGTTGGAGGAGCGCCTGTTTCGGTTGGAGGAGCGCCTGTCTCAGCGCCCGTGTCAAAGGGTCCGCCTTTGAGGATTTGATCAAGGAATCCTGGCTTTGAAACATCAGCAGGGGCTGTAGGGGCAGGAGCGAATTTCGCAAGAAGATTTGGGTCGGTCGGGCCAAATTCTGTGCCTTGCAACCCGCCGCCCATGGTAAAATCTGACTCAGGAGCTTGCATGCCTTGGACGACAGCGTCCGACGGTTTATACGTTAATCCGCTTGTCAATCCCGCAAGACCGCCGCCAATGGCTGCGGTCTTTGGGTCGTATCCTGCGGTGAGCATGTTCCCGAAAGTCTGACCGCCGCTAGTCACACCTGCGCCTAAACCTCCACCAAATGTGTTGCCTGCGGCCAAGTTGCCGGCCAACTGGCCAGCACCACCCATCAACGCACCTTTACCAAAGCCTTGGCCGGTAGCGGCTCCCAAGCTGCCGCCCAATACCGCGCCACCCAAGACGTTTTGAGCGCCTTGGCCTAATCCCAATCCCACACCCTTGTTTATCGCGCTGCCTGTTGCGCCAGACAATCCGCTGCCCAAGGCACCGAAAGCAGCACCCTTCACAACATTGCCGCCGGTAAGACCTGCGGTCGCACCACCGATGACCGCGCCGCCAATCGCGGCGGCTGCAACACCAGAAGCACCAAGCGCTGCGCCAATGGCTGTTCCCAAACCAGGCGCGATGAACGAAAGCGCAATGGGCGCTATCACACCGAGAATCTTCTTTAAGCTCTTGTATTCTTGCAAGCCGGTGTTCGGATTAACGGTGCCAGCGCCGCCCATGCGACGCAGCATTTCAGCTTCGCGCGGGTTGATGTGAGCGAGCATGCTGTCGCCGCCGCGACCAGAGGATTGCAATCGGCGTCCTGCGACGCGCAAACCGCCGCGCGCATATCCTTGCGCACCCAACCGCTCTTGGTAGCCGTAAAGCGCGATCAACAACGCCAAAACAAACTGCGGATCATAATCAACAGGTGCGTCTTCTTCAGAAATGAGGCCGTCCACAATAGCGGCTTGGCGCACCTCAGCATAACGCTCTGGCGCTTCAACAACAGCTTCGAGCATCTGGATCATTTCGGTCAAATCTTCGGGCATGATCGGAGAGCGCGCAAGTTGTTCCTCAATAACGTCCACGGCCTGCTGGATTTGAGGCGTCTGTTTTACCAGCTCAATTATCGCGCGTGTTTCCATTTTGAATTACCCTCTGCGCCAAGAATGCGAGTTGTATTCTTCGGCTAAAAACCCATAAACATGCAAGTCGTCGTCCGCAAACGCTTTGCGCATGATGCCTTCTAACTTGAATCCGAAATGCTTACAAGCGCGCATGCACCTCTGATTTTTGCCGCGCACCAGCCCGGTTGCGCGCGCGGCGTTCAGCTTGTTGAAAACGAAATCAAAAACATGATTAAACATCTCGACAGTTTTGTGCGGCAGCATCTTTTTGTCTTGCGCCACAACAATATTCATGTCGATGTTGCGTGATGAAAAGTTAGTCATAATAACCACGCACACGAATTCGTCTGCGTTGTCCACAGCTGAAAACGCACGAAAAAAATTCGGTGGCTGATCTAATTTCAAGTGACCGCGAGCCCAAATTTCTGCCTCTTCTTCTCGTTCAAATCCGATGAATTTCATGACAATGTCTGAACAAATCGCTCTGCCCATTCCTGCCAGTCTTTGAAGTCGTAGGGGTTTGGGAAATTACGACCCAACGCGGCGTTGTTAAAGAACTGCATGGCCCAATTTTGCCAATTATCGGGATCATCCAGCCGCCCAAACGACCCATACGGGTCCAAGTCAATGGCCACTTGATTCGCCCAATCAACCAAATCCATGCGCGTCGGCAATGTGATGTGTGGTTGGCTCATCCCAGCACCGTCTTATCACCGGGATCGATGTGGCCTATGATTTGACCCATCTGATAATCGCCATACACCGAATTGCTTTCAAATCTTACGCGCAACTCGCGGCGTTGTTCTTTCAGCATCACGATTTGTTCGTAGGGTTTGTCTGCCGCAGCCGTCTCTGGGAATGTGAATTCGGTGCTGTAAACTTCCGGCGCGCGAGCATTGGCGCGACCTGTTACTTGCACGGTCATCGGCCCACGTTGCACGAAGTCAGGTTCGATGGCGGTGATGCGAATGTATTCGTCTCTACCTTGCACCAGCGCAGAAAGATCGGCTGTCTCAAAATAAGATCGTATCGGGCGAATATTCGGCCCGTCATATTCGTCAGTAAGCTGTTCGTGCACCCAAACGCGATATCCTGAACCTGTGTCTTCAGTTCCGGTAAGGATCGGTGCGGCAAACGAATTGTTGAACTGTCCCGCCGAGCGCCCGTCATTCGGCAGTTCAGTGTCGTACCAACAATTTTCACGGACATTGTAAATAACTGCATGCGTACATTCAGTGGCGTTGCCGCGTGGATAGCACCACCAAATTTCACCATAACGCGTCACCTTGAATGCAAACACCTTGGTGCGAGCGCTATTGTTGATGCCGTCGAAAAAATGATTGAGATTCATCTGGTTGGGTACTTCGCGTACCACACCATTGAACATCAAGAACCGATCCACACCACACCAGAAAAACACGCCGTCGTAGTCAACAACACAAAACTCACTAATGATCGATGTGTCTGTGGCGATCACGTCAAATTGAAATATGGTTGCTCCGCCGACGTAAGTCGCACGGATCACCGCATCATATGCCCAGAAGATGCCTGCCGGAGCGCTTCCTGAACCGGCGCGCAACGGCATCCCTTTGATGATTTTCTGGCCCCACACACGCGCGATGCCTGCGCCGCCTGCGAGGTCGGTTAGGTTGGTGGGCTCACCCGGCTTAGACCAGCCGATGATGCCGTCTGTACCGTAGTAGAAAAGGTAAGGGTGCAGAGAAACGATCCCACCAGTGCAATTGGCATCCGGCGGCAATGTGACGGAATACAATTCACCCGTCCCCAAAACCTCGCCAAAGAAAATCTGACCGTTCACATCGTTGCAGATGCACTGCTTGTTCGGTGCAACGTGAGCGATGAGATAGTTCTGATTTGTTGACGAGTCGTATTGGTAATCGAACATCCACAAGTTCTGTGATGACTCTACCAGCTCAAATGAGCCGCCTGCCATGTTGGTGTGCGTCTCAGTTATTGTGGTGGTCGTGACCGCAACCGCGTATAAATTGGGATCAGAGCCAACATTGATGTCAGCTTCGATCGTGATGACGGCGGCGGCGGCAGTGGCCGCGTAACCGTGCGAGGCTGTGCCGACGTTGATGTCTGTTGCTACGTCATCAGCCGTGGTCGCCAAATCAGTGTTAAACGCCACCGCGCCTGTGAGCAATTCCACAGAATCAATGGTTATGCTGTCGACAGAACCTCCCGCTCCGCTAGTCAACGTGACCGTGCAACTGGCAGCAGCGTCCACAGGTGTGCGATCGGTGACGATGGAGCTGTTAGCCGTTGAGTCAATCGTAAACCGCTCAAGGGTGCTGGAGCTGCCGGAATGACAATAGATGAAATTTTGCTGAGTGAACGCAGAAAAACCACGGCTGATCTGAGTAAGATATTTCTGTGTTGAGCGATAACCACCAATCTTGCGCGGCAAACCGCGCTGCCAACGCACCCAGTTTCCGTCGACGTAAAAATCGCCTTCGTACTTGGTGCCGTCCCGCTTGATGCCGGGCATCGACTTAAGAATGATGGTGGTTTCAGCCATCAGAATGCGCCGCCATCAACGCTTCCTGCCTGCGCCGCGCCGAGCGCGGACCAAGCTGCAGCTTGACTCGCGGCGGTGAAAAGTGCGATGCCTGTGGCGGTACCGCCCAAATTTATGCGCGCGCCGGAAGCTGTGGTGGCTGCTGTGCCACCTTGATTAATAGCCAGCGGCAACGAAACGCCTGCCGTGCTAGCATTCAAGACGTCGGTGCCGTCACAATACAAGATGGCGCGCTCGCCTTGCGCAACGATCACGTCGGTCCCGCCGCCCGAAGGTTCAATGGTGAGAGTGTAAGCGCCGGTGGTCTGATTGTCGACCCAATATTGCTGCACCGTGGCCGGCACGATGATCGGACGAGCGCCCGTCAGCACACCAGTAAACCGATAAGCGACGCGGTTCAGTTCGCTTCCTGTCAAGGTGTAATCGCCGCTGCCAGGGACATCAATGACCGTGTAATCAAACGCAAAAATTGCCGATTGGCCGAAACCGATGGTGTTGTAATTCGTGCCGTCGGAAACGATTATGGCAGATTCATCTGGTTGAAAACTCAGCGATCCCGACCCATCGATGGTCTGTGCACCCGGCGGCTCTGCGGAAATGGCACCCGTTCCGCTGTTGCGTAGATACAAAAACCAGTTATCTCCTGTCGACGTGGCGTCCGGCAGCGTGAATGTGCCGCCTGCGCCAGTCCACTTGAACATCTTGGCGCGGTCGGTGACATCGGCGGAATAATTTGAGTTGAACGTGGTGACCGGGACGGATTGGCTCAACAACGTACCTACGGCGACGATGCCTGTTCCGGCCAAGGAGCTGGCATTGGCTTGGCTGACCGCCGCGCCATATTGCAACGCCTGCCAAGTGCCTGCGGCTGTGGTGTTGTTCGTGAGGTAAACTTGCCACAACTCACCAGCCGCCACCGTGACGACTTGCACACCCGTGCTGGTGCGCACCGTGATGATCTCTGCCCCGGTGTTGTTGAAAAGAATTGTGTTGCCCGTAGCCGTCCTGTTGGCGGCAGGCAGGTATATGCTCAACCCCGCGCTCGCTGAGATGTCCATGATCCTGGTAGCGAGGTTTTCACTGGCAGAAGTTTCTTCCGGCCAGCTCAAATAAACGCTTGTGGTCAGCGCGAGCGCCGAATAGCTTATCTCGCTTGGGTAGATGTTCGCGCCGCCGAAGACGTCAGTGTAATTGGTCATTACGCTTCACTCCTGGTGGCGGTGCGATCCAAGATGCGCTTGAGATCCTCTCCACTGATTGCTTGTGCGGCGCGATCGTACATCGCTTGCCAAATCTGAATTCGGTCATCCTTTTTAAGGAAAGGAGTTGCTTCGAGCAGCGTGGCGTACAGCAATAAGTCCGGCGCGTACTCAGTTAGCCAGTTGGTTTGGAAGTCGTCGCCGAGGAGCGCGGGTTGTTCGTAGTAAAGGATTTCCCACGTTTGCGCAGCATCGGGTGTCGGCGCGAGCAACCAGTGTTGGTAGTCGTAATCTGCGTAAAATTCTGGCGCGTCAAGTTGCGCTTCATCGGGCCAATAATTGCGACAATATTCGTACGACCGCGCAAAAATGGGTGTTCCGTCGATCGTCATGCTGACCGTATCGCGCCAGCGGTCAGGCTTGCGATAAACAGCCACACCCGTTTGCAGCGGACTTTCCACTGCACGGATAAAGCCTTGGATCTTCAATTCACGAGCGATGCGCCGTTCGCCCAAAGTGATAAGGCGTGGAAGTTGCTCGTAGACAATGCCATCACTTTCTACAGTGAAGCCGCGTTCGAGATAACGTCGAACGTCTACCAGCAAACTATCATAGGTCATGCTATATGACATGCGGACTCCGGAACCAGTTTCCGCAGCTGCTACAGCATGCGCCGTTATGTTGAATTATCACCTTGAACGCATAAACAAGGCAAGTGTGATTTTTTGAATTAAGCATCATAAATCATTACTGCTTTAAGGGTGTCACCCCGGTTCACGGCGTCGGCCCACCAACTGGATCAATTGCACCAGCCGGTGATTGCGTCATCACCTCAGTACCGGCAGGTACAGCAACGCCGTTGGGCTTTCGTTCATAGGTCCATAGCAATCGGCCAGCTTGGCTCCGTTTATATTTTTAGAACGAAGTTTACAAGGAAAGCTGAACATGTTGCTCATGCCACCACCAGCCGCAGTCGTTGTCGTGAACTTACGAAACGCTGCCGGGGTGTTGGCCCAGGTTGGTGCTTGAGGGAAACTGTCACGGGGCTGGAACAGGCTCCAGACCTCAGTGGGGCCAGGAGGGGCGCAGGAGCTATCCATCAGGTCCATGTCTGCGAGCGCAGGACCGCGCAGCACCGGACATACAGCAACGCCCAGCGGGAACACCTTACCGCCCACGGTAATGGTCTTGCCGGGGACAGGAGTTGTTGGACTGGCCGCGCACAAAGCGAACTCGCCTTTGCAGACCTGGATCGTCATGGCGTGAGCAGGAGCCGCAAGTGTCAGCGCCGCAGCGATCAATAACTTCTTCATGTTCGTTCCCTATTTCCCAGGCGATTTCTGGCTGTTGCGAGTACCAAACCACCACAATACGCAAGTCGTCGTAAGGTACATGATGGTGTTTACGATCAGGTCATGGACGCGCATTGCGTCAGCGGTGGCGAACGATACACCCGCCATGATGGTGCGGGCCTCGACGTAAATTAGGGTCGTAATCGCGCACAGATAGATCGTGAGGCCAGGGCGCACTATGCCGCGCACGAAGTCCAGCAGCACCAGCATGAAGCCCGCCACAGGCCCTATATTGGCTCGTGCGCTGTACTGCTTAGGCTCCATGCCAAAGGACGCTGCGAACGACGTCTCCGCCGCTACAGTTTCCTTGGCGGTGGCTTCGATGGTTGCTACCTGGGTCCGCGCAGCCCACTCCTGGGCCATAAGCTCGCCGTCGATACGGCGCATGCTGGCCTCATGTTCATGGTCCATCTTCTTCATTTCGAGTTCCTGCTTAACTTTCAGGAAGTCAAAGAAGCGTTGGAACGCCACGCCTAGCAGGCCGGTTATGCCGCCGCTAAATATTGATCCCAGAAACCCTAACATCGACGATCTCCAATTCAAACGGCTGACGGGCCATTGCCGCCTCTAGTTTCCTCACCGCAAAGGCTGACAACAACACGGCCTTCTGCCCATCCATCACGCCCAGCTTCTCACCCAACGCGATGCACCCATACAGCTGGCACTTCAGGCCGCAAGACCTGTCGCCCATAAAGTTCGCTGAGTGTATGCGTATCCCGGCTCGATTGGGTACGCTATCCACAAGATACATCTGCCGCTTGAAAGCATTTGAGTATGTCCACAAGCATTTATAATTACCCGCCGGTATGCAGGAGGCGTTCGAGGCGTTGCCCTTCTCCTGTAGCTCGCCGGTAAACAGCGTAGTGCTGCCAAAAGTTATGCGCCCAAAGGTGCCTTGGTCAGAACTCTCCAGGCGCTCTAGGACGGCTTTCATGCCGTCTTCAGCACCAAGCCCAACAGCAACACGATAATAAACCCTGTCGTGCAGATCATAATCTGCTCAAGCCGCTTTAATCGTGCCTCGATGGCCGCGTATCGCACAGCGCAGATGTCGATGTGCGCGTCTATTTTGTATTCTGCGTTCACGACGCGAATCCTGTCTCTACCCAGGACAGCGTCTCTTCATTCCAACTGTACATCTTGCCGTCAGTCGGCATCGGTGCCGGGGCTTGCCAATCGGCGTTCTCGTCTAGCGCCCATGAGGGGTACGGCTGTGGCGTGATAAACGCATCCCGGCCAGCATCGTAGGTGTAGCCAATACCGGCGTAACGCTTGCGGATATTGCCGTTGTAGCTGGTCTGCTTCCAGACCCCGCCTAGCAGGCGTTCACAGAAAGCCGCGCCAATGTATTCTTTCTCCACACCATTTGCATCGGCGGTGTCGGGGTTGCCGACAACGATGACCCGTAGGACTACATTGTTGGCATCTAATTCAGCGAAATGGGCCACAAGATTTTCCTTATAACGTGATGCTACCTGATCCGGTCCATTGATACACGCGATAGCCACCCGCGACGGTAATAGTTGGGGAACCTGTCGTGGATGTCGCTGCGGGATAAGTGTCGGCGTAACGAATAATCACGATGCCAGAGCCGCCAGCGCCGCCAGACGCTGTTGAGTCGTTACCGCGACCTCCTGCGCCGCCACCTGTGTTTGCCGTCCCGTCCCCGGCACCGCCCCCTTTGGACCCGCCAACGCCGCCGCCGCCGGAACCCGCAGCACCACCAGCGCCGTTATAACCGCCGCCGCCGCCGCCACCTGCATAGGTGACAGAAGCCCCTGAGTAGCTGTTAGCAGTTCCAGAACCGCCAGCACCGCCTATGTCGCTGCCTTGCCCTTGTTGGCCCGCACCTGTAGCACCGCCACCGCCACCAGCGGAGTTCAAGCCGTTATCGGCTCTACCACCATTACTCCCTTGAGATGGGCTTACAGATGGCGAATTTCCCGCACCACCTGAAGGCGAGGTCCACCCCGCACCGCCGCCCGAGCCACCACCACCTCCACCGCTGAACTGTTGACCGCCATAACCGCCCCCCGCAGAGGTAATGGAACTAAAAACGGAGTCACTACCTGCGGTGCCAGTACCATTATTGCCAGCGCCACCGCCGCCCACCGTGACGGTGATGGGGGAACCTGATGCAACAGCAAGCGCGGCTGCTGTTCTAAAACCGCCTGCACCACCCCCGCCGCCGACACCATCACCATTTGAGCCAGCACCTCCACCGCCACCCGCGACTACAAGGTAGTCTACGTTTGGCGTTGTGGTGACAAAGCTCCGCATGTTTTGGTATGCAGCTTGAAGTGCGCCGCTCATCAGGTAAGGCCCGATCCTGAGATTAGCCAAGTTGTCGAGGTCATCTTGATCGCCGTGGCAGAGCCATATCGCGCCAAGCTTCGTGATCCCGTTGTTCCAGCCGAGGACAAATACATCGTGTCTGTTGTGATCGCTATCGTCACGACCTGACTGGTCATGTTGATAAACGTAAGCGCCGTCCCGGTTGGGTAAGCCACAGAACTGTTCGCGGGGATCGTGAACGTCCTCGCGTTGGCGTCAGTTGACGGATGGAATATGTGCTTGCCAGCATCAGCCAAAACCAGCGTGTATGCCGCGCTCTGACTGTTCTGCGGGATGTTCTTGAAGCCGACCTGATCGGTTCCGTCAGCAGTGCAAGATGACAAGTTACCAGATGCCGGTGTTCCAAGAGCAGGGGTGGTAAGCGTAGGCGAAGTCAGCGTCTTATTGGTCAGCGTCTCGGTGCCAGCAAGCGTTGCGAGTGTGTCCGTGACATTGGGCAGCGTCAGGGTGGTGCTAGAAGACAGCGTCGCAGGCGTTAGCGTTACGCGATAAGAAGACGACCCACCGGCTCGACCAGTCAGCGTCAAGCCGTCTTGAGTTGACGTGCCGGTTCCAAAAATTTGGCCCGTGGCGTTGTGAAATGTGTTTGCGCCAGTGAAAGCGTTGTTGCCTGCCGCTGTGATGGATGTGACGAATGACAAATTGCCAGAACCATCTGTTGTGATGAGTTGATTGGCTGAGCCATCGGCGGTCGGGTATTTCAACCCGGCGGGATTGTTGATGATCCGCTTAACGGTGCCGGAAGCATTTTCTGCATAAAGCGCCATGTCGCCGTCTGCAATATTGAACCCTAACTCGCCCTGCGCCAGATCTGCAGCAACCGGAGCGGCTGAGGCTGTGGTGCTACGATAAAGTTGGATTGGCGTGTAACCTGATTGAGCCATGTTTCACCTCAAAAGATAAATTTCATTAGAATGTTCCCCCAGAGATGCCGCTCCAACTTGGCGCTCCGCCGGTCGTTGCGATCAGCACTTGACCACTTGTGCCATTGGCGGTTGCAACGGGAGAAGCTCCAGCGCCGCCGCCGTAAACAACGCCGTACTGCGTGAGCGCCGCTGACGTTGCCCAAGTTGATGCGCTGCTGAAATAAGGAATGCCGCCGCTTGTACCAGCAACAGTGAGGGCTAAGGTTCCGCTGCTTGTGATGGGTGAGCCAGCGACCGATATCAAGCCACCAGTAAAGCTCTGCGCGACACTGGTAACCGTCCCTGTCGTTGTGTCTGTTTCCCAAGCTGGAACACCAGCCGTGACCTTCAACACCTGACCGCTTGTGCCGATCGCCAGCTTCGCAAGAGTGTTTGAGCCGCTGGAATAAAGAGTGTCGCCTGTGACGTATGTTGTCTGCGCTGTGCCGCCATTAACAGCCGCCAAGGTGCCAGCCAAGGTAATTGTTCCGCTGCTGGTAACAGGTCCGCCGCTCGTCGTCAAGCCAGTCGTTCCACCAGACACGGCGACACTGGTGACGGTTCCGCTTGTGGCTGGTGATGCCCAACTTGGCGCTCCGCTGGTCGTTGCGGTCAGCACCTGGCCTGTCGTACCGGCTGCGGTTGCAACAGGGGTCGCGCCAGCACCACCGCCATAAATCACGCCATATTGAGTTAGTGCGGCTGACGTTGCCCAGGTCGATGCGCTGCTGAAGTAGGGGATGCCGCCGCTTGTGCCAGCAACAGTGAGTGCTAAAGTTCCGCTGCTTGTGATGGGCGAACCGCTGACCGAGATCAAGCCGCCCGTGAAGCTCTGCGCAACGCTGGTGACGGTGCCTGTGGTTGTGTCTGTTTCCCAAGCTGGAACACCAGCCGTGACCTTCAACACTTGAGCCGAGGTGCCGATGCTCAACTTCGCAAGCGTGTTGGCACCGCTGGCATAAAGCAAGTCGCCTGTGACGTAGGTTGTCTGTGCTGTTCCGCCATTAGCAGCCGGGATCGCAGTGCCGCTAAATGTCAGCGCAAGAGTTCCGCTCGATGTGACCGGGCTGCCGCCAACAGTCAGGAACGCGGGAGCCGACAACCCGACGCTGGTCACAGTGCCTGTCGTTGTGTCTGTTTCCCAAGCTGGAACGCCAGCCGTGACCTTCAACACTTGACCGCTTGTGCCGATCGCTAGCTTAGAAAGCGTGTTTGAGCCGCTTGAATAAAGAACATCACCCGTCACGTATGTTGTCTGCGCGGTGCCGCCGTTGACCGCAGCAAGGGTGCCAGCCAAGGTGAGCGTGCCCGAGCTCGTCACCGGCCCACCGCTGAACGTCATCCCGGTTGTGCCACCCGAAGCATTTACAGACGTCACGGTTCCTGCACCGGCAACCGGAGCCCAAGCGAATGCGGCCCCATCCCAGGACAAAAAGGTGTCGGCTGTAACCGGCGCAGTCAAAAAATCAGTTGTGTTGGTGGAGATTTGGTATGGGATGCGGTTGGCTGCGCCGCCATTCAGATTGTCGGCTTGGCCTACGTTCAGCGTGCTTTGATTTACCCAGAGATACTCACCAATGCCGTTGGACTGCAACATTTGGCCGGCAGCACCGACCGGACCGACGTATAATCCGTCAGCGCCACACCAAATCATCGCACCTTCGTCCGGAACGATTGATTTGGCTGTGCCGCCGTTGCTGAGACCTAAAATGTTGTCGACTTGATCGTCATCAGAGAGATCAACAGCCGGGTGCTGGTGATCAATGCGCGCGATATCTGTAGAAACACCCGCAACACCCGCTTGAAACCCGGCTTGCGGCGCAGAATTCGAAAGATTTGCGTTCAAGGTGACGTTGGCGCTGAGTGCGCCACCACCATTCAAACCCGTGCCGGCAATAACTTGTCGGTTGTCTGGAACATAACCCGTGATCGTTGCAGGAATGCTCGTGGCTGCGGTAACGCGTCCCGTGCTGTCAACCGTAAACACCGGGATGTCCGTAGCGGTGCCGTAAATTCCAGGCGTTACGCCTGAATTAGCCAACTGCACAGAGCCCACGCCGCCCGAAGCGATACTCAACGTGACGTTGGAACTAAGTTGTCCGCCGCCTTGCAACCCTGTCCCGGCAATAACTTGGCGCGAAGTGGGAACACCAGCAACGCTCAAAAGATCTCCGACGCGAATTTGATAATTATTGCCTTGATAAACAATCATCATCAAAGAATCTTCGTCTGCCACCGGAGCGACCGGCAGCTGTGTGATCCTTGTCGGTATCAAATTGCTGGGCACATCTACCATTTAGAACTCCAAATATCCTTCACCATCTTCAGTGATGAAGAACTCATCGCCTTGTTCTTGTATCACGCCTGCAGGATGGGTGTTGATTGGTGTGTCGGGGCGATTAAACGGCAAAATGATTCTGTCGGGCGCACGCGGCGCAAGACGGTACGGATCATATTCGTCGCGATCAGCTTCGCAAACCATGAGACCCGGAAAGTTTGGATCTGAGGCCAGCTCTGACAACAACATCTTGCGCGAGCACCGACCGCATATGCCGATGCCGAAAGTTGGTTGCCCTGCTGGGTCGAGGAATTTGCCACCACTCATTTTGTGTAGCACCCGATGCCAGGGTTGATCTGGATTGGCGATCCATCATTGTCGCCATCCCAAGCGCGCTGTTGACTCATACCAGCTTTTTGTTCTAGCATCGGCATCAATTCTGCAGCCACGGCAGGCGTTTCTGCCGCCACACGCGCGGCTAAACCGTTGATGATCGCTTCCAACCAACGATTCGGGATTTCGATTTCCTGCTGAAGATTTTCGGTGTCCATGATGTTGCGATGCCGCCAGAGCACAAGTTGCGCCGCCTCAGCATCCGAGAATGGCGCTGGCCACAGATAAACAACCGGCTCCGGCAAATCGCGTTGGAAATAATAGCTGCTTGGGCGTCCTGGGAACACCTTGTTGGACTGATTTACGTAGCTGTCGCGGTTCAGCTGACCCAGAGGTATTTCTTGAGGCAAATTGCCTAAAGTTATCTCTGAATAATTGATGGTGCTCGCAGACGTAATTCGGAAATAAGCGTAAGGCAAAGCGCCACTTATGTCTGTCCATGTTATTTCACCAGAACTAACAGCGTCCGATGAACTTCCTACAGTAACCCAAACAGAGCCATTCGCGCTAACCTGGAACGTCACAGCAACGGACGCCGCTGACCATTTTATGCCTATGGTGTTGACCGTGGTTTGTGTTGTGAAACTGACCGTGTAAGTGGTAGATGTTGTGGTCACAACGCCATCGAGGACTTGCAACACGCGATAATTCAAATTCAAAACCTCCACCGTGCCGGAAGGGAGTGTGACGGTGGGTTGATTTTCGTACATCGGAAGAATCAATTTCTCGATGCACCAGCTCGGCGTCTTGATATTTGCAAGCTCCGACAGCATTACATACAAAGAATCTAGAGCATAACTCTGCATTTCTGCGGTGATAGCTTGAGCTGGCAAACGACAGCGCCTGAAAGCGTGATCTACCACTTTCAGCGCATTGAACGTCGTGCCGCTCACATTACCAGAGTATGCCACGCCTTCTCCGTATTCCGGTCAGAGATGGCTGCTGGTTCAGCACGCCCGAATGGTTTCAGTGAATTATAGGTGAATAGCGCTGGAAGAACAACTCATTTTTTCTTCCCGCCGTGCTTGTAAGCCGGGATCATTGGCTCGCGCGGTGCCACAGGCATAGCGCGGCGCTTAATGCCGGGATCCTTATTGTTTTTGATCCCCAAAGCAGAAGAATCACGCAACATTTCAAGACCACCAGCAGGAGCTTTAACGCTTTTGCGGCTGACCACTTCTTTCTTTTCCATGGTCGGCTTAGCCAGGATCTGCTTTTTAGCCATGGCTGACATCGCCGGTTTCATGCCACCTCTGGCCAATTTAGTCATGGGTTTGCCGGGGTGCATGGCACCTTCATGCTTGTGCACGGCGGTTTTGACCATCGCCTTGTCCACCTTCACGTCTTTGTGCGCGCCACCTTTGGCGTAGTTTTTGGCACCTGCGCTTGAAGGGAATTCGAACTCTTTTACATATTTAACAGGCATCGCCAGCTCCTATTTGCAATTTCAAGCTTGAATCTTTTGAAACTTAACTTGCAGCGTAAGTTTTTATGCACTCTAATGCGATGGTATAACTGTCGCCTGAAGACTGATCGTGTGTGGTGAAAAGTATGTCGCCTGTTTTTCCCGCACCCGCGTTATTTTGCAAACCACCCATTGAAGAAAAATCCAGTAAGTAAAATGTATTCTGCGGAATCATGTAAAAGAAAACACTGGATGAAGCGCCCCAGAGCATTCTGATATTCATGCCGTGACAAGATCCCCAAACGCGATTGAGTTTCACGCCATTACAAGCGTTGCCGGAAGCGTTGGGACTTAAAGCTGAAACATCAACCTTGACAACGCCAGATTCGCCGGTTCCGTCTGAGATGTTCGTGAATAGCTGTACAACTAGACGTTCACCATCAAGCAATGTTTGAGAAGTAACTGCATCAGCCATGTCGATTTCCTCTTATTAAACCAAGATCACACCTTATCAATTTTCAGGATCACCTTGTTGCTTTAGTTCTGGGGTGTTTATTTTGCTTAACCAAAAATTACACTCCTGAATAGCACCAGCGACCGCATTTAGATTTGCTTCCATCTGCCGTCGCTGGCCTTCTAAAGCCTCCAAGCGTTCTTTAAAGTCTTGCTCGGTCATACCTGTGCGGTCGACAAGTTAATGTAACGAATAGCCCCATTAACCAAAATACGGAGTGAACCCGTTACTGCGCCCGGAGCCGCTGTGCAAAACATTACGTTGCCGCTTGCACCAGAACTCACATCTTTCGTTGTGGTGCCGACAGAAAACAAATTCAACACGCCAAGGCTGTTTTGAGCTTCGTCACCAAAGCCGATAAACGCCGTCGGACGAGTAGCTCTTGAACCTGTAAAAGAAGTGAAGTCAAAAACTGCACCGTAGCAAGCTCCTGTGTTGGTGCTTGCACCCACATCCACCACTCCATACACGGCGGTGTTTAATCCGGAAATGGTGTTGGATGCGTTTTTTAGAGAAGTTTGGGCATAACATCCAAAGATGTTGCCGCCAGCAACCCCTGCGGTGCGACTATTTGCAGCGCCAACCAAAGCAGCAACGGTGCCAGACCAATTCGCAGCGGGGCGAACAGTAAAGTCGGTCAGGTTGTAAGCGCCTGTTGACAGATCTGAGGCAGTCAACGTGTCGTCAGAAGTGAACCCTGCGTTAGAAACGACTGGTCCAGAAAAAGTGGTGGTACCCATTAAAATGTCCTCACATGCGAGTTAGGCACATCTGTCTGCATGTCGTCAGCCGGGGCTGTCAGATGCACCGGGAAACCCCGGAAAAATACCCTCCACCGGGAAACTGGTGGAGGGTTTCGTTGCCTTAAACTCCGGCGGTGCCGAAGACGCCGCGCGGATCGGTCCAGCCGAACACGTAACGCTCGGTGGCTTTGTAACGCATGGAGTCGGTTTCGAAGTCACCTTCCATGCTCTTTTCCAAGCCGCGACGCATGAGGAGTTTCAGACCTTCTGGAGCGTCAGTCTGAATCCACCACGCCGTGGTAGAAGTTATGCGAGAAAGGTTAGCTTGACCGTCAGCAAGCAAGCCCATTGACTTGACCGGGTTGATGTCGTTGTCAGCTGTGCCGGTACGCAGCACAGACTTGAGCAGGACTTCAGCCTGGAAGACATTGGACGGACCAGCCACAATCTTCTTCGGTGTGAGACGGATACGCTTGCCGTTGTTGTCAACAGCGTTGCGGACCTGGATGAGGATCTGCTCAAGGGAAGTCTGCGAAAGTGCAGCCGCAGTCGAAAGCTGGTTCGAGAACACACCGTTAACAATCGGGTGAGAAGTCGAAACCAGCGCCACACCGTCGCCGCCAGTGTAAGCGGAGTTGAACGCGCGGTTCAGGATGTTAGCGCCCAGCGTCTCTTTCGTTTCGATCAGCGACTGCGCCAAGTGTTTGGCGTAGGTTTGACCGATGCGAATGTGATCGCCGTCCTCAACCAAGACCTTGGTCAAGCTGAACGCCAGACCATAGACTTTGTAGAGGTAACGCTGCAAGAACAGCACGCCGCCCGACTGGTACGAAACAGCCATACCATCAGGAAGCTCCGGAGCAGCACCAAAGCCGTAAAGCACAGGCTCTTCATGGTAGTTGCGCGGAATGCCTTTTTGTTCGCGGAACACCATGCCCCATTCATCAGCGCGCTGTTCGTAAACACCATCGAACACTTCGTTAAGAATGGGCTCAACTACCGACCTAAAGTCGGTACTTCTCATTGGGGTAGCCATGATTTACATCCCTTCTCAGACTGAATTAACCGCTGCCTTGTAGTGGTGTTCGTTGATACGAACAGTCACTTGCACATAGGCGTCGGTCAAAGAATCGTTGATGTTGTAGGCAAAACCCGTGATCTGGAACTGACCAGATGTGGACTGGATCACAGTCAAGAGCGTCGTGCTGAGACCAGTCTGGGTAGAGCCGCCTGGGGATGCAACAGTCCAGTCGCATTCTTCGCCGACAGCGGACTGAACCGAGTCGGTGCCGGGTGTACCCGGATTGTCGTACTGGACATCGAACAGCGTTTCCGGGTCATCGTACACCCACGCGGTAATTTCCGTGCCGGTGATGCCCGTTGGCCAGAATGGGCTGATGTTCGGTTTGCCTGAGCTATCAAGATACTGGCAACCCGCAAAGATGCCGAGCAGCGAAATACCACCGACAGTACCACTACGGGTGCCGTCAGAAGTACCAAGTTGAATCACGCCGTTGTCAGTCAACTTAACCGGGTCGCCCGAGAAAATGTTGGCTGCATACGTCGACGCGATAGTGTAGGCTTTCGGACGCATCTGACCGCTGTTGTGGAAAGATGGACGAAAGCCAAAAGGTGCACTAGTCGAAGACATTGATTGCTCCTAATGGGTTAATGGGTTCGTCATCAGGAGAGGTCGAACCTCGCCTCTCGCTGCTGTCCTATTTCCATATTGCCTTCGCCCACGTGCAGCTTTGATTTAGATGCGCGCGCTTGTTGTTCGAGAAATTCAGCTGTATCGGTGAGTTTCTCTTCTTCACGCAGCGGAGCGTCGTGGTGTGCCTCTTTCATAAACTTCTCGTACAATGAAATCGGCAACTTAAACGCAAGCATCTCATTCACGCCGATGAACCCTTGCCAATCGCCTGTCTTCAGCGTGGCATACTCCCAGCCGGGAACGTCTTCCGGCTTCACAGGTTCGTACCCAAGGCGAATCCGCATTTGAACAGAATCGCGCGGGTTGGTGGTGGTCAGCCAGCACATGTGCCAGCCGGGAATCTTAGGCAAGTCCGGTAAAGAGGACTGAAAAAACTGTTGACGGAACATTTCAACCCGCTCATTTTCGGTGATCTCGCGGTTTTCAGTTACAGCACGATCTGTCATCGCGCGGCTGCTGCGATTTTCTCCAGCGGATTTCTTCAAGCGTTCGTCGGTCATTACTCGCTCCCTTCAGCGATATGTTCAATTATAGAAACAAACAAAATCAAAAAGCAAGTGTTTCGATCACTTCTTATTCTGGCGATCATATTCTGCGTAACGCTTCACGTATTTCATGCGCAGAATAGGATCATCCCAAACACCCGCGTCGACTAAGGCTTCTTTCCGGTCTGGAGAGAGGTAAATCTCTCTGCGCGTGCTTGCCGGGGCGTGTTCACGACCAGAACCAACCGCAGGACCGCCGCGCGCTTCGCGCTTCTGCGTCGTGTTCCTTTCAAATCGATCAGGCAACCGCTTGGCTGCACGGCGACGCAATTCGATCCAATAATCTTCGGTGCGCGGATCGAAGCCTTCCTTGGCCATCGCCTGGTCGACAGCAAGCACGATTGCGCTTTCTTCGTCGCGACCTTGAGAGTCATACCAAGAGTTTTCTTCAAGAAACTCTTTGGCGTGTGACATGGTCATGTCATCAATTTGATTCTGCCGCGGCTTTTGCTGAGCAGCTTGTTGTTTTTGCCAAGCCAGCTGTTGCGCGCGCTGCATGGCTTGGTCGCGGTAACGCATGGCTTGCGTTACGTCCTCGCCATTGCCTGCTTCAACGGCTTTGGCGATGACCTTCTCGGCCAGCGCTACGTCTTGATTGGCGTTGTGGATTTGAGCGTCGAATCCGTTCAAATCAACCTGATGAGCGCGCTGCTCTTGAGTTGAAAGACGACGCTCTAAGTCATCGTTGCGACTGCGCAGAAAATCAAGCTCAGTCTTGTCGCGCTTCATTGCACCTTCGCGACGATGTTTGCGTTCTTGTTTTTCTGCGCGACGACGCTCACGAATTGCTTCGCGTTCCTTTTCGTCTTCTTCGTCACCCTCCTCGTCGTTTTCGGTCTGAGGTTTGCTGTCGTCTTCGACGCCGGTTGCTTCGGTTGGGTCGACCTTCTTTTCGTCCTCGATAATTACAATTTCTTCTTTTTTGTCGTCGTCTTCTTTGATTAATTCAGCCATGGATCATCTCCTTTCAGATGAATGCGCGTATCGCTAACGGATCGCCTTGCACTTTGCCGATTATGTCTAGATCGTTGAAAATCACAAACAACGCAGCGTCATTGTTGTTGATGGCAACCTCCCAACGATCGCCGCCATATTTTGGCACGCGGACAAACTCGCCCGGATGCGCCCAAGAGCCTTCTGGCCAAGGCTCAAGATTGTTGCGATTGCGGTAAGCAACAGGACCGTGCGATATGACTTTCGCGACCTGGGTGTTCCACTTTTCTGTGTCACGCGTCCCAGTGTCAAGAATTATGCCGCCTGCAGTTTTACGCTTGGGTGTACGGATTTGAACCAGAACGCGGCTACCGAAAGGCTGAATTCCGGCAGCTACTGCCGGGAAAGCCTCCGCGATTGCGTCCTCATAAGTTTGAGCCACTCTCTTCCTCCTCTTTCAAAAGTTGCAAGATTAAATTGATCGCGGTTTCATAACCTGCGACCACACCAACACGATACCCATATTCAAAAGCATCGCGAGCTTGAGGTCGCCGCAAAGCGTCCAGCGCGAACGACTGCTGGTCGGCTTTGAGGCGATTGAAAAGCTTATCTACGGTCACGCCGGGGTCTTAGCCATCTTAGGATTGGTGGGGAGCTTTTGGCCGTTGATCTTTTCGCCAGCTGCCATGCGAGTGTGCTGTTTGACCAACGAATCATTTTTCAGTTCGACCGTGCTGGCCTTGGGTTTGTCGCTCATAGTCTAGCTCCTTGTTGTTAACGGGTTCCTGGGTTTATTCCGCCGCCGGTGGAAACTGAAAATTTCTCGCCGGTGACGATTTCTGCGGTAGCGAGGCGCATTGCGGTGTCGTTGTCAGCTGTATTCATACGCTCGCGCGCAGCAATCTCTGCGGCGGTGCGTTCGTTTTCCGACGTCTGCCGCAGCTGCTCTTGACGCAAGCGTTCGTCGCGCTCGACTTGATTTTCGGACAGCTTTTGGCCTTCGGTCTGGGCTTGTTGAGCGATGCGCGCCTGATCGCTCTGAGCGCGTTGCTGGATGGCGGCTTGTTGGACTTGCGCGGCAAGTTGAGCCACTTGCATGGTGTTGTCGGGCGGCATCGGCGGCTGCGGCTTGAACTGCTCTGCAGCTTGAGTCAGTTGCGCAAGCTCGTTAGCAAACCCGCCAAGCTGTTGCTCGATGAACTGCTGAACTTTCAAGATGACCTTGACCTGTTCACGCGCTTCATCGCCAATAAGCTGTTGATTTTCAGCTTTTTGCACGGCTTCGTGCGCTTCGGTGAGGTAGTAATTCAAAAGATGGTCACGCAAATGCAACGCGATGGGGTAAAGGTACGTTTTTGTGATCGCCGGGTTCATGCCGAACAGCGGCGACTTCAGAAACGCTACGTGCGTTTGGATGTGAGCCATGTGATCTTGTTTCGGCAACACGTAAACAGGCCTGCCCATGGTTGCAGCCACGTTTTCTGAGACGGGATCGACGTCGTCCTTGCCTGGTTCAGACTTGAGCACATCTTTTTGAGGAACTTTCAGCGTTTCGAGGAACATTTCCTCAATTTTGCGTTGATCATACATGTTCGGCACCATCGCCGCACGCTGCATGAGCGCTTGAATTTTAGCAAAGCGCTGCGCTTCCGAGAAAATGGCCGGATCAGAGACCGGCGACACATCCAAAGGACCATCAAAGTCTTCGGGCTTGATGTCCACCCCGGCATCGTAACCTTCAATCAGTTCATCGGTGAGGTAAGCGCTGTTGATGCGGTGCAAGATCTTGAACGCACGCGCCATGGAGTTGTGCAGCCGCGAGTGGATCGAGCTGAAAACCACCATGCCCTGCTCGATGAGCGCCAAGGTCGTGCCGACAGGCTGGTTTACACTCTGATCGGAGAGCTTTTCGAACGAAGTCTGGACAACACCTTTGCCAGCATCGACCAAAAAGCCCAACAGCTGGAACAAAACTGCGCTGGGCGGATTGAACGGCATGGGCATGACGAGCTTGCGGATGTCATCAACGAGCGCGCCACCTTCGATTTCCGCCACCTCGGTGGGTTGCAAGTTGAGCGTCTGGCCGTTGGGCCCACCCTTGAGCTTCAACAGCGTCGGGATGTTTTGGATGTGCGCTGAATCCAACAATGCGCGCAATGCGCCTGTGGCCGCGCCGCTCAACCCGCCGATCATGTGCGTCAGGCCAATGGGATACGCGCCGCGCCAGGGCACAAATGGGAACTCAACAATCCACTCCAGCTCTTTGCGCTGCTCGTCTTTAGGCTCCCAGTTGCGATACAAGCTCAACGCTTTGCCGGAGCTCTTGTCGATTGAGAGGATGTAAGGTTCTACGCCATCATCAAAATCGAGGTGCGTGTAGATCTCGAACACGGCGCGCAAACCATCTTCGTTGTAGGCGACGTCTTTGCGACCTTCGATCTTGTCGTTGGCTTTGGAGGCTTTGCTGAACTCGAGCTCGCCAGGTTGACCGACGTCCACCTCGCGGTACATCCCCGACTTCACGCGCCGGTTGAATTCCATCTTCGTGACGTACTGCACGTGGGTCTTGCGTTCAGCGGAATAGAAATTGGTGGCGGCGAACGGCAAGTAAATATCATCGATCGCAATGAACTCGCTGCAGGGACGCTTCCACTGCGCATTCCACATCAGCTTGAGATATTGACCGCCGCCCAACGGCAGCTGTGTGCTGAGTTGTTCAAGCTCAGAGCGGAACTCAGACATCTGTTCGATGGCCTGCCAGTTCATGAACTCGGTCTTGCGGCGCGCGCGGTCGACCTTTTCTTTTTCCTGGATGCCGTAGATTTTAGACTTAACAGGACCTGTGGGAGGGAAAATCTCCTTCATGAACCGCGCGCTGAAGTCCACGCAAGCTTCAACCAACATCGGGTGCACGACCTTGTTCGCGCCGCTGAACTGCGCGCCGCCGGGCGCATCGTCGCCGAGCCCTGTGCGACGCAAGCCTTCTTCATATTGCTTGTCGCGCTTTTCGCGAGCTTCTTTGTCCTTGTCAATCTTTTCGAGTAGCTCCTGAACAGCCTCATTGAGCATGCCAGGATCAACCTCGTCAACGATATTGGCGAAGTGCGCCAGGTGTTGCTCGGCGTCGTTTTCGTTATCCAGCTTAATTAAAGCGCCGCCATCTTCCGTGTCCTCAACATCAGAGGCTTCCTCTTCTAGCTCTATCAGGTCGCCTTCTGGTTGTGCGTCAGGTTCAGACATGGAAATCCTCTTTGAATTTGTTGGCGAGCGCCGTGATCGCACCGAGGTCGTAGGTCACCAAGCCGCCTTGAGCGAAGCCTTGCGTGATTTGTTTGGCGAGTTGATTGATGGCGTGCGGATCGTAAGTCACCAAGCCGCCCTCGGCGAACTTCTGCGGTTCATCCGGTTCCAGGAGCTTCAGGAACTGCCCACGCGTCATGAAGCGCGGCATTTCAGGAGGTGCCTTGTCGAGCGCGTTGGTCAGCTCAAAACCAGCGATCTTTCGATCGTCTATATCTTCATAAATGTCTTTTATATAATGTTGCATTGAATGCGGATTTTTCAAATCAACAATGTTGTATTGATCTAGTTCCTGGCCATTGACCTTGCCCCAATCACCTTTGTTGAGGAAGTTGACCACCGAGTCGGTGATTTTGATCCTGTATTGCGGATCACGTTTGGCGTATGTTTTTGCTCGGGAACTGTCGAAGCTGTTGCCGGGTGGCTTGATTTCTAAGATGTCGGGCCCGAAACCTTTTTCGCCACCGTCTTTCAAGGCTTGAAGGACTTGGCCGTCACTCAATCCGTTGACCGACACTTCAGCATCCGGATTGCGTCGCCGCCATTGCATGACGAGTTCTCTGTACCGCGCCCGGTCTTCACCAGAAAGTGCTTTTTTGTAATCATATGAACTGAAATCAGGCACTTCTGGTTCAACCGCCTGAACCTGCACGTGCGGGCGACCGTCTGCGTCTAGCAGCGCTGTGAGGCGGCTGTCGCCTGAACCATACGACCTTGCCTTGTAATCCTCCATTGTGCACCAACCAGCAGCCTTGCCGATGGACGTGCAACCCTTCAACCCTTTTTCGCTCGTTGTTTCAGCAAGGTCGACCCAAGTGCCGCCGGGCTTTTCGACGAATGACAGTTGCAGCGCATCATCCTTCAAGCGCGGCGCATTAGCAAGGTTTTCCAACATGCCTGCGCGCTCTGCTTTGACGGCTTCAGCGGCGCGGTACTTGTTGATCTTGTCGACGAGCACAACAGCTTGCGGCGTCGTTACGTTGTCGAGCTTTTCGGGGGTAAGCCGCAGGTGCGCAGGCAAGGTGCTGGTGGGGTCGACGGCGTTCCCGAGCTCGTCGACAAGATGGCGGAAACCTAAGTCGCTGACGTCTGGTATATGATAAACATTGGTTCCTGGCGGAAGGTTTTCCAACCAAGGATTATCTGCGAGGGTTGCATTTGCCTTTCGACTGCTGTAGTCGCCCATGTAGTTATTTCGTAGGTGTTCATGAATTTGGGGTGGCGAGAAGCCTATTCCCGTCGTCGAAGGTTCTGTTGAAGAATCTGACCAGTCCTCCCAACGGCGAGCAAGATCTGATTCGCCCAGGTTTTCTTCGGGTTTGCCAACTTGTTTACGGAACCGCCTGGCAATGCCAACAACAAAGTTTTGGTCTGGCGACGGATCATAATGCAACACGCCTTTTTCACCTTCAGCGAGCGCGCGCACGGGATCTTCGGGTGTGGCCATTTCGTTGCGAATGTATTTGGTGAGCTTTGTGTCGATCCAACGATCGAGCGCCGCGTCGGCTTGCGCTCGAGCGAGGTGGCGCTCAACTATAGGCCTGCCTTCTGGCAACAAGGTCGGATCCTGCAAAAGAGCTTCGGTGCGCGAGATGCGTTGCGCTGGCGTTTCACCCGTTGCGGGTGTTTTTAACGGCGCAACAGCCTTCTCAATTGAACCTTTGAACCAATTCCCACCCTTGTCCTTCACGGCATACTGCATGGCACCAGCATCTTCATAGCGCTGGCGCAACGCATCATAAGCCGAATCATCAGGCGCTTGCGCTGCTGCGCGGTTGATGGCGCGGCGAGCAGAAGCCGCAGCGATGTCGTCGGCGACCTTGGTTACGCCATAGCTGGCGGAAGCGCGCGTTGCGTTGACAGCAGGCGCGAAGACACGGAGCTCAGGGATGAGCGCATCGGGCAACGCTGCAACATCTCGCGCCAGTTGATCGCCGGTGCCCAAATTGCGCCGCACGACATCCGGGAGCTTGGGTGCGAGCTCGTCGTGTGCCGCGCCTGCCGCTGTGCCTGCGCCAGCAAACATCGCTGGCACGGCGCGCAACGCCGCATCACCCGCCGCCACGGACGGGTTGACCACGTACTTGTTGAACAGGCCAACAAGTCCTGGCGTTTCAAGTTGCTGCTTCAGCTCTGGCGAAAAGCCGACTGGCCGCTCGCCGAAAGCTCCTTTGGCGGAAGCTGCGATTCTTGAAAGCAACCAGGCTTTAGCTTCTTCGCTTTTGTCCTCGCTCCCGCCTGGAACGCGAGGAGCAACGACCACGCCGCCCTCGGCGTATCCCGGAGTGCGCTGACCACGACCGCGCAGGATTATTTCTATCGCTTCCGGCGAGAAAGTGATCTCGTTGTAAGCCAGCATCCCGTTGACCCCAACAGGGTTGATCTCGACACCAGGAATTTGAGACAACGGCTTCAAAGCTTCTCTGACGATCTGCTGATCGTAGATCGACTCAAACATTTTGGCGTTCTGAACACCGCCACGCGGAACGGCAATCGTTGCCGCCGAGGGAAGGTAGATTGTGTCTGCGCCGCGCTTCAGAGCGTCGTTGATTGCAGCCTTGAACAGCGTGCCGTGGACTTGGCGCAGTGCGCCTGTCTGAGGCGCGCGTTTCTGAGCGTCAGATTGAATCTCTTCGATCACAACGCTGTTTGGCCGGACAGGTATTGTTGCTTCGCCGAAACGACCGTTGTCGACCAAAGGCGCACGAACGGTGGCGTTGGTTGTGTCTGCCGGTATGTAAGTTCCGCGAATGTGCCCGATTATGCCGTTTTCAGCGTTCGTCGCGCTAGGGTAGTGCCAATAGCTCTGACCGGACACGTCTGGGTGCGTCAAACCGATCTCGAAGTAATTGTTGTCATCGAGCGCAGAGCGGGTGGCTTCGGTCAACAAGCGTTGATCGTTTGTATAACGGTAGCCTGAGGCGGAGGTTCCAGCTTGTTCTGCCATCTCTTCTGTGATGGTGTGGACAAGGTCTTCACTTGCACTTTCGGTTGCGCTGTTGAGATTGCCGATGATGTCGTCTTCCCAACCGACTTTGCGGAAAATGTTCATGATTTCTTCAGGAAGGTCCTCAGTGTCAATGGTCCCCTCGTTCAGCCCCGCGATCAAGTCCAAGTTGTCTTCGTTCCGTTCAAGCCCAATTCTGTCCAAAACATTTTGATAAGGCTCGTTTGGGTTATCTTGCAGATAATCCTGTGCTTGTTCTGCAAAAAGAGCTCTGTCGTGGTCGCTGTTCCCCGCCAAGTTCTTAAGGTCGACCGTGTTGTACTGCGAAGGCGGAATTTGCGCTGCGAACTCAGACTTGCTGATCATCGAACCAGCAGGCATGCCTTCGTAACGCCTTGAAAGTTCTTCGAGCGCATCTCGGCTGACGCCAGGCTCGCCTCTGACCTGCGCCAAGAACGATTCAAGCGACTGAACGTCTGGCCCTCGCAATGTTTCGGCGCTGATCCCAGGTTGCAAGTTGATGTTGCCTTGCGGCAAGACAGCACGCTGAATGAAACCCGCATCGTCATAGCGCTGGCGCAACGCATCATAAGCTGAATCATCAGGCACCTGCGATGCTGCGCGGTTGATGGCGCGACGGTTGATGGCGTCAATGAGCATGCCAGCACCTTTAGAGATGCCGTAGCCCAAACCAGCGCCAACGCCGCCGCCAATGACGGCACCGGCTGCGCGGTCGCCTTCTTCGGCCTGACCTGCGCCGGTGATTGCGCCTTGCGTGCCGCCAATCAACGCTGCCTTGGCAGTTGGAGCGAGCTTGGCGAGCGCAAGACCCATGCGCCCTGCGTTCGCAGCAGCAACAGGTGCCGATGCACCGCCCGTGAACGGCAACGCAGCAAAGCTCGCGATGGTCGGCAGCACACCACCAGCGATTTCGCCCGTCAATGACGCGATGGGGTGTTTTTCTGCGTAAGCTTCGTTTTGAGCGCGGATGCGCTTGATGATGTCGGCGTAAGCTTCGTCTGTGAGCTTGGACCGCACCAAAGCTTCTGCTTCATCGCCCCACCCCATGGCCAGGCCTTCACCAAGCACAGAGCGAGCGATGTTGGCTGGTGTTGCGCCACCTTGCAGGTCCACCACGCCACCTTCAGCCCACTTTACCTTGTTGGCCCAGTAGGCCGCGCTGCTTGGACCCTTGGCGATGTTCTTGGCGTGGCGAGACTTGAATGACTTGCGGCGCTTGCGGTAAGATTCAGATTCACCTTCTTTCTTCGGTGAACCACTGACACCTTGTTGACCGAAGCGCACAAGCTTCTCCTTGCCATCGGTGCAAGCCTTGACGACATGCGAAGACTTTGGGTGGCTCGGCGTGCGCTGCGGCTTGTTGCACTTCAATGAGTCTTTGTCGGCCATGATGCTACTTCTTGCTCTTTGATTTGGCAATCTTTGATTTGGCAAGCAAGTCTTGTGCCTCGTCAAAAGCACGCTCTAAAAATTCTTCCTTGTCTGCGCTGGCTTCATATTGCGCTGCGAATTCTGGTGTCCACTTGCGCTTTGCTTTGGCAAGAGCGACTTGATCTTCCTTGTCTGACATCAGTGCAATTGCCTCGTCAAAAAAGGCTGGTTCGCCTGTGTCCCGGTATTTTATAGCATCAAGTTTTGATCTGAGCTTTAATTGCGCTGCTTGTTGTTTTGGCGTGCTAGACAGAAATGACTCGCCGAGACGGTTGGCAACCCACTTCTTGCCGAGACTTTTGGTGATCTTCTGCAGGATCTCAGCTCGCATGGCCGCGTCATCTATCGCGTTTTGGTTTGGGTTGCGTTTGCCGCGCTTTGGTTTGTCAGGCAGGTCTTCGCCAAACATGCGCTTGAATGTGGATTTCATCTGCGCGGGATTTGATGCCTTATTATAATCGACACCGTATTCATCTATAACATTACGAAAGAAATCTACGTCGCTTTGCAGCCCCGATGAGCCTTCCCACACCCCGTCCATAGCGTCCATGAGCTCTTCAGGAAAAATCTTGTCAGTTTTCTTGATGCTTGAATCGAGCGCTTCTTCAAATTCAAATCCCTTTTTTGGAAGAGAAGAAAGTTCAGTGAACTCTTCCGGAGTTAAATGATCTTTCAATTTAGGCGCAATGTTTTTCCAGAATTTAAGAATCTCTTTGTTACCACCCTCAAAAATCGTCCACAAGATGCCATCCTTCATCGCACGATCTGTGTGGGTCAGCTTCAGCGGTGCCATGAGTTTGGCCGCAGTATTTTCTATGGGTGTGACAAGCTCCGGTTCAAGTGCGATCCGGGTGAGCGCACCAATAGGATCAATGCCTGTCACTTTGGTGGCGAGTTGGGCACCAAGCTGTTGCAAGAATCCACGACGGCTGGGCGCAGCAAGTTTACTTAATTGATCCTGCAAAAGATCATTGAGCGGCGATGTTTGCTCAACAGGAACCAATGCATTAGCGGATGGCGGAATAGGAACCAATGCATTAGCGGATGGCGGAGCTTCACTGAACAAGTTAGTGAAGAGTTGACGACGACTGGGCGAAGCAAGATCATTGAGCGGCGATGCCTGCTCAATAGGAACCAATGCATTGGCGGATGGCGGAGCTTCAGCGAACATGCCGCTAAGCTTCTTGACCAGCGGCTTGGTGTCGACAAGCTTGTCGAGGATCTTTTTAAGTGGCATACGGATTCACTCTTTGACGCGGCTTGACTTGCGGTTCATCTGGATCTTTCGCTTTGGGCAACTCAAACCAGCCGTCATTTTTAAGGAAAATGATCGCTTGAGTGAAAGTGTCGACGTAATCGTCGTGTTCGGCAACAGGGAACTTGTCGAGCTGCTTTAAAAATGGTAATGCCCAAGTCACAGGCTGACCGGGATTCTTGCCGCTCTCCGGCACCCAAACGAATCCGAGCTCAAGTGTTGGCGCAGCTTGGTGCGCTCGAGAGACCTTGTCGGCGTTGCCGGGATTGTAGCCCACCGCAGGAACGCGCGCAAGACGCAGATCCTGCAACAGCGACTGTCCGCTGGCTTTTGCTTCAACCAACACGCGGTCAGGTCGGCGCGCGCGGTTGAACGCATCCTTCTTGCTGGGACCGCCATACTCGGTCTGCCAATCTTTGATCGCGCGCGCACGCAGATCTGGGTACGTCAAGTGCTCATCCCATGCATCAATCAGCATCACGTTGCGCCGACCTTCGTGCGTGAACACGGCATAAACGCTGCAAGCTGTTGGGTCGCCACTGGTTTTCTCGGTGAATGCGCAGTCGTAGCTCTGCATGATGTATTCAAACTGAGGTAGCGCCTTGGTCGCTGGCCACAGCTTCACGTGCTTGGTCTTGAGGATGCCGCCCTCTGCTGGCTTGGGATCTTGCTGCAGCTGACCAGCAGCGCCATACACACCCAGCAATTGCTTGAGCTCTGTGACTTCCTTTTCGCCGAATCGCTCTGGGCAGATCAACTGACCTTTGATTGCGCGCGGATCGTATGAACCCAAGCCCGTCTTGCGACGCACGCCATCCCACTCTGCCGGTATGCAAAGGTGCTCCCAACCGCCAATGTCCTCAAGGATGTGACCGCTGATGTCGGCTTCATGCAAGCGCTGCATGATGGTGATCATCGCGTCGCGCTTGGGATCATTCAATCGTGTTGACCAAACGACATCAAACCACTCCAACGCACTCCCGCGCATCACGTCAGATTGAGCCTCTTGTGCGCTGTGCGGATCGTCGAGGATGAGCCGCGAGCCGCCTTCGCCGGTTGCCGTACCGCCCACAGACGTTGCGAGCCGGTAGCCGGTCTTGTCGTTTTCAAAGCGCTGCTTGGCATTCTGATCACCAGAGAGAGAGAACAAGTGACCCCAACGCTCCTGGTACCATGGGCTCTGCACGAGCCGCCGCGCCTTCAAATTGTCGCGGATTGAAAGCACGCCGCTGTAAGATGCACAGAGGTACTTCTCCTGTGGTCGCGCCAGCCACTCCCAAATCGGAAACATAACACTCACAATGGTCGACTTGGAATGTCTTGGTGGGATGTTGATCAACAGCTTGCGAATCTCGCCAGAGCTGATCGCTTCAAGGTGTTCACAGATCGCTTCGATGTGCCAGCTGGCAATGAACGGCACACCAGGCTCAACGATCGGCCATGCCTGCCGCACAAAATCATAAAGCGATGAGCCGGCAACACGACGTTCACGCTCACGCTTCACAGCTTCGATCAGTGTTGCTTGTGAAACGATTGCGTTCATATCACTGCGCAGCTTTCGCCAGCAATGATTGAATCTGATCGAGCTCGGCGTCCGACAGACCTTTCATGTCGACAGAAGCAACGTTGATTGGTCCACCGTTTGCGCCAGTGAGCTCGCTGCGCGCCAGCTTGGGAACGTGATACTCGACCACGCCTTGGAAAAGATTGAACGCCTTTTCAGGATTCGGCGGAACAAGCCACTCGAGATTGCCGTCGTCATCGATCAGCTGTGTGCCGCTCGCATCGCAGCGAGCAACGCCATCCGCAACGCGGTCCAACCAATCTTGCAGACGGTGCGCGTTGTCATCGACAAAGTCCGCAATCGCCGCGCGTGCTTCTTTTGTCAAGCGATTGGGAGAGCCGGGAGGACGACCGCCGCCCATCCTTTTAGTGTTCATCGTTCTTCTCCAAAAAGCATTTAATATTCTGCTTCACCTCGCGATTATAGCCGCAATCTTTCTGTTTAGGCAACACTTGATCCCAAGTTCCGAGATGCCCAAGATTTCCTATTCTTCTCTCCTCTCTAATTAAGTAAACTTAACTTTTATTATCCAACAATTACTATCTTGGGATTTTTGGGATTTTTCTTCAATCTCGGGTACGGAATCCCGAGATGCCCGAGGCATAGT
>Ga0181358_1000031_pt1 | contig 53614 bp, 31 predicted proteins | sample Fa13VDMM110SD_FD_130096 | JGI IMG/M metagenome (GOLD analysis project Ga0181358, IMG submission 130096) | Freshwater viral communities from Lake Michigan, USA - Fa13.VD.MM110.S.D | ecosystem: Environmental > Aquatic > Freshwater > Lake | place: USA: Michigan | collected 2013-09-24 | reverse complement strand
TCAGGTTCCGTCAATAATGGAAAACCAACCATCATATAATTTAAAAGTTGTTGATGATAATGGTTGCATTTCAATCTCAAATATCTTAATAGGACCATTACCCTCTCCAAATCCTACACCAACAAACACAGTTACACCAACTAACACACCTACTAATACTCAAACACCATCGGTAACACCAACAAACACTCAAACCCCAACTAACACACCTACTAATACTCAAACACCAACAAACACACCTACTAATACTCAAACACCATCTATAACACCAACAAACACTCAAACACCATCTATAACACCAACAAACACTCAAACACCATCTATAACACCAACAAACACTCAAACACCATCGGTAACTCCGACTAATACAAGTACTCCAACAAATACACCATCGGTAACACCTACTAATACTCAAACACCATCTATAACACCAACAAACACTCAAACACCATCGGTAACTCCGACTAATACAAGTACTCCAACAAATACACCATCGGTAACACCAACACAAACAAGAACACCAACGGTTACTCCAAGTATAACACCAAGTATAACACCAACACAAACAAGAACACCAACTGTTACACCAACAACAACTGTAACACCAACAAAAACCGTAACACCAACCAATACTAACACACCAACTTCCGTTGCTACAGTATTTACTGTAACGAACAGTGGTTCAGCAACATATATTATAAACGGAAGTTCTAATCCAACTTTGACACTAACAGAAGGTCAAACATACACATTTAATATAAATGCAAGTGGTCATCCGTTTTGGATTAAAACTGTAAGTTCAACGGGTACTGGAAATCAATATAATACTGGAGTAACTAATAATGGAACTGATAATGGAACAATAACATTTATTGTTCCATTTGGCGCACCTTCCACTCTTTATTACAATTGTCAATACCATTCTAGTATGGCAGGCACAATTAATATAATAAGCTAAATGTTGTTAAAAAATAAATTATAATGAAAAAATAATATGTCTTGTAATTCAACATACTGTATAAATAACACCGGATTAGTTGGTGCTGACGATAACTACATAACCGGAGGAACATATAATGGACGTTCTTATTGGACAGGTCAAACTAACTCTTGGAAAATATATTATTACACGGGTACAACAAATTATTGGTGTTTGTCCAACACACTAGGTGGTTCTTGTTATTTAACAGGAAAATACCCTTGTGTTAGTACTTGCCCCGATTTATCAAGTATCTATGTTTTTAGTGGTACTTGTCCAACACCAACACCAACTCCAACAAAAAATTGTGATGTATTAGATTTTACAGCAATTTTTAATTGTGATTTTATTCCAACACCAACACCCACACCAAGTGCAAGTTTTACTCCCACACCTACAGTCACACCATCATCAACCAACCCATGTTCAATCATAGGTATTGATGGTAATGGATATACTTACACACCGACACCCACACCAACACCTACAGTAACACCAACAATGTATGATGATAATAATTTAAGAAGTAGATTACCTTTTTACTCAAGATTAATCCCAAGAGATTGCCCACTAACAGGATTTATGGAATATACACCAATTATCGGTCAAATTATTTGTCCGGGTAGTTTAAAGTTCCAAGATTGTTATAACTCAAGTACGTTCTATTATACATTAAAATTTGATTTACCAAGTCCAAAAGTATTGGAAAAATTTGCTGTTTATGGTGTAACCGTTAATGGTCAAAAGAAATGTGTTGCTTATTTAGGTACAACAGATGATTCACCACTAAATGTTTTAACATATGATACAGGGTCTTACGGATTCGTATATGAAGATGGTTCTTGTATTAATTGCCAAATTCAATTAACACCAACACCAACACCAACAATGACAAAAACACCAACACAAACACCAACTAAAACAGTGACTCCAACACCAACAATGACAAAAACACCAACACCAACAATCACACCGACACCAACAATCACACCGTCATCTTCCGTACCATCAATTTGTCTTACTAGTGGTATGTCTGGATATAGTTTCTCAAATACCGTGTGTTAAAATAAAATATAAAATATAAAATAATATGCCATTTTCAGCTTCAACTTGTTTATCATATACAGGAACATCAGTATTAACAGGTCCAATCACTATTACCACATTAGGTGGTACGGTAATAACCGCAGTTACGTTAACTCAAATAACAACTTGTCCTTTAGTTTTAACAGGAATACCCGATGGTACCACAACAATAAAATTAACATCAGCAAACAATTTTTGTTGTAATGTTGTACTTACTTGTAATAATTTGTGTACTACGTGTAATTTAGCTTTCGACACTTATTCAACAAGTATAATTAGTCGAATAGTTGCTGGAAATTTAACCGGTAGTTGTAGTAACAATATAACTGATTATACAATAAATTGGTATAAAAGTCCTGATTTCACAACACCCGTTTTTACATCAGGACATGGTGCTGAATTTACCCCATACAATTTTACACACCCACTAGTTGGTAACACATCACCAATGCAACCAGCGGGAACATATAGACCCGTTGTCGATAGAATCAAACTAAATGGGTTAAAATATTCACAAACGGGTGGAACAGGTTTTATTCAGGCTAATTTATCATGTTTTAATACAACGGAGATTACTGTGGCACCATTTAGATGTAATAATGGTACTGAGTCGGGAGATTATACACATAGAGTTAATTTTTCGGGTGCATCTGTTGGTGTGATACCTTTAAAATTATCGTCAACTTTTGAAATTTCTGCGGCAACAACTAATTATTTTGCTTGGAAATTCAATGGGTTTGATGTGTCCGATACACTTAAAATAACGTATTATGGTTTAGCGTATGGTTATCAACCAATTATATTAGAGAATTATGATGTTGGCTCAAATGTTTTAGATACCGATTTTTCTTTATCTATTAACCCAAAAACCTTTAAACAATTAGATAATAATAATTATTTTTCTAAAGTTACTTGTTTAACAGGGTTGACAAGAAACACTAATGATTATTTAACGTTAGAAGTGATACCGAATCCATTAAATCCTCAAACAAATTGGGATTTTTATTTTACGTGTTTACCCACATTTGATTGTTCATTATGTTACAACGATTATTTAAATAAACCATATAAAATACAATTGTCGTCACTAAATGCGGTATCAGGCTCGTGCACTACAGTGATAAATCTTAGTTTATCAGGGTGTTCTTATAATTCTATATCAGGTTCTTCCATTAGTAGATATATGAGAACAACTGCCGGTGCATATAGTTACGTAGATGTCTATCTCGGTACCGAAAACGCTACTTTTGGTACCAACAATAACACACTTATATCGACATTTACTGTACTGTCTGTTCCTCGTACCGATTGTGGTGGTCAGTCACCAATAATTACACCTTCTGGAGATGGTTGTATACCAACGCCAGGTAGTGGAACAATAACGTTTAATAAATCTAACTCGGGGGGTGGTGGTTCAGGAGTAATTAATATGACATTTACTGATTTATCTGATTTTTCGGCTTATTATAACTCATATTTAACTTCTTTAACTTATTCAGGAACACCTTATGATAACACAGACATTCGTTATTACCGTTATTTTATTTTAAGAATACCTACTTCTATTGGAAGTGAGGTGTGTGGTGACGGAACAACTTTTGTACCATATAATATACACTATAGTAGTGTTGTAACTACAGGGTTTACAAGCAATTATACCTTAAGTTTTACTATGCCAACAATATCAATTGGAATGTCTTTTTTACCTTGTGATACTTGTCTTGGACAATTAATTTATATAAGAAACATTATAAACCCATCCTCAACCGGGTCAACAAATGTTAGTAGTTACTCAACATCAACGAGTTCAAGAGCCATATCACCAATTAATAGATATAGTTACACATATTCTTTTAATACTTCACTTACCGCACAAACTATTAACTCAAATTATCGGATTACAAAGTATTTAACGGAGACAATACCTTATTCTGGAAATAGTTATCCATACACAATTATTCCCTCACTATCGGCTATAACTTGTAACTATTCATCTATCGGGTCACCACTTAATGATAATTCGTCTAAAAATATTTTTAATAAAAATATATTAGTGTATGATTATAAACTATTTCAAACAGACCCGGGAAATACAACATCATATGTTATAAAATCGTCAACAATTACTAATGGTGTTTCAGATGGTTTATATAACATCACCGCGGTTACTGTTGTAAACAACGTAGTGACATCATCTAACCCGACATACACATATTAATTTATGACAACAATAACTCTAAATAGTATTACAGGTTTAACTTACCCATATGATGTTTACGTATGTGATGTCTATGGAAATAATTGTGGATACCTCGTTCAAATCAATGTTTCTGTACCATCTCCTGTTGAAGTAGTATTACCTCCCCAATTTAATATGTCACCAGCTGTTGGTATTAAAATTATAACATCGGATGGGTGTGAGAGATTTAAGATTATTGATTGTAACTCTATATTCCCATTACCAATTTGTGATAGTTCTGTTGTTCCACCAATAACAATAAATGGTATAACAATAACAGAAACACATACAGGTAGTGTTGGTATATATCTTACAGAATACACAAGTTGTGGAACCGTAACAACACCTGTCAACTCAATATGGTTAGGTCAATCCGGAGCATTTACCTACACAATGAATTTTAGTTCAACAGTTAATAATATTACTATTTTTATAACAGGAAGTGGAACACCATTAGGTGAAACCTTTGTATTTACAACTAACACAGGGACAGGTATTCCAACAATAACATCAAATGAAAATTGTTACACAACAATAGTTGGTAATCAAATAACCTCCGGAGTTGGTACTTCAGCATCAGGTGGTGGTGGTAAGTTTTTAATCCACAATTCAGATAACTTTACATCATTAACAATTTCAGGGAATGGTGGTGAATCTGGTTCTTTATTCTCTATATGTTCAAATTCTATAATATAAAATTATTTAATTTAAACTATCTTCTTTTGGTTTCTTACCCAAATTTTCATATATCCTTAAAAGTTTTAAGGATTCGTAGTAATTTTTTTCTAATCTATCAAGTTCCTTCTCAGGAACACCTCTGTCACAAGCCGTTTCGTAGACATTTTTAGCCTCAGTAACAACATTTGATATTGTATCTATTAGTCTCATATCTATAAATATCAACCACCTCACCATTTATTAACAACAAATGTCAATTATATTTTGATAAAATCAAACTTTAGATTATTTATAAATAAACTAAGAATATATAATGTCACAATTTTATTATTTTACATCGTGTTGTGGTAGTGAACCATTTGGTATTATTAATAATACCAATCCAATAATATTATGGTCAAATTTCTATGACACACCCGGGTCAAATTATTTTGTAACCATTGGTACCGGTGTTGGTTCATTTTCCGGATGTGTTACATATAGTGGGACCACAACAACTCAATTACCTGATGTAAATCAACTATATACATCATCGCCGTCTTTTTATACTTACACGAATTGTGTGGAATGTACAAATATTTTTCCCTGTTATACACCACCACCGGTAATACCACCGGTAATATCGGGTTATAAAAACGAATGTGGTGTCATTACAATATTACCAATGGTTGTTGAATGTGTTGTTTCAAACCCATCATCATTTGATAATTCTGATGGTGAGGTTTCTTTATCAATAACCGGTGGAACACCTCAATATACCACAACTTGGACTTGGTTAGATAAGAGTAATATATCACCAGCTCTTAATTCTTTAGGTAACGGTTCTTATACCGCAACCACAGTAGATTATTTTGGTGATTATACAGCAACAACCGTGTGTTATATTAACACACCAAAAATTTGTACATTTGAGTCTAGTATTGTCGAAATATACGTGGATGAATGTATTCCTACCATAATGTCCGGATACACATATGAAATAACTTAAAAGATATATGCCAACAACATTTTCAGCAGCAACCTGTATAACATCCACTTTCGTCTCACCGGGACCGTTTGACATCTATTTAGATAGCGATTACAATTCAATACCATTTAGTACTGTCACAAAAAATCAGCTCACAATTGGATGTCCATTTATTTTTAGTAATATCCCAACAGGAACAAATAATTTAGGTATTAAAGATATTAACTTAGATTATTGTTTTACAATAGATATTAATGATAACAACATATGTTTAAATTGTAATATAGGGTTATCATTATATTCGGCAACCACAGTGTCAAGACTATATGGTGGTATTTTAACAGGAACTTGTGAACCAATCACTAGTTATTATATCAATTGGTATGGACCTAATAATTCAACAACATTAGCTCTTACCACAGGTTTTGGTCCCGATTTTACCAATGAATGGAACGTTCCACACCCTTTTACTGGTGTTGGTGCGATACCTTTAAGTGAAGGTGATTATACCCCAATTATTCAAAAAATAGTTATAGGAGGAATAACTTATTCAAATACCGGAGGTACCAACACAATCCTTACAAATCTAAGTAATTGTTTACCAACAACTAGGATAGAACCATTAACGTGTAGTAATAGAACAAACACTGAAACATCTTCTACAAAAAATTTGTATTCCCATAACGTAAATTTTGTAAGTGAATCTGGTATCACACCACAACCTGTAAAGTTAACATACGTTATTTCCTCAACAACTAAATTTATGGCAATCGCTTTTAAAGGATACGCTAATCACGATAGATTAACATTAAAGTTTAGTGGTAGTAGTTATGGGACAACAGAAATAGGATTGGAGGATGTTTTAGTTGGTACCGACATATCGAGTAATTTTAACCCAACTCTTTTCCCAAAATCAGCAAACACTAACAATTACTATAGTAAATTAATTTGTTTAACTGGATTAACTGTGAATAATAACGATAAAATATTGATAACGGTAACACCATATAATAACATAACTAGTTGGGACTTATATATGACTTGTTTAAACAATTATACTTGTAATGATTGTTTAAGAACACAACCATATAAAATTATTGGGTCAAGTATAACAGGAAAAACCCTCACTTGTAACCAAATAAATATTAATTATAGTGTTAGTGCGTGTACATCAAGTTCTTTCAAAAGTAGTGATTATTACACCTATTATTTATTTGGTCAACAATACCCATTTTATTCCCAAGTATATAGTAATGTTAGTGATTTAACAAATGTTGGTCCCGGAGATATGTTCTTCAATAATATTACTTGTAGTTCTCCAGGAAGTAGTACGGGGGGTGTATCAATGTGTAAAACGGATATGGACACACCCCAAAAACCCACCACGTATAGTAAAACATTTTTAACTGACGGGAGAGGAGTTTACAATATTACAGGTTCATCAACAGTCATTTCATCTTATTATAATTCTTGGATTACATCAATTAGTGGTGTTTATTCGGGTAGTACAAATCCGTCAAATTTGGCATATTATCGTAGTTTTAGATTTAACTTACCTGACCCCACAAAAGGGTCTTCATGTGCAGATGCAGAACTACCTATGCTCAATATTAAAGTACATCAAACTTCAACCGTTATTACAGGTATCACAGGGTCCGATTATTATTTTAGATTAACCGCGAACACAATTACAAATGTGATATCATTAAGTGATTGTGATTTATACTGTATGTCTAAGGTAAACGATAGAGTCGCAGAAATTAATCTGACTTCTACTGGAAATTCAATTTATACTGGAAACTACACATTAACATTTGCAACGGGTAAATATTTTTCAAACGGGTTTAATAATGTAAGTTACGTTTTATCTTCATCAACATCATCAAACAATATAGAATTTGCGTCTTATTTTAAAACTTACGATTGGTTATCAAATACTTTACCCTTTTCAGGGAATTCAACATTATTACCGTCATTTTCAGGAACTGTTTGTAATTATAATAATCAAGGGTATAAATCGACACTATCCAATTCATATGAAAACATAATATATAAATTTTATTATAAAACCGTTTTAACAAACTCATCAAACATTAATGATTTTGATATATTAGCTTCTCCCATCACTAATTTTGTTTATTCAGGACATCCAGGCGCCCGTAATTATGAATTAGCTTACAGATATTCAGGTGGAAATGTTACATATTCATCATCAACATACATTATATAATTATGAGCAACAAATATTATACAATAAGAATAACAGGAGGAACGTCACCAGGTCCGTATACAATTTACATTAATCAAATTGATGGAACCATCGCAACACTTCATCCTGTTCAAACACCATCCTTAGCCGAAAACTTATCTTTACCCCTATTACAAGCGGGAGTGAGTATTAAAGTTGATACAACACCAAACTCAATTTTCCTTTATAATACGTATTGTGGAAACAATGTATCATTGTTACCACCGGTAAATATTGTATACAAAGATTTTTGTTTAACCATAACATCTATAGGTGGTTCTCAAACTTTTCTTCATTTTTCTCCATCAGTATTAGTTAATGGATACCCATCTTGGGTTGAAGATTACTTTACATCAAATGGGTCAATAACTGTGACCTATAACGGTAGTTTATGGATTGTAAATGGGTTTGTGACTGACCCAAAAAAGATAACATCCTCAGACGTTTCAACAGCTAACCCCCCATCTCTTAATTGGGGTGAAATAGGTGGTAGTGATACAGTAACATATAATTTAGGTAGTTGTCAATCATCACAACGTAAATCATTCCCGGTGAGTGTTAATCAACCAACCTGTTTGTGTGATGGTAGTATTATATTTAATTCTAATTTAGATAACCCTCCGTTTTCATACTCAATCGATAATGGTGTGACATATACTAGTTCACCAATATTCACAAACTTATGTTCAGGAATATATAATCTATTTATTACTAATTCAATTGGTGATGTATTCTCTAAATCGATTACAATGAATAAACCGCAGTTATCAACAACGTATTTATTATCGTTAAGCACTACTAAAACAACTCCAGTTAGTAATGAGGTATCTTTAGTAGATTCATATGTAACAACAGTTAACATTACACCCCCACTTCCTAATGGAACAACAGTGACATTTGATTTAATCCATAATAATAGTTTTTATTCAGGACCATTAAGTGGAACATCAATACTAACAACAGGAACTGTATTAACCAAAAGTGGTAATACAATAGCAATTAATAGTACTGTAACGGGTAATTCACAATCAGTGAATACGACACCGGGATGTCAAAGTAACGTTATTTATCAATCAGATATAAATGAAGTTTGGAATTCAATTACATTAACAAATTTAGACACAATAACAATATCAACAACATCAAGGGTAGATAAAACAACAACCGGACTTTGTGTGGTTGGGTATAGTAACGACACTTACTCAATCTCCAACGCAACTATCAATGGTTGTGATTGTTGTTCATTAATAATTAACACATAATAAAAATTAGAATATTTATACAGTATGGGATATATACTTAAAAATACATCAGCTTTAGTCAACACAAGATTAACCGACACAGGTAGAAAAAAACTATCTGAAGGTAATTTTAACATTTCATATTTTCAAATTGGAGATAGTGAGGTGTCATATAATACATTACCATCTTCATATGGTCAATTAACGACTAATATTTTAGAACCAAATTTTAATTCACAGAATTCAGCCCCGGGACAAACCAACAAACAAAATGTTAAATACCCATTTTATGTCGATACAAACGATAATAACACATACGGTATACCATTTTCAGACCCTGCGGTTTCTCCAATATATAACGGAGCTGCTATGAGAGGTTTCTTTAGTGCTGACACATCTACCACACCGTTAAGTTGGAGTGCGTATACCGATAGTGAATACACAATTAATTCAAATTATGTTGTTGATGTTTCAACCTTTACCGGTGGAACTCAAATTAAACTAACTGTATCAGGATGTAGTAATATTGTTAGATTACCAGCTAAAGGAGATTTAATCACAATTTATTTTGACGGTAGTACAAGTATATGTTCTGTTGGACCATCTCCGGTTTCACCTACCCCAACACCTACCCCAACACCTACCCCAACAACCGATTCGTGTAGAATAGACCCAACACCAACACCCTCACCAACTTGTTGTACTACAACACCAACTGGTTGTACACCAACACCAGTTATTAATAGTTTTGTAAATGTTAATAGTTGTCATAACATCCTAACATATAAAATAGTTGATATTTGTTTAAATGTTGTAACGTTAGATAGAAAAACACCAAATTACACTTACGTAACATCCGGTTGTTCTTACGCTAGAACAATAATTTATCCACCAAATATGTCAGATTTATATGATAGTGTAACACCTATTGACCACTATAGTACAGACGTAATTAATTTTGATTCGATATCTAATACAGATGAATTTGATGTTAAAGTTTGGAATATGAACATTCCATGGTCTGAAAATCCAGCGGGATTAAATAGCAACCTTTATTTGGGTTACCCTTATTTTGGTTCATCTACATATATTGGAACCAAGGAATATTTAGGATATATGTCAGATAGTGGACAAACCTTTGTTAATGATGTGGGTGTGATAGAAGATTCTAACTATTACTACGATTCACTTAGTAATAAAGTTGTTGTTAGTCCTAAGGAACAAAAAGCAATAGCCATCATTCATTATACAAATCAAACTATTGATTTCTTTTATGGTGAAAAATTTGCTTTAGAACCATATGACCCATCTAACCCTATTGATACAACAGGTGAAGCAATTAATTTTAAATTACACATTCCTTGGTTAATGTGGCATAAATCACCAACTTGTTGTCTTGGGGAAACATTTTACGTATCACCACCTGACTTTATATTTAGTGATACAGAACCATTATTAAAACCACACTATATTAAATCAAATAAAAATAGTGACATGAACTCACCGGGTATTCGTTATTATTTCTTATGGGATAATAATAAAACATCCGCTAATGGAACACAACCAAATAGAGTTGGTAAAGTATTTCCTGACCAAAAAATAATTGTGATTGATGATGAAGAATTAATTGCCGCGTTATCATATAAGTCAAACCGTAATTGGACTTTACCAGCGTCAACAGTATCGTTAACACCACCGAATAGTTGCGGAACACAGGGGTCAGAATTTTTAGGTGTGTTAACAGGTTCAAGTCAAACAATGTACGTAAGTTATTTATTAAAAAATACCTCATCGGGAGCAACCAATTCTCTACATTGTAATTATTACACAAAAATATCAGGACCAAATGTTGATTGTGGTACACCGGGAAGTCAAAACGTTGCTGTGAGATTTGGTGGTGAATTTAATTGTTTAAATCAAATAACAACAAAAACATTAACTGAAGGTTATGTTGCTAACACATTTCAAATTATTTGTCAACTTGTTGAAAATGGTGGAAGACCAGAATCAGATAAGTGGAAACTTATTAACTACACAAGCCAAATAAGTGCAAACACTATTAACGGTTACATAACACAATCAGGTTTAACGGGAAATACATTTATTATTAGTAGAACATTATATAACGCAGCTTCATACTATATATTAAACGATAATATAACGCTCCCAACAATTAACCAATCAGGTGAAACACTTAATTTTGGTGATGAGTACTATTTCTACGGTTCATTAGAAACAGATATTCAAGCCACAATTTATGAGATGAGGTATAAGATGAATCTTGGTCAGGCAGAATTTCAACGTTCATCAAACCCAACTTGGTCATCAGGTATTACACCACAAATTTCAGAGATAGGTCTTTACGACAGTGAATTTAATCTTATGATTGTATCAAAGTTACAATCTCCAGTCCCAAGACAGGGTCTACAACAATTTTTAGTAAAATTTGATTTTTAATAATAGGTTTAGATATAACCACTAAACTTTTTTGTTTTCCATAATATTTATTAATATGGAAAAAGTTTTTATTTATATTTTAGTTGACCCAATATCTAATCAAATTAGATATGTAGGTAAAACAACCGATGTTAAACGAAGAATTAGAAGACACATTAGTGAACGGTTTTTACACGACAGTTATAAAGATAGGTGGATTAGAAAACTAATCGATAATAATCATTACCCAGAAATTGAAACGATTGATATTGTTTCTAAAGATAATTGGGGGTATTGGGAACAATTTTATATATCATATTTTATTTTTTTAGGATGTAATTTAACTAATGGTACTATAGGTGGTGATGAACCTCCATCAACTAAAGGTAGAAAACACACATCAGAATCTAAATTAAAAATGTCAAACACAAAAAAAGGAAAACCAATTCCTTGGTTAAATAATGGTTTAGAAAGGACTGATGAACACAGAAAAAATTTATCAAAATCCTGTAAAGGTAGAGAATCACCAAACAAGGGTAAAAAATTTAGCATAGAATATAGAAATAAATTATCAGAATCATCAACTGTTAAACTAAAAGTAAATCAACTTGATTTAAACGGAAACCTTATAAAAATTTGGGATTCAATCTCATTAGCACAAAAGACTTTACAAATTAGACATATATCCGAAGTTTGTAGAGGTGTTAATAATTACAAAACATCCGGTGGTTATCGATGGGAATACCATAATTAATTAATAAAAAAAAAATGATTAGAAATAAATTAAAAGAAAGTCCTAAAGTTTTGGGTCTTGATGTCTCAACTCGAACAATTGGTTGGGCATTATTTGATATACAAAGTAGAGAATTATTGGAATTAACTCACGTATCACCAACACCAAAACCAAAGGAAGATAATAAAATAAAAGAGTTACTTCTTAAAGGTGAAATTTTTAGAACCAAACTTTTGGATTACAAAGATATGGGTATAACAAAAGTAATCATTGAAGAACCTCTATTAAACTCAAATAACGTCTATACAGTTCAAACATTGTTAAGGTTTAACACATTAGTTACAAAAGAAATTTACGATGTTTTAGGGGTGGTTCCTGACTTCATATCAACATATAACTCTCGTAAGTTCGCCTTTCCCGAGTTAGTTAAAGAAAATGATAAAGGTAAATTTGTTTTATTTGGTGGTCTACCAAAAAATATTGATAAAAAACAAATTATATGGGATTTAATAGCTAAAAAAGAACCTCAAATTACTTGGCAATACACAAGAAACAATACTCTCAAAAAAGAAAACTTTGACCAAACAGACGCTTATTGTTGTGTCTTAGGTCATATGAATCAAGAAAAAATATGGTAATAAAAAACCCCTCTTAACGGAGGGGTTTTTTATTTATTATCACAGGTATTATTGTTAACTTATTTTACCCACAAGTTGAGAAAATTTCAATATTATAACCTGTTAAAAGAGTACCACATTTAACTATGAAATCATAAGTGATTTCACTACCACTTGTTTGTGTATATGTCTCACCTCCGTCATTTACCCTTAATGTCATAACAGCTCCACCTGTTGATGGTGGTGATAAAACAATTTTAACACTATCACCAAGACTTGTTGGTAATGTACTTAAAAACTCATTAACGTTAAACGTTGCATCGAATGAGTAAACAGAAACACCGTTAACATAAATAATACCACTAGTATCAGATTTTGCACAATCACTCCAGTTTCTTAAAGTCATTGGACAGGTTGAATTGGTTGGTGTTAAACTAGTATTTAACTCTTTAGTACATTCATCACATGGTGTTACCGTTTTACTACCTGTAAATGTCGTATTGTTAACATTTGTAAAATAATTTGTATTATATGTTACGTTATTAACATATATGTTTTGTAACTGTGATAAGTTAATTGATATGTCAATTAATTCCCAACACACATTATTTATTAAATCTAAAATAACATTACCAATCACATTACCCGGAGTTGCCGGAATTCGTTGTATCACCACATTATTTCTAGGTCCCTGAGTTGTACCACAACGTAAATAAACATAATAGAATATAGCATTTGTCGGTGTAGGTGTTGGAGTTTTAGTTGTTGTTGGTGTTGGTGTTTTAGTTGTTGTTGGTGTTACGGTTTTTGTTGGTGTTACAGTTGTTGTTGGTGTAACAGTTGGTGTTCTTGTTTGTGTTGGTGTTATACTTGGAGTTATGCTTGGAGTAACAGTTGGTGTTCTTGTTTGTGTTGGTGTTACTGGTGGTGTTGTTCCAACAGTAGCTGTCGGTGTTGGGGTAACTGTACGTGTTGGTGTAATGGTTGGTGTTATAGTTGGGGTAACTGTACGTGTTGGTGTAATAGTTGGAGTAACAGTACGTGTTGGTGTTGGAGTTACTGTTTTAGTTGGTGTTGGTGTCGGTGTCGCTTTACAACCTTCAGCACATTGAATTTCATAATCAATCCTTATTTTAACCGATATACTACGATTACTTAGTGATGTTGGTTCACAATTTGTTGTAACAACAATCGTATTAGTTAGTGGGTTAATATCAACGTCACCTATTGACTGTATACTTTCAAGTAATAATTTGATTGTATTATTCCACAATTCATCCGAAGGATAATCTAATAAACCCGTACTATTATAAAATGTTGTTGAAGCGAAATCAGTTCCAACATAAGCTATTGCTTGAAATGTTGCTGCGGTTAGAATACAATTCGTATACCCCGGAGACTGTAATATTCTATTATTATAACCTTCGTTTAATATTTGTTTAAGACCCGATTCTATTTGTATAGGTTGGTCATACATAGTAGAATTACAAACAGAGTATAATCCTGTTGAGGTGTAGTCAGTACTACCACCGATAAGTCTACTTTTCATTTTTGAACACCCTGAACTATCAACAATTCTAACATCATAATCTCCAACCGGTAAATCAGGTATTGTCATAACAGAAGTACCCACAGTATCACCATTAAGATATAATGTGAATGGTGGTGTTCCATTAGTAATATATGCGGTTATTAAACCATCATTATTTATTGAGTCAACACCTAATAAATGAAAATCTATAGTATTTGAACCGTCAACCGTTATCGGTATTGATTGTTTACAGAAAGACCTGTCCGTAACACTAGCAGTATAATTACCCGAAACTAAATTAGTAAACGTATATGAGGTCAGTGAGGTTGTAATTATTGAGCCGTTGATTTCATAAACATATGGTGGTGTACCACCACTTGTTATTTCCATATAAATTGACCCATCACCACCATTACAAGTTGTTCCCGTAGTTACTGTCGTCAGTTCAAATAAAACAGTGTTATTTATTGTATAAGCACTTGTAAAAGTACAACTACCATTATCTGTTATTGATAATGTATATGTGTCAGCAGGTAAATTATCAAATTTAAAAGTTGTTTGATATATTGTTTGGGTTGTTGTATCACCCAACGAATTTGTTAAACTATACGTATATGGTGGTGTTCCACCTAAAACACGAATTGGCCCAATAACCCCCGATAAATTATTACAAGTTGAGTTAGACACATCAACAGACACTGTTGACATCCCACTTGGTGTTAATAATGTTGTTGTTGTTGTAAAATTACATAGTCCGGCATCAGTAACCTGTATTGTAAAACTACCGGGTCCTAAATTGGTAAACGTCATTGTTCTATCAAAACTAATATTAGTAACACCATTAGAACCTAAGTAATAAAATGGTGCCGTACCTCCGGTAATAATAATCTGAACTTCACCATCTGATGTAAAACAACTTGGTTGAGTTAGGTAAACAGCACCTAAACCAACTGATGGTATGTCATAAATTACTTCAGAACTACTCTTAGAACATCCACCATAATCAGAAACCGTTACACTATATGTACCTTGAGTTAATCCTGTAGCTGTATTGGTTGTACTACCATTTGACCATAAATAAGTGTATGGTGGTGTGCCAGTCAAACCGGTAACTGTTATTTTACCTGAATTAACAGAACATCCAGCGTTACTAACACTATACAAACCAAAGTTTAAGTTAGACGAATTTTTAATAATAACACTTTCGGATTTTCCGGTACAACCTCCACCATCGTTAGCAATAACATAATATGTCCCAAGAGATAAACCATTAAAAACATAAGTATTACTTGTTGGATAAACCGTTGAGATTAAACCGGTTCCGGTGTTATATAATGAAAAGATGGAACTCCCGTAAAAGTTACTAGTTGTAGCTGTTAATGAACCATTATTACCGTTACAAACAGTATTGGTTATATTTGTTATTGAGACACACGTACCACTTGATATATAAATGTTTACAGGTAGGACTGTATTACCCGAAACACAACTATCTATTATATTAAAAGAGTAAGTCCCGGCAGATAAATTTGTTTGTGTGTATGCGGTTACACCCGCACCTAAAACGGTTGTTCCGGTGGTTGGTGATAACCTCTGAATTGTATAATTTGGTGCTTCACCAAATATGTTAATAGTAAACGCACCTAAGTTTACATTACTACAATCACCCGTTATACTAGAATTATATGATAAAAAACAACTCATTGATTATTGCGTACAAGTTATATTAAAGTTTATTCCGACGCTTATAGATAAAGTTTCAACCAACGGTGTTGTGGAACAATTTGTATTCCATATTCTAACTAAAACAGCATTGGTATCATCACCACTAATCGGTGTATTATTTATTGTTTCATAACGATAGTCATAACCTAATGTGATTATTCGTTGTAAACAATTATCTAAAGCCGTATCCCAATCACTAAGACAAGGACTACTACTAAATATTGTTCCACAATCAATACTATTATAACCAACACCAACAAAAAATAGATGCTGAAGTATAGTTCCGTTAATATTTAAATCAACGAACCAATCACTATTTATTGTAGTCGTATCACAACCACTATTGTTTAAATCAAAACCAATTTCATTTATAACCCAATTTTCAATGACATCGGTCAAAACAAGATTAAACCCAAGTTCATCAACACCATTCGGATATTTAGGACATATTGTTGATTGAGCCGTACAATCAGACAAGTAAATACTACCCGTAAATTTACAAGGTTTACAAATTACCGGAACAATACCACAACCACGTTGTCTTCTCCAAACAAATTTTTGTCTATGAAATATTGAGTTTTCTAATTTAACACCTGTATTCCAAATAGTACTTGCCGGCATCATTTGTTCTACCAATCTAATCCAATAATCACCCATACCATTTACATACTCAATCATTGTCTTATATGTAAAGTTATCGTTTTGTATACCCGCGTCTTTTTCTGATTCAAGATACCTCCAATATATTGATTGTAGTGTTGGATAACCACTTGTTCCTCCGTCACTAGCAAATTGTCTATTTCTTACATTTATAGTGTTTTTCCAAAATGTCTGAGCGAACTCAAAAAATGTTTTACTATTTGGTTCAGGTTTTATAACCGTATTATCAACACCACCCTTATTTGGATATATAGTTGTCGGGTTAGGGTCACAATAAGTTGGTTGTGTATAATTTAAACCCTCATTTGGGATTGGATAATTATATTGTCTAGACATATACCAAACATCATATAACAATCCCTGTGCGGGATTTAAATATAAATCCAAATTCTTAACATTAATAACAAGATTTTCACTATCTGTGTAGTATAAAGAGTTGTACCCACCATCTAAATTATTTCTATCACCAATCTCCGTATCAACCCAAGTTTTGTTATTATCAACAACCTGTCTAAGATTAAAACCTAAATTAGTGAATGGGAATTTTTTATAAACATTTAAATATTCTTGACCATATGTAAACGGTGTCAATTTTGTTTGATAATTTGGATTTGAGCCTGTAAAAACACTATTGGTCAAATCCGGTTGTTCCAGTGACCTATGTTTTGGTGTCGATTCAAACCAACCCGCACCCATCTGATAAAAATACGCATCAGAATTAACCGGTGATGACGGATAACCGTCATTATCGACCGGATAATCCTCTTTACTAAAATCAACCTCTTGGAGAACTGATATAGTCGTAAACCCCGTATAACCACTACCTTGAAATCGGAACACATTACCGTTTTCTAATGTAGGTAATTTTTTAGAATATGTCCCTCCTGATATGTTAGCATATTGAGAGTCAAATTCTGACATATTAATCCTTTGGTCAGCCAAACAAACATACTCGTTAAACTCAACCAAAGCATCCGGAGCGCCAATCAATCTCATTAAAGTTTCTATTGATTTTCTAGTCCCTTTTGATTTAAATAAATAAGCCGAATTAAGGACTAAATTCTTATAGTATTGGTAATTTAACTCATCAGGTGTTTGAGCTTGTCCCACACCACTAAAGGCAGATTTATCCACATTCTTTTGTCCAAAAACCGAACCTAAAAAGTCATCATTGGTAATTGGGGACATATTTGTCGCCCAACCTAATGTTTGAGATAAATTTTTTAATAATTGAGATGGAATATCATTACCGGTGTTATAATTCACCGAATTCATATAAGCTAAACCATTAATAAATTTTTTAGTTTCATCAAAACTTCTACCGTAAATTTGTAATATTTTTTCAATTTTTTGGTCAGATGTGTCAAACTCTTTAAGTGAATCTGTTGTTAAAAATCTTGAAACAAGATTTGTTTGATACCCATCGAAAGACAAACTAATTTCATTCAATGTTGTTAAATATGTTGTGAAAGAATTAGTTAAGATATCCAAATTCCAATTACCATATAACGGCCAAGTCACTAATTTATTTTGAATATAAAAAGTTCCGTCATCGTTTTCATTTGGAACTTGGAAAGTTGCCGTATAAATAGGAACAACATTTCTATTTAGTAAAAATCGTTGAACTTCGTCTAAATCTTCATTGAGCACTCGATTAACTTGGTAATCATTTGGTCGAATAACTAAGTCATCATATGTTTCTGTTTGTCCCGGAAAAACATTACCCTTAAAGTATAACCTAAGAGTCCCTGTTGTGGATGACGTTGTTGGTTCAATATATGTGACATCATACCCAACACCACTGTAATATAAAGAATATTTAGCAAATTGATTTGTCATATTTCTCAAAGGAGAAACTTGAATCTCTCTTAACTCTAAATTTCTTGCCGCGTTAACGGTAAAGTCAATATCAAAAGGGTTTCTAATTCTTGAAATGTCTAAATCAACACTTGTTTCATTAGATATCGGATTATATGAAATGTTCGTTGATGTAGTTCCAGTTAAATAATTTTCATCCATAAAAGTAACCTCCAACGCCGCAGGAAATTTACTAATAATTAATTCAACAGATGTTGAAATTCTTTTAACCATCGAACCATATGCGGTAAAATTAGTTACTTGAGTTAAATCAAAATTGGGATAAACTTTAAAATTATTTTCAAATATTACTTTTGATTGAGCAACACTATTAACACCCATACTATCTAAGTTAATAGGGTTTGAAAACGCTCCCGTTGTAAAAGTTCTATTTGATTTTTCTTTAATACCTTTAGTAAACTCAAAATTTCCTTGCGTCAAACCACCTCCCGCAACAAGTTGAAAACCAACTAAATTATCGGAGAATGTACCCGCACCGGATGCTGTCTGTGGTGGACACGTAAATTTTTCTATTGCCATTATTGAGTTATATTTGTAAAGTTTTTACTAAAATCTATATTATTTCCTCTGTCTTGTCTAACTTCATATAATAACTCGTTAAATTGGTCTCTAATTTCATATAAGTTATATTGTTTGTATATATTATTAGCATTATCGTATAATGTGTATACACCATCATCAATAGATTTGGTTTGATTACCGTAAAGAGCAATCGCCAATGTTGAGAAATCGTGTTCACCTATCTCAATATCCAAAGTTATTGGATTAAAGAAAGTGTTTGTTATAATTACATTCTGATTTGGTTGACCAATATATGGTGTGGCATTTGGCTTATTTGTTGGTGCCGAAGATGGTGTTAATGTACAAAATAATAGATTAGTATTATTATCTGTATATCGATATCTAATCGCCTTTTGAGATGAATTTGTTAAGTTTTGAACAACCGGTTCACAAAAGAATGATGACGTAATAATTCTAAAAAAATTTGGTATCTTTGTTCCATCAGCATTTAAATATTCTATTCTAAAACCAACTAACCCTTGACTAACAAATTTGTTTCTATAGGTAGATGGAACAGAATTTAAATCAAAAATTAATCCTTTAACATTAGGTAGTGCCGATAAAACACCACAATCTAATATTGTTGTTCTTATTTGAGCAGGTCTAATAAATAAAGTATATATCCCGATTTGGTTAAATTGTTCTGCCGGTAATTTTAAATTATATAAACCACCTAATATTTCAATACCATTATTTACACCTGTAGTGTTGTTATTGTAGTAAGGTCTTAGTATAGACAAAGCATCCAACTTCGTTAATACAAAGTTATCTGTTTCATCTCTTGATGGAGTATAATTTAAAATTATCTCAACATCTTCCGGACTTACGTCAGCCGGTCTTATTGTTCCATATGTTCCTGTAGCCATATTATATACTATTAATCACATTAAAAAATTTATATCCGTATTTAACCAAATCACCCACGTTATCAACTTCACCTAATCTCATAACTCTTTCAAGAGCTGAGTTCTTTCCCCTCTCAATAAATATATTGGATTGCACTTCTGCTTCGTCAATTATTCCTAATAATAATTCATTTTTTACAATTGGCTCACAAACTAACATATCTGAGGTTAAACCTGAAGATTTTACAACAAAAATTGTTGTTTTATCTGAATAATCATAGTAATCAATATCATTAATTGTATAGGCAGTATATAAACCATTTGAACTCACACCTAAATATTTACCAACCACACCAGTGTTTCCCGTCACCCAAACATTTGGAATATATTGAGTTGCACCATATTGTTTTAAATCACTCAACGATGACATTGTATATCCCGTTATTAAAAATGGAATTGTATTTATCGGATTAAATAAATTAATATCGTCTAATGTTGCACCACAAGTTGAATCACCACTAAAGATATAATCATAAGAAAACGATGTTGCAGACCAATTACCACCAGCGGGTGTAAAATGAGCGGCACCTTTAGGGTTTGTTATTGTTACCCCCGTAAATGGTACGTGAACGGTTTTACGTATTTTATTGGTTCCCCAAGGACTAACCCCCGTTAATGTTATCGTATATTCACCCGACATTGGGTAAGGATGTGTAAATACAGATAGTGTTGGATTTAAAGTTTCAAATTGTCCGTCACCCCAATCAACAAAATAATTTGAAAATTCCAAATATTTTTTAAACTCAGTATCTGAAGTATTGTAAAATGAACATATATTACTAACACCTGTGAAAATAAAATTCAACATAGTATCTTGCTGTAACACCATTCCATCAAACACGGAATAATACCCAACATCAACTGTGTTTTCTGTTAATAAAATTGGTATTGTTAATCCAGTTAATAATGACGAACCATTAGTTCCTCCCGACAATACTTCAGTCATTGATGAATATACGTAAGATGTCCCCGTTAAATCAATTTTAAATGTTTCAGCAGAAGTAATACAACATTTGTTAACAATACCTGTTCCCGTTATAGACCCCGCATTATATGTAACTTTAAAAATGTCTCCACTAATAAATTCCGGTGATATTTTAATATGATAATCTCTTTCTGTCATATTATGGATTTATATATTCATACCATTTTATCGGAACAGATGTTCCTCTTCTCACACTATCATCCCAAACTTCATATGTCTTTTCATTATAATTTAACCTTACCTCATAATAGAAATAAACCGCAGGGTCAAACATAAATTTTGAAGCAATATCACTTTGTGGTGTATTTGTCATCTTAACAAAAACACCCAATCTAGCATCAAAAAATTTTGCTGTCATATAAAATTTACTAATATCTAAAAATTCTTTATTTCTTAACCAATATAGAAAGAACCCTTCTTTATCACCAACGTAGTCCAATTTAAACGATGGTATTTTAATATCAACACTAGGTATGTATGGACTAATTGATATTGGTACAGTGAAACCTTGTTGAACAGGTAATATTACGGTAAAATAATTAGTTTGCGTAATTGTCTCTTTACTATCATAAAAATCCAATTTAAAAAAAGATTTGGTGAAAGGTTTAACATAATAATATATCTCAGTCGCTGTAAACCCTTCTGGAATATAACTACTCACCCAATAATTTGATGGAGCTGTTGTAACTAATGATGATGGGTTAACCGGAACAATTGGATTTAAATTGTCATTAAAATCACTAAAAAAATGAAAATCGTATTTAATATCCGTTTTTGTATCACTACTATACGGTGCGTGAGCAAATCTTAATACTTCAAAATCACCAGGAAAACCAACAATATCCTCAACAACATTTTGTTGATATTCTTCAACGGCATCACTTTGTCCAAGAAAATCCCATTTAATCTCAATAGGTATATTAATATATTTGTCGTTACCTTTTGGTAAGGTAAATTTATAACTGTTATTATTCACAATCGTCTTTTATAGGTTGAGCCGCTCCGTAAAGAGTTGCGTAGTTATTTAAATTACTCTCTATATAATTAGTTCCTTCCGGTATTATTCTAAAAATAAAATTCTCATATGGATAATGTTTTCCGTTTAAAAATGGATAATCAACACCATTACCACTATTATCTTTGAAACCATATGTATATAAATCTCTCCAAATAAATGAATTGTATGTTGTTGAAAAATATGAATAATCTGGAACCCCTACCATATTATTAATACTACCGGTTTCTATGTAATCAGAAAAACCTCTTATCTTCATTTTACTATGTGGTTTATAATAATACCCCATTTGATTAGCGTTGTCGTCTGTATCTGAGATATTAAATACAAACGGGTTGAATGTGAATTTATGGTTTATATCACTTATTAATCTTTCCTTTTGTTCATAATCGTTCCACTCATAAAAACCACCATCAAGGACATCACCTTCTTTTAAAGATTCCATATATGTAAATGTGATTTGCCCATTATTTGGGCCTAACCCACTACTTGGTAGTGTTTGATAAGTACCCAATGGATATGGTTGATTATTATCACCAATAAAGGTTGAATTTGAATTTCCAACTTCCCACCAATTTATTGGTTTACCAAAATTAGTTAACGACAAATTAAAATCGTAACCTTCTTTCAACCCAACATAACCAATACCCGGGGATTGTAACCCAAATGTTAACCCAAAATAACCCTTCCATATTGTTGTAACAAATAAATCACTGATAGGTCTTTTTTGATTATCCCGTAGTGAACTGACATCTATATCTTTATTAAAAGACAATGTATACGACTGAGAATTTTCTTTAATAGATACCCTTTTTACATTATTTGGTGTGTATACGGGACTTTCAAATTTCTTTTTAATTCCAAATATATTTTTTTCAAATCCAGCATTAACTAAAACCGCGTCATTAACATCCGTAATTATTTTATGTTGAATTATATAATATTTAGAAGTAGTATCATTAGGGTTTTCATTATTTATCACCCTTTTAAAAGTTCCACTATTCTTATTTGGGAATGTTGTTGTTGGGTATCCAACGTTATAAATATTAAATATATATTCCTCAGTCCCCGTCATACCACTACCCAAACCAAAAACTTGATAAGTTTGATTTAAATTATTTGACGGTATTTTAATATTAACAAACTCACCAACCGATAATCCGTGTTTAACCGGACATATGAATTGTATCATACCATTACCATTCATTGTGACGTTATCTGAGTTCACCCTAAAAGGTATTCCGTCTATAGCATTCCAATTAACATAAAGATTTTGTGTTGGGTCATAGTAACTTAACGACTTATCAATGTTTTTATAAGGATAACTCATAAAGAAGTTCCAATTATATGTTGAAGCACTTCTTGATACAAAATTTATGTGGTTATTTGGTGGTTGTGTATACCCACTGACATTATAATCACTTCTAATAAAATCAAACTCGTGATATTGTAAAAAACCTTGCCATTTAACATCAGCTGCACTTGAATTACATTGGTCCAATAATGATTGTGTTTCATTAATATAATATAAATTATTTTCTAACGGCACATAATTAGTGTTTCCCGTATAAGAATTATTATATAATAATTGAAACTTACAGGTTGGTCTAAATGTTGTTGATTTTTGTCTTTCATCATCAAATACTTGAGTTAAATTAACATCAATACTTCTATCAAATTCCTGAATATTTTTAGAATTTTGAACTAACGGTGTTGGTATTGACAAATCAGTATCTGTCGATGTTTTGTATCTTAGAGACCCTAAGACAATTCTGATATCATCCATATTAATTTACAACATTATTTGTGTTTATCCATTTTGTTCTAAATCTATCAAACGATGATGCTCCACGTCTTAAACCAAAATAAAAGTGAAACGGAGCACCAACAGTCACTAATTGGGGACTTATAGTATTTTTATTCCAATCCGACACATTAGCCGATATTGTACCACCACTATTCACAGCGTAAATATAACCTTTTTGATAGTTTGTTTGAGATTGATTCTTACTTCTAAAATATCTAGACCCTGCGTCCAATCTATCTAATGATTGATATTTGTGTGAAAAAATATTATTACCCGAAACACCATACTCCCAATCATCAAATTGTTTTCCAAAAATATATTCACCATTAATTTTCCATTGTGATAAGGGAACTTTTTGTGAATATACCGGAAAATTATTAAATGTACAACGACCAAGTGTTGTTCCTGTTGGATTTATAATAGTTCTTTTTGGTGTTATATAATCCCTTATCTGAGTATCAGATGAAAAGAAAATTCCTAAAACATTGTTACAATCAAAAAATATTGGGTTTTGTTGACCCGGTAAACTATCAGGATAATTACCCGGTAAAAACGGAGCAACACCTAACTCAGAATTAATTGATATTAATTGAGCGTAATCAGCATCTATTTGAAAATTGGTTCCTGTTCTACCGTTAGAAAAGTACCCTATAATATTTACGCTACCCAACAACCTTGTTAAAAAATCACTATTAATAAATCGACTAACAATGAATAGATTAAGTATATCATCCACAGTACCAAAAGACGATGATTCTAATTTATTAACTACGTACCCATCATATTCATCAGACATAACCAATTCTTGTAAATAATCAGTTCTTGGTCCTAAATCCATTATGGTTGTTGGAAAACCTATATTACCATCAACAACCCTAAATTCATTACTAACAACATCGTATTTTGCAGCTCTATAATATAAATTATTGGTTCGTGAATGAATCATAATAGCTTTTTTACAATAATCAAATATAGGTTGATTTGGTCTGTCAGATAAAGGACTCGTGTATTCTACTATCTCATTTTTAATTGGGAAAGCATATAAAACACCGTTAACCCAATTATTAACAAATCTATGTGAGAAAACATTTCTACAAGCACCTAACATTACCATATTTCGAGCAATCCACTCAAACATTAATATCAAATCATTTCCCAATGATAAAAATATAGTTGTAATGAATTTATAACACCCATATTCAAATATTGTTTCACCTAAATATTTTTGACAACCATCCTGTAAAACCGAAATAGTTCCATTTGGTCCATCACTTTTACAACTATAACACTTTAAATTAACAGAACCATTACAAGTAAACGAATCAAAAACTTTAGTAATTCCCTTTGAACCCGATAAATCTTGAATCGTATATTGTAAATCACCTGAACTAGCACTACCCGTTGAACTCTCACTACTACTAACATTCAACACACCGTCTTCTGGTATTACATACATTTCAAATTTACTATTTTTTTGTAATACTAACCCGTTACAACAGTATTCATCAACATTTGTCGATGTTGGTAACCTATCACCTCTCATAATAATTTGATTTCCATTAGAACCCGAAGAGAATGTTAATGTGTTCCCGGTCGTATTGTAAATAGATGAATAGTAATTTGATGTGATTGAATATGGTGCTGAGGTTACCTTGTAATAAGGTCCAGTCATTGGAGCATCTCCTTTATAATTTTCTCCATTTTCTCCAGCCCCATTAATTATATTTGTATACATTACAGGACCACCCTCAATAATTTCATTAGGAAAATACCCTTGATTATTACCTGTTTTAACCGAATAAGGATTACTTGGGGTAATAAAATTTACATAATCAGGGGGGTAAATATAAAACTGATATTCTTTAGGATAAACCATCATGCTAAATTTATTTTGATTACTAACCTTTAAACCGTAAGATGTATCAGCATTAACAACACGAGTGTCCATTGGAATAACATTGTTCACGTCTCCACCACATTGTGGTTGTAAATTTAATGACCGATTATCCATATTAGAATAATAACTAACTAAATTTGATGTAAATGAAGAATATCCTGAAGATATTACACCATTAGGATTAACAACTAACTGACCTAACGTATACGCTGACACAGAACCGTATGTTGTCGATATTTGTGGTTTATATGAAAATGAATTAAAATATAATTTTTGACCTGAATAAACATCTGTTCCAAGATTACTATTACTTAAATCAGATTTTAAATGACTCACGTTTTTAAACTTACCTTGTATTGGTATATTCATATGGTAATTACCAAACACTTTAACATCATTAAAATTAACTCTACCAAACAATCTACCTAACCCATATGAAATTGGTACTTTAGGTGTATATGGGTCAACACCTCTATTTAAAATTAAAATACAAATGTTTTTATAATCTTCAATTAATTCTATTGGTGTGAAATTTATATTTTTTGACCTCTTATAATCACCCTCGTAACTTGATTGTCCCATTATCATATCGTTAGATATATATCTATCATTCAATGAATCAAATATGTCACTATTACATTGACCACTAAACTGACTATATGTCATTCCGGTTATAACTTGAAAGTATTCAACATCTGTCGGAAACTTATGGTAATTATTTGTTGTGTCAGCGGTAATATTAACAGATGGATAAGTTTTTGTTATATTACCCGAAACACCATCAGGATTAGCATACTGAATCGTAATGTTCTGAGCACCCGTTGATGTCACACCTGTAATGGCATTGTTACCATATACGTTTGTAATCCCACCTGTTGTATTTATATCACCACTAATTGTTGGATTTTGAAAAGAGATTAATTGACCAGCACTTAATTTTTGAAGACTATCTTTATCACAAATAATCACCATTGTGTTGTCGTAATGATAAATTGCCGTTTGTGTTGGTTGGAAATTAACTTCAACAATATTAACCCCTCCACCAGGATTACTATTATTTGACACAGGTGTTATTGATGTACCATTAAAATATTTAGCTTTAACATTAAACAAATTAATCCTATCAGCCATAGGTAAACTTGTTGTGTAAATCCACCTATCGGGTGACGTATTACCATCTTGAGAACCGGGGTCGTCATCATAAACAAAAGTTGGTGCACCAATATTATTAGAAGCGTACTGTTCATCATAAACAAGACCGGTTAAATTTCTTATGTAAATCTGTGCTCTTTGGGATGAAAAACCATTTGGGTTTGTTGGACTAACGGTTGGTATTTGGAACACACCTTGAGTGAATAATTGTAAAATTCCGGGAATTAATGATACCGATGTAATCTCAGTATTTGATTTAATAGTTTCACATGGTATACGTTTATTTCCTTGAGTATTTGTTGATGGTGCACCAGTGCCTTCACCAATATTTTCACTAGTGTTTGAATCCGGACTACATTTACATAATTCACAATCAGGATATGTTAAGATTGGAACTTTAATACCTGTTAAGTTTATCTTAACTAACATTATAACAACTAAAGCAATAAAGGCTGCTATAAGAAGATATGTCACAGCAATAACAAACTGTCCCGGTATAGTGACAGCCCCAAAACCAAATCCAAAAGCGGCTCCGATTGCTTGAGCGGATAATAACACATAATAACCAGCTAACACAGGTAAAAATATCGTTCTTAAAATCCACACAACAAAATATAAAATGTGCATTATTAAGATTAACGCAAAAAATACCGGTGTTAATATAATACTAAAAAACATAAAAATGATATATAAAATATCAAATCTAAAATTACCGTCGTTTGTTGGAAATCTATAGTTAAGACCTGAACAAGTTTCGTCTAATATATTTTTAATTCCAATATATCTTTCGGGTCCACTACCTCTACTCATTCCATCAATAAATTGTGAAACAGTATAAACTTTATTATATTGCATCAGATAAAACCTATCTTCACAATCAATAGCGTCTTGTATTATTTGATTAAAACTTGAGTCACCACTATAACCGTAATCATACCAATCAGTACTAAAAGCGTACGATGTCTCTAAGTGATTTGCAACATCATTTTCTCTAATATTTGGAACTAAAAAATATGCTCGTCTTGTTGTCTCACTTAAAGATGGTGATTGTGACCATTTTACTTTAAACCTATATTTACCCTTTGTTGGGATACCCTTTTCAGGGTCATTAGACAACACCTGTTCACCAAACTCATTAGTAACGTAATAATCCAAATTCATTGGTACATCGATTAACCACGTACCATTTTCATCAATTACTTTACCACCACCTTCTAAACTAAAATTTTCAAGAATAGGGTATCCGTTAGAATCTTGTTGTATTGTTTGTCTAATAGATAATATTTCACCAGGACCTGCCGTTAAATTACATAAATGACCTGAAGTACTTGGTGGTCTACAACCTGTTGAGAGAGCACTACTATTTGGCCCTGATATAATAGAACCCATAAAAATAGATGTTGGTCTAATATCAATATTAGCCTCACCACTTAAATCAAAATCAGTTCTTGTTATACCTAAATTACAAATCTCGGGTTGTCCCCACAATGGTTCCACCTCAATACTTCGATTAAGTGAGACAATTTGTGGTAATTCCCTTAAATTATTTGATGATTTAAAATTTGTTCCGGATACTTGAGATTCCGTAGCAATACCCATTCTAATCAAATCTTGAGGTGATAATGAAAATTCACCAATATCCGATAAGTCAACATCTAAAACAATTAGATGAGAACCAACAGGAACACCAAAAATCATATAATCACCACTCTCGTTTGTAACCGCATTATATTTATAATACTTGTCATAAACTTCAATTAAAGTTGGATTAGTTAAAACATCCGTTCTATTGAAAAATGTCCCGGTTGGTATGTGAGCACTATATGATTTAACATAAGGAAGTAAGTTATATCTATACCCATCTTCATTAACATCCGACAATGATTTGTATGGGTATAATTCAGAAATAATAGGATTGGTTTGGTCTTTACTATCTATTGGTATAAAGATAGAAACTTTTGCGTTCGGAACCCCAAATCCATTATTAACACTAACACGTCCAACAATAACACCATAATCGGCACATTGTCTGGTATAAATGTCGGTTTGTAATATTTTTAAGGATAATATTTCCAAATGTTCGAACTCTTGGTCTATTAATACTTTAATTGAGGTATCAACACCAACCTTTGTTCTTATTCTATAAGATTTTGACATTTTTATCTTTTTTAATAAATAGTTTATATACTATTTTTAAAAGATAAAACATTTTTTTTCAAAATAAATTATGGTTTAAACATATATAGATTAAACCCCTCTTTAATTTATTAAGAAAAATTAACAGTTTTTAAATTTTTAACTCTAATGTTAATATCTTTATTCGGATATTTTATTTGATAAGTTTGGTTTGGTTCCGCAAAGATAGTATCATCAATTAACCCAATCTGATAAGTTGTACTATCAATGTATCGTTGGGATGTTTGTGATGATGAATATTGACCCCCAACTTTATTAAAGACCTGAATGTCAGACAATGAGATTACCCCGTTTTCACTCTGTATTAATCTTCTTAATTCAGAGATATTAACATTTTCACCCATTTGTCTATTTTCCGGATTAAAATATTCCGAAACAATTGTTATAATTTGAGAAATAACTGTTCCTTGGTTTTGTGTGTTGTCTAATACAACATCAATATTAAACCCTAAATCAATAACGTTAGCACTTTGTATTGACACATAATCATTTATCATACGATAGTTTGATAAATAATTTGCAACATTATTTTTTAAAGTATTTGAGATTACCTCCGTAAGTCTACCTGTTTCATCATATGATAACATTTGAACAATAATTTTATTATTATTTTCCGTTATAGATACTTTCGCTGGAGCTCCAAATTGAGACGGCATTGTTCGGATTATTGAATCGTAATCATTTACTGTTACCGCTCTTTTTTGAGCTGAGAAGTTATATGAAACTAAATTTCTGACCTCTTCAGTTGTTGGGTAATTTGCCCCACCAATCGCTGCCGTTACGTTTGTACATCTTAATGAATTTATCACAGTTGTATTAATACTATCTGACGGACCATTTACAAAGAATGATACAGTACCTATTTGAGTAATTGAGTTTACACCAATATTGCAACCAACACCACCACCAACTCTATATTGCACGAATAGTGTTGTATTAGGTTTTAAAGTACTACCTAACGCTAAGTTATTGGAATACTTGTATAGGTTTAATCGATACCCATCTCTAGCAAACTCTCTTAACTGTTCGTCCGCTGATTGTGAACCACCTCCAAAAGTAATTTTTAAAAACCCTTCAGGAGTAAATTCACTAATAAATTTTGTACTTGTTTGAATATATTTCCCCACTTTAATCCCCGGAGAATCTGACACTTTTGTTGGGTCTTCAACAAACACTCTATCTTCCGCTAAAGCGTCCACTTCATACCATCTATTGTCTAAACCTAAAAATTCTTGAACTGACGGTATATTAGTATACTGAGTACTATCCTTTAATAAAACACTCGTTATCCCCAATACATTCTTGTCCGGTAAGAATAATTCATAAAAAGGTTTAACATCATTTGGTGTTATCACTTTTTTAAACACTTTTGTAGTTCCATTAACAACAGTTTCTCGTTTAGTGATTGTATAGTTTAATAATTTATTGTTTGAATCAAAATTAGGTATTTTTAATCTATTTGGGAACCCTTCACCATTAATAGGTGATGAGAAGTCAATATCATAAACAGTTTCAAATACTTGTCCCGCACCGTTAACTTGAGAACCTCTTCTTAGAATACCACAATATCTCAGGTCTTCTTTATCCCCATATGCCGGAACTGTAATTGAAAAATCAACTAAAGCAACTGATGGTCTCATACCCGGAACTTTTAATCCATAGGTTTTTGCTATGTTGAAAACTGACGACCTTTGTTGAGCATATTGAAGAACTGTCTCTTGAACACTTCTATCAATATTAAATTGTAAGTTATCTGTAACCGCAGCGTTTAAATCTAATAACACAGAAAAAACAGACGCGTCGTTAAAGTTTTGAATCGTGTCCGGATAATACGTTTTAGTGAAGTTAATTAACTCCGTTCTAATTGATTGGAAATCCCTTGTTGTGTAGGAAATTTTCTTGTTTGCCATAATTTTATATATTAATAATTACAAAGTCACTACTATTAAACACATCATTGTTGATAGTGTAATCAATCTTAACTTTCGCTGTATGTTCTTTATTTGACATATTTGGTACCCGATATATTCTCTCATCATTGTCGTTAATATAACTACCTTTATCTTCATCACCATCCGAAGCGGCTTGAATACCAATATTAGTTATTGTTATTCCCGGTAAATAGTTCCCCGCGGACTCTCGTATTTCAGATTCTATTTCTGAAAATGTTGGACCATCTAATGGTTCAAAAATAAATTCATATAATCTTGTTCCAAAATCCGGTAAATAATACCTACTACCTTTTCTAGTTAATAAAAGGTGTATTAAGTTAGACCTAATCTCTTGGTCATTATAATCTGATAAATCTAAGTATTTTCCATCAAAAGATTCTCTGAAAGGAAAAGTTAAACCATATGTTGTTCCATCTGCCATAACTATAAATATAGTGTCGTAATTATTTCTTATAAATAGAGTAAAATAAAAAATCACGACCGAAGTCGTGATTAATCTTATAATTATTTTAATTCAACTAAGAACCACATCCAAAACATTCAAATTCTGAATCTGTCGGTTTTGAAGTCATCTCAACCTTTGGTTTGTCAATAATTCTTGGTTGTTGTACTTTTGTAATATCAACCGCTAAATGTTTAGCTCCGGTCGATATCGCTTTTGTTCTAACATAATAACAAAGAGTTTTCAATCCTTTACCCCAAGAATGGAAGTGTGATGATGAAATTTTTGATAATGTTGGGTCAGACATATAAATATTCATTGACTGTGATTGGTCTATAAATGGTGCTCTGTCTGCTGCCATATCAATAAGTTCTCTTTGAGATATCTCCCAAATTGTTTTGTATTTCGGAATTAAGTGTTCAATTCGTTTTACCTTCTTATTGTAATTCTTATCTTCCGGGTCTAAGTAATGGTTGAAGTTGATGTTTTGAATTGACCCTTCATTCATAATGATTTCATTTTTCAAATCCTCACACCAAACACCCAACTTTTCAAAATCGTTAATTAAGTATTTGTTAACAATTAAAATTTCTCCCCCAACAACACGACGATTAAATAATGCCGAGTGAGCCGGTTCTGTCATTTCAAATGAACCTGTAATTTTAGCAGACGATGCTACCGGCATTTGAGCGGTGAATAACGAGTTACAAACCCCGTGGTTGGACACTTCTAATTTTAGGTTATCCCAATCCCACATTCCACCTAAACCTTCGTAATCTAATCCCCACATATCAAATTGGAATATACCTTTTGACATTGGTGAACCCTCAAAATATTCATATCGTTCATATTCACCTGTTTTACATAGATTCATACTTTCGGTGATGGCCGCAAAATAGATTGTTTCAAAAATTTCTTTGTTTAAGTTTTTTGCCTCTTCCGATGTGAAAATGTAGTCCATTAGATAAAATACATCAGCGAGACCTTGAGTTCCAATAGCAATCGCTCTTTGTTCTAACCCACCTTTTCTACCTTGTTCAGTTGAATAACTATTAATATTAACAACTTTGTTAAGTGCTCTAACAACCTTTCTAACCTCACTATAAAGTAATTTGAAATCAAACTCCCCTTTAATGATAAAGTTTTTCAAAACCATAGATGATAACGTACAGATTGCTGTAGTGTCCTCATCAGTATATTGGTAAATCTCATTACATAGATTAGATTGTTTAATCACTCCAATGTTTTGATGATTTGTTTTTCTGTTGGCACTATCTTTAGAACATAAGTAAGGAACTCCGGTTTCAACCTGAGATTCAATAATTTTATTCCAAATTGTCTGAGCTTTCACTTTTTTACCAAGTCCGAGTTCAACCGCTTTATTGTAATTTTCTTCATATACATCACCATAAGTATCCTGTAATGGTTGAATCCCCGCTTTAACAATGTCGTTAGGACAGAACAAATACCAGTCACCATTATTCTTAACGGCATTCATAAAGTTGTCCGGTAACCAAATTGAGGTAAACAAATCTTTTGCTCTTAATTCCTCAGCACCCGTATTCTTTTTGATTTCAAGTAAATCCATAATGTCTTTATGCCAAGGTTCTATGTAGATAGCAGCACTACCCGGTCTTCTTCCTTGTTGATTAAAGAATCTCAACCCTTCATTAACAATCTTTAGGTATTTCAATAAACCACCGGCAAATCCACCTGATGAGTTAATACGACTCTCTTTACTACGAATGTTAGACATACATAATCCAATACCAGCAGCATCCGAAGAATATGTTGAAATGTCGTTAAAGGTATCTAACAAACCTTGTCTTGAATCTCCATTATTGTATTTTAACACACAAGACGCTAATTGAGGTGTTTTAGTCCCCGCATTAATCATAATTGGTGTTGCCGGAGAGATAAGTTGATTAGACAATGAGTTATAATACTCAACTGCTTCTTCAAATGATTTAGTCACCCATAGAGCAACTCTCATATACATATGTTGTGGTCGTTCAATTACAACACCTTCCGGAGTTTTTAACAAATACATTTCTGATAGTGATTTCCACGCAAAATAATCAAAATTGTAATCATTCTCGTGATTTATTACGGCATCAATATTTTCAGAACCATAATCATCAATAGTATCCATTAAAATATCATTAATTATACCATCTTGGTATAATCGATACATTGTGTTTGAAAAACTATCATCAGTCTCTTTATGATACGCAGAAATAGCAACAGAAGACGCCAATCTCGAATAATCGTGATGACTTCCGGTATAAGCAGCAGCAATCTCGTAAACCAATTTATCCAACTCTTTAGTCGTAATAACACCTTCAGTCGGAACCGAAGTAATTACCTTAATGAATACCTCATCAGCATTCACATTCATACCCTTAGCAGCTCTTTTTACTCTACTGTATATTTTTTGGGGGTTAAACGATACTTCGTCACCCCCTCTTTTTTTAATTTTTAGTGACATCATATTAAAAATCCTCTGTAAATGTTAATGACTCACCTAATTTTGCTTTTTGGTATTCTAAAGTTCTACCTTCAAAAAAGTTTCCTTTTGTTTCAACAGCAATTTGTTCCATAAATTTAAATGGTTGTTCCACGTTAAAATGTTTTTTACAACCAAATTTAACTAGTAATCCGTCAGTTACAAATTCAAGATATTGTTTCATCAAGTTTGAGTTCATACCTATTAAAGATACTGGTAATGACTCAGTAATAAACTCTTTTTCAATCTCTAAAGCGGACAATAATATCTCTTTAATTCTTTTCTCTGTTGGTTTGTTCTCCACATGGTTGTTAATCAAATGGATAGCGAAATCACAGTGTAAGTTTTCATCTTTGAATATTAATGAATTAGCACTACATAATCCTGGCATAATTCCTCTTGATTTCATCCAAAAAATTGAACAAAATGACCCTGAGAAGAAGATACCTTCAACCGCAGCGAATGCGACCAATCTTTCTTGAAACGAAGCGTTCTCAATCCAATCAAGAGCCCATTTAGCTTTCTTTTGAACCGCAGGTAATCTATCAATTGCGTGGAAACATTCGTCTTTCTCAGTGTCATCCGATACATAAGTGTCAATCAATAATGAATACATTAATGAGTGAATATTCTCCATCATAATTTGGAATCCGTAAAAGAACTTTGCCTCAGCATATTGTACTTCTTTTAGGAAATTCTCAGCCAAGTTTTCATTTACAATACCATCAGATGCCGCAAAGAATGCTAATATATTTTTAAGAAAATATCTTTCATTATCTGATAGGTTTTCCCAATCTCTAATATCGTTAGATAAATCCACTTCTTCTGCTGTCCAAAACGCAGCTTGATGTTGTTTGTAAAACTCCCATATATCATTATGTTCTATGGGAAAAATAACAAATCGGTCGTTATTTGGTTCTAATATTTTTTCTTTCATTTTAATTAATTTTGTTGTTGATTTTTTTCTTTTCTCTTGTCTAACAAGTCCTTTATTCTCTGTCTATTTCTTTCTTCGGTTTGTTCTTCTAATCCTAAAAAGGTTACCGAACTTTCAGTATCAATCTCTAACATACCGTTATCAAATTTACAGTTCTCAAATACAACCCCGTCATCACCAATACGTGATTTAGTAATAGCAATCGTCGCTAGTTTCATTTCTTTTTGTTGTAGAGATTTTGCCACGGAAATAATTACGTGTCCAACCTGAGCTTTTTTAATAGACCCACCCATTTGGTCGGTTGTTACAACATCTGACGATATTGAACTTCTATTACCCTGAGTTGCCGTCCACCCAACTAAGTCAAGTTCGTGACACATAGATTCAAAACCTCTCATCACTGACCCTTCAGATTTCCATTCATCCCCCAAGTTTTTATCCGGAACCACACAGTCAATGTAGTCCAATAATACCATATCAACTTTGATTCCTTCCGAAATCATTTTTCTGATTTGGTTTTTAATCTGCATCATCGTTACAGTATCAGATGGAAGTTTTTTAAGTATCAATTCATTAGGCATTTTCTCCTTAACTTCTTTAACTTTAACCATTACCTCATCTTTTCTTATCGACAATTCGTCCGGGTGAATTTTTGTCCATAATGTAATGTGTTTACGTTGGATAATCTTTGGGTTATCCTCAAAGAATATTTGTAAAACATTATATCCCAAATTAAATGCGTGATTTGAGATTTTTGTAAGTAAAGTTGATTTACCTACACCTGTTGGTGCTAAAATAACACCGATTTCACCTTTTGCCAACCCTCCTTTTAAGAGTCTATCTATCCCCGGAATACCCATAGGTATCGGATGACGATAATCCTCATTTAGAACATCATCTAAGTTACTAAAAACACTTTCCGTTCCCTTGTCGTGTTCCCCAACTTGTAATGCCTTACTAACCATTTCCTCTAATGTGTCGTAACTCTCAAACTCACCGGTATCAATGATTTTTTGAGCTTTAACCATTACTTTCTGTAACTCCTGTTGTTTACAGAATTTCATAGATTTTTCTTGTACAAATTCAGCCCCTTCAAGTGTAGATTCCTTAACTTTTATAAGGGTGTCAATAATGATTTTTGACGCTAGAGGTTGTTGTATCTCAGATTTTGTAATTTGTTCTAATGTGTCAAAGGTTGGTGTGTGTTCGTATTTTGTATAATACTCTTTAATCATTTGAATAATTAATTTGAAGTATTTATTCTCAAAATAACTTGTTTCAATCACATCTATAATTGACCTTGAAAAGTCTTTGTCGATGATGATTTGGTTTAATAATTGTATCTGAAAGGTACTCCCCAAATACTCAAAATTTTTGTTTGACGCCATATATTTTTCTTTTAGTGTATTAATAAATACTATACACTTAGGTTAACTTCTAAATATTTTTTTGTTAAATCTTTTGATGAAAAGATGTCAGTTAAGTTCATCAATAGGTTTTTTAGGTGTGGGCGTACATCCACGGTATATCTTATCTTTGGGGGGTATACTTTAGCGTCTATCTGTCTATGACAAATTGTCACATCGTTTTGTTTAATGAAGATATTAAAGTACTCCGGACCGTCAATATAAGACGTATCTAAAATAGCCGGATTGTTAATAATTTCGTACATATTATCCGACATATATGTTACGGTTTTTAATTTTAATTGTGTTTGAATATCATCCTTAAAATCAAGGAGTAATCCATAAAGCTCTAATGAGTTTTTTGCCCCATTATTAAACTCTCTCACATTAAAAAATCTCTGCACAATGATGTTGTCATTTACCATCATTAAGAATTCTAGTTTTACCGAATCTTGGTCTTTCATAGTTTTAATTGTTTTTGTAATTTCTTTTTTCTTTTCTTGTTAATTTCATAAAGGGTCTAACAAAATTAACCCACGCATCATCCACTTTTGGTAGATATTTGAAGAATCCGTCCTCCATCATCATCTTTATAAGATTTCTATAACCCCTTCCATCAGGGTCTAATGTTTCCTTATAATACAATTCAACGAGTTTCTTACCTTCATCGGTTATAAGAGGATTTGATAAATCAACGATTTTTTTGTTAACCTCAAAAAACTCATCCCCGTATACTCCGGTTTTTGTTTTACCTGATAATAGATTCTGTAACGTTTTATTAGTTTTATTTTCTTTTAGTAAGATTTCCGCCTTTTCTAAAATATCGGAAACAGAAACCGTTTTTTCAAGTAGTTCAGGGAAAAACTTTATAAGAGTTTTTTCCCCTAAACCTGAAATACCGTCAATATTGTCCGATTTATCACCAGACAGAATCTTATAGGTACGAACATTTTGGTGCGGAAAATAATAATATTCCAACATCACCTTGTCTCCATTTCTGAATGTTTGTTTTGTTTTTGGATAATACACCGATACTTTATCGGATATTAGTTGTAGAAGGTCTTTATCCCCTGAGAATATGGTTTTTTGTTCGTTTTCCGAGATTTGGCAGTAATAGGCAATCAAATCGTCCGCCTCGTTTTTTTCAATGTTTATTTGTCTTATATAACACTCTTCCAAATATTCCTTAATCCTCTCTTTTTGCTCTTCAAAAGATTGGTCTTTGAAATCATCGGTAATTCTTCTCTTTTCTTTATATTGGGGATATAATGTTTTTCGGGTTAGGGAATTATTATCTCCATCCCACATAACGACAACCTTGTCGTAATTTTCTTCGTCTATAAGTCTACGAAGGGTATTCACAAAGTGCCATACGGCACCTATGTGTTTACCTTTATTAAAAAAATCTTTAACCCCGTGGAATCCAATTTTTGTTAAATTGTTTCCGTCAACCAAAAGTGTTTTAGTCACTTGTTTTGTCTGTATTCGTTAGTACTAGTCTTCGTCTTCTTCTGTTTTTGTCACAATATCTTTAAAAACAATATCACCATCTCCGGATAGAATTTTATTCCAAAATTCTGAATATTCTTTTTTGTATTTGTCTAAAGCCACTTTGTCGTCTTTAATATACCCTTGTGGTACCGCAATGATTTTACCATCTTTAAATGAAATACCATTAACGTGGTTTTTCAATACAGATATTTTAGTTCTTGTCGCATAAGCCACAGTTCTACCATTTTTAGTCGCAGTAATGTGGTTAATACCCGCTTTCTTCTGATTACCAAATAAAAATACCAAACTTGACGCCAACCATAATGCCTCACCACCTTTAGCTTTAATCTCAGGTTGTCCAAATGGATTATCCGGAAGGTCCACCCAAGGTTGATTGATTACAACCATAGTTGCGTAATACGGAACACTTTCTTTTTTGGTTTTAGAAATTCTTGAGTGAATCCCCATTCCAATTGTATCAGCCAATGCAGCAGCGTTGTGCATTTTACCACCTTTACCTTCGTAAGTCATCTTACAAGGAATAGAACCAACTGAATCCCAACAGAATAAAATGTTATAAGGAATATCTCCACTTTCTTGAGCATCCAATATATCATTAATATAGTCAGTTAATTGTTCAATATAATCAAAACTATCATTAAAAATAAAATGACCATCCCAATTACCATCCTCGTCTTGTTCCGCCTGTAATCCTAACTCAACAGCGTGTTTCCAACTCCATTTTTTTTCTGTGATAATTAAAATAGGTAAGTCACCTCTTCTTTGAGCGTCTGCCGCTGCCAAAATCATTGCTGTTGTTTTTGATGAGTTTGAATGTCCCAAAAACATATTGATTCCACCCATAACAGGTCCCGGTAATCCACAAGCCTCCATAAACGCTTCACCACAATTATAATAACTTTCGTCTTTATATTTTGTTTTGGTTGAATACTTGCTTTTAATATCCTCCATAGAGAATTTATTCTTTTTTATTGCCATTTTTAATTATTTGATTTAAGTAACTGATATGTTTTTCTTTTGTATCCAATAGTTCACCATCAATTGTGTTATATTTCATAAGTTCAGGATTATAAATCATTAATCTATGTAATAAATTATGGTCTTTAATATTTAACTCTATTATATCTAACCAATCTTCTCGATTATAAGACCAATGATGTAAATGAATACCTTTTATTTTAGTTAAGAAAATTTCAGTATATTTAGCCGCTAAATATTTTTCAGGATATTTTTGTCTATAGTTTTTTATATATTCTCTTTTTTTCTCTGTCGTGGGACGCTTTTCCTTATAATTTAACCTATGATATTTTTCTCTATGTCGTTCTTTTTCTTTTTTAACCCATTCGGAGTCGTTTATTAATTCGGACTCTCTTTTCCTGACATCAATCTTAGTACATTTTTTACATTTATTCAAATGTCCGTCAGTCATTTGGTTATGTTTATAAAACTCACATAAGGGTAGGTTTTGATTACATTTAAAACATTTTTTAATAACATTTTCCTCCATAATAATTTCTTTTATATATAAATATATCAAGTTTGTTAAAAAGGTAGGAAAATGTTATTTATTTACCATTTTAAAACGGCATATCTGAATCTTCTTCAGAGTCAGCTTGTGGGTCAATCGGAGCAGACGGTTTAGAACCACCAAATGAAGTTTCATCTGAAGATGAATCACCATAATCGTAACCCCCCTTGTCAGAGTTCCATTTTGGTGTTTCACCTCTTGCAATTGCCTCTAAGTACTCAACAGGTTTTTTAGAGTAAACATCTTCCCAAGTTAACTCATCGTTAACCCAACTTTCAGCAAGTTTTGTGTCTTCGTGAATTGGTGCCGCATCATCGTACATAACTGTCTGAATCACCGTGTAAACAGCTCCTTTTGGAGTTTTAGCTTTGGTTAATTCTAAGATAAGGTCTCTACCTTTTTCAGGGTCAGCAATATCTCCTTTGTTTCTGTAGATAGGGATGATTTTGTCATAGATACCCTCATTTTTGTAGTTAGATTTGAATCTCCAAAATTTAACACCATCTTCTTCGTTATCTCTATCAATAACTTTAACAATGTAGAATTTACGTGATAAGTAATTAGACGACAATTTTTTGTCATTTTCATTACCTGTTGAGCGGAGTTCTTCGTAAACCTCTGTTAAAGGTGAACGTTCATTGTCGTTTTTTCCCGGGTCATAAAATTTTTGGAATTTCCCATCAACCTGAATCTCGTGGTACCAAACTTCCTTAAATGGTGAAGAACCATCTGTTGTTGGTAAGATTCTTAATCTTCTTTGGCCTTGAGTTTCCTTATCTTGAAGGATTGCCGCAAAGTATTTTTTCATTCTTTCTTCTTGTGTGAATTTTGAGGTAGAAGAAGTACTACCTTGTTTTGCTTTCTCGTATTGAGCCAAAACTGCGTCTAATGAATTTGTCGCCATAGTTTTTAAAATATTTAAAGGTTTATAAAAGTATAAGTGTCAGCCGTGGGTTTGTCAAATTGTTTTGTAAAAAAAAAGGGTCCTAAGACCCTTTTAATTATCTTACTTGTTGGAATTTTGATGAAGAATCGTCAAAATCTCTAAATGTTTTTTTAATTTCATTTGGTGAATAATCTTGAACCTCATCTTGAGTTAAAACATATTCATTTTTTCCTGATTTTTCCATATCCTCTTCTTTGTCATTAAAGAATTGACTTAATTTTTGATTGAATGGTCCTGAATCTAATGTTCTTAATTCTAATTTTTCTTGAGGAGTTTTTTCTCTATATTTTTCAATTTTCATTTCTAAGTCATTTAACTTAGACATAATACCATCCATTTCACCTAACTTAGACTCTAAGTTATCTAAATGTTGGAATAAGTTATCAAAATATTCCTCTTGTTTTTGTTCAACTTTTTTCTGAGATTTTACTAAATCAGTAATATCCATTTCTTCAGTTTTACCTGTATCACCCTCACCATCAACTTTTTCAACATCAGGGTCTGTCGCTAAATCCACAGGTTGTGGACCTGCAGGTGCCTCCGGAGATGGTGATACCATATTTGGGTCAACAGGTGCCGGAGCTCCTCCTGCCGGTGGTGGAGGTAATGTAGCGTCTTGCTCTACAATATAATTATTAATTGAATTATATCTAGCAATTTCTTCTAAAATCCTATTGTCTATTTTTTTCATTTTATCCGTTTAATAATTGTTTTACACCAGTTGTTGTTTCAACTTGAATTCGTCTATTTTGATTCATTGTATTGTCAACTCTCTCAATTAAACCATCTTTCATTCTAATTGTATAACAATCTCCTGATTCTAAATCACAAACTTGTTTTGAACCGTTACCCATATCTTTTTCAGTTGTACGGGTTTTTTTACCTAAGTAATTTTCTAATAATGATTTTGTATCCATAATCTTTTTTATATATAAATATCTGTTTATTTGTAAATGTTACTGATTAAATGGTGAACTACGTATTTCAAACTTATCCCAATTTTGTGGTTTGTTTGGATAATACTCTTGAACCATAGTATATAACCCCGAAGCTTTACCATTAACAGTACACTTTAAAGGTCCCGAACCACCTGAACAACCAAAACCAATTGATTCATTATTAGCGTTTAAGAATGTTGTTGAACCTAGCTTATCAAAGGTAAAATTAGGGTCTTCAATTTTTAATACAATATATTTACCATTAGATTGTAGAATATTACGATAACTATAATCATTTCCTTGTAAATCCGTAAACACACCTAAATTAATTATTTTAAGATATGGTGGTGGAGATGGAACATTTACCGGTGGTGGAGTATTTGTATAATTACCTGATATTGGGTTAAATTTTTGTATAGATTCTTGTACTTGACTTTCCATAGTTTTAATGTCCGCTGAATTCATTGTTGTGTAAACAGAATTATCACTTATTTTTGCATCACCATTTAATATAATAAATTTAGTAATATCTGTTGCGGATATACTCTTAATATCACCAACTCTTTTTTCATATCTAGAAATTAAAAAATCAACATTCTGACTTAAACTATCAAATGTAATATACGGAGTGTTTGAATTACCACAATAATATTTTTTAGTCGTAAAGAAAGGTTCTACAGATGGTCCCCAATCTTGTAATAAATCCACACTACTATAATTATTAAATTGAGATTGTAACAAACCACTTTGAGATGACCTTAAATACATTGTAGCAAAAACAGCATATCTTAATTGTTCAGGTCTATCCTTAGTTTTTTCGGATATTAAATCAACAACTTCTTTATAAGTCGCACTAGTACTTAAAGTATTGTCTGTAATCGTAAATTTATCATACTTATTATTTTTAACATCAGGTTCTCTACTCGGAGGACATTTTGAACTATTACTTTGAGTTGTCGCATCTTGTTTAGTATTTTTATCAACTTTCTCATTAGTTTGTTTTTTAATATCAGTATTAGTTGTCGACGCAATCGCGGCCTTTTCTTTTTCCTGTTTATTTTTCTTATTTTCATCAATTATTGATTGCAATAATGTTGTCTTAAGAGATTGAATATAATTATCAACCTTAGGTAAAGACGCTGTTGGTTGTCTAATACCTTCAAACACTGTTTCAAAGTGTCCGGGAGTAATTGTATGATTAACTTTTTGTATCATATATGGACCACTAAACATTGGGACATATCTTAAATTAAAATACATCGTAGGTTGTATCATAGCATTACCCATCATAGTTACCGTACAAGAATAACTTCTATTTTTGTATAAATTATACAAGGATGTGTTTTGAGTTGCACCACCTCTATTATTTGATTGGTTCGCCATTTGATTCAATACTTCTAATGATTCCGCAGTAGCTAACCCCGGATTTTGAGAAATATTAAACCCTTGGAATATTGACTGATTTTGAGGACCAAAATCCACATTAAACCCGACAACCTTATTTGATTTATCCCAATCATTTTTTCCTATTTGATTTTCAACTAATGGATTATCCACACGTCTTAAATCAAACGCATCGTTTCTATAACGGTAATCAACATTCTCTTTTAAATCTAATTGTTCACTTGGTTTACCCGCGTAAAAACAAACCATCTTAGCGGAAGAATTTCGATAATCAACATTCATAAATGTCCCAAATAAAGTATTTGCAAACTCTAAAGTTCCTTCAGGTTTTGGTATTGGATTCTTAACCGCGTCTTGAACATTATAAAAATTAACATATGATGGAATATTCATAACCACAAAGTTATTTCTAACTAATATAGTTTGGATATACGTTAACATTGTTGATGCAACATTAATTTCTTTTAAATCATCCTTTAATTTTTGAACATCCACTAAAACCAAATTACCAACATCTCTACTCGCCCTATCTAACAATAAAACATCTTCAAATAATGTTTTTTCTTTAAAATCGGTTCCGGAAATCCACTTATCGTTTGTTGCTTTAAACGATTCCCATAATTCAAGTTTAGTTTGTTTACTTTCCAATACCGTCTCAGGTTTAGTTTGTGGAGTAAAATTAACGTTTGGTAATGATTTTTGTAATTTATTCATAAGATTATTAATAATCCTATCATTAAATGAATCCAAATTATTTAAATAACCATCCATTAATTTAACAAATTTTTCATAATTTAAAGTGTTGTCCTTTAATTTTTGAGTCGCGTATATTTTAATAATTGGTGCTAATTTTTCAATATTGTAAACATCAAACGCCACATTACAATCTATAAAAAAATCTGTAATATATGAACCACCATCTTTATATGTTAATTGAGGTATCTCAGAAAACCCAACGTATGTCTCTAAAGCCGCCCATTCTAATGGGTTAGTATTAATAGAATTGTTTAACGTTGTTTCCGTAGGTAACGAATTTGGTGTAACATATCTATAATAATCCCAAGTAATCGGAGTTTCAATTCTATGATTAGTTGAAAACGTATAAAACAATTGTTTGTTAAATGACGATGGATTACCTAATTTAAAATAAACATCATAATTTAAAAATTGAGAAATTATGTTTGAAATATTTGTTAACTGTTTATCTTGAACATTTTCCACCCATTCCACATTATTTGTTGATGTATTTGGAATTTTCATCATATTTCTCATTAATGATTGAAAATTTTTAAAAGATTTTTGTGTTTCAGTATCTGTTGAGTTTTTATCTGTCTCATAATCATAGATAGATATTGAGAAATTTAAAAACTCTTTTTCAAAGTTATCTAAAGCATCTCTATCAAAAACTGAAAAAATTTCACTAATTTTTGTATAGTCCTTACTAACCCCATTGATTGAGAAATTCTCTTGGGCACTTTGTCCTGAAAAGATTTGCTTTAGATAGTGAATAGGTTCCGGTTTTATAACTTTACTATTATCAAAATACCCATAATTAGGTGATGCCCAAAATAATCTAACAGAACCATCATACATTGCGGTATTACCGGTGACTTGATAAACTAAATTATCTGACGTATCAAAACACTCATTTTTAGTTTGGTTAATCAATCCTCCGTGAGAAGGTAGAACATAGATATATTGCCCATAATCAGCAACAATAGACACAGACCAAGGAATTACTGAAATAGTTCTACTATTACCGGTTGTAACCCCATCTACATTATTTATAACCGCCTCAGGAACATAATTTAACAATATACCTTCATTAAACCCATTTTGAATATCAGAACTAGTGTAACCTGTATAAACATTATACCCTTGATAAAAAACATTAAAATCATTAATTAATTTAGGATAAAACCCTGTATTAATTATTGTTTGGGTGTTATTACTACCAAGAGGTATTGTCGGTATTAAACTAGTGGTTTCCAACACCATAGTAGTTGCCGATACTTGTCCGGGTATTGTAAAATTATAAACTGTTGACGCACTATTATTAAGTGGGTCATAATTTTTCACCGCATCAAAAGTTTTCCAACAATTATCTAAAATATCAACATTAGTATTAACATATTTTTTATAACGATGCCAAATAGAACCTATTTTTAATACCCAAGCATACGGAACTTTATGAACCGCAGCAAATTTCTTCATAGACGCAAATATATAATCTAAACTCTCATCAGAATAAACTGATTCATTACCTGTGTAATTTTTATATTTTTCTCTTAATGTTGATAAAGGTAAACTATTAATAAACAAGTAGGAAGCACTAACATAAGGATTAGTTCCACCATTTTTACTATTTTCAACACCTTCTTGAATTGCGTTTATAAAATATGGTGTGTTAAAAATTGATGTAGTTTGATAACTACTAACAAGACCATTATAATTTAAATATTTTACATCCCCTTCCGTTGGTAATTGATTGGTATATGTTCTAGTACTATAAAAATTACGTAAGTTGTCATCAATAATTGTTGGCATCACAACATTTTTATATACAAAATTAGTTATAGGTTTTTTAATATCTACTGATTGGGTATCACTAAAATTTGAAACAATTTTTTTGTTAGGGTTGTAAATTAAAGTTTTTGTTGTATTAAAAGCCAACAATTCATCCGTTGAGTTACCGTTGGCCAAATTACCTTTTATCCAAGTTTTATCTGTAAATGGATAAATGTCCGCAAAGTCATATTTATTAGATGTCGTAGAATTTGAAATATAATCCGCAATATCTTTTTCATTACTTAGAGACACTAATGGTTGTGATTTTGAATCGTTTATCTCATCATATGTTTTAAACGAGAAAGACGCATTTTCAACAATATTTTTTATATACCCCGTATTAAAAATTCCTCGGATATAATTTTGCCAACTAACCGATACCCCCTCATTTGATATGTGTTTTAAAACATTTTCAAAATTAGATGCGTTAAGGTTATATTCTTTTAAAGTTTTAATTAATTCAACATCACTATTATCAGAAACACTCTTTGATATATTAATGTTTTCTCCCTCACCAATAACATTTGAAACTTTATCAGCATCTGATGTTAAATTATTACTTCTATCTAATTTAGAGTAGTGAGATGTTAATAACGCTCTTTCATAAATTTCATAAATAAATTTACTAACAACTTTATTTTGGTAAACCTCATCACTTATTGGAAACTCAATCGCACCTAACGAAATTCTATTTATATCTTTTGTATCATTAGAAGTTTTAGTCGGAGGTGGTGGAGGTGGTGTTTTTTGAGTCATACCCTTAATAAATTCTTCAACAAATTCTATTTCAGGCCAAACATCATATAAATAACCTTTGGTCTCTCCAATAATATCACTATCACCAGGGTATCTTAATTCATATTTTTCCTGACCTTTTTCTCCGGTAGTTTGTTTAATAACTTGAGGCCAAGGATAAACAGGTTGATTTTTATCATCACCCGAACTCTTATTATCCGCACTTGCGTTTGCAATTTGTTTGTCAAAAATAACACCTTTTCTAATTTTAGAATCTCTTTGTGCCCACGCTGTTGTGTGAACATCATCCATTAAACGTAAGAACGCCTCACCATTTGCAAAAATAACCGCCAACACATTTCTAATCGTCGGTACAAACCCAATACCATTGTCCTTATTCTCCAATAATTCAGCAAGTGCTTGAGTTAACGCCTCTTCAACCAATCCTCGATTGGTTGTTAAATCTTTATTCATTTTTTCAGTTAAATCAATAAAAGACCCAGTTCCTTCAAATACAAAGTAATTTTGAATAACTTGGTTTGCACCATTTTTAAGAATTATAGTTGTATTATTAAATTTATTCGCGGTTTGTAATTCCTCCTGAAATTTTGTTAAATCTTCAGGTGTTGGTTGATTATTTTTTCTTTGTAATTTATAAGTTTCAGTTAAATTAATATCGTTAGAGTTAATATCTATTGTAAAAACACCTTTTGTTTCGTATTTAACACTATTAGGAATAGAACATTTTGTTACTTTCCCGTTGATTGTATAACTACCTTTACCGTTCACATTACCACAAGTAACATTTTCATTAAGTAGTTTGTTATACTTTTCAATCAACCCTTTTAATTTTGAAATTGCCTCACTTTTCTTTTGTTCATCTAAGTTTTTCTTGAAGGTATAAACTTTTGTTGATAATTTATTTAAAATATAATAATTCTCTGTATCCATAAACTCATTAAACCACGAAGTTTTTACATTATAAAACACTTCTTTTTGATAGTCCCTTAATTGAGTTGCGTAAGTATCCAAATTGGTTAATGGGTCTAAGTTTTGTTTTGTAAACGAATCAAGAACATTTTTGATAAAGTTTTCAATTCTATCCTTCATTTGCATTAATGTGATTTCAGGAAAATCATTAGGTATTAAACCTTTTGATTTATATTCACTATACATTTCTCTAACTTTTTGATAACCTCTTTCAACAACAACTTCATCAGTTTTAGTAGTTTTTGATGGACCACCACTAGTTCTACTAATATTAAATCTTGATTGATACATATGTGGTGTTGCTAAAAGAGCGCCCATAGTTATATCGCTCAAAACAGTATATTTATAGGTATAAAACTTTAAAGCAACTGTAAAATTAGCGGTGTTAGAATCATATGTTGTTGTGAAATTTTGTAACATTAACCCCAACCTAACCGCTTTACCAAAATACCCTTTAATTGTTAAATGAAATAATGGATATGGTAAATTAAAAAAAGCTGCATAAGGTGAGTTATCACCGGCCTCAAATAAGGCACGACCTTTTACATCAACTAAAGTAATATCAATTGTTGGTAAAAAATCTAACCCTTGTCTAATTTGAATTGATGTGATACCTAACAAACCATTGTCTGTCGCACCGGGTTTACCACCTGAACTAATCGTTTGTTTAATATAAAAATCATCACTGTTATTTGGGTTTGTAATACTATTAAAAGTTGGTTGATTAACACCTTCACCTTTTATCGCACCTTTACCTGTTATTTCATCAGTATATGAATTATCTAAATATGGTTTATCACCCGGTTTTAAAAAATTAATTTTAGCAATAGAGACAGTCCTAATAGAATCGTTGTTAGCGGTACCGAGAGCTAATTTAGTCCTTGGTAAAACATTACATTCAAGATTAGCATACATTACTAAATCTTCTTGTTTTACATACCTATCCTTTACTTTATTATCACTATCAATAACTTTGTTGGGGTCAATAATTGTAATATTGTTATAGTCAAATTCGACTAAGATATTTTCAGAGTTACCTACCATAATAATAGAAATGATTTTCTAATTGAGATTTATATTCTTGTAAGGATGATACTAAAGGAAATGGAATTGTCAATATAGCAGCATCCGGGATAGCCCATTCATCACCTCCAAAAATTGGGTTTGCTGCTAAAATTAACCATCCAAATGTTGGTGTACCGTAATATTGTTGAGATATTTTATCCAATCTTGATTGACCTATCTTATAAATCATTCTTTTATCTGAAGATTTACTTGAAATAGAAATATATGGAACAACACTTTGCTCTCCATTTAATAAAAATTCATTATATCTATTATAATTTTGTCTATTTACCATTTTTAATTAAATTGAGTTTTATCCGTCCAAATTGTTTTATCACCCGCATTATTACCTTTATACAATAATATTAAATTTTTAATTTGCTCATCATTTGTTGATGAAGGTTCTGTAGTATATGTAAACTTACGTACTTTTCCTTTATTATAAATGTTGTTTTTAACCCAATTAACATAATCGGGAGATTTTTTAAGATTTTTAATATTTTTTTCCTCAATATCTAACTCTTTTATTACATTATCTTTAAAATTATCTACAATTTTATTAAATTCTTTAGATAACCTATTATAAGTGTTATCTAATTCATTAGTTATTATCGCGGATTTAAATGTGTTGAAATTACTTCTATTATTAAAAACTTGTGCCATAACCATAAAAAATCTTTTATCGGTTAAATCATCAAACACCTCCGAAGTAAATCCTCCCGGTTCTGTATATCCATTACTGATAATATTAAAACCAACACTACTTAACGTTTCATTATAGTTGTTCATTCTAGTTGCAACTAAATCATAGTCAAATATTATTTCTTGAAACGTATCAACACTCACTTGGGTATCCGACGTGTTAACTTCTTCAGTCGCTTTAATTGTGTAAATTTTTGCCTTAGAATCTATTAATAGTCCATCAGATAATGTTGTTACATAATTGATTTTTCTAAAAACTTGTACCATAGATTGTTCTTGTTCAACAATCTTATTACTAATTTCCTCAATACCATTACTGAAATCTGTCTGCATTGTATTAATATAATTTGTTAAATTAGTTGTTACACTTCTAACTGCCGTCGCATCGGTAAAAACACTATTTAAACCAACAATAATAAAATTAGTACCACTTGATATATCATCTAATAATGTTGAAAACAAATCAATCACTCTTTGTTCATAAACTGATTTACCATAAATTGTAACTAACTGACTTGATGTTCCCATATTAAATTCACCACCGGTATATTGTCTTTCTTGAGTCATTAATTGCCAAATACCACCATTATATGATTTAACTGTCGTCTCATATTGGTTTACAAGATTCACAATATATTCTTTACTAACATCCAATAAACTATCCATAATTTTCATATAGGTAATATCACCAGTTTGACCACTAGTACTATTAACAGTTGTCTGAATTTGTCCAATAGTTTCCCCAGCAGAATTTGTTTGTTGATTATCAACTTGAGTTACCGTAGGTTGTTCATCAATTAACTCTTGAAAGTATTGTTTGTCTAATTTTTTCCAACTATCGTCCGTCGCTTTAGCTCGTTCATCATAAATTTCAGTATTTGCGTAGTAATTAAACGATAAAGCATTTTGTAATTCTTCAACCGGTTTTTCAAGACCCATACCACCAATTATTTCAAAATTCATTGAGACATTCGCAATCATTGGTTGTACACCAATCCCTTCCGGATTTAAATCAAAAACTAATGGTTCATATGAGAATGCAACACTTTTAGGGATTATTTTACAATTATAGAAATCACCAATCCTTAATACTAATACCGGTGGAGCACCAAAAGAGGTATTTAACGCATCATTTGCAACTATCTGTCCTTTATCTCCAATAACAGGAATTGTTTCACCAGGACGAACACATTGATTCAAGAAAGTTAAACGAGAGTTTAATCCTTCGGGTGTCATAGAGTGAAACGCAGGGTTAAAATATTTAATTTTTTCCTGAATAGAATCATATAACATAGGAACCTCTTTCTTAACAACATCAAAATAATCACATTCAGAAAGTAATCTTCTTAAAATTAATTTACTAATACCTTCTTTTATTGTTTTTTCTGTTCTATATGTTGGTTTTGGTTTTGGTTTTGGGGCTGTTGATGGTGTTGTTGTTTTTTGTTCAACGATTGGTTTTTCAACAACCTCAACAGGTTTATCCGATGGTATTGGTGTAACCTCAATTTTACTCATCACAACTCTTCTACAAGCCATAGCAGCAACAGAATACCATTGCGAATCACTTGTTACTTTATTATTTTTATCTGTAATATTATTAGTACAAGTAACCGAAGCCCCCGCACCTTTTGATGTCATTGGAATAGCCTCTCCGTCTTCACCCATAGCATTTACGTCTGAAAATGTTAAAGTTTTATCTTCAGTAATAAATTTACCTAATTTAGTTGTTGTTAAATAATCAATAACCGAATTTCCTCTTCTTTTTGACAATGCTTTATTGTAATCAGGACTTGCTGGCGCAGACGCTCCAGAGGTTAACATTATTTTTATTTTTCCTGTTTTTTCATTTAAAATTTTAAAAGCATCCTCAATAAAATTACTGTTTATGTAATTAAAATTATCAATAACAACATTTTGAAAAAATTCCTTAACATTTAAATTAGTACTTTGAGGACTAAATGTCTTACTTGAAATTGCAACATATGTATCTTGAGTCGAACTACTTGTATAACTATCATAATCCGATTTATATTTTGAATCTGGAATTGGATTAGTTTTAGTATGTGGCCCCGGAATATCGTTATCAAAATAAAACCCAAAATTTTCATAATTTTTTAAATCAGCAATAGACAACTCGGGGTTTAATTTAGGGTCTCCATTACCAGTTGTGACAGTACCAACAGAAGGTTGCCCCTTAATATTACTAATAACCTCTTTTGCGGTATTCTTATCTAAATTAGGGTCGTTTAATATCTGTTGATAAGTGTACAAATCTTTTGTTGGGACAGTGTTGAATTTTTTAGCTAATTCATAAATATCGTACTTAACACAACCCGCAAAAAACGAATCAATTATAGAATTAACCCTTTCTTTATTTTGTCCTTTTAATTGTTTTTCAACAACAACATTCATTACAGAAGGGTGGTCAACAATTATTTTCCAATTTAATGTTCCACTTCTTTTAGTGTCTTTATATGTATAGATTGGTTCAGGTCTACCTAAGAAAGATGTTTCAGTCCAATTGGCATTACTTGTATCATTAAATTTAATGTCATATGGTGGAAACCACATAACTCTACCCCCATTTGGACCTTTTTCACAAACAGGTAATTCATCATAAGTATACCCTTGTTTACTTGATGTTCTCCACGCTAAATTCTCAATTGAGAACATATATTTTTTAGCATATCCACCAATACCATTTGCATTATCGGCAATGATATTTGTTGACCCCGGATTTCTTGTTGGTGAAATATTTAAATTAAAAGTGTTATCAAGTACTGAACTAGCGAATTTTCTACCTGATGTTGTAATACCATCAACTTTTTGTAAATCATTATAGGTGTAATATGGAGTATCTTTTGTAAAAACTCTACAATACTCAATACCCGCCTCTCCACCTGTTGTTTGGTCTTTATACGACACAACTTGGGAACCTTTTGTAATTTCTTTATAACCATCGTGAAACACTTTACTAACTTGATTGATTGCGTTACCAACGTGTTTTAGTCTTGAAATTCCTTGAACGTTATCCGCAGAGTTAACTAATCTTTGAGTTTCATCTAAAATTGATGTTGATTTAAACACAAAATTAGTTGATTCGTCTTTAAGATAATTACTACTAATTAAATTAAATTCGGAATCCGCTGAACCTGAGCCACCTCCGGGAGTTGCTTTGAACCCCGCATTTGGTTTATATTTTGGTGATGTCCAAACAAATTGTCCATCAATACCACCACCATCACTTAATGATTTTGCCGCAAGTCCAAATTTAAGAGTATCTTGATTACCCTCAAATAAAATACCCATCTCAGATGGACCATATACTGGAACTTGTTCTTGTTGTCCAAAAGCATTTACAGGAACTTGATTAGGAGGTGAAGTTATTGTAGATGGTTCAGAATTTCTACTACCAACATAATAACCACCAACTAAAGTTCCATTATCAGGATTGATTAAACTAATAATCGCTTGTCCAATACCTAATAACCCACCATAATCTTTTTTATAGTTTGGTTGATAACGGTTATAATTAATATTTTTAAATAATGCCGACCTTTGTCCATTTCCGGTATTTGCCAAAAATATTTCAGAGGGGTTTCTTTTATTATTTAATATTGGTCCTAAAAACCCACCGGTCAATTGATTAACAACATTTAACGCATTTGACGTTTGTTGTGTTTGACCATTTCTTGTGTTATCTGTAAAATAGTCTCCCGGAATTAATGATACAGGCCAATATGCACCACCTAATCTAGTAATTAAGTCTGCCGCAGCAACAATAGGGTTCTCAGGTGACGTAATCTTCCAATTTTTATAAATTAAAGGTTCTTGTCCGGTTACAATTAAACTAGCCTCAAAAGGGTCTTGTAATGATTGTAAATTAACTTGTCCAACAGTGTTTATAAAAATTTCACGAGCAATCCTATCTTGGAATAATTTGTTGAGAGTTAAAGCTCCCAATCTCGCCAAATACGAATCTTGAGATAACGAACCATCACTTCCCGTTGGATTTGTTGATAATAATATTGCGTAAGGCGAATACGATGAAGGTATAAATGTTGTCCCATATGGTTGATGTATTGGTTGACCTAAAATTTGGGTTGTCACCCCAAACATATTATTAAAACCTCCAACCGGACCATAATAGTTATCAATATACGCAGCATCAATAAAAAATTCATTAACTAAATCTAATACTGTATCGTTTGGACTATATTCTCCCTGATTTGAATTTACAGGTAAAAGAACACCATTATAATTAATATTTAAATCATAACCTCCTGTTGGACCATATTCATTTAATGGATACAATTGATTTGCAAATGGGTCATTAGCAATTAAATCATTTGGTGAATCAATAACATTACTAACATTTAAAATTGTTTCATAAGTTAAATTACCAACTTGTGGTGAATACACTCCGACAACATTATATGGTGCT
>Ga0181358_1000030_pt1 | contig 54654 bp, 61 predicted proteins | sample Fa13VDMM110SD_FD_130096 | JGI IMG/M metagenome (GOLD analysis project Ga0181358, IMG submission 130096) | Freshwater viral communities from Lake Michigan, USA - Fa13.VD.MM110.S.D | ecosystem: Environmental > Aquatic > Freshwater > Lake | place: USA: Michigan | collected 2013-09-24 | reverse complement strand
TGAGGTAGATGCTTTAATACAAGATAAAGTATTTGTTGAAGACCCAACCAAAGTATCTGACTCACCCGGTATTAAAGTAGGTAAATACATATCTACATCAAATAAATTTATAACAGAATATACCCCTGAAAGTTTTTTCAAAATGACTTTCGGTGGTGGTAGTCAATCATCGGATGAACAACTAAGAGAGTTCGCGGCAAACGGATTCCAACTTAATTTATCAAGATACTCTAACAACTTGTCTTTAGGTAGTACACTAACCCCAAATTCAACACTGTTCGTTCAATACAGAGTTGGTGGTGGTATATCTTCTAACTTAGGTGTTAATGTTATTAATCAGTTAGGGACTATAGATTTTTCAGTTAACGGACCTTCTGAAGACCAAAACGTATCAACTGTAGGTTCTTTAAGATGTAATAATCCTACTGCCGCTATAGGTGGTGCAAATTTACCAACCGTAGAGGAAGTAAGAAACTACGTGGGATATAATTTTTCATCTCAAAAAAGAGCGGTAACCATCAATGATTATGAATCTCTTATAAGAACGATGCCTTCTCAATTTGGTTCTCCCGCAAAAGTTGCGATAACTGAACAGGAAAACAAAATAAAAATTAAATGTGTGTCTTACGATACATCAGGTAAGTTGACAAACTTAATATCTAATACTTTAAAAAGTAATATTGCCAATTATTTGTCAAATTACAGGATGATTAATGATTATATAAGTGTGGAAAGTGCACAAGTTATAGATTTAAGTTTAGATATTTCAGTTGTATTAGACTCAAGTCAAAATCAAGGAAGCGTAATCACACAAATAGTAAATACTGTTAATGATTACTTCGCACCTACCAATAGAGAAATGGGTCAAAATGTTTATATATCAGAAATAAGAAAAAATATCCAATCTCTAAATGGTGTAATTAGTGTGGCAGCAATTGACGTAATAAATGAAGTTGGAGGACAATATTCATCATCACAAACATCTCAAAGATATGCGGATTCAAATACAAGACAAATTGAATTAATTGATGAAACTATCTTCGCTGAACCAACACAGATATACCAAATTAGATACACAGGTAAAGACATTAGGGTTAGGGTTAAGAACCTAAGTACGGTTAATTTCAGTTAATTAATTTATTTTCATCACTAATAGATTATTTTTTGAAAATAGAATATAAACTATTTATTCAAAAAAGTATTAAATGCCAAAATCTTTAAGGGTAAGAACAAAAATCGGTGTTGACCGGCAAGTAAATTTAAATTTAGAACAAGATTTTGAATTCATAGAAATTCTATCTCTTAAACTTTCACAATCAGAAATTTACAATAGACAATGCGCTGATTATGGAGTAGTTGCAGGTAGAGTATCAGTAAATGACGGATTTGGGGTACCCAATTCAAAGGTTTCAATTTTCATACCCATCACCGCAGAGGATGAAGCCAATCCAATAATCTCAGCAATTTATCCTTATAAAACAATAAGTGATATTAACGAAGATGGGTATAAATATAATTTATTACCTTACAAACCATCATATCCTGGTCACTCAGCGACAGGTTCTTTTCCTGATTTAGAAGATGTATTGATTAATCCTACGGCAATTGAAATATACGACAAATATTACAAATATACTGTAACAACAAATGATAGTGGAGACTTTATGATTTTTGGAGTTCCAACCGGAACTTACGATATTATAATGAATGTGGATGTTTCAGATATCGGACCATTTTCACAATCACCTCAAGATTTAATTAGACTCGGGATTGCTACCGAAAGTCAAGTAAATGGGATAAGATTTAAAGTTTCAGAGAATTTAGGTACTTTACCTCAAATTATTTCTTTAAATAAGTCCGCAACTATTTTACCTCTTTGGGGTGACCCTGAATTATGTCAGATTTCCATTACAAGAACTGACTTTGATTTAACTGCAGAAGCAAATATTGAAATCAAACCAACTGCGATTTTTATGGGGTCAATATTTTCTGACACAGATGAGTTAGCACAAAAAAGAAATTGTAAACCAAAATTAAAAGCGGGATATCAATGCTCTTTATTTGCGGGGCCAGGACAAATATTGGCTATTAGACAGACAATTAGACAAGATATTTTCGGAAGACCATTATTGGAAGAATATGAATTCGAAAATAATGGAATTGTTATCGATGAAAATGGTGCTTGGTTACTTGATGTACCGATGAATTTGGATTACGTAGTAACAAATGAATTTGGTGAACAAGTGTTCTCCACAGATGAAAAAAAAGGAGTACCTACAAGGGCGAGATATAGATTTAAAGTTAGTTGGGTCCAACCACCAAGTTTAAGTGAACCTGTAAAGAGAGCTAATTTTTTAGTTCCAAATATTAAAGAGCACGGATGGAATTCTATTGAAGACGACCCTTTAGTTGAACTAAGTTCCTCTTCTCCGAGTTATATTGCAGCCCAAAGAAGTTATGCTTTTAGTTTAAATTGGGATGACTATGGTATCGATGGTGATGTAATTCAAGACGCAATAGACGGAAAAGATATGTTTTACGAGATGACATATAATAAAGTCTACACTGTGTCTCAATTAATAACAGGATATAGACAAGGTAGTTTCAATAATAGATATTTAGCAATCAAAAATATTACTGATGATACTTGTGAGAGTACTACAAACAAATTTCCAACTAATGAAACTCAATTTAGGTTTGACTTAATATTCATTTTATTTACGATTGTTGCAACTTTTATATCGGTAATATTACAATTTGTTACTGTTGTTTTCCATATTATTTGTTTTTTGGTAACAAAAATAAGGGATTTGAATATAGGATTCACTGTTTTAGGGCAATATATAGGTATACGACCATTTCAAAACTGGTCTATTCTATCAACTATAGAAGCAAAATTCAGTAATTTAAATATACCTTTATTTACCTATCCTGATTGTGAATTATGTAGTTGTGCATCAACCACAAATTCCCCACCACAAGTTACCTTTCCTGTTGGTTCATTAACTAGTGTACCCCCATTCACCAATAGGTCTACATTGGCGAATTTTATAAATAACGGTGCATATGATTATGAATCCGATGATGATGTAAATAATTTGGAACCAACCATACAGAATACTTTAGCGGGATTTCAAACAACAAATAATATAATAGGGTGGAGTTTCAGAACCTCAAATTTGGAACGATTCAGTTTCAATTTAGATGGTAACGCATCAAACGTTGCATTTATTACTTATTATTCAAACTCTATCCCACTACACGAAAGACTCACAGGATTTAACTTTAAAGGTAAATTCTTTGGTAATGGTAATTTTAAACAATTGACAAGTTCATCGGGAAATTTACCATTAAATGTTAATACCCAATTTGGTAATCACACAATTGGCGGCGGACATACCCAAATTAAGGCTATCTTCAATTCAGACATTAATAATCCTAACACTACCTTAGTAGAGACACAAATAGGAGGGTCTTTAAATTTAGCCAATAATACAAATTTAGGTTTCCATTATGATAATGTAATGATAATTGCTACCGAAAACAGATATGAGGACGGAACCATACTAACTTTCAACAATCCATATGACTACAAAGACCCTAATATGAGTGGTAATACTAGAAATATATATGGTACATTTTCAATCACGGGTACGGCGTTAAACACAGGTGTTACGGCTGTAAATGTAAGTCATACTAATCCATATAATGGTCAGAGATTAGTTACCCAATATAACATATCTCAAACAGATGGTGAAGCGGATTACTACTTAAGATATCCAACAAACCAAGAATATTTTCAAGTTATTAAGTCGTTAACTTACTCTGAGTATATGACAATATTAAATAATAACTACGTAGTAGAAGACTTGGATAATAGTTATTGGGGCTCATTCTTCCAAAGAATTTTTCAAGGTAATGAAAACATTGGATATATTTACCAACAGAGATTGGTAACGGAATGTGGTGGTGACACTTGGACAGGACCTGGTTTTAGTGGATGGGACCCAGATTCAAATGGTGCTAACCCTTGGACATCATTTAATGAGAAATCCGAAACATTCTTCAATATTATAGTTAGAGGTGTGGACCCACACTCAAGTAGAGTAAAAGTTAAATATGGATTGGGAAAACTGTTTAATAGAAAAAATCATTGGGCAGTAACGTTTGAAGGTGAATATAAATTAAACATACCGTTACAACCAAACGATGGGGGAGATTTTGGGTCACTATCTCCATCAACATCCGCAACACTATTTGCTAGACGTAACGCACATAAATGTGTTAAACACGATTCAATATCAGGTAATCAAAATGGAGGGATAGATTCGTACTCTAGCGGTAGAACCTTCTTTAAATCATTCCATTTTAAACCATCTCAAACAGATTGGACTTCTTTTAGAACAAGAACAGTATATAAGTATTCATCATTGTCCGAGACAGATATAGATGATACAATACAACCATATCAAAAATTCAGAATCGGAGACCCACTAATAAGAATAAATCCATGTTCTGTAACTAATGTTGATGCGTATCTGAGTGTCGCCCTTCCCAGTAATGGTGGAGGTCTAAGAGTCGATATTAATAACTTTTATACGAGAGAAAACGATTTTTCATATCCTGAAAATGAAGCGGCCTTCCAAAATGGAAAAGGATTTGATAATGGTAAATATGTAGTTGGAGAGAGTGTTGAGGGAGGTAGTGTGATGTTAAAGGGAGGGGATAATTGGGTTTGTTCTACATGTAACTATGTCACAAGACTTACGTCATACTATTACTCCAAAGTATATTCAGAACCTGCAAATGATAACGATTGTTTTTTAATGAGTGATAGTGAACGAATTGTTATGAGAAGTGATAGGGTTCCATCATCAGATACATATCAATCGTATACAAATAGTCAAGAACCTCCTGAAGTAATAGTGTCTCATACTCTTATGGCTAATGGTTTGTTTTATCTGACTGAAGTATCTGACGAAGGAGTTACCGCCGGAGGTTCCGCAAGTTTGGTTACCCCCGGATTTAACGTGACGGGTACGGACACCCCAGTACCAAACAGCACTGACCCTGAAAGTTTTGGTCAAGTTGATTCGTTATTGGCTAGTTTTACTTGTCAAAGTTTAGTACCAATTGAATGTTATAATACGGTCGCTCCTGATACAATCACGATAAAACCGGCGGCTCAATGTCAACAGTATGCAGGAAGTAGTGAAAAATTTTTTATCGAAGGTTCTTGTTATTCGTTAGTTCACAAAAACTATTTAGGTAGCAATTTAACAAAAGACTTAAGACTAATTACAGAATGGCGTTCAAGGATTAATATAAACTTCGGAGCGTGCAGAGAAGTTTTTTCTCACATATTTATGAATAATTGGGTGAACGGCGGTTTATATATGTTCCCATTCAAATCACAAAGAATTTTTACAGGACCAACCGGTAATCCACCAAATCAACCTTATAACAAGTATTGTAGAGACACGGTGTATTTAGAACCTGAGACATTTAATTTCTACTATAGAAGTTCTCCTTGGGACGGAAACGATTTCATAGGTAGAAAAGGATACAGTTTTAACGGAAACACTATCGGAAACAATCGAGAATATATGTTTCCAACAACAATAATGGATTTAGGGCCAAGGGATGAATTACAAAAATATTTATCACAAAGTGGAAATTGGGATGGATATATTGTTAATAGATTACAACCAACTACATTTTCTGACACCTCTGATATTTTAAATTTATTTATTTTATCGAGATTCGCAAGTGCTAAATTTGGGGCTATTGTTGCGTCCGGAGGTGCGAATATTTTAAATTTCTTCTCGAGAAAAGCGTTATTTGTCGATAGTGATTATGCTCAGATGGTTGCAACTAATTCTCAGTTTGGTATAGCCGCTTTCGAACCTGCTAATTATCCTGAACCAGATATCGGGTTGGGATTTAATTCTCCACTATATTTCCCATTTGGAGTTGATAATGTTAAAAATATTACATTTGGTATTTTCTTTACAGGAGATAGTCAGGTGAGAGATTATATATCACCAAATAGAACTATTTACAATCCATTCGGTGAAATTGGTGTTAACGAAGCGTGTAGTTTATCTTACATTCCAATTACAACACAAGAGGTACCTTTTTATTTATGGAACATACAAGCAAATAGTATTAATCCAAATATTTTTGGTACCCAACAAAACAATTGGTTTTCAAATGGAGATGCTTTTAAATACCAATATCAAAAAGTAGATAGATTTTTGTCATCATCTAAAACATTTCAACCAACAAATACTAACGTAATAAATTATCATAAAGGATGGATTGCAAACTATAATCCAAATGTTATAAATCCTGCAACTAATGGTTACGATTTTAAGCCTGAACCGGGATTGGCGGATAAGTATTTGATGGGGGCACCATTCTACTTTTATTTTGGTGTTGTTAAAGGGTCAAGTGCTTTTGATAGATTTAATACTAAATGGATAGATACTGACGGAATCGTTGATTAAAGATGGGACAAGAAAATGATGTTAAAATAGTTTTAGGTTCATTAAGGTACAAATCCGCACCTGAATTAAGTTATCAGTTAAATGTACCGTTGAAGCAAAATTCTAAATTGAATATTGAATTTGACAGAAACCAAAATATAAACTTACTTGATGTATTTGATTCAGAAAGAGAAAAATCAACAACTTTCAGACCATCGACAAAAATAACATTTCTGTTCAAGAATACCTATGTTGGAGAAACTAATTACACCCCATTTAAAGAAAACCTGTATTATGTTAATTCATTAGATGCGTCAAGACAGGCTTGTAATGGTAACGCTCAATCTGTATATTGGTCAGGTTATCCATTATACAATGAATTTGATTTAGTTAGAACCGATAATGATACAGATGGATACACACAACCTAATACAAGTGGTCATATAAATTTTGTAGCGACAAGTGCAACGACATATAATTGGAATTTCTTTGTAAGTTACGCTTATCAGAATGTAAACAAGAGTTTATTCGCTATCGAACCAAAAACACAACAAACATTATATTGGATGGCTAACGACGGAATACCGTTTATTGTAGACCAATCATCCACGAATGGTCAGCCATATGTAACGTTCAGAAGCGTGTGTAATCACGGATTAAGTGTCGGAGAATTTGTAGAATTATCAATATCATATGACGGTTCTAATTTATTCGAAGTTTCAAGTATCGGAGATGGTACTGTTAATTCGGAATATTATATTTTTAGTATTGCTAATATAGGGTTTAGTGGAACAACTTTTGATACTGGAATTCAGGGAACCGCAAAAAGAGTATTGGATTCTGATAACCCAACGAGTAGTAGGTCAGAATACTATATTAGAAAACACAAAATTTTAACAAACAATACAGATGCGGTAATCGTTAACGCCGGGTTTGAACTCAACCCATTTAAAGTAATAAAACAATACGAGCCATCAGGGCTAACACCAAACTTTGTTTCTAGAGTTTCAATAAAGGAAGGGAGTCAATCTTATAATTTATCTTTTTCAAAAGACATATCTACAGAAAATTTGATAGATAATCAACAAAGACCTTTATCAGAATTATTCTTTACTTATCAATGGGTTGGTTATTTAGGTTGGACAAATAAACCTTCATACCCAATACCTCCCGCAACTAAAAACATTGCGTTAAGACAAGGGTTTGATTTTAACCTACCGAGTGTTAATGGTCAACCAAATAATTGGTGGACTACAAACGCTCAAAATATAAATCCAACGTCATTTACAAATACCCAAGTTAATTCTTATATAAAACAAGGAAAAACATTTTACTACAATAAATCTCTAAAATTAGGAGATACAATAGATGGTGATTTTTGTGAATGGAATGACCTTGAATATACAGAAAGAGTAATATCTGACATTTATCATAAAATAACATATAATGATAATGTTTTTGACATTAACATAACTGGAGAATCAATTGCTGAAAACCCGTTAGGGTTCTATTATAAAACACATCACCCAATACAAATAAGGGCTTTCTCATCTTATGTAGAAGAAGGGGCAGCAGAAAATACAAGTAACATACCTAACTATGCAGTATATAATACTTCGGCAGAATCATTTATTTGGCGAGATATTTACCAATATGGGTTTATTGATAATGATGGTGTCGGAGTTGATTTTCCATTTTTAAATGGGACTCATTACCCATATAGAAACAGTATATTTAGATTAATACCTGAAGGTTCTACTTCGGTATCTTCAACATTAAACACAGTAAGTCAACCTACTATCGATGAGTGTGAATAAAATAAAAGTAGTTAGAAGTCTTACCAACAAACAACTCGATATACCCATTGAGTTGAAATGGGATTTTCAAGGACAAGAAGATTCTATTGATAAATGGCAAGAAGAAACCATAGAAAAAATAATAGGCAAACCAAAAGATTTTGAACTTGCGAGATTCCAAAACAAAGTTTATTCAAATGGATACGAAACTCAAGTAATTTATAATTTTAATTTTTATTCTGGTTTCACAAATTTATCGGATACTGCTAGCCAATCAAAATGGGGTATGAGTTATGCACCACAACAATTCACAAATAATGAAATATACTACACTGTAAACTCTTTTAAGAACTCATTTTTCAAGTTAGATTTTTATGATACAAATGAAGGGCAAACACAGAAAAACTATTTTTCAGTAATTTTACCTGCAAATCAAAGTTCCGATTTAGACCAATTGATTTCCGATTACCTACCTCCTGTTAAAGTAAGTTACCCAACTTATACTTTAGATTTTATAAACCAAAAAGAAGGTTATTTTTTTTATTGGTTAAAGTCTCGGGATTTTTTGAATATAGATACGTTTTATATGTCAGCAAAATTTTTTAACGGTAAAACAGGTCAGTTTATAAGTATGACAAACACTTGTCAAGGTAATCCTACATTATCGTCAAATAGGTTTAAGTTCGACTCCTCAAAATATTTTTATTATAAAGTAAAACTTAACTATACAGACTTCACCTATGAAATATTTAATTATACGACAGGTGCTGATGTCAGAGTCGGGTCATCAAGTTCACCCATAAATTGGTTTCAATACAATAATCCGATTTAATGGAAGAGCAAAAATATTACATAAAAATATCTCCCGAAGTGATAAAAAGTGATATAAGAACATTCATTTATACCGCTTCCACAGGATACACTTTTTCGATAGACCAAGAGTGTTGTGATTTTACATCTTACACTCAAACATTTACTGCAACTACAGGAACAACAACGGCAATCTTACCAATGTCTTTAGTTGTAACTTCAGGGTCAGGTGGTACATCGTTGATGACTGGTTTAACAATACCAATATTGTTTACTCAAAATACTGTGGATTTAGGATATTATTCGGTTTTTGACGGTGCGATAACCCAAAAAGACGTAATTACAAATTTTTTATTCTCAGCAGTAACAGGTGCCAATTCCTCAACTTATTATGTTTATAACACATCTGACATAACATATCAAAAATTTTTAAAAAATAGTGCTTTTAAGATAGATTGGGGTGATGGGTCACAGATACAGACAATTACAAATTTTGCACCTAATTCAACACCACACGTTTATCCTACGGCACCGGCGACATACACAATAAAAATGTCAGGGATAACTATGTTTGGATTGACAATTATTGAAAAGAAAATCAATATTCCTTTCACTGAAGTTGAAATAACTAATCCAAAAGGAACCGCATATTTCATACCACAAGGTGGTGAATGGTCAGGGGTACAGATTTCTTACGATTATATTTTCAGTGGAGACTCAAATACTGATTTACAAGACCACATATCTTCTAATTATACGACAATACCAATAATTGTTACCGGATTTACCAAATCATCTTTAAATGATTTGGCCCAATATAATGGAAACACTAACATAAAAGGTATGTCATTTAAACAAAATCAACAAGTAACAGGAACAAGTAATACTGTTGGTGTTTATAACGGACCTACAAATGATGGTTTAGGTGTTTCTTACACCATTAATGGTATTGATTATTACGACTATAACGATGGTACAACTATATATGTCGCTAAGTCTTCAGGACTTACCTCTAATTGGTTAGTATCATCAGGATTAACAAAGGATGAAACATTAATTAATGTTGTGGACCAACCACAAATATTCTCTAATGTTTACATTGAAAGAGGTAAAATTTCTGCATTTGAAAGGGTTAGAAGATTAGGGGAAGTATCAACAATTGGAGGATTAACTATTTACGGGTATAAATTTTTCAACGTCAATAAAAACGATTAATAAGTATTTATAATTAAAATTAGAAGATGGCAACAGGAACGTACGGAACCATAAGACCTGCAGATGTATCACCGGCGGATGTCGAGATAATATTGAATTACACGGAAAGTAGAGACGATACAGATAATTTTATACTGACAACTCTTAACGCTCAAGACGTGTTAAAGCCATATTTTAATAATGGAGATACAGGTGGTAACGCGAATATAGAAATTTTAGGTGGATTATATAATCTCAAACTACCTGCAGAACAATTTAACGCTCTTGGTATATACACATTATATATAAGACCCGCTCAAATTAGAGTACCGATTATGGATTGCGGTGTTTTATCTGCTTTACCAAATGTTAAAGGATTGATTTTCGATTTAAGTCAGGTCCCTTCTCAATTCACAAATAAATTTGTCGCACAGGGGTTGGTAGGGTTTAGAATTGAATATTTAGACGCTTCAGGAGCCAAAATTCCTAATTTTTTTAGAATAATTACTTCTTCTTTCTTTTGTGAACCTGTTGTAGAAAATTTGACAAATAGTTCACAAAAAGCAATCAGATATCGATATGTTGATGGGGCAACCAATTTATTATATTGTACCGTTTCACCATCTTCATCACCGTCTAACAAGCCAAACGCAACACCTTTCATCGGTCAACCTAATCAAACAGTTGTAATAACAAACACTTATTTCAATCCCGTTACGGTAGAAGTTGAAATTGTTGAACATGATATCTCAACACTCGCAATTGCTCTTTACGGTAATCAGACCAAATCTCTTGATGACGGTATCTATACCATTTACGACTCTGGTAATAACATCTACAAACAATACAACCTCTACGAAGTTAGAGATGAATTTAACAATCTTCTTTACGAGGTTAGACAAGATAGAAATAATAATATTGACTACAGTAAAAACTTTAATAACATCACTCAGTAATGGCTAAAAAGTATCTTTGTCCTCCACAAAAAGCAACCGCAGACAATACATTTTCCGATAATTTAGTTGGATTCCAACTTGTCGGTGGTGGTGGTTTGACACAGGGTAATTTTGAGTTCACAACTAGTGTTACAGAAAAAAGTAATAGAGAGTTTATAATTGGTACATTTTCTGACCCAATAACTTTGGATTCGTTGGGGGTGGTTAGTATTGAGGAGTCAAAGGCGATTGTAGAAAAAAACTTCCAAGTCTTTCCAAATTTTGATTTAAGTCAGGTAACTAATTTTAGTCAATATGGTTCTTTATCAAAAAGAGTTTCTGTTTCACTAACAAAGATAATTAATTTTTTTCCTGCCGCTTTAGAATCAACAACACAAAGAAAAAATTTTACAACAGGTTCTACCGCTACTAATATAACGTTTGACCCTGTTAATAACTTTACAACTTTTACGTTAGATGTTAGTAAAATATCAAACCCACTATCAGTTGACTTCACGACAAATGCCGCTAGAAATGTTGCGGTTAGTGAAACAGAATTATCACCTTTGAGGAATATGACTGATAACGCAATTAACTATGCGTTATATATAAATGATTCGTCCTATAAAGTTCTTAAAATAGTTCCTACAACTAGTTTAACAACTGGTAGTTTGGTTATAAATGTAGTTGGAGACCCATTCAGCGGAGGTTCAATTTCTTACGATAATTTATATATAAAACCAAATGATGATAATACAGAAAGGGTTTTTTCGCAAGACTTCGATGAAGTTGAGAGATTTTTATTGAATAGATTAGTAACGCCTATCTATACTGCAAATTTCAGTATAATACGAGAACGAAACGATGGTTCTTTTTATTTGACATCAGATTCTGCAACATGGCCTAAAGATGGTTTGTGGAATATTGATATACGAACCCCAAGTTTTAATACATACGTAAACAAACTTTCTAATTTAACCGAAGACTTTGACCAATTTAGAACAAACCTTATTGTTAGATTTTTAACAACAGGTGCGTTTAAAGACTTTGACACAGATGACCAAAAAATAACTAAATTATTACAAATATATGGTAGAAGTTTTGACCAAGTAAAAAAATTCATAGATGCGTTAGCGTATATGAATTCGGTAAACTATAATGTTGGAAATGACATACCATCTCAGTTATTAAAAAATTTAGCCCAAACACTAGGTTGGTCGGACAACATATCTCCGATTACAAATACTAATTTCTTAGATTCAGTTTTCGGTACATCCCAGCCCTCACAATTTTTGGGTTTGAGTAGAAGTTACACGCCTGATGAATTGAATTATCAATTTTATAGAAATCTAATACTAAATTCTGCCTATTTGTTTAAATCTAAAGGAACTAGAAAATCAATAGAAGGATTATTAAAATTAATTGGAGCCCCTGATGCATTAATTGAATTCAATGAAACAATTTATGTTGCTGACCAAAAAATAAACATGGCTCAGTTTAATCAAGAGTTTGCAAACATTTCAGGAGGTACGTATAACCAAGAATTACCAGCTTTAGACCCTGAAATTTTATTCAGAATACAAGGTAGAGAATTTACAGGTTTTACAACAACTTCTAATATCCAAGACTCTAATATAATAAGGGATGCATACCCTGTAGATGATTACGGATACCCAAGAGCGCCTGAAGATACTGACGATTTCTATTTTCAACTCGGTGAGGGATGGTTTGAGTCTACAACACAACATAGGTCTGACGAGATGTTTGATGCTACCGGTAGTAGTTTTACAGGTCAAAACCCTAACATACAAACAGTGTTAAGAGATTTTTCATATGGACAGAGATATTTGGATAGATTTAGAGATTTTCCTTATTCTGATTTAGGTTTTACGTTCGCTAAAATTAGAGATAACAAAAAAAGTTGGTCTATTTCAGAAACAGGTTTAAGAAGAAATACAGACGGTAATAATTCATTTTATTTTGTTGACGATGAAAACTTAATTTTGAATGTTAAAAATACCGAGGTATATCTTAATCCGGGTCAAGCCTTAACATATGATGCTTGGTATTTATCATCAAATTACGATTACCCAATCCCCTCAACGGGGTATACAATAAGCGGAAATTGTTATTGTCCTACGTATCTTAATCCTGTGATTTTAGATAAAACATTAATTGACCCAAACCCCACTCAGAAAACATTTTTTGAATTTGCACAAACTTTTTGGCAAAATATGATAAATGTTCGAGACAGACAATTCATTACAAATGGAAAAACTGGAGGTTACCCAACCTTAGAGTCTGTTTATTGGAAATATTTAAAATCAATTGATTTAGCAGAAATACCCGACAGTCTTTTCACATATCAAAAGATGATAGATTACGTCCAAGGACTCGGAAGTTATTGGATAAGATTAGTAGAACAAATGATGCCCGCAACTACGATATGGAACACTGGGGTTAAATACGAAAATTCAGCATTTCATAGACAAAAATTCGTTTGGAGAAGACAAAGAGGTTGTCAAATTGTACCGGTACCTTGTAATCCTTGTACACTTATCGGACCAATATTAACTTACGATTGTCCTGAAGCGTCTACGGTATGCGATATATACCCTTGGACATCCAATCCTTCAATAGGTTCTAATTTTGGAAGTGTCCTTAATAGTGTCGTTAATGGTTATACAATTGGGTCTAACTGCGATTTTAGTTCTATTAATAGTGATTGGTATGTTAACATAAGTTTAGGTGGAACACAAATAATCAATCAAAAATTCTTTGATGGTGTTGGTATTGGATTACCTCAAGGTATAAGTTACCCTAGTCAAACACAATGGTTGACCGCTTTACAAACTCAATTGGATACTTTAATTAATTATGGCTTAGATTATATTATATCAAACAATCAAGTAACCGTCTATACAATCACTTGTGATGGTAATAATTTAAATTCAGAATTTAAAATTAATGTTGGAATAAACTTTACAATATCTTGTTCATAAAATAAATGTCTTGTCCTGCTAGTTTAAGTAGTTTTAGTGTAACGGGTGACTGTCAAAATAATGGTTCGGGTGGGTTCACACTATATTTAAGTGCTACTGCCGAACCAATAACAATCACTTGGATTGAACCAATTAATAGTCCTATTTCCTTTCAATATACTGACGTAGTTAATAGTGGTACTATTGAAGTTCCAAACTTAACCGCAGGACTTTATATATTAAGAATAAATGATAGTTGCGGTAATCCAACTGCCACTACTCAAAATAACATTTCCACTCTCAATATTTATGTCTCATCGGCAAGTTCTTGCGTCAGTTTAAGTACAATATCCGATACAACCTGTGGATTACCAAATGGTTCATTATCCGCATCTACACTTAATTCGTTTGGTACAGTATTGTTTAATTTATATAAAAATGACGCTCCATTCCAATCGATATCAAGCGTAAGTAACACATACGTTTTTGATTCATTAGGTGATGGTGTTTATTATGTAGTTGCCGATGATGGTGGAGGATGTACAGGTAAAAGTGAATCTTGTATTATTGGTAGTTCGGTAGCACTTGATTACGGACTTTACACTGTCAATGATGCGGATTGTGGAAATGCCTCAACAGGTGTTGGTAGACTTTTTATTACAGGTTTGACAGGTGTTCCACCATATACATACCAATGGTCATCAGTTAATCCATTACTTTATTTAGAATCAACAGGACAGTCTTTATCAGGTTCTTCCGTAACAGGTCTTACCGCAGGTCAATACTCTATAACAATAACGGATGCTCAAGGATGTATTCTAACTAAAACACCAACAATTTCAGACACTAATGCTGTAAGTATAGGTGAGGTAATACCAATTTCACCAACTTGTTTTACGCCAAATGGTTCAATACAAATAACAGTAATAGATGGAACGCCACCATACAGGTATTACATCCCTTCTATATCTTATATCGATGTTAGTTATTCACAAACTTATACTTTCACAGGGTTATCTGCCGGTTCATATTTTATTGATGTCACAGATTCTGCATTATGTAATGTTAGCGATACAGTAACTCTAATACAACCTAATAGTTTTGGTGTAAGTTCAGTAAATGTAACTAGTAGTACTTGTGGTTCTAATAATGGTTCTATAGGTATCTTATTAGTTGGTGGAACTGGAAATTTTACATACACTTTAACCAATTCTTCTAATAACGTACAACAAAGAAACGGTACAACTAATACAACATTCGGAAGTTTATTTGCCGATACTTATAATTTATCGATTACGGATGGTATTTGTACTTTTTCAGGTACATATGAAGTACAATCAACTTCTTTATATACAGTTTCATATAGTGTTACAGGAGCAACTTGCGGACAAAGTAATGGTTCTGCAACAATAATTAAAAGTTCTGGAGGTACAGGACCATTTGTTTATTCTATAGAAGGTGGAGACGGAACAGAAATTGCGCCATCACCACCAACTCTTTTAACGTCGTATCCCTTTAATAATCTTTCATCAGGGTCATATAATGTTTTAATTGAAGACACAGTTAGTTTTTGTAATCAAACTTCCAATTTTACTATAGAACCAAGTCAACAATTAGATTTTATACTTATACCGACTAACTCAACTAATGGGTCAAACGGTCAAATTTATGCAAACATCTATCAGGGAAATCCTCCGTACTCTTTGACTTGGTCTTCAAATGTAAATGGACAAACAAGTACCACAGTTACTAATTTATCCGCAGGTACTTATTCTCTAACTGTTATTGATGATGATGGTTGTACCTCAACGAGAGATATAATATTAACAGGTAACTATATTTTATCTAATACTTCTTTATTTGAAGTATGTGATAGTACAATCACAAGTACGGGTGTTCTAACAGAAAGAACGATATCTAAAATGTTTATTGAGGGTTATTTAGATTTGATAAACAATTGTACCGACTGTTTATTTAGTTCGGCGACTTTTTCGGCACACACTAGTGTTGCCGGTACAGGATTCAGTCAATCATTTTATACCGCAACCTCATTAACCACCATACCAACAGAGACTCAATGGTATACCGCAGTTGAAAATTTATTAAGTGGTGTAACAGGAATTGGTGATGTAGTGGTTGATACCGCTAATAACACGATAACGATAAATACCGATTGTTCAGAATCAACAACTGGGTTGTCCAATCAAACTATTACCGTTCAGTTGAAAATAGGTTATGTAATAAATTGCGTTAGTTGTCCTTAAAATGAAAAACATTATAATATCATCCATAACAGGACTAACACCCCCTTATGAGATTTATATATGTAATTTTTTAGGAAACGATTGTGTCTACATTGATACGATAACAAATATCGTCCCACCAATCGAAGTAATACCTTTACCTGACGCCTTTAGTGGAGCACCGGCAATAACACTTAAAATAAACGAAGTATTGGTACCTTGTGTTAAAGAAATACCTGTTGTTTGTACTTTATTACCGGGAGTTTATGCTACATTCTGTAATTGTGCAGATACTTCAGTTTGTTTGTACACAGAGAATGTGCCAATTCTTAATTTTGGTGATGTTGTTTCATTAGAAAATTTCGGACAATGTTGGACATTCTCAGGATTCCAATTTACAAACGATGTTGCTATAGACTTGTTAGTAACAGGCTCAACTTTTTCTACGTGTCAAGATTGTTTTAATTTTGTTGCCCCTACTTATTTTAGTGCATGTTGCTCAAACTATACATTCACATTTGAAGACAGTTTCCAATCTACATTTGAACCCGAAATATCTTGGTATGTTGAAATACCTCCATCGGGAACAGGGACAGGGACTGGTTATACAGGATGTACCATTGTTATCGGTAATTATGAAACACCTGACCAAACATATGTAAGTACCACTGATTGGAATTCAAGTATCAATAGAGATTATTCTATTGTACTACCAAACCCAATAATGAGGAGTTGTAGTGATTGTGAAGAAATTAATCCTTGTTAAAAACATCTGGTTAGATATTTATAATCAAAAATACAAGATTATTTTTTTAGTTAAAAAAAAGTTTAATGGCAATATCATATTTAAAGTCCTGTTGTGATAGTAGTAAAACATTTGTTCTTACTAATTTGAGTCCGGCACTTACAGTTGGAGATTCTTACTATGCTCAAATACCAAATAGTTTCACGGGATGTTCAATTGTCATACCATCATCACAATTATTGCCTGGTGCCCCAACATACTCATCGGTTGGGGCTACTTTAACATCATTTGGTAGTTGTTCCACCTGTATATCATCACACCCTTGTGTTAGAATTACCGCAACGAGTGAATGTGATGTTATTACAGTTGCACCTCTAACTATAGAGTGTTCACCAAATATTACAGCATCTACAATAACCATAAACGTTTCAGGAGGTACACCTCCATATAAGATTCTTTGGGATGATGGATATTTGGGGGCTACATTATCAAATGCCAATACAACAAGTCTATATAATATAACTGTTACAGATTATTCTTGGCCTGGTGGTGGACCTGATTATACTGCAACAACTATTTGTACTTTAGCACCACCAACCCCGACACCAACCCCAACCCCAACACCAACACCAATACCGCCACCGTTCGTACCACAAACTATATGTTTACAAGGACCAACAACAAGTTTGGAGTTCACTAAGACCGCAAACATAGTAAACGGTAAAAATACATTTACATCATCTACATATACAATAATTTGGAACTCAACAAATAACTATTGGTTTACCCAAATAGGTACACAGTTTTTAATTAATTCAAACCCGAGTACGCCACCAATAAATCAATGGCAAGTTAATGGAATAGGGTTGTTTGGAATCCCAACAACATCGTATGTAGGTTCTTGTAGCACACCACAAATGACCTTTAAAACATTACAAGGTTCAAATCCTACTTGTGTTGGTCAATCCAACGGTGCTATTTCTATGGAAGTTCAAAATGCCACACCACCAATCCTTTGGTCTATTGATGGTGGATTATCCGTTATCTCAGGGGGATTAAGTCGATTATTTACTAATTTGGTAGCAGGGTCTTATTCAGTTTATGCGAAAGACGCTAACAATACGATAGTTCAAAATAACGTTACATTAACAAATAACGCCACACCAATAAATTATAAGTTAGTTGTTAATGCAACAATAACTCCTATATCTGCAACACAGAAAAGAATTAATTTTACAGTTTCAGTGTTGAATGATTTAAACCAATCTACAAGTCTTCCTGTTGGTACAACTATCACATTTAATTTAGTTGATAATTTGAATTTTGCAGTATTCAGTAATAATTCGTCAAATGGAAGTTTTACTCAATCAACACAAATAACAAAAAACGGTACAATACTTTCAATAACACCAACTTCTCAAATTAATACAAGCACTAGCCAAAGTATCGGTACGTGTTCACCAGGTCAAGGGATTAGTCAACACATTTCAGGAATAACAAAAACCTATAACAGTATTACGATAACAGGTTCGGATGTTATAGGTGGACAATCAGTGATAACCGTATTCAATCCAAGTAACGCAAGTTGTTGTGTTAAAGTAACCGATTACCTCAATATAACTCAACCACAAATAACAGGATGTTCGTGTTGTAACACATCCACACAAGGTCAATCTCAGACATTAACAGTTTCGTCAGGAACCTGCCCATCTTAAATAATATGGCATATATATTAAAAAATACATCAGGATTAATTAATACAAGAATTACAGACATCGGAAGAGAAAAAATGTCCCAAGGTAATTTTAACGTCAGATACTTTCAAGTAGGAGACAGCGAAATATCTTATAACGCAATTACAGGATATAATCAAACAAATACTGTAGTTTTGGAACCTGCATTTAACTCACAAAATGGTGCCCCCGTACCACAGGCAAACTCACAAAATGTAAAATATCCTTATTATATTGATGAAGTAGGAGGACCTAAATACGGAATTCCATTTATGGATTCAGTAATTTCTGATGTATATAACGTAGCCCCTATGAGAGGTTTTTTCAGTGCCGACACAACTACTTTACCGACTAATTGGTACGCGAGAACAGGTTCTCAATATGTAAAAACACCTAATTATGTTGTAGATATTAGTAGTTTAACCTTAAATAATAATCAAGTTACGGTTAACACTAGTATATGTAATACTGCGTCAACATACAGTTTCTCGGCAGGAGATTTTATGACAATTTATTATCAAACAGACACTTCTTGTAATTGTACTTATACACCAAGTTCAGGTACTTGTTCACCACCATATAGCCCTTACAACCCTTGTCCGCCAGTGCCACCCACAGACAGTAATTGTTTATTAGGATTCCAAAGTTGCAATCCTATTTTAACTTATAGGGTTGTTGAAGTTTCAGGTAATCTTTTAACGTTAGATAGAAATCTTCCAAATTATCAGAGTATGGGGGCAGTCGGAAATGCAAGAGTTCTGTTTTATCCATCAGGTATGACCAACTTCTATGATAGTGCAACACCTGAACCACATTGGAATCAAGACGTACTTAATTTCCAATCCGTTTGTGATGTTGACTTATTTAACGTTAATGTATGGAATATGAACATACCTTGGAGCGAATCACCGGCAGGTGTTAACGGTTCAGTAAACCAAGGGTATGATAATTACAATTCGACTTCATATTTAGGTAGTAAAGAGTATTTTGCATATAGTAATAGTACAGGACAATCAGATAGTAGTTCAGTATATTATTATAACTCATTAGGTGACCAAATTACAGTACAAGGTAAAGAACAAAAATGTATCGCGATAATTCATTATACAAATAATACCATAGATTTTGTATACGGTGAAAAATTTGCATTACAACCTTATGATTCAGATAATGCCACTAACACAGTTGGTATGGCAAGAAATTTCAGATTACACATACCAACTTTACAATGGCATAAATCAACAGATTGTTGTCAAGGTCAAACATTCTATGTTGACCCTGAAGGATTTGATGAATTTGGTCTCTTCCAAGAACATTATTTAACATCAAATGTTAATACTGAAATGAACTTACCTGGTCACAGGTATTACCACCTTTGGGACACAAACGCAAATGTTGATGGACGCCCAAATAGAATAGGTAAAGTATTTCCCGACTTACATACTATAGTTATAGATGACGAGGAAATTATTGCGGCATTGTCTTATAAATCAAATAGAAATTGGACTTTACCGGCACCAAGAGTTGCGTTGGTAACACCAGATGGTTCGGAACAAGGAGTTTTAACAGGTACTACTCAATATATGTATATCACATATAGAATATCCACATCACTATTTTTAACAAATTCCTTACATTGTAATTATTATCAAAAATTACAAGGTCCTAATCAAAGTTGTAACTCAGTTAGTCAAAATGTCTCGGTAACTTTTGGTAATGAATTTGGATGTTTACCTACTATGAGTGATTTTAATACGTTTGAAATACTCTGTCAAAAAGTAACAGGTGATGTTAGACCGGACCCTTCAGGTTGGAAACAAATTGACGTAACGGCACAAATTAGTCCTTTTACTGTTGCACAACTTACTGCAACAACTTTTGTAATTACAAGTTCTATGTATGATTCCGCACCAACATACGACCTAAATAATTATATCACACTACCAACAATCGGGCAAACAGGTCAAACATTAAACTTCGGAGATGAGTACTTCTTCTATGGTAATTTGGAAACTGAAATACAGGCAACAATTTATGAAATGAGATGGTTATGTAATTTATCTCAAAATCAGTTCTTAAGTTCATCAAATCCAACTTGGACGCCTGGTACAACTTCTTGGGTATCAGAGATAGGATTATTTGATTCGGATAGAGATTTAATGGCAATATCTAAATTACAATCACCAATTCAGAGACAAAGTATTCAACAATTCCTCGTTAAACTTGATTTTTAACCAAAATATTTACAATTATATTGTTTATATTACCATAGTTAATATATGGCAAAACAACAGATTAGGAACAACCCAAAAGTTCTGGGTTTAGATGTGTCAACGAAAACTATCGGGTGGGCACTTTTTGATATGATTTCAGGTGAGTTACTTGAGTTAACACACATTTCCCCTGTTCCAAAACCAAAAGAAGAAAATAAAATTAAGGAACTTTTTCTAAAAGCAGAAATATTCAAACAAAAATTAGTTGAATATAAGAATTTAGGGATAACCAAAGTCATAATTGAGGAACCGTTATTAAATTCTAATAATGTGTACACAGTACAAACTCTATTAAGATTTAACACACTCGTATCAAAAGAGATATACGACACGTTAGGAATAGTACCTGAATACATCTCAACCTATAACTCAAGAAAATTTGCGTTTCCTAATTTGGTTAAAGAAAATGATAAAGGTAAGTTTGTCTTATTTGGTGGATTACCAAAAGACATTGATAAGAAAATGATTATTTGGGAAATGGTTGCCAAAAGAGAACCTCAAATTAAATGGCAATACACAAAAAATCAAACACTAAAAAAGGAGAACTTCGATATGTCGGATGCATATGCTTGTTGTTTAGGTTACATGCAACAAGAACAAATTTGGAAGTAATTAACCCAATTGAGAAGGTGGACAAACCACCTCACCATTGATTGTGGTAAAGGTCACAACACCACCTGCAATGAAATTTCTTCCTGCAGCACCACTTGGTGTCATCGTAGGCGTTGGTGATGGTGATGGTACGACATTTTGAACACTAAAACAGAAATTTACGTTTGCACAAACATTACCTGACGGAGTTGGACTCATCGTCATTGTTGGCGTTGGTGTTGGATAAATATAACCTATTGTAGGAGATGGTGTCATCGTTGGTGTGACCGATGGTGTTGGCATCGGTATATCACAATCAAAAAATGCGTCAATCGCTAACACACTACAGTCATTTGTTGGTGATGGAGTTGGTGTTGGACAGATTGAATTAGTAAAGAAACTCGATGATAAATTTGGTACCGAACTTTGACAAGTGTTACTACCAAATAAAATACAAGTACCTGTTAAACTTGATGATAAACACCAACTTGTTTGACCGGTATTATAATATATGTAACCCAAAGTTACACCATTTCCTGTATAATATGCATAACCGTCGAAGGTTCCTGCGGAAAAGTAATTACCGTCGTATTCTGAGTATGAAGTATATTGGGTTGAAAGACAAAAATCCATTTTTTTTATTTTAACATTCAGAATAAGTTTGACCGCTATATTTTGTTACAGAACATCCGTTGCTGTCAATAACTTTGACGGCAAAATCAGTCTCCCCCATAAAAATTGTAGGTAACTCAAAAGTGAATGGAACTGATGAAAAACTTGAAATCCAACTACAGTTAGTTAGTAAATCATCACAAACATAAACATTATATGGGGATTGCCCCGTCACACCACTGATAACAATATTTGTCGGCATATTTTAAACTTATGATTATAAATATAACAGGTACTAAAAACTTGTGAATATTGATTGGTGTTAATTTTTAACGTATATTTGTATTTGTGCAAGACGAACAGGACATAGTTGTAGATATCGTAAGAAGTTTCTTAGGTAAAGAAAAACACCACTACGAAAGTAAGGGTCAATATTCCTTTAACTGTCCATACTGTGATGAAGGTCAGAGTAAGGGTAATTTGGAAGTTAATGTCTTCAAACACGTATATAAGTGTTGGGCTTGTGGAGACTCAAACGGAACTCACGGAGCACTTGGAAAACTCATAGACGAGTACGGTACCAAAAAACAAAAGAAAATATATTCTTTGTTCAAACCTGAAGACGAAAATAAACCAGAACCAAGAAAACCAAAGTTTAGATTACCTGAAGGATTCACTCAATTCAAGGACTCAAATCCTGTTTATCCTGTTTACAAACAAGCTATCAATTACCTCAAAGAACGAAACATCGGTCAAGAAATAATAGAAAAATATAAAATAGGTTTCTGTGACCAAGGAGATTTTATGGGAAGAATAATAATCCCATCTTTTGATTCTAATGGTAGTCCAAACTACTTCATTGCTCGTTCTTGGAATAAAACCACAAGGTCCAAATACAAAAACCCTCAAGCCGAGAAAGACAAAATAATCTTCAACGAAAGTTTAATTGATTGGGAGAAAGACATCTACCTATGTGAAGGTGTGTTTGATTCAGTGTTCTTAGAGAACTCAATACCAATGTTAGGTAAATCTATGTCAAAGTTACTATTTGAAACTATTTATGAGAAGGCGAATGGTGATGTAATAATTGCATTAGATGGAGACGCTTGGAAAAACAGTGTAAGGTTATTTCACGAATTAAATGGTGGGAGACTGTTTGGAAAGGTGAAAGTAATTAAATTACCTGAAAATCAAGATGTTTGTGATTTACAGGGGAAAATAGAAGATTTTTTTGTTGAAATCAAATAATGTGTGTATATTTGTAAAACCAAAAACGACATAACTATGAAAACTCTAATCACATTTTTATTTTTGATTTTATCGGTAAATGTTAATTCACAAGTATACATAGTTAATACTAATCAGTGGTTTCATTATTCATACAATGAAAAACTATCACTTGATAAAGAAGTGGATTTTGATTCTATTTTGTTTAATAAAAGTTTTTTAGGTAATCTTACATATACTATAAATTTAGATGAGAAAAAAGTGAAAACATCTGAAATTAGTGGTTGGAGTAAAAATTATGATATTTTAGAAGTTATTGAAAATTTTTCTGATAGAACTAAATTACTTATTTCATGTGGAGATAAAAAGTATCTAATGTTATTAGAGTTTGGTCAAAACTCCTTAGATTATTTTTATGTTGAAAGACTACTTTCGGTTGATAATAAAAGAATTGGTGTATATTCAGATGAATTGACGTTTATTACGAAATAAAAAGGGTGGAATAACCCACCCTTTTTATCTAAATCTCATTATATAAACTAACCCTGAGATACCTCTTTCTCAATCAATTTTTTGAAATAGGGGTCAAATAGTTTGACATTTTTAGTCAACCCAGCAACCAACGGAATATGACCTGTAGAATATTCTCCGGTTATAATCCTCCAATTGTTAAAAAATTCTGGATATGAACTTTTTATTTGTTCATATTTATTTGAAAATGGTATGTCGGTAGGTAAACCGTTTTCTTGATAAAATTTTAATGCGGTATTTAAAACATCAGTAACAACCTTAAGCATTGTTCTTTGAGTATCTGTCGAATCATCTGATTCATCATTTGGTTTATGGCCTTGTTGTTGAAAAGCAATAAGGTTAGGGAAAATTTGTTCTTTAGAATTAAGACTCATAAACATTGTTCTAGTTCTAGGAATAACACGCCCTTGTTGTGATGAGGTAGGTTCTTCTCCCTGCTCAAACAGATAATTTCTTTTTGTTGCATTTTCATGCATTTCTAAAATTCTTTTTCTTTCCTCTTGGGAAATATCGTTGAATAAATTTTTCATAAAATAATTTTATTGATAAATACCTTGTAATCGTGAAAAATATTGATTACATTTTAAAAAAATACTATGGAAACACTATTAGAGTTAAATAAGTTTAGTCACATAAAATATTATGATGAACCTCACAAATACTTTGCGGATAACCGCGAATTCACAAGTGCAACTACATTCATAGGTAAATTCAAAAATAAGTTCGATACCGAGAATATGGCTCAAACCTACGCCGATAAGAGAGGTCTTGTGGTTGAAGATGTAATTAATGAGTGGGATTTAAAGAGGGATATCTCAACTGTAAAGGGGTCAATGGTTCACAATTACGCAGAGAACTTTTGGTATAATAAAGTGTTCCCATATGACCCGTATGTTTCCATAAAGAAATTTGGGACGGATATCATTAAAGATAAGTTTGAAAAGTGTGTAACCATATTTGAGAAATTCTATAACGATGCTAAAAACAATTTGATTCCCGTTAAGATGGAGTTTGTGGTTGCGGATGAGGATTATGGTATTGCGGGAATGGTGGATTGTTTGTTTTACAATAAGAAGTCAGGTATGTTAGAAATTTATGACTACAAAACAAACAAAGAGATTAAAATGAAAAGTGTGTATAAGGAGAATTTTAAATCACCAATATCACATCTTGACGTTTGCGAAATAAATACCTATTCTTTACAACTACATTTATACAAACACATTATAGAGAAGAACACCAATCTAAAGATAGGTAATCTCTATCTTGTATGGATAAATGAGGTTAATGATACTTACAAAGTGATTCCGTGTAAAGAACTTCAAGCGGACTTAAAACTTATGTTGGAAACAATAAAAAAATAAAATATATACATTATGGATTTAGACCTTGGGCAACCAAAAATTGATTTAAGACAACAACCGACCATTACTTGTGATAGTTGTGGTAGTGAGTTCTTTAAGGAAGTAGTAATTCTAAAAAGAGTTTCAAAACTATTAACCGCAACACCGAAAGACACTGACGTACCATTTCCGGTTTATATGTGTAATTCTTGCGGTCACGTAAACAACGAATTTAACCCGTTCTACGAAGAACCATCAGATGGTAAATAAGATAGTTCACTTTTCAGATTTACACATTCGTCTATTCAAAGACCACGACCTATATAAGAAAATAATGGTTGACGCTTTTGAACAGTGGAAACAAATCGCTCCTGATAGGATTGTCTTTACCGGTGATTTGGTTCATAGTAAGAACCAAATGACACCAGAACTTGTTGAGTTTGTGGCTTGGGTATTAACAGAATGTTCAAAGATTGCTAAAACAATTGTAATAATTGGTAATCATGATTTTTTGGAGTCTAATCAATCTAGATTAGACGCTTTAACACCCATCATTGATTCGTTAGACAATGAAAATATTGTTTATTATAAGAATAGAGGGACGTATGAAGATGATAACATCAACTGGTGTGTATATTCATTAATTGACCATAACATACCACCTGAGATACCTCAAAATGGTAAAATAAATATTGGATTGTTTCACGGACCAATAAACGGTTTAAAAACTGATTTAGGTTATAGTTTTGGTGAAGAGTCGTTTGATAGTAGTAAGTTTAATGGGCTTCATATAACTCTATGTGGTGACATTCATAAACGTCAAATTATTTATACAGAATCTATTATAGAAATTGATGAAGAATTATTTGATGATTATGTAAAAAAAGGTTGGGAAAAAGTATAATTCTCATAACTTTTGTTGAATCGTAGATACTTATTACTATAATACTACAAGATTATGGAGAAAGAATGTAAAATATGTGGTAAAAACTACAAACATAGACGAAAAGAACAAAAATATTGCTCTGTTGAATGTCAACATCAATCATATAGAAAACCTAAAATTGAAAAAGTTATTACAATATGTAATTTTTGTGACGAAGAATTTTTTATTTTACCTAATAAGTTACTAACAGGTAAAGGGAAATATTGTAGTAGGGGGTGTAAAGATAATCATCAAAAAATTATTTATTCAGGAACTAATAACCCTGTGTATGGTTCAGAACACACTGAAGAATGGAAAAAAAACGCCTCTATTAGAGTTAAAAAATTATGGCAGTCAGATGACTATAAAGGTAAAATAAAAGACGGTATTAATAAATTTGTGGAAAATAACGGATATCATCCCGGCACTAGTTACACTTCAATTAATAATAGAAAAAAAACTATGATTGATAGATATGGTGTCCCACATAATTGGGTTGGTAAATACGGAGAAAGAAATTGTGATAAAACAACGTTAAATCTTTACGGTAAAACGGCAACACAAATGTTAATAGACTATTCTCATTATTATAATAAAAAAACAGATATTGAAAAAATGTTTGAAATAATGTTAGAAGAACTCGAAATACCCTTCCAATGTAAATATAGGATATATGATAAAGAAAAAGTTAATTTTTGGTATAGAGAATATGATTTTTTAATTCTTAATACGAATGTTTTAATTGAGGTCGATGGAGATTATTGGCACGGAAACAAAAACATCTTTGAGGATTTATCCGACTTCCAAAAATCAGTTCAAGTCAATGACGAGATAAAGGAAAACTTCGCAAATACAAAAGGGTATGAAGTTGTTAGATTTTGGGGTTCGGACGTAAAAAAAAACAATAACAAAGTAAAAAATAGAATAAAAGAAATATGGGAAAAATCAAAATAAAAAAACAGATACCGATTATTCAAGTAGGTTCTACCGTCCAACAAAATTATGGTGAAACAATCAACAAACACGGATATGGGATTTACGATGTTAACCAAAACAAATATGAATTTGTTGACTTAGTTAACCCAAAACCTTTCCTATCATTTAAAATAAACTCAATAGAAGATTTAGTAGATGGAACCGAACGACTCGTTAACGCTTAAATTATCGGACACTGACTTACAAAACGTTCAAAAGTTTTGTGAATTAAATAACATTGAAGATGTTGAAAAGTATATTCAGTATTGTTTCAAAAAGGGATATGCTATAGATAAATATGGACTCGTTAATGGAAAGGAACCCGAAGTTATTGAGATTGAGGTAGAAAAAATAGTTGAGAAAATTGTAGACAAACCTTGTGACGATACAAAGATGAAATTGTTGGAGGGTACTTTACAGACACTAAAAAAAGAATTATCATTAAAGAACGAAAAAATAAACCAACTTGAGGAGATGGCAACCCAATTCAAGGACGTAGTATTATCACGGGGAGCCATTTATCATTCAAGTTCAAATTTAAATTCAAGAGTATGACAGCACTTATTTTATGGATGATTTTAGCCTACGGTACCGCAAACATTGTGGTATACGGTAAAATCTTCGCAGGTATCAGACAATCAATTTACGATTACAGTTTAACAAGTTTTCCATTCGCGTCTGGATTTAAGTTCATATCCGAAATGATTAACTGTATTATGTGTTTCGGAGTATGGTTGGGATTTTTCTTGGGAGCGGTGGTTTACTCACCCGTACACGAAATTTTAGGAGTACACCCATATGCTTCTTGGTTCTTTGATGGCCTGTTGGCGTCAGGAGCGGCGTGGGCAATCAATGCAGTAATCGAATGGTTCGAAGTAAACAGACCAAATAATAACAATCAAAATCAATAAATTATGCCAAAGTCAAAACACAGAAAAGACCAAAAAAAGAAATCTCGTGCAAGAACTGAACAGATTCAAGGACAACAGAAGAACATGCAAAAACAAATGCAAGAAATGTTTATGAAACAAATGGAGGAAATCAAAGCGCAATCATCAGGTGAAACCGAAAACCAATCATTCAAAGACGCTGAACTTATTCAGTCCACCACAGAACTTTAATTATAAGACAATGAAACATAATTTGGACATATCAACTTTGGATAACCCTTACGTACAAGTGGTTTGGGAGGACACACCCGAGAACTTTACACAAGAGAAAATCAAAAGTGTTAAACAATACTTCCAAAAGAAGTATGTGTCCAATAATGTTAATGTTATCACAAAAGTAAAACCTGTTGAAGATACCGATGTCCAATCGGTGGATATATCATTTAACATTCTAGACCAGAATTATCAGAGGGAACTTATTAAATCATACCTAAAAAGTAAATCAGCCGACGAACAGTATGATAATATTCTCAGAATTGATTCTCAGGTTGAAAACAAGTTGGTGTTAAATGATACCGAAGTCACACCATTTAAAAAGTGGTTTATCAAAAGAATAGAGTTTTCAAACTTCTTATCTTATGGAGATAACCAAGTTTTAGATTTTGATAAGTGTGATGGAATCACCGTAATTGAATCGGACCCTCCAAATTTCGGTGGTAAGACGGTCCTTACTGTAGATTTATTATTATTTTTATTTTTTAACACTACCACCAAAACCCAAAAGGCGGAGGAAATCTTCAACAGATTTACTGATAAAAACAAAGTTTCAGTTAGAGGTGATATTCTAATTGATGGTGAGGAATACATCCTCGTAAGAACGATTGAAAGAAAGTTATCAAAGGCCGGTGAATGGAATGTAAAAACCAATTTGGATTTCTTTAAGAAATTATCCGACGGTTCATTACAAAATTTCACAGGGGAGCAAAGACGAGAAACAGAAAACTTCATTAAAAACTCTATCGGAGAGATGGATGATTTTTTGACGACAATTCTAACCACCGCATCAAATTTGGAGGACTTATTGGAATCCAAACCAACTGCGAGAGGACAGGTATTGTCAAGGTTCTTAGGATTGGAGTCTCTAAAGAAAAAAGAAGAAGCGGGAAAAGAACTCTATAGCGAGTTTTCAAAGTCTATGTTGTCAAACATTTACAACACGGAATCTTTGAAACAAGAAATAGAGGAGTCGGAAACCAAAATTACTGAAAACGAAAGTAAGATTGTAACTAACGAAGGGTTTTTGGAGGACGTAAAACAAAGAATTCTCAAAGGACAACAGTTTAGGGATTCATTAGTATCTCAAAAACACACCGATATTGATAATTCAATCGCAATACTAAGTCCTGATAAGTTAAACTCTGACATCGAGACACTTAATTTAGATAACACAAGGTTGGTATCATTGATTAAGTCAATCAATGTCGTTGAACCATCGTCTTATTACAAAGAAGATGAACACGATAAGGTTAAAGAACAATATAACGTTGAGTTAAGAAAAAAATTCGAAGTTGAATCAAAGATTTCTAACTTAAATGAACTTGCAAAATCTGTATCAGGTGGAATCAAGTGCGAACATTGTGGTATTGAATTATTAAATGCTGAGATAACAAAATCAAAGTTGTCAGAACTTGCAGGATTTATCACGCATAAAGACCAAATAGTGGTGTTAATGCAGGATTTATCAGACAAAGAGAAGTCATTTACACAACTTAAAAAAGAGTTTGATGAGTATGAAAAAAACAAACTCATTAAGGAAAAACACGAAGTATCTGTAGAAAGTAACAATCTTAAAATTGAGTCCCTTAAAGACAAACTTGAAAAATACAATCAACTCCAAGTCAAAATTGAGGATAACAAACAAATTGAGAGCAAGTTAATTAAGGCGAATATTAGGATGGACGAACTTAATGGTGAACAAGTTAAATACAATAACGAGGTTAATCAATTAAGATTCCAAAACGAAACTCTCAATAAGAAAATCAAAGACAATTTCACGATGATTCAAAAAATATCAGAGGAATCATCGAAAGAGAAAATCTATAAGTTGTATTTGGAAATCTTTGGGAAAAATGGTATCACGAAATCTATTATGAAAACTATGATGCCAATTATAAATTCTGAATTACAAAGATTACTTCAAGATAGTTCATACTTTAAGTTGGAAATCAAAATCAACGACAAAAACGAAGTTGAGTTCATAATGATTGATAACAATACACAAGTTGAGAAACTAATGACATCAGGTTCAGGATATGAAAAGACAATCGCGTCACTTGCCTTGAGGTCAGTATTAAGTAAGATATGTTCACTACCTAAACCAAACATTATTGTTATGGATGAGGTATTCGGAAAGATATCAAACGAAAACTTGGATATGGTTTATGAGTTCTTCAGTAAGATTAAAGATTACTTTGAGAAGATTTTCCTTATCACACACAACCCTTTAATTTCTAATTGGGGTGATACTGTGGTTAAAATAAAAAAAGAAGATAATATTAGTAGAGTTATACAATAAAAAAACCCCACTTAAAAGGTGGGGTTTATTTTTAAAAATCTTTATCGAAAGGGTTCGTTATGTCTCGTCTTTTAAATCCGACACCACCAACATATTGGTTAGAGTCGGTTTTCTTGGCGAAAAATTCCATAACCTTCATAGCGGCTTTTCTATCAAACTCTTTATCTTCAGTTTCAGGAACAACACCATCAATATAAATTGAACCTCTAAATTGTCTTATATCTCCTTCATAACTAAAAATATCATCAATGTCTGACTCTTCAAATTCTCCATCACCGTCAACAACTTCTTTAATTTTTTCTACTACATAATCTCTTTCTTCATCCTCTTCATCATAATCGTCCTCAACTGATTCATCCATAGACGGAATCATCGGTTCATCCATAGATGAAGAAGAACCCCCTCTTTTATCTCTTCCTTTTTCCAAATATCGAAATGCTTCTTCACCATATACGTCAAAAAGTCTTTGAAAAAGAGCCGAAGGATTTTTTCTCATATCACGAATAACATCGATTGGAATATACTTTGAATATTTTGGTCCAAAAATATCTCTTAGTTGAAACTCTCTTGGTTGAGTTGGTCTATCTACATCAGTTGAATAGTCACTCTCCATTAAATTTTTAGAAATTGATTTTTTAATATGCTCAACAAGGTCATCTCTCGTCAGTTTGATAATTTTTTTCATAAAATTCGTGTTTACCAAATAAATATCCCTATATTTGTAAAATAATCTCCTCTATGAAATATCTTTTAGTTGTATTCGAAAACCTTGGAAAGAAAACAAAATTAGTTAAGACAATTGCAGAATCCATTTCAATAATTGCAGATAAGGAGTCGGTTAAATATAGTTATGGAGATAATGTTGCGATTATGAATTTCCATTCATCAGACGACCAAGAAGAAGTTGCAATATATTTAGATGAATTACTGAAAGGTGTTGTCACGTTATTTTTTTTAACACCATATACCGATAATGTATACACATCGTTACCTATGGATGTCCACAAATATCTTTTTGGCGAATCAGAAATAATAGATGAGGATAATTATAGTTTGGAGGATGAAATCGACATAGACCAATTATTTCCCCCACTTAATTCAAAATCTCAAACAAAAATTGCTAAACCTAAGATAAAGGAAGTATCTTTGGATGAGATTCTTGATAAGATAAACACCGAAGGTATTCACTCTTTAACAGAACAAGAAAGACAAACTTTAGAAACCCACTCAAACAGAATATGAAAGAGAAAAACACATCCCAACCAATCAATCAAGATGAAATCCAATCTTATCTCAAAGATTTGAGAAAGATTAAGGTTATGACCCCCGAGCGGGAAAAAGAACTTGCGAAACTTATTTCTTCAGGAAATCTGACAGAGGCTCAACATAAAAAAATCAACAAAGAACTTGTAGAAGGTAATTTGAGATTCGTTATTACCGTGGCCAAACAATATCAAAACCAAGGACTTGATTTCCCTGACTTGATTGCTGAAGGTAATATGGGTTTGATTAAGGCAATTCAAAACTTTGATTGGAGTAAAAATCTACGTTTTATATCCTATGCGGTGTGGTGGGTTCGTCAGTGTATATTACAGTCCCTTAACGAAAACGCACGAACCATTCGTCTTCCGGTTAATGTGGTTCAGGACCTACATCGTGCTAAAAAGGAAATTGAAAATACAGGTAATCAACTTCCCGAGAAGTTTACATCTTTACCCTCTATGGTAAACCTAAACGACGAAATCAATGAGGATGGAGATACTCTTATCGATGTGATTGTAAATGAAAATGTCACAATGCCTGACGAAGTGTTCAATACAAAAGATAAGTTGAAACAAAAACTTATGGAAGTGTTAAATATTTTGGATGAAAGAGAAAGGGTAATTATTGAAGATTATTTCGGACTCGCAGGGACACCACGTACATTGGAAGACATTGGAGAGGATTTTGACCTCACAAAAGAGAGAGTTCGTCAAATAAAAGAAAAGGCGTTACGTAAGTTACGTAACGAAAGTTCCGAACTATTTGATTACATTTAACAAAAATTAAAATATTTATAGTAAAACGTTATGCAAAAGTATCAAAACTATTTCACGATTGCTATTCTAGTCCTATGTGTTTTCACATTCTTAAGGACTTGTGGAACCGCATCAGAATTAACGAGAATTCAAAAAAACATCGAAGGTATAAACAAAAAGATTCATCAGATGGATTCTACCTCAATAAAACAAGAACAGATGGTGAAAATAATTAAAGAAACACCTAATTGGAAAACTTTGGAGATTGAAGAGTTATCAGACAAGAACAAAGTTCCTGTTAACTATTATAAAAATATGGACAAATAATGAAAAATTGGATTCAAAGAAACCTAAAAAGTATAATTGTAACAGCGTTTGTTATTCCGATACTACTAGTAGCATTCGTATCGATATCTCACGTAACATCCTTTTATGGTATATCTAACCCATTTGCTTGGTCGGTTTATCTCTCCGTTGCGGTTGAGATTGCCGCCCTTTCGGCACTTGCGGGGGTTTCAGTCAAACTTGGAAAGTTCATATATTTCCCATTCTTATTGGTTACATTCATTCAGTTTGTTGGTAACCTATTCTTCTCGTTTTCATTCATTGACGAGCAATCAGAACTATTCAAACAATGGATGGAAATGGCGGGACCACTTTTTGAACCTATGGGTATCGAAACAACTAATACCCCAACACACAAACTTATACTAGCGCTTTTCAGTGGTGGATTACTTCCAATCATATCTTTAACATTCGCTCACATGTTAGTTGTATATTCAAATAGAGAAGAAAAAATAACAACTCCAACACCGGTTATTGATTTAGAAGAAGTTTCTCGTCAAGCGGGTTTAATTGAAAAACAAAACCAACAAGAAGAAACGATTAATATTAGTCAAGAAAAAATAGTTTTACTTGAAAAACATCTAAATGAGTTACAGAATCAAAAGTTCGGAAAAACCGAAGAGTTGGTTTCTGAACCGGAAGTCATAGAAACTCCACAACAGGTAGAGGAAATTATTGAAGAACCAAAAGATATTAAAATTGAGGATGAGGTTGTTGAACCTCAAGAAGAGATAATAATAGATAACCAAACAGTAGAAGAACTTAAAGATAAGTTGGCTGAAGACTCCGGCATAAAGAGACTTACCTACACCAAACATAATGTCTGAGATTATTGAGTATGGAGATTTTAAAACAACAGGAAAACAAAAAAAGAAAAAACAAATAATCCTGTGTCACACCTCAAGAGAGGTTGGGGAGTATTTGTCGTCTATTAAACATAGATTGAACGGTAGGTTCGATAAAATACCAAATTATGTTATCACCAGAGAAGGTACAATATTAAAGTTGTTACCTGATATTGGACACTCAAATTTCTTTAAAAACGATAATGTAAATAGAAATGGTATTATTGTGTCTTTAGAAAATTTGGGTTGGGTTGATAAAGAACCTCTTAAAGACCACTATCGAAATTGGATAGGTAACATATATAAAGGAGACGTTGTAGATAAAAAATGGAGAGACTATTTCTTTTGGCATCCTTATACTGATATTCAGTATGAAAGGTTGCATTTTCTATGCAATAAACTATGTGATGAATTTAAAATCGATAAAAAAAACATAGGACATAACACCAAATTCACAGGAATTGAAAAATTCGAGGGTATTGTAACGAAAAGTAACTACGACGTGATATTTACTGATGTAAGCCCTGCTTTCGATTTTGACAAATTTAACAAACTATTTGATTATGGACAAACATGACGAAATAAAAAACTTATTGGAAGCATCAAGAAATATGCTTTCATATAATAATAAAATCTTGAGAGAGGATATCAAACACATTAAAAAAAGATATGGTATTCTCAAAGAAGAAAGACTGAAAGACATTGATACTGGTTCTGAAATAACTAAAAGAGTTAATGTACCATCATCGGTTGAAACTGATATCGAATTTGATGCGGAACCAAAAAACAAAAAAGATAAACAACAATCTTACAGAATTTCAGGTGGTGTTTTGACAATGCACGGAAAAGACCAAAAAGACCTACAAATAACTTCACTTGAAAAACAATCTTTCCAAGAAACTATGGATGAATTTGTTGATGAAGTGTCAGACATGGTCGATTTTAATTCACTTAATGTTTATGAGGATAGTATTGAATGGTCAGGAAGACTAATTGAGTTCGATATGGACTTTATGTATAGAATCGGTGAGACAAACGGTGTTTACGTTGATAGTGAAATGGTTAAAGTTGACCAAGATTTTGATATGATGATAGATAAGTTAAGAAAATTCTACGAAAAGTTCAAATCAAAGTGGGCAAAAATCATAGCGCAAAGGAAAAAAACTGATTCATCACCAAATGAGGAGGAGGGTCAGTAATGGATAAGTTTCTAAAGTTAGATTTTAAAACTATTATGATAATCGGTTTAGTTATCGTGATTCTTCTTTTACAAATGTGTAAAGGAGATAAAAAAGATATCAATAAAGGAGGTATCATTAAAGTTAATGGAAAGTCATATGAAGTGGTAGACCACCGTAGAGACACAACATATATAACGAGAGACTCAATCGTTTATAAAAAAGGTAAGGATATCAAAGTGGAAGTTAAAGTACCGGTTTACATCCCTGCAAATGTAGATACACAAAGAATACTTAAAGATTATTTTGCAAGAAGATTTTATACCGATACATTAGATTTAGGTCAAAAATCATTTGTTATAGTCAAAGATACTATCACCGAAAACAAAATCCTAGCAAGAGTCTTTGAATCTTCAATAACTGAAAGAATTATTAACGACACCCTATTTCTCGCTGAACTATCAAAAAGACAGATGTTCGTTGGATTTCAAATGGGGTTAGATAAGAAAGACATATTCAATTACGGAGGTTTGAGTCTTTTATATAAAGACAAAAAAGACAAAATTTTCGGATTAGGATTAGGGATAAACTCCAATAGTCAACCAACCATTATGGGAAGTCTTAATTGGAAAATCAAATTAAAAAAATAAAATGGCGCTCTCCTCATCAGAAAAAAAAGAAATAGAAACTTTAATTCGTAAAGAGATTAAGGATTTCTTGGGTTCTCAAACTGTAAAACAATTTGAGAATAAACTAATGGACGAAGTCGCTAAAGATATTAAAAGAGGAAAACTCGAAAGTGAAATAAAAGAACTAATTGTTCGAAGTATGTCTGAATTCTATGGATTTTTATGGAATCAAAAGACAACTTGGGAAGGAAGAGTAAGGAGGGCTTAATTATGATACCAAGCATTAACAAACAAATAGTTAATAAAATAACTTCAGACCCGGAATTAAATAAAAATGCATCCAATAAGTTTGTCCAAGATACTTTAAGTAATATTAAAAAATATGAAAATAAAGAGTCTGCAGATTCAGAAGAAGAATCAAAAGAGTCCAAACTTAATCTAAGTTATTATAAGTCATTATATTTACCTGAAGAAAAATCTTTCATAGGTTCATATATTGTAAGTGACGACTCACAATCAAATACAATTGAGATAATTAATATTATTGAGAATGAGTTTGAGAGTAGAATGTTTGTGGATGGTGCAAGACCATTTAATATAGAAATTCATAAAATAAAATTACCAAAATCACAAGTAGAAATAATAGGTGATGTTGAGGGATATGAACCTTTTAAGTATATTAAATTACCCTATTGGTTGTATAAGAAAAATAAAGATGTATTAAAAATACAAAAAATTAATGGTTATAAGAGATTCTCACCAAACAAAAGTAATGATAGACCTGAGTTTATCCAAAAACTGCAAGATAAACACATAGAAGATTATTTTAATATGGAAGAACACGAAGGGAGAGGACGTAAGAATTTTGAATCATTAAAGAATAAAAAAACTAAGGAAGAAAATACTGAATCAACAGGTTCAGGTTCTTCAGGAGGATTTGAAGCACCATTATTCTCAAGTGCGGATAGATTCGTTAATAAACCTAAGAAAACTGAAACAAAAGAAGCGACAGGTTCAGGTTCTTCAGGTTCATATGAAACACCTGCAACTTGGGCTAAGTCAGGTAGTAAGAAAAATTGGAGAGGGGCCGCTAAAACTCAGATACCCGGTGGTAAATTTGTTGAGGTTAAGAAAAAATGTCAAAAATTCCCGTATTGTAATCAGGGGGATATTAAATCATTGAAAATTTTTGAAAACGAAAGAATTGAAAAAATAATAAAAAATATTTCTAAAAAACATAATATAAGTGAAAATGTGATAAAAAACATTTTGTCATATGAACTTGATGTATTTAGAAAATACAAAAAATAAAGATATTTATTATAAACAAAAAAATTATGAAAACATTAAAAAATTATATTGACTCAGTTGTTAATAAAGTTCTTCGTGAATCTTTAGAGGAAAAGGCCGATGAAATAATCAGCAAACTAAAATCAGATGTGACAGAAGAAGATGATATGGACGGTTTTGAAGAACTAGAATTTAACGAAGAAGATATGGAGGAAGGTGAAACATGTGAAGAGTGTGGTAGTATGATGAGTGAAGGAGAATGTTCAGAATGTGGATACAAAATGGAAGGGTTACACGAAGAATCGGACCCAAACAGTCAAAAATGTAAATACCACAAAGAAAATTTCGGTCCTGATGATGAAAGAACTATTAGATTTTGTGGAAAAGACAAAACAGAAATGACTGAAAGATTACACGGAAAACAAAAACAATTAGATAGAAATAAAAATAATAGAATCGATAGTGAGGACTTTAACCTCCTAAGAAAATCAAATAAGAAAGAAACTAAAGAAGGTAAAAAATTTCCTGATTTAAGTGGAGACGGAAAAGTAACACGTAAAGATGTATTGATGGGTCGAGGCGTAAAACTAAACGGAAAGAATAAAAAATCCACAAACGAATCTGTAAAACTAACTGAAGAAGAAATGATTGATTTGATAGAAAGAATAGTTAATGAAGAAAAAGACAATATTAAAAAAATGTCAAAACCTAAAGTATTATCAACATATGAAACTGCAATTGGTAAATCAAAAAAAGAAAATGACGATTATATCAAATCTGTAACTAAAAAAATGAAGGACTATCTGAAGGACGCATCTAAAGGAGATTTTAGTTTTGAACCTAAAATATTCCCTAAAGGTAATGGTGAACTTGGTGAAATGAAAAAGAAAACTTATAAAGCAACTCCTGAAGTTGAAGAATATATCGAAAACTTTTCCGCTGCAGGTCAGGAAAATCTTGTTTTTGATGAAATACATCCAAACGAAGAAAAGATGGATGAATACATGGAAGGTTCATCAATGGCGGGAAATAATCCAGAATGGGCAAATGCCGTTGAAACGGATGTTAACAAAAAAAGAAACAAAATCAGAAAAAGAAATTTACTTGGTATTTTGAAGAAAAAAGAAGGTTACAATAGACAACCACAACCTGTTTATGATTCTAAAAAAGATAACGAAGATGAAAAAGACGTGGCAAGAATATTCCAAGCCTTAGAATCTACAGAAGAAAAGAAAGAAAAACTTATTAAAGAGGATATTGATAAAATGAATAGAATGTTAGGTTATAACAAAAAAACTCAATAATCTTCACATATTAATAACTACTATTATATTCTCCATAGGACAAAAACCTATGGAGAATTTTTTTAACTATATATCAAAACCAGTTCACCCCGACGATGTTCAAGTTTGGTTAGATATGAATAATATCATACCTGAAAAAGTTGAATTATATGCAGATTTTGCTAACGGTCTTCACCAACTAATTTTAGATACATATTTAGGTTTGGAAAATGAGAACCACGAAAATGATATTGATATGAGTGATGAAGACAATACCAAACATTTTGAGTGGTGTTGGAAAAAAACAATTGATAACTTCAATAAAGAAAATCTTAAGTTTTTTTATAAAGGAGAACACTTTGAACACTTTAAATCTTTTTTTGATGAAGTGTTCTATAAACAAAAGGATGAAAAAATTAGAAAACAGATAAAAAGTTTTTTTGAAGACCTTTTTGACCTAAAAAAACCATTCACTAAATCTGATTTGGATATGTTAACCGACCTTTATAAATCACTAGATAAAAATTTAAAGAAGTGAAAACCTTTACTAAACAATCTGAAACACTATTTTTGTGATATAAATAAACAAATTGAATTTAATTTTTAAAAATGGAAACAATCGAAAAAATTAAAGAATTGACAGAATCTCTATCAATCGACGCAGGAAAATTCTACAAAGGAAATAAAAGCGCTGGGACTCGTGCTCGCGGAACTGCACAAGAATTGAAAGAAGTTCTTCAAAACTTTAGAAAAGAAATCTTAGAAGAAAGAAAAAAAGAAAATGTTTAATATAGATACATTATTTTTATTTATATTAATATTTTCGACTTTGACTTTATCGAAAACTATTGTTAAAGTTATAAGTGCGGTGTCACAGAAGAACCCCCAACCGGTTTTTAAAAGTGACACCTCACTTTTATTTAACGGATTAGCCCTAACCTATATCATAACTTATTTAATACAAACCTTATAATGACCTTTTATCAAGAACTAGCAGTAATACAACCATATCTACAAAGTGTAAGGAAGTTGAAAAACTATTTGTCGATTGATGTTAACTTCCCAACAACTTGGAAACTACCAAAAAAATATGTCCCTGAAAACTCAGTAGTTGAAAACGAAGCGACAATTAAAGACCACAGATGTTTTTCTTTTGTATCATCGTTTGAAGAAAAACTTGTTGATGAGATGTTAATTAACCTTAATGGGGTAATTAAATACAACAAGGAAAGAGAAGAGAAAGAAAGATTGTTCGAATCTAAAGTTAGTGAGTTAAAACAAATTTTTGACAAACAGAATTTAGAGAACCTAAAAAATTTAAGTTTCGAATTAACTGAAAAAAAATTAAGTTTGGACAATGAACTCACAGAATCAGAATAACACCAAAGTATTAGATTGGTTAGAAAAAGAAAAACAAAAAGACAGTGCTGAATTACTTGCGGATAAGAGAAAGTTTATCGAAGATATTAGAAAGTTCAGAAAATCAAACTTAACGAATTCAGACGAAATTAAACTAACATTATGGCAGAAAATCAAGAGGACGTTGGGTTTTTAGAAAAATTGGCTCTTATCGCCGACGCTTCACAAAACTTATTCACAGGTAGAGCAACTGTAATATTTGAACTACCAACTATGGAGTTTAGAAAAATACAGAACGAACTCAAAAAAGAATTGTCAGGTGAAAAATTTAAAATAGATATCTCGGGTACCGAGTTTATCTTCCTTATGAGTGGTGTTTTACAGGAAATGTCGTCGAGTGACGATAAAGAACCTTTTTAGGGATACCATTTTCCTCCAAAAAATCATATAAATACTTTCTTTGTTCAAATGTCCAATCTTGAATGAAGATACAATCCATTTTACCTTTTGATATAAAGTCATTACCAAGGTTATCAACAAATCTTTGGGCGTCTTCATCTGTCTTAAGTGAGAATAGTTTAAATTTTTCCTCATATTGGACTATTATCTTATTGTTGATTTTGGAAATCATTTTCAAACCAGGATTAGTAAGATACTTTTTAATAAAATCATTCACAGAAACCCTTACTTTATTTTGAATATCATAAATTAGTTCTTCTACTTTATATTCAATCATCTTTATAAGTTCAAATTCAGGGTCCTCAAAATCGACTTTAAGGTTCCTCCCAAGATAATCTTGCATATAAATAGAACTTTTACCACCTTTTCCGTACTTCAGTAACCCCAACTGATAATCACATGTATAACCATTTTCATACTGTTTTTCAAAAACAACTTCATTTGATTTTTTTTCTAATTTCTTAAAGTATTGATTAACTCTGTCTAAAGTTTTAAATTTCTTTAATATTTTTTGTTTGGTTCTATTCTTGAAAAGAACTACAATATAATTAAATTCCATAGAAATAAAATATTAGTTAAACACTTTAAGTAAACTATATGTCAAATCCTAATTATTACGATGTACTTGGAATCCAAGAACAGGCAACACAAGAAGAAATAAAAAAAGCGTATCGTAAATTGGCGGTAGAACATCACCCCGACAAAGGTGGTGATGAAAACAGATTTAAGGAGATTGCTAATGCTTATGGTGTATTGGGTGATGAAGGAAAGAGAAAACAATACGACCAACAGAAAAACAACCCATTTGCCGGATTTAATGGTGGTGGAGGTGGACAATCAATGGAAGATTTATTTGCTCAAATGTTCAGTGGAGGAATGGGAGGTCAAAAAAGACAAAGACAAAAACCTGAAAAACTTGTTGATGTAAGTATTACTGTTGTTGATTCGTTTAAGTCAAATCCAAAGAATATAGTATATAACAGAAAACACCAGTGCGGTGATTGTTCAGGTCAAGGCGGAGACAGACAACCTTGTACTCAATGTGGAGGTCAGGGATTCGTCAACCAAAGGGTCGGTAATTCAATGTTCATGCAAATGATGACAGTTGAATGTCCTTCTTGTAGGGGTAAAGGTCATACGTTTAAAACAACTTGTCATTCTTGTTCAGGTGAAGGTACTAAACCATCTATGGAACAAATAAATATAAAAATACCTCACGGTATAGATAACGGTCAGATAATTAAAATACAAGGTAAGGGAGATTTCCACGAAAATATGTATGGTGATTTAGTTATCCGATTCAATGTACAATCTAATGACAACTTTGAAAAACACGGACTTGATTTAATTTACAATAAGTTCTTCAACTTAGAAGAATTACAAAGTGATAGTTTTGAAGTACCCCATCCCGATGGTACGATATCTATAAGGGTACCGCAGGAGTTTGATACAACAAAACCCCTTCGAGTTAAGTCAAAGGGGTTTAAAAATGGTGGTTTGGGGGATATGTACGTAAAACTAAACGTAAAATTTATCCGAAAACAAAATTAATAATTTGTTTGAAGAATGCAAAATTTCCGTATACTGACATAATAAACATCCAAACACCAAACCAAGTGGTCCAACTTGTTAAAAGTTTAGGTTTGTTTTTACAAGTTTTACAACCAGCCTCATTGGCCTCTTGAGCATAAATTGTTTCCATAAAGTCTTCCATAATATTTTTTCTCAAAAAATAACCTCAAATTTTTTTTGGTAAAGATTTGGATGGAATGATATTTCTAGTATCTTTGTAAAACAATCAACCACTAAAAACTAAACGACATGAAAACTTTCGAAGGTCTATCTGAACGTCACGTAGCACAAATCATCCGTCGTAAGATGACTCAGAAGGTAAAACCTTCGAGTAAAGTTTATGACCGTAACAAAAACAAGAAGTTAGTGTTTTAATTAGGATTGGGTTGATATATACCCCATAAAATTATATACTTATATAAAAAATATTATGCCAGTAAGTTATATCGGGGGTAAATCCAAAATAGGTAGGTGGATTACCCCCCACTACCCAAAAGACATCAAAACCTATTCGGAATGTTTCGGTGGCATGTTTTGGTGTTTCTTTAATATGAACATCAATGAGTTCACTAAACTCTCTACAGTAATTTATAACGACTTCAATCCACTCAATGCGAACTTCTTCAGGTGTTTAAGAAATCCCGAACTATTATTGATTGAGATAGAGAAAATACCTTGTCAGGAAAAATATGCATTATCAACACCACCTGAATATAAAGAACTATTTGGTACATTCCAAAAGAAATTATTTGATGCTGAATTTAAAGTAGGTATTGAACCTGATTATGAGGTGGCAGCACAGTATGCTTACATCCTAACACAAGTATTTTCGGGAAGTAAACCTGAAAAGAGTTCATACATTGACCTTAAAGGGAAGTACAAGTCAAAATACCTAACATTCAGAGATAAGTTAAAAAATCCTAATTGGGTTGAGAAGTTTAAGAAAATCCAAGTTGTTGAAAATATGGATTTTGAAGAGTTCATTAAGAAATATGACAACGAAGATTATTATGTCTATGTGGATGCTCCTTATTATAAAACAGAGGATTACTACTCCAACCACGATTTTGGTTTGAAGGACCACGAAAGACTAGCAAATACCTTGAAAAATATGAAAGGGAGATTCTCTATGTCATATTATTATTTCCCACAATTGGAAGAGTGGTTCCCAAAAGACCAATACAGATGGGAGTCAAAATCATTTGCTAAAACAGCGGGGGCTAAAAAAGGTGAAAAACAATCTATGGGTGAGGAACTTTTGATAATGAATTATTAATTTTTTTCCGTTTCATAGGTATTTATTTAAGAATAAAACAAAATACAAATGAGATTAGTAAAACTATTGTCTTCAGTCGTAACTGAAAGGTCAACACCTAAGTCCGTGTTGTTAGAGATTTCTGAAAAATTAAAAGCATCGTTGGCCGCAAAATTTAAAGGGCAAACCACAGATTCGTTAGATATTATCGGAAATTATATTGAGGAATTCGAAAAGTATAAAAATGGTCTTCCTGCCGATAAAAGAGATTTGAGCAAGTTTACTTATGGTGAACTCAAAAAAATTATTGATACCAAAAAATTCCAAAAAAATGAAAAGGACCTCTTTGGTAAATTTAAGAAAAAAGAAGAGAAACTTGAGAGAGTTGAGTTGGCAAAAACCGTAAGAAAATTCTTAGAGGTTCAATCTAAATTTGGTAAGGTAAAAGACCCTTCCAATTATAAGTTCTTGGATTTTTCTAAATTGGTAAACCAAGTCTATCCAAAATACATCAAAGAAATTTTGATGGATAGATTCAAAAAAGAAAATACTGCGATTACTGATGACATTTTGGATTATTATATATCATCCTATGTAGATAACTTCGATGAGTTATATCCTCAAATGCCACCTCCAACACAGTTAACATTCTCAGATTTCGAACATTATATTGATGGAATGGATAAAGGTTTGGCAAACGCAGGAAAAATGTCAACCGAAGACATCGAAACTGTTTATGATGATAATAACATGATTATCTTCCAACCAAAAACAAGAGACCAATGTATTAAACTGAAAAATGGTCGTAGTTGGTGTACATCCCGTGAAGGTGGTTCAAATCTATTTTACAATTATAGATTAGATAATAGAAGAACACTTTATTATGTGATTGACCAAGATAAAGAATACTCTCACTTGAATTTTGCGGTTGTTATCTTAGTTGACCCTGATGGTGATATGTCATTGGCGGATGGTTCAAACTCAGGCAGATATTCAGGACATAACAATATTCCTTGGAACGAAATTGTTGAAAAAATACCGAAGTTAAAAAACTTAAAAGATGTCTTCAAGGCAAAACCTCTATCAGGGGAAGAATTAGAATTAATTAGTCAAATTCGTAACACAAGAGTCAATGATAATCCAATTGAAGATTTAGGTTCAGAAGAAAGAGCAGAGATGTGGTTGGAAATTAAATCACCAAGATTAAGTGATGTTCAATTCGGAAACTTAACACCTGTTTTGAGAAAAAAATATATTGCATTAGGACACGATTTGACGGCAGGCATGATTAATGTTTCTGACCCAGAAACTAAAAAATATTATGTTAGTAAACAAATTGATTCAATCAAAACAAAGAGTTTAAGTCAACTTTCAGATTCTGATATTGCAATTCTTAATCTACCTGGTATGACTAAATTAAAAGAAGAGATGAAGTCAAAGTTTGCAACAGATTTCCAATCAGGAGACAATGTTACAATCAAGATTCCTGCACAAAAAGAAGGTAAATACATTGCACTTTACGGTTTCGACGAATTAATTAGGAACTTGTCAAGTAATGTTAAATTCTTTGAGATAATTTGTACTGAAAAGAATTATGCTCAATATGATTTACCTTCAGAATTCTGTGATAGATTTACACAATTAGAAACTTTAGTTATGGAAAACATTGTATCAAGTATTCCTGACAATATTAGTAATCTAAGGAACCTAACTGTGTTGAACCTTAAAGGTAATCAAAAATTACTAACTTTACCAAGTTCTATATTGAAGATGGGTAATTTAGATATGGTAATATTAAGAAATGCTCCCGAAGCGTTTACACCTCCACAAGGGTTTGAAGAATATTTTGAGGATATGGGAGATAATTTCTTTTATAGAACCAAGTTTGATTAATTTTTTTTAATTTTGTGAAATGAAAAATATAAAACTGAATAATATACTTAGTAGAATATTAAGAGAAGATTCTCGTTTAGATGTTCTAATTGACAAATACACCAAACCAAAAAAAGACGTTGAAAAAGGGAATCCCAAAGCCCTAATGGGACTGGATATATTAGGTCAGATTATATTTGCCGACCCAACAACAAAAAAACCTGAAGGAATCGATACTTCAGACCTAAGTTTGGAAAACCTGAAAGAGGTTCAACCCGGTCAATATGTGAATTGGATGTTAAAAAACTTTGAAAAACCCGAAGTTGATGAGTCTAATAACATAGGTAGAGCGAGAGAATTGTTTATTGAAGACTTATACCAACTAACAGATGACCTTGTAAAATTTACAAAGGTCAAACAATATTTACCCGTTGATAAAAGAGATATTAACAAATTTACTAGTCCTAACGCACTTTTTACATTCCTAAATAATTTTGAACTACCTGAAAGAATTAAGGAGAAACTTAAAAAGAACGAATTTAAAAAAGAAATTAGAAAAGAAAGAGAAGGATTCAAACATCCTGGTGCAACAGTAGAATATGTTGGTGAAAAATATACCGTAATTAAAATAGAAGGGGATAATGAAAAAACTAGAGAAGCGGCTTCTTGGTATGGTGGATATAATAAAGAAACAAGATGGTGTACTTCAACGAAAGACTCGCGTAATTTTACGAGATATATTGCAGATGGTCCTTTATATGTTATTCTCCCAAATGATGATAACGGAAAAGTAGGAGAACTAACAGGATTACCTGAAGATAGATATCAGTTCCATTTTCCATCTGACCAGTATATGGATAGGTTCGACCATTCAATTAACTTGGTTGATTTTTTGAACGATAAAGCCCCTGACCTTAAAGAATACTTTAAACCTCAATTTGCTAAAGGTTTGGTATCAAAAGGTAATAAGATAGATATTTCTTATCCTAATAGTTCTTCGGGAAAATACATTGCGCTTTACGGGTTTGAAGAATTACTACAACACTTACCTGATAATATAACAGAGTTTGGGTTTGTTAATAAGTCAAGTCAAAAATTGACTTGGGATATTCCCGCAAGTATCGGTAGGTTTAAACAACTTACTATGTTACAATTAGATGGTGTTGTTAAAACTTTACCTGATGAGATTGGTGAATTAACTAACTTATTTATGTTGGTATTATCAAACAATCCACAACTTAAATCTTTACCCCCATCAATAGGTAAATTAAATAGTATTGTTGTTATGAACCTTATGGGTTGTGATAGCAATTTGTTTAAAACATTACCTGAAGAAGTTCAAAAACAATTTGGTACAGAATCACACGCAGAGCAGTTTTACGTTCATAATACAAACTAAAATGAATAACTTAGATATAGAAATCTATATGAGTCAATTTGTGACTTTCTTTGAGAATAACCCAAATGACCTATTAGATTTGATTGGGGACTCAAATAAAGAGTCATTCTATGATTTAGTTAAAGAACAATGCGAGAAAAATTTGGGTTCAGGTGACGAAGTCTCTTTGACACAACATCAGATTATTGAAATTGTAGTAAAACTCAAGAAGGTGAATTTGGAAACTCACCAAATGGTTGTCATTGTAGACAAAGTTTTTCAATCAACATCGTTTGGAATAATTGGGTTAAATTAATTTGGTTTTCTAAGAAAAAATAGATATTTTTGTAAAATCAATATTCTGTTTTTTATGAAAGAAGGTTCTATTGAATTATATAAGTTCGAGAAAAAAATCTATCAAGTTAGTACATTCAAGAATTACTGTGAAGTAAGGGATAAAGACCAACCATACTCTTTAGACCTCGCCCATTCAAGAAATGGAACATTTCATATTGATAAATTTTATGAAACAGAAGAAGCGTTTGTTGAAAACTTCGGAAATCCTTTCGCTTCTGTATCAAGACAAAATAAAACAATTGTTGTTGAAAAGATTGGTGATAAAATATCAATCAAAGTATTTCTAACCACCAAAACAAGAGAGTTAAGTAAAGTCTATTTCAGGGAAACTAGACGCTGTAATTTCGTTACATACAATGTAAAAACAAACGATTTATATGATGGTTTTATTCATAATTACCACCTTAAAAGAAACAAAAAAAAGTCCTTAAGAAGAAACCAATTTTGGAAACAACCCCTTCAAAATATGTCGGACCTCATTAGAGGTGTATTAAACGAACCGGCAAAAAAACCATTGGATGTTATTAAAGAAACAGAAGACATTTTTAATATCTTCATTAATAACATACCAAACGCTGAGAAAAGTTTTCTATATACACCCGATGATGTGTTGTTCAAAACAAGGGCCAATATTATGGGGGTTAAACTTCCTGATAACTGGCAAGTGTTTTCAAAAATGTATCCCACACCAACCAAGAAGTTATTAAAAAAACATAACTTTAAGTTCATCGATGCCTTACAAAGTTATTATGAATTGTCAGGTGGTAAGTTCAAAAAAATATTCCATCAGTTGGATTATATTAACACTCAATCTTTAGTGTTCATTGTTGCTTATTTTGGTCCTGATTTTATTAGAACTCAAAATGCTGGAGATTTAAAACAAGTAATTGATTTTTCTGAAAAATGGAATTATGTGTATCTGTTAGAAAGACTTAACGATGCTAATCTGTCCGAGTTAGAAAAAAATAACTTTTGGAAAATGTTTATTCTTGCTTGTGGGGATAATATAAACCTATCTACTATAATTGACCACATAGATTTAATATGTAAATTAAGAAAACACGGTGAAGATACTAAGTTTAAAGCCAAAACTTTAACTGAGTTTAGAGTAGAACACGCCGATTTCTCGGTACTACTTGAATCTTACAGAAAAGGGGTTTGTTATAGATTTTATAATGATAAATTCACTGAAAGGGTACAACAACCAATTTTTGTTAAAGAGTATTACTATCCTGTGTTGTTAACATCAACTGTAGAATACAATGAGGAGTCCTCACATCAATCAAATTGTGTTAGGGGGTATGTAGATAAGGTCGCATCTATTATCATTTCTTTAAGAAAGGGAGATGAGTTTTCTAAAGAAAGGGCAACTATTGAATATGGTATAAATGCAAGAACCGGTAAGTTGTCTTTGATAAATGTCCAATCTTTGGGTAGGTTTAATAATAAACTAACAAGTGAGTGGGATAAAGTTGTAAGACATTTGGATGAAAGAATGACAATCTTGGGTAGTTCAAACGTATTTACCTTACCTGAAATGGTTACTAAATTTAAAAACAAAGAACTTTATCAAAAAGCGGTCATCGAACCAAAAGGTAATGTGAGTTGGGATAATGAAACTGAAAACACCTTATACGATGACTTATTTGAAATGCCAATATGAAAGAAGTGGAGTTATTTAAAATAGAACAGGAGTTCCTAAAAAGACAAGATAGATTGTTAAGTGTAATAACTTTAAACGACCTTGAATTAAGTCCGCTTTTTTTTGAGGAAAACGAAAAATTAGTGGATGAATATCTATATATAGATATCAGTAATCACAGTAAAATCTCTGGTAGTGATATTAGAGAATACATTGTAAAATTAAAGGAGGGATACTTCCTATACTTCTCAAGAAGACCAAATGATAGTAGATACAGTCTAAAGGTTTTCTTCAGTAGTGATAAGAAATATTCTGATATAATTTATCAAATAAACAGATTAAACAATATAAAAAAATAATAAACGTTGGAAAAATTTATAAAAATGGAAATTACGACAGAAGAATTAAAACAAAAAATTGAAAATGGTACCAAACTAATTGTGGACTTCCACGGATTATGGTGTGGACCCTGTAAACTAATGAAACCAACTTTCGAAAAAGTTGCACAACAAATGAAAAACTCAAATTCAGAAGTTGAATTATACACTATGGATGTTGATAGAAACGGCGATATGGTAAAGGAGTTAGGGTTAAGAGGAATCCCCACTATTAAAGCATTCAACGGAGGAAAAGAAGTAACATCTAATACCGGTATTATGGATGAAACTCAACTAATAAAACTTGTAGAACGACTTATTAATGGATAAGTTATTAATTGTTTTCACAATGGAGGGATGTCCTTTCTGTCAGATTATGAAAGACAGATTGAACGAAGAGGAAATTGAATATTATGAAAGAGATATCAATATCCATGAGGAAGAGTACGGCATGTTCAAGGAAATAACCGAGAATGATTTCGTACCGGCATTTATGATTGTTGAAAATCCTGACGACGAACCATTCAGTCATTTATTTGCACCTGAAAGGGATTACAATGAAATTGAAGAAGGTATCGGTATTATCAAGGAACATTTCAATCGTTAAGATATTTATGTCATATGGACATAATAGTAGATAGACCACAGTTAGTCAGAGTAGTGTTATTATATCTGAATATGAATTTTGGAGATTTAACACAAAAGAAACATAAAGACCATCCTAACTCGGTATTTTATGTAAATTCAGGTAATGAAGTTATGATGGAATACGATAAGGAAAATTGGGATGTTTACATCCATTATGAACATATTTGGTCAAAAGTTGGGTCGTTATTTCACCTTGAATATGATGACATTAAATCAATTATGAAGGTCTGGTTGGAAGAGGATTACAAATTGGTAGGAGTAACACCTCTAGGTGAATTATCTGCAGCAAACAAAGGTTGGAAGAAAATTCCAAATTTAATATAATATGAACATAATAGTAGATAGACCACAATTAGTTAGAACGGTATTATTATACCTGAATAATAATTTCGGAGATTTAACGCCAAAAACCAATTCAAAATATCGTAACTCAGTATTTTATTTGAATTCTAATAATGAGGTTATGATGGAATACGATAAGGAAAATGGACATGTTTTTATTCACAATGACCATGTTTGGTCAAAAATTGAATCATTATTTCATCTTAATTATAATGACATTAAATCAATTATGAAGGTCTGGTTGGAAGAGTCTTACAAATTAGAGGGAGTAACACCATCGTATTGGTATAGACAATCGTTCCACCAGTTGGAAGACGATTAAAAATTTAATATAATATGAACATAATAGTAGATAGACCACAATTAGTAAGAGCGGTTTTAAGATATTTGAATATGAATTTCGGAGATTTAACACCAAAATGGTATTTGAATATTCCCGGTAAAGTATTTTACGTGGATAAACGAGGTGGGACAGTATTAGAATATGAAGAGGATAATGAATTTGAACCAACTGTTTGGGTTGATAGAGTACTTCTTTGGTCAAAAATAACAAATGCTTTCCATCTTAATTATAATGAAATTCAATCAATATTAGAGGTTTGGTTGAAAGAAAAACCTTATGAATTTGAGGGAGTAGTGGTAGGCCAGGCTCGTCTAGGTTTAGATTTTGATTTTGATTAAATCAAACTAAGATTAATATATTATAAACCCACCCAAAAAAGGTGGGTTTCTTGTTTTCCAGATATTTATAGGTAAATCCTTAAAATGAATACTAAACCTAAAAATATACTAACAGATGAAAACCTTTGTCTTATTTTTGTTATTTTTAATACCTTCATTGCTTACAGGTCAAAACTACACCATAAGTGGAAATTACACTTACGGACTATCAATATTTGATTTAGATAACACCTCATTTACTGATTTAAGAAACGAAAGAAGATTCACATCAGGATATTCTTATGGAGTTTCTATTGGTAAATATTTTGAAAAGGGTTACTATCAAAATAAATTTTGGGGTGTTAAATTAGAATTAAATAAATTCCAAAACGCTCAAAATTTTAGAATTGTTCCTGAATCAATAAGTTTAACGTCACTTAAATATATTGAAAAAAGAATACAAGTTGATGGTTATTCAGTAACCCCAATTGTGTGTTATTACCCTTCTATTGGTCAGAGTTTATTTATAGAGGCGGGACCATCATTTAATCAAATAACCAATGATATTCAATCCACAGTTTCAAATTCTGTAGGGTTTGATACCCAATTAACACCTTATGAGTTTAAAAAAATTTACCTTGGATTATATTTAAGGTCTGGGGTATATTTTAACTTAACTGATTGGTTTGGTATTAATATTGCCTTATTTTCTAAAACAAACATAACACCGATTGTTAACGATAATACTTTTAATAGTTATTTTTTTGGTGGTGATGTTGGTTTGACAATAAGATTTAAAAAATGAGAAAATTCACAATAACTTTATTTTATTTATTTTTAACAAACATAATTTTAGGTCAGATACCAGGACCTACCACTAATTGGTATTTTGGAACAAATGCGGGAGTGACCTTTAACTCAGGTTCTCCCGTTGCATTAACCAATGGGGCGTTAACAACGATTGAAGGAGTTGCTACTGTATCAGATAACTCAGGTAACTTATTATTCTATACCAATGGAGTATCCATTTGGAATAGAAATCATTTGGTTATGACAAACGGTACGGGTTTATTTGGTGATGTATCATCAACACAATCTGCAATTATTGTACAAAAACCAAATCAATCTAACATATATTATGTTTTTACTTCAGATAACGACGCAGGACCTGATGGAGTACGTTACTCCATTGTCGACATGACTTTAAGTGCGGGATTGGGTGCGGTAACTTCAAAAAATATATTACTTAAAACACCATCCTGTGAAAAGTTATGTGCAGTTAGACACTGTAACAATCAAGATGTTTGGGTTTTGTCTCACGATTGGAACACAAATGTATTTACATCTTGGTTGGTGGATAATGTTGGTGTTGCTAGTATTACCGCTTGGTCAACATCAGGGTCTGTTGTATCAGGAATACCCCAATCAGCATACGGACAATTAAAGGCATCACCAAACGGAAGGAAGTTGGCCGCATGTCATTATGGATTAAACAGAATTGAATTACATGATTTTGACCCATCCACAGGTTTCGCATCAGGAGGATTTACCCTATCAAACGATGTGGGCATTTATGGATGTGAATTCTCACCCGACGGTAGAATATTATATGGTGGGACAAACCAAGGTATGTTATTACAATGGGATTTATGTGCGGGAACTCAAGCGCAGATACAGGCTAGCCGTAGGGTCATATCAAACGCCGGCGCCTTCATAGGTTCAATACAAAGAGGTCCCGATGGTAAAGTATATGTCGCAAGAAATAATACATCATTGGCGGTTATAAATAACCCCAATGTTTATGGTGTAGGATGTAACTATTTGGACTTATCTATACCACTTGCAGGTAGAGCAGGTAGATTCGGACTACCAAACTTTGCATCATTTTATACTCAAGAACAATTTGTGATTCCGAATCCCGTGATTAATTGTACAACTGCAAGTTTCACAAATCCAATTCCTAATTATACAAATTGTATAACACAAAATGTTCAATACACATACTCTTGGAACTTCGGAGATGGTACAACATCAACCGAACAAAACCCAACTCACATATATTTATTATCAGGGGTGTATAATGTTTCAGTTACCATAACGGGACCTTGTATATCCACCACAATAAACAAAGTTGTTAACATACCACCAGGTGGTATAACAGTGTCAGTATATACAAATTAACTATGAAAAAAATAATTATTACACTTATTCTTACAGTTCTATCGATTGTAGGATATTCGCAAGTTCCCACCCCCAATCCTGCAAATGGTACTTTTTATTGCCCTAATGAAGTTCAAGTATATGGTGACCAAGTTATTGACCCTTTGGCAACATACTCATTCACAATCTTACCGGCATTTCCTTTTAACGTAATTTCAAATGGAGACCAAATTCAGGTAACTTGGACAACACCCGGAGTTTATACAGTGTCAATTACAAAAACAATAGGTCAGTGTTCTTCAACTGCACAAGCAACAATCACTATCTATCAACCAACAATACCTGTTGTAATTAACGATGTTTTATGTCAAGGAAATGGAACAATAAACTTGACTGCGAATCCACTTGGGACTAACCCAGTGTATACCGGAGTTGGTGTTACAGGAAACGTATTTGACGCATCAGGATTAGCACCTGGTAATTACCCTATCGCTTTTACTTCTACAGATGCTAATGGTTGTCCAATGTCAGGTAATGGTTTAATTGTAATCACTCCTCCTCCCGCAGTACCGACAATATATACTGACTGATGAAAAACTTGGGGGTTATAAATTCATTCACTTCAAAAGTATTACTAATTTTTGCGGTAATATTTATTTTGTCCTCAGCAGTTCCTGTAGGTGAGGACCCGCAGATTATTAGTTTATGTGACACAACATTTGTGTTAAAGAAATACACCGTAAATCCACCACCAGGATATCTTAGTAGTTGGTTTGTTGACCCCGAAGAATTAATTATAGGAAGTTCAAATGAAAATACTATAAGTATCAAATGGACTGAACCGGGAAACTATACAATAATTGCTCAGTTCTCTAATGGTAGATGTGTTAGTAGTAGTCAATTAAATGTAATTGTTGAGGGATGTCCCGATTTTACAATATACATTCCAAATACGTTTACCCCTGACGGTGATAATAAAAACGATGTGTTTGGTGCTTATGGTACCAACCTTGAAGAGTTCAGTATGGAAATATATAATAGGTGGGGAGAACTGTTATTTGTTTCAGATGCTCTTGAATATAGGTGGGATGGATACTACAAAGGTAATCTATGTCAACAAGATGTATACGTATTTAAAATAAGATACAAAGCAAGAAACCTAACATCCAAAGAGGTCTACGGAAGAGTTCTCCTACTTAATTAAACTACCACAATATCATCTATTTTGTTTTTAATTAACCAAGGTTTCGTATCCAACGGATTCTTTAAATCCTCTAATATATTATAACTCTCAACAAGTTTTCTTAGTTCACTCAAATTTTCTTTAGTGTAAAACGTATCTAATAGTAAACTTACTACATATTTCTTACCTAATAGTGAGTTCTCCAAATTTAATTTTAAAACTAAATCCTCAACACCTAAACTTGGAAGGTATTTAATTTCTATTGAATCGGCGTTTGTTATAGTTAAAATGTGATTTGTTACGTACTCACCGAAATAATAATCAAACCTCCCTTTGTTCAATCCATAACCGTGAGGAAATTGTGAAGTGATTGTCATAGGAGGGTATAAAAATTTAATTTTCTCTTTTTTGTTTTCAATTTTGTTTACTTCAGATTCCGAATAAATCGGTCTTTCAGTATCATAATATTTAAACCACTGACCTTTATATTCATTTTCAACATTATAAGAGATAATATCAATGATGTTTAAGTTCTCTAAATTATAGTTTGGATATTCTTTTAAGAAGTTTTCTTTTATTGGTATTAAATCAACTACCTTTGTTAATTCAGTTTCACCCATCACAACTAAAAAGGGACCACAATCAGACACCTCAATCACAGTTTTATGGTCAAAATAACCTAATATGTAATCTGCGAACAAATTAACAAAACCCTTTTTTGAATTTAAATCTATGTATTTCATAATCATTTTTAATAATTAATACGGAAAATAAATAATACTCTAAATACTATTTGACATTTAATGTCTGATATTTTATAATTCTCTAAAACTTAATTATATGACAATAGCGGTTGAAGTGGAAGATGTTCTTTGGGGTATGACATCTTTTGAGAAAAAAGAAATGTTTGAAGAACTATTATCAGAACTTGACAT
>Ga0181358_1000029_pt1 | contig 54806 bp, 86 predicted proteins | sample Fa13VDMM110SD_FD_130096 | JGI IMG/M metagenome (GOLD analysis project Ga0181358, IMG submission 130096) | Freshwater viral communities from Lake Michigan, USA - Fa13.VD.MM110.S.D | ecosystem: Environmental > Aquatic > Freshwater > Lake | place: USA: Michigan | collected 2013-09-24 | reverse complement strand
AGACAACTGGGGGCGCAGGGCGACAGAAACCACCCGGCGCAGTTTTCCATTTTTCGGTGGCGCGCCGTGGTGAACCTGAAGGTCTGCGCCCGCTGCAAGGCCGGTAAGCCGACTGCTGACTTTCGGCCCGACTCGAGGATGCGCTGCGGGCTCGGCAGCTACTGCCGCGACTGTCACCGTGCGGCCGCCCGGGCCTCGAGGGAGAAGCACGCGCCCCGCTACAACGCCGCCCGCCGGAAGACGCCGGAGCAGCGCTCCTGCCCGGTTTGCGAGGCCTCCTTCGAGGCGCTCCGCTCGGACAGGCGGTTCTGCTCGGTCCGGTGCCAGCGCATCTCGTCGGGTGAGGCGGCGCGCCGCACGGCACGGCTCCGGGAGGACCCCGCGGCCCGGGCGCGGTACGACCAGCTGAACGCGGAGCGGATGCGCCGCCGCCGCGACCGCCTCGCGGCGACCCCCGACCCCGTCTCGACGGCGGAGCTCGAGGAGATCCGGTGCGCGGCTGACGCGTGCGCGCTCTGCGGCGTCGAGCTGCAGCTCGCCGAGGGCCCCGCCCAGGCGCAGACCGACCACATCGTCCCCGTCGCCGCCGGCGGCCTCCACGTCCGCGAGAACATCCGAGTGCTCTGCCGTGACTGCAACAACGGGCGCCCCCGCGACGGGCGCGACGTGGCGTGAGCGCGCCGAAGCGCCTGTCGGTCGCTGAGCGCCGGCTGTGGGATCAGGCGGAGCGGGAGCTGAAGCGCCGCGGCCAGTGGCGGCCCGTGCTCGCCCAGCTGCTGGAGCCGATGGTCGCGAACTGGGTCGCGGGGGACGACGCCCTGGCGCGCGCGCGGCGGAACCCGGAGTCGCGGGGGTCGATGGGCCAGCCCGTCGCCAACCCGATGTTCGGCATCGCCGCTACGTGCCACCGGATGGCGCTCTCATATGCCCGCCAGCTCGGACTCGTCGTGAAGGCCGGCCAGGTGTCGGCCGCCACTCCGGAGCCGGAGCGCAAGCAGGCTGACCCGGGGTCTGAGCTCGATGAGCTGGGGGCGTTCCGGCAGGCCAGGGCCGGCTAGTTGCGGGGCGTCCCGCTCGAGCGGGCGCTCCGGGTCGGCCGGCTGATGGTGCTCGACACCGGGGAGCACTGGGAGCCGGAGCCGTTCCAGGTCGCCGTGATCGACGCCCTCTGCCGTGGCGTCGACCGCGTCTGGCTGGAGATCCCCGAGGGCAACGCGAAGACGACCCTCGCCGCGGCGATCGGGCTGATCCACCTGTGGATGAAGGACACCGCCGAGGTCCCGGTCGCGGCGTCGTCGCGCGACCAGACGACGGTGCTCCTGCGGCAGGGCACCGGCATCGTGCGTCGCTCGCCTGGGTTCGACACGCGCTTCCGCCGCCTCGAGGGGTACCGCCGGATCGAGTGCCCTCAGAGCGGCGGCCGCCTGCAGGTGTTCGCCGCGGACGCCGGCACCGGCGACGGCGTGATCCCGACGCTCGGGATCCTGGAGGAGCTGCACCGCCACCCCGACCTGGACCTCCTGCGGACGTGGTCGGGGAAGCTGATCAAGCGCAACGGCCAGATCCTGATCATCTCGACGGCCGGCGAACCCGGCAGCGAGTATGAGCTGACGAAGGCGGCGGCGCTCGAGGAGTGCCGCAGCATCGGCACCGTGACCCGTGAGGGCTGCCTCACCGTCGCCACGATGCCCGGGTTCGAGATGCGGATCCACGCACTCCAGCCGGCGGACGACCTCGAGGACCTGGAGCTGGTCGCCGAGGCGAACCCCCTGAGCACCGTCACGGTCCCCGTCCTGCAGGCAAAGCGGTCCGACCCCACGTGGAACCTGCAGCACTGGGCCCGGTTCACCTGCGGAGTCGCCATGCAGACCGCGTCGTCGGCCATCTCAGCGCAGGAGTGGGGGGACCTACGCCGCGGCGAGATCCCCGAGGGAGAGCCGGTGATGGTCGGCCTCGACCTCGCGTGGAAGCACGACACCACCGCCCTCACACCCTTCTGGATGCCGGCTCACGACCGTCGCGTCCTCGGCGTGCCGAAGGTCCTGGTGCCGCCGCGCAACGGGATGAGCCTGCCGTCGAGCGACGTGCGCGACGCCTTCATCGCGCTGCACCGCCGGAACCCGATCACCACCGTCGCCATGGACCCCTCGGCCGGCGGCGCCCAGATCGCGGAGTGGCTCGAGGCGGAGCCCGGCGAGATGGAGGACCCCGACCGGCCCGGCCGGACGATCCCGGACTACGACTGGGAGCGTGGGTTCGGCCTCGGCGTCGAGGCCGTCGAGGTGAGCCCCGGCAACGTCGTCCAGTGCCGCGTCTACGACGCGTTCATGGAGGCCATCCGCGAGGGGTGGATCGAGCACCCCCACGACGAGACGCTCACCCAGCACGTCCTCAACGCCGTCGCGAAGCAGGTCTCGCACGACCGCTACCGCTTCGACCGACCGAGCCAGTCGCGTGCGAAGACCAAGCAGGACCGCCGCGTGATCGACGCGCTGATCGCCGCGAGCAGCGTCCACTGGCACGCCACCGCCGGCCTCGACGAGCCCCCTGAGGAGATCGACTTGGACGACTACCGCATCGGGATGCTGTGACGCTCGCCCTGCTCATCGTGCTGGGCGCGCTGGCGCTCTTCGCCACTGCCGGCCTGGTCGCGGTGACCGTCCACTCGCGGATCTCCCCCGGGCCGACGATGACCGGGCGCACGGTCGTGATCCACCTCGACGAGGACCAGAGCCTGCGGGGCGTGATCGCCGCGACGCACTCCGACCGGTGGACCCTCCGTGAGGTCGTCTACCTCCACCGCAGCGGCGAGCAGCCCGCCGGCGGGATGGCGCACGTCCCGGTGTCCCGGATCCTCTGGGTCCAGGAGGTCTAGGTGTCGCCGATCATCCACACCCCCGAGGGGTCGTCGGCGCCCATCGAGCTCGGCGAGGGCCGCGGCGACCTGCGCTTCTCGTCGGTCCCCTTCTCGCAGTGGGACGGCGACGCGCTCTTCGCTGACCGGCCGGTCAGCTACGCGCGCATCTTCGCCGACCAGCCGTGGATCGCGATCGCGGTGATGCGGCTGCTCACCTGGTCCGTGCGGGTGCCGCTGAAGGTCTACCGCCGCACCGACGACGACGGCGGCCGCGTGCGCCTGCGGCCATCCGACCACCCGCTCGCCGCCGCCATCGCGACGCCGTGGGATCGCGGCTACATGGCCGCCCTGGTGACGGCGCTCCTCGGCCCGCTCTTCGTCCACGGCAACGGCCTCACCGACGTCCAGGAGGGCGCCGGCGGCCGCATCCGCTTCGAGCCGGTCGACTGGCGGACGGTGAAGCCGATCCGACTGGTGCACACCGACGTCAACGCGGAGATCGTCGGCTGGGAGGTCCACCGTCCCGAGGCCGGGCCCGACCACCGGTCCGCCGACACGGTGATGCACCTGAAGTGGTGGAGCCCGCTCGGCCGCCTCGGGATCAGCCCGCTCCGGCAGCTGCGCTCCACGTTGACCGCCGAGGCCGCCGCCCTCGACTGGAACATGAACCACCTCTACAACGCCGCCCGCCCGAGCGGCGTGATCGAGATCGACAAGGAGTTCCTCGGGATCGAGAAGGAGAAGCGCCAGGCGCTGCTCGACCAGCTGGCCGCGGACGTCCGCGAGGCCTACTCCGGTCCACGCAACGCCGGCCGCGTCCCGCTGCTCCCTCCCGGTCTGCACTGGGAGACGACCCCGCACACCACCGCGGTCGAGGCGGCGCTGATCGAGCAGCGCAAGGTGAACCGCGAGGAGGCAGCGGCGATCTACATGCTGCCGCCGCCGATGGTCGGGATCCTCGATCACGCGACGTACAGCAACGTCGAGCAGGCGCGCGGCATGGCGTACACCGATGGGCTCGCGCCGCCGCTGATCATCACCGAGCAGACCATGAACGCCCACGTCTGCAGCGGCCTGCTGCGCGACGACGAGATCTTCGTCGAGTTCGACTTCGGCGGCATCCTCCGAGGGGACCGGCTGAAGGAGATCCAGGCGATCCGCGAGGCCGTCAACACCGGCGTGCTCACCCCGAACGAGGGCCGCGACCTCACCGGGCGCCCGCGGGTCGAGACGCCGGCGGCGGACAAGCTCTACCTGCCGACGAACAACCTCCGGCCGATCGACGAGCCGGACGGCGGCCGCGCGCGCGACACGGCCCTCGCCGCTCAGCAGTTCGGCAACGCGGTCGAGAAGAAGATCCTCACCCGCGAGGAAGCACGCGGCGAGCTCGGCTACGGACCGAACCCCGCCCTGGACGACGAAGCCGAGGCGGACGCCGAGGACACCGAGGGGAGCACCTGATGTACGAGGAGCACGCGGCCTGGCTCGCCCAGCCGCACGCCTGGGCCGTCCTCCCCGAGACGATGGCCATCATCACCGCCGTCGGCCGGGGCGAGATCTCGCTCGAGGCGGCCCGTGAACGCAACGACCGCCGCGCCGCGCTGCGCCAGGCGCCGGCGGCGACCGCGCCTGGGGCTGTCGCCGTGCTCACGCTCCGTGGCCTCGTCACGCCGAGGGGCACCATCATCGACGAGCTGTGCGGCGGTGGCGGCGGACTGGAGACCTTCCAGGCAAACCTCTCCGAGGCGGTCGCGAGCGACGACGTCGCCAGCATCCTCATCGACATCGACTCGCCCGGCGGTCTCGTCGACCTCGTGCCCGAGACCGCCGCGCTGATCCGCGAGGCACGCGGTGTGAAGCCGGTGGTGGCGATCTCCAACACCCTCTCCGCCTCAGCGGCGTACTGGCTCGCTTCGCAGGCCGACGAGATCGTCGTCACGCCGAGCGGCTTCGTCGGATCGATCGGCGTGTACATGGCCCACGAGGACTGGTCCGGCCACCAGGAGAAGACCGGCCGCAAGACGACGCTCGTCAGCGCCGGCCGCTTCAAGACCGAGGGCAACCCCTTCGAGCCGCTGAGCGACGAGGCACGGGCGGCGATGCAGTCCGAGGTCGACGAGCTCTACGACATGTTCGTCGAGGACGTCGCCGCCGGGCGCGGCGTCGCCGCCCAGGTGGTGCGCACCGGCTACGGCGAGGGCCGCGTCCTGACGGCCCGCCGCGCCGTCAGCGCCGGTCTCGCCGACCGCATCGCCACGGCAGACGAGGTCATCGCGGAGATGGTCCAGGGGGCCGGCAGCGCCGCGCGCCCCGTCCGCGGCGCCGTTTCGCCGAACCGCGTGCGCGGCGCGCTGGACCTGCCGCCGGCACCCCCCGCATCGGATCCCGCCGAGGACCCTGCGGACGACGACACCAACCCCGAGGGCACACCGCCGCCCGGGGACGACGAGACCGGCACGGCCTCCTCCGAGGAGACCGAGCCGCACGAGGACGACGCCGCGGCCGCCGCCGCGACGACCCGGGAGGAGCGCGAGCGCCTCCTGGGACTCCTCGGCTAGCAGCACACCCGCCCTACCACCCCCCGACCGGACGCCGGGCGTCGCGGTCAGACCACCCATCGCCCCGAACCGGGAGAGGTAATCCCCATGTCCCAGACCCTGCAGGACCGCCTCAAGGCGACCCGCGCGGCCATCGACGAGAAGCGCGACCAGCGCGCCGAGGCCATGAAGGAGCGTGACTCCGCCAAGGAGAAGTTCGCCGGCGCCACCGACGTGGAGCCCGGCAAGATGACCGAGCACCCCGACTTCAAGGCGGCCGAGCAGGCCGTCGGGAAGGTGGGCAATCTCGACGACCAGCTCGCCGACCTCGCGCTCGCCGAGCGCGGCCTCCTCGCCATGATGGGCTCCTCGGAGCCGCCCGTGAGCGAGAACGGCCCCGCCGACCCCTCGGCGGCGCGGGCGGGTGGGTGGGACGGCGGCGCCATCCTCCAGGGCGAGGCCTACAAGGCCCTCATGGAGAGCGGCGCGATCCACTCCAAGTCGCGCCTCGGCTCCATCGCTCTCGGGCGGATGGGTGACCGCGAGGCGAGCGCCGCCTTCATGGCCGGCCGCTCCATGGCCGCCGAGGTGGGCAGCGCCAACATGGTCGGCGCCACCACCGCCGACCGGCGCGGCATCATCGCGCCGAACCTGCGGCGCCTCACGCTGCTCGACCTGATCCCCTTCGGGACCACGGACAGCAACCTGATCGAGTACGTCCAGGTGCTGACCCAGCCCGACGCGGCCCGGGAGACGGCGGAGGGCGACCTGAAGCCGGAGGCCGGGTTCACCACCCAGGACGAGGACGCCCCCGTCCGCACCATCGCCGGGTGGCTGAAGGTCCGCAAGCAGGCGCTCGCCGACATCGCCGGCCTGCGCACCCTGCTCGAGACCCTCCTCCCGTACGACGTGCGCAAGCGCCTGGAGAACCAGGTGCTGGTCGGCAACGGCGTCGGCCAGAACCTGCGGGGCATCCTGAACACCACCGGCATCGGCGCCCCGGCGCCCGTCGCCGGCGACAACACGGCCGACGCGATCCTCCGCGCGATGACCGTGATCATCATGAGCGACGGCGACCCGAACTTCACCGCGGTCCACCCGTTCACGTGGCAGGCGCTCCTGCTGATGCGCGAGAACGAGGCGGAGCGCACGGGCGCCTACCTCTACGGGTCGCCGTCAACGCCGGCGGCGCCGACGATCTGGGGCCTGTCGATCACCGCCAACCGCGTCGTGCCGTCCGACTCGCCGCTGGTCGGCGACTCCATGGCCTGCACGATCCTGATCCGAGAGGGACTCCAGACCCTCGTCAGCGACCAGGACCAGGACGACTTCGTCCGCAACCGCGTGACGATCCTGGCCGAGCTGCGCGCCGCGTTCCCGGTCTGGCGGCCGAGTTCGTTCGCGGTCGCTTCGACCGGCGGATCGGGCGACTGACCGTGGCCCAGATCGCCAAGCACGACAGCTACGCCGTCGACGCCCTGGGCCTGCGCCGCGTGGTGCGCGCAGGCACCCAGGTCCCGGCGGGCTACACGCTCGTCGGCGCCCCCGCCGGCGAGGACGTGCCGCAGGCACCCGACCAGTCGGCCTCCGCGCCGGCCGGGACGACGCCCGCGGCCCTTCCGGCCGGCCCGCAGCCCGCGGGCCGACGGTCACGCCGGGCCCGTACGTAGGGGTCGCGATCGTGGTGCCGGTGCTCCGGCGCCCGCACCGCGTCCGGCCTCTCATCGAATCGATCACCTCCGCCACGCCGGAGCCCCACCGCATCCTCTTCGTCTGCGACCCCCACGACGAAGAGGAGCGGCGGGCGATCGAGCAGGCCGACGGGACCCTCATCACCTGCCCCGCGCCCGCCGGCGCGGACGACGCCGGGTACGCCCGCAAGATCAACGCGGGCGTGCGCAGCACCTCCGATCCGCTGATCTTCCTCGGCGCCGACGACCTGCACTTCCACCCCGGCTGGCTCACCGCCGCGGCTTCGCGCCTGCGCGAGGGGATCGGCGTCGTCGGCGTCAACGACCTCTGCTCGGAGCGCGTCCGCGCGGGCCAGCACGCGACGCACTTCCTGATGACCCGCCAGTACGCCCAACTCCCCACCCTCGACGGGAGCCCGGGGCCGCTGTGCGAAGAGTACGACCACAGCTTCACCGATGATGAGCTCGTCATGACGGCCCGCGCGCGGCGCGCAATCGCCTTCGCGACGGACTCCATCGTCGAGCACCTGCATCCCACCGCCGGCAAGGCGCCGCAGGACGACGTCTACCGACGTGGCCGGGCGTCCTTCCACCAGGACCGCCTCCTCTTCCGCCAGCGCCGCGCGCGCCTCGCAACGTGAGCGGGCTCGACATCACCGTCGTGGTCGCCACGTTCGGCGCCAGCGAGTGGGTGGACCTGGCCCACCAGCGGGCGATGCCGTCCGTCACCAGCGACGTCGAGCTCATCCACGTGCACGGCACGACCCTCGCCACCGCCCGCAACGACGGCCTCTCCCGCGCCGAGCGGAGCCTCACCGTCTTCCTCGACGCCGACGACGAGCTGGAGCGCGGCTACCTCGAGGCGATGTCCGCCGCCACCGGCGACGTCCGCGTCCCTCGGGTCCGCTACGTGCGCAACGGGCGTGAGGGCGAAGCCGCGTTCCCGCGGGTCGTCGGCCACGACCACGACTGCACCGCCGCCTGCCTCCCCGACGGCAACTGGATCGTCGTCGGCGCCGCCGTGCGCACCGACCTCGCACGTGAGGTCGGCGGCTTCGCCGGCTGGCCGATCTACGAGGACTACGACCTCTGGTGCCGCTGCGCCGCGGTGGGCGCCGAGATCACCGCTGTGCCGGACGCCGTCTACCGCGCGCACTCCCGGCGAGGCTCCCGGAACACTGCGGCCCCGAAGCCGCTACGCGCCGCCACCGCGGCCGCCATCTCCCGCGCCAGCTTCCCGCCCGCACGCGCGTGAGCGTCGCGCTCCTGCTGATCTCCGACGGCCGGCTCGACTACCTCGAGCAGACCCGCGCCTCGATCGCGCTGTCCGTCCCCCCGGTCGACCACCTGGTCCACGTCGACGACTCGGCTCACGAGCTCGGGTTCGCCGGCGCCGTCGCCGAGGGGTGGCGCCGCGTCCTCGCGACGGACGCCCGATGGGTCCTCCACGTGGAGCAGGACTTCGTCTTCAACCGGGGTGTCCCGCTCGCGGCGATGACGGCCGCCCTCGACGCCCACCCGCACCTCGTCCAGATCGCGCTGCTCCGCCAGCCGTGGAACGAGGAGGAGGCCCGCGCCGGCGGGATCGTCCAGCTGCACCCCGACGACTACCAGCCCGTCGTCGCGCCGCAGGGCCGCTGGCTGGAGCACCGCCGCCACGTCACCACCAACCCCGCCGTCTGGCCCCGCTGGGTGATCGAGCGCGGGTGGCCGGAGACCGAACAGTCCGAAGGACGGTTCGGCCTCGAGCTCTTCGCCACCGACCCTGCGCTCCGGGCCGCCTACTGGGGTGAGGGCGAGGAGTGGGTCCGCCACCTCGGGGACGACCGCGCCGGCTGGGGCTACTGATGGTCGCCTCCCGGCGCGCCCAGCGGTTCTGGTCTCGCGTGGATCGAAACGGTCCGGCTCCCGAAGTAGATCCGGCTCTCGGGCCGTGCTGGCTCTGGACCGGAGCGGTGGCCGCGGACGGGTACGCCTGCTTCCTGCGCGACGTGAAGGCTCACCGGTTCGCATGGGAGCTTCGCCACGGGCCGATCCCAGACGGCCTCGTCATCGACCACCTGTGCCGCGTCCGGCACTGCGTCAACCCGGCGCACCTGCAACCCGTCACGAACGCGGAGAACATCCTTCGCGGTGAAGGCCCACCCGCGGTCAACGCCCGCAAGACCCACTGCCCCCGCGGCCACGCCTTCACCGAGAGCAACACGTACCGGTACCCGGACGGCCGGCGGGAGTGTTCGACGTGCCGGCGCGTCTACATCCGGAACTACATGCGTCGCCGCCGGGCCGCGGCCAAGGTGGCCCGCTGATGTCGGTCTTCGGGATCTCGATGGTCCGCGACGAGGCGGACGTGATCGAGGGCACGCTGCGCCGGATGGCGCAGGAAGTCGACCACCTCGTGGTCGCCGACAACGGGTCCACCGACGCGACCCGCGAGATCCTCGGCGACCTCGCGGCCGAGCTGCCGCTGACCGTCGTCCACGACCCCGAGGTAGGGTACTTCCAGAGCGAGAAGATGTCGCGGCTCGCCGCGATCGCGGCGGACATGGGCGCCCACTGGGTGATCCCGCACGACGCCGACGAGCGGTGGTACAGCCCGTTCGGCCGCATCGGTGACGTCCTCGCCGAGCACACCGAGGCGAGCATCGCGACGGCGCGGTTGTACGACCACGTCGCCACGGGCGCCGACCCCGCCGGCCCCCCGATGGACGCCATGGCGTGGCGGCGGCGACAGGCCGGCGCCCTGCCGAAGGTCGCGTGCCGTCCGTCGCGCGCGGTGCGCATCCACCAGGGGAACCACGGCGCCGACTTCGGCGGGACCCTCGATGGGCAGCTCGTCGTCAGGCACTTCCCCTACCGCTCAGCGGAGCAGTTCGTCAGGAAGGTACGCAACGGCGCCGCCGCGTACGCCGCGGCGACCGGTCTCCCGGAGACCGCAGGCGTGCACTGGCGGGAATACGGACGGATCCTCGCCGAGCGGGGACCGGACGTCCTCGCGGACGAGGTCTTCCGCCGCTGGTTCTGGGTCCACGACCCGACCATCGACCCCGGACTGGTGTGCGACCCCTGCCCGTGACGGTCGTGGTGCCCTGGCGCCCGGGGGCGCCGGAGCGGGACGCGGCGCTGACCTGGGTCCTCGAGCGCTACCAGGCGACCCACCCCACGTGGCGCGTCGTCCTCGGCCTCTGCACCGGTCGCGAGTGGGTGAAGGCGGACGCCATCGCCGACGGTCTCCCGTCCTCCGGCATCGTCGTCGTCGCTGACGCCGACGTCTGGTGCGACGCGATCGGCTGGGCAGTCCAGGCGGTCGCCAGCGACCGCGCCGCCTGGGCTGTGCCCCACACCCTCGTGCACCGCCTCACGACCGACGCGACCGCGGAGGTCCTCGCCGGCAGAGCGCCGAGCAGCGGGATGGGTCACGTCCAGCGACCGTACATCGGGACCGCCGGTGGGGGGCTCGTCGTCATGACGGCGGCGACCGCCCGGGAGGTCCCGATGGACCGCCGCTTCGTCGGCTGGGGCGGCGAGGACGGCGCCTGGCGCGACGCCCTGCGCTGCCTCGCCGGCTACGAGGCCCGCGGGTCCGGCGTCCTCTTCCACCTCTGGCACCGGCCCCAGGACCGCATCAACCGGCGGATCGGGAGCGAGAGCAACGCCGACCTCGCCGCGCGCTACGCCGCCGCCCGCCGCGACCCCCGTCAGATGCGAGCTCTCATCGGAGAGCACCGCTGATCGACTTCACCGCCGCCCACGCCCACTTCCTCGACCACCTCGCGCCCGTCTGGAAGGCGATCCCCGCCCACCGCCGGGGGCGGTTCTTCGTCGCCCCTTCCCTCGTCGAGCACGCGGCCCGCCGCGGCGTCGCGGCCACCCCCTACTTCGGGACCGCACCACCGCTCGGCCCCGGGGGACCCGTCGTCGTCGCCGCGACCCAGGACCACCGCCGCGTCGCCGGCGCCGGCCGACCGATCGCCTTCTGCGCCCACGGCAACGGCCAGGCCTTCAACGCCGACGACGGCGGGATGCACAGGGCCTACGCGGGCGGCCGCGGCCGCGACGGCGTGGTGCTCTTCCTGGCGGTCAACGAGTACCAGGCGGCGCGCTGGCGGCGCGGCTACCCACACGCCACCGTCCAGGTGGTCGGGTGCCCGAAGCTCGACGCCTTCCCGCGGGAGGAGGGCCCTCGAACCGGCCCGGTGTGCGTCTCGTTCCACTGGCCCGGCCAGGTCTGTCCCGAGGCCGGGACCGCGTGGCCGCACTACCGCGACGCGGTCCGCGCCCTGGCGGACCGCGGCGACGTCATCGGTCACGCCCACCCCCGGATGGCTGAGGTCGTCCGCCCCCAGCTCGAGGGGTGGGGCATCCCGTTCGTCGACGACTTCGACGAGGTGCTGACGACCGCGGCGGTCTACGTGAACGACTGCAGCTCCACCCTCTACGAGTTCGCGGCGTGCGGCGGTCCCGTCGTCGTCCTCAACGCCCCGCACTTTCGCCGCGGCGTCCAGCACGGCCTTCGCTTCTGGGAGTACGCCGACGTCGGCGTCCAGGTCAACGAGCCCGACCAGCTCCCCGCCGGCGTCGCCCTGGCGCTCGAAGACCCACCCGTCATCGCCGCCAGGCGCCGCGAGGTGGTGAGAGCCGTCTACCCCGTCGAGCACGCCGCCGAGGCCGCCGCCCGGCACATCCTCGCCCTCTGACCGCAGGAGCGCCTGAACGCGGATGGTCGCCGAAGCCACACCACGCCCAGGGTTCACGCCGGGGCCCATCGGACCGCGCGGCGTCCCGGGTGCGGACGGCCCACGGGGACCGAAGGGCGACCGCGGCGACATCGGCCCCGAGGGAGCTCCCGGACCGCAGGGAGACCCCGGCCCCGCCGGCCCTGCCGGCGACCCCGGTCCGCAGGGGCCCGAGGGACCCCAGGGGTCCGGCGGGGACCTCACGTACCTGCACCAGCAGATGACACCCGCGGCCGTGTGGGTCATCGACCACGGCCTCGGCAAGGAGCCGAGCGTCACCGCCATCGACTCCGCCGACGGCCAGATCGAGGGCGACGTGTCCTACCCGACGCTCGACCGTGTCGTCATCGCGTTCAGCGCGGCGACCGGCGGCCGCGCGCGCCTCAACTGATGGGGCTACGAGGGTCCAAACCTGGAGTGCCGCAGCCGCAGCGGTATTCGGTGAAGGACGGCATGAAGCAGTGTCGCGGTTGCGAAGAGACGTTGTCCGTCGGCCGCTTCCGGCCACTCGCCCAGCGCACCCTCGACGGCCGAACGCGGTACCAGCCTCGCTGCCGCGAATGTGAGAGCGCCTATCACCGCCTGAAGCACAGGGAGCGGAAGTACGGCATGACCGCCGACGAGTTCGTGATGGCCGTGCTCGAACAGGGCGGCGCGTGTCACCTCTGCGGCCGGGTTGGTGACTTGTGCGTGGACCACGATCACGCCACTGGCGTCCGCCGTCGGCTCCTGTGCAGCAACTGCAACTCGGGTCTCGGAATGCTCCAGGACGACCCGGATCTCCTGCGGCGCGCCGCCGACTACCTCGACGACTTCGGAGCGTCCGATGCCTAAGTTCCTCGTCCCGATCGACCTGGCTCAGCAGGAACTCAGGAACGCTCGAATCCAGAACCTCGCCAGCGCCCCGAGCTCGCCGGTCGCGGGCCAGCTCTACTTCGACAGCGGCACCAGCTCCCTCTACTTCTGGGACGGCTCCACCTGGATCTCCGCCTCCGGCGGCACACCCCCCGACGCGACGACCGGGACGAAGGGCGTCGTCCAGCTCGCCGGCGACCTCGCGGGCACCGCCGCCAGCCCCCAGATCGCTGCGGGCGCTGTCATCCTCACCGACCTCAACGCGGCCCTGAAGCCATCCGGCTCGGCGGCCGCGGGCGACGAGGCGGTCCGCGCGCTCGGCACGGGCGCGGGCAACGCGTTCCCCGGCAACGGGCGCCTCGACCAGCTCGCCGCGCCGACCGCCGACGTCGCCCTCAACGCCCGGAAGATCACCAGCCTCGCCGACGGTACGTCCGCCGGCGACGCGGTGAACAAGGGGCAGCTCGACAGCGTCGCCGCCGGCCTGGACGTCAAGGCCTCCGTCCGCGTCGCCACCACCGCCGCGATCACCCTCGCCAACGGCGCCGAGAACGGCGACACCATCGACGGCGTCACCCTCGTCACCGGCAACCGGATCCTCATCAAGAACCAGGCGGCCCCCGCCGAGAACGGCATCTACGTCGTCAGCGCCACCGGCGCCCCGACCCGCGCCACCGACGCCGACGCCTGGGCGGAGATCGTCGGGGCCTTCACGTTCGTGGAGGAGGGCACCACCAACGCCGACACCGGGTGGGTGTCCACCGCCAACAGCGGCGGCACGCTCGGCACAACGGCGATGCCGTGGACCCAGTTCACCGGGGCCGCCTCCTTCACCGACGGCGCGGCGCTCCTGCGCACCGGCAACACCCTCGACGTCCAAGTCGACAACTCCACAATCGAGGTCAACGCCGACGCCCTCCGGGTGAAGGACGCCGGGGTCACAGGCGCGAAGCTCGCGAACGGCGCCGTCGACCTCGCCGGCGCGAAGGTCACCGGGACACTCCCGATCGCGAACGGCGGCACAGGCCAGACCGCGGCGAAGGCCGCCCGCGAGACGGGCCTCGGCGCCGCCGGCTACTACAGCTCCGCGACCCACACAGCCGGGACGACGATCAGCGTCCCGCAGGCGACGCACGGACTCCGCGCGACGCGCGGGCTCATCGTCCAGGTGCAGATCGAGTCCACCGGTGAGGTCGTCGCCGCCGACGTCACCGTCACCTCCGGGGGCGACATCACCGTCACCTTCGCCGCGTCCCAGGGCGCGAACACCATCCGGGTCACGGTCATCGGCTGATGCGCGAGCTCGGCACCATGGCCGCCCCCTCGCGGTCCGGCTTCCCCTCGAGCCCCACCGCCGGGCAGCTCCACTACTCGGCGGACGTCAACCGCCTCTACTGGTACGACGGCGCGGCTTGGCGCTCCGCGTCCGGTGCCGAGCACGAACTGTCCTCCGGCCTGGTGGCCCCCGCCGACCTCGGCGGTGGGTCACCGTTCAAGGCCTGGACGTTCGACCCGATCCTCGGGACGCTGAACGCCGCGCTGCCGGCGGGACAGATCGTCTTCGCCCGGGTCCCCGTCCGCGAGACGCTCACGATCGCGAACCTCCACGTCTACGTCGACGTCGCGGGGGCTACGCTCACCGCCGGCCAGTCGTTCGGCCTCGTCTACTCGAGCGGCGGCGTCCTCCTCGGCCGAACCGCCTCCCAGAGCACCGCCTGGGCGAGCACGGGCGAGAAGGTCATGGCGCTCACCGCCGAGGCCGGCCAGTCGCTGACCGTCACCGGCAGCCCCACCGCCTACGTGATCGCGGCGGCCTACGCGGTGGGGACCACCAGGCCGACCTTCCCCCGGTGGGACGCCAGCCGGATGATGGGCAACGTCGCCCAGAAGGGCCTCACCGGCAACGGCCTCCGCTGGGGCATCGCGAACAGCGGCCTCACCACCACGCCCCCAGCGAACCTCGCCTCGCACGTCGGGTCGTCGAACTACTTCTGGTTCGGCCTGTCGTGATCGAGGGTCGCGCAGGCGCCCCCATGGCGGTCGTGGCCCAGGGCTTCGACACGGGCCTCGCTGGTCTCCTCCGGTTCCAGATCGACGACGCCCTCGGCGACGTCGTGCTGGTCGAGACGACCGTCGGCATCTCTGAGGTCGGCGACAGCGGCACGTACGCGTACGCCGGGGCGTTCCCGAGCACCCCGGGCTTCTACACGGGGGTCTTCGAGTACGGCGGCCGCACCGCCAGCGAGCAGATCATCGTCACCGGGTGGAGCCCCCCGGGCTCCGGAGACGAGGACGCGAGCTGGGCGCCCACCGTCGCCGACGTCGCCCGCGTCACGCCCGCCTACACCCGCGGCGGCTTCGACGACGACGGCGAGTACCCGGGGGCGGAGCAGGTCGACTACACCGACACCACCTCGCCCACCCGCGCGCACCTCGAGGGCTTGATCGCCGCCGCCTGCGGAGAGATCGAGGGCCGGGTCGGTGAGCCGATCCCGGAGCGTTGCTACAGGCTCGCCCGCACATGCGCGGTCTGGCACGTCGCCGCCGTGATCGCGGCGGGGAAGATCCCCGCCGACACCGACGACGCCCGCGGCGAGTACCGCGCCCACATCGCGAACTTCCGCAACACCCTCGACGAGCTGGTCGTCCAGGCCCGGCAGCCCTGGGCCCTGCGGCTGCGCTGACATGGCTCGGGCGAGCTTCCGAGTCGAGGGCCTGAAGGAGGCGATGCAGCGCCTGGACGAGGTCGGCGACCGCGCCCGCCGCCCGGAGCCCGCGCTCCGCGCCGACGCGACGAAGCTCGACCTGCAGGAGAGCGAGCGCCGGCGCTTCTCGCACCGTCGGGGGTGGAAGCGGACCACGGACGACTGGGCCAGGGAGAAGCGCCGCCGCGGCCTGGATCCCCGGGTGATGCGCGCGACAGGTCAGCTCGAGAGCATCCTCACCAACGCGCCGTCCGGCGAGATCCGGTTCGACGCCTTCAACGGCGTCCTGCGGTGGGGACTCCCGTGGCGTTCGACGGCGTACTACGCCGCAGCCCAGGCCAAGCAAGGCCGCCGCTCCGTCGTGATCGACAAGACGGCCCGCGCCTCCATCTCCGACCGCGTGAGCCGGTTCATCGCGACGGGCGTCGCCACGTGACCGAGCCCCCGCTCGTCACGCCCGACCTCATCGAGACCGCCGCGATCCACGTCCTGCGGACCCGCCACACCGAACACCTCGCCGCACACGAGCGGCGCCGGCAGCTCGCCCCACGGACCCTGGAGCCACTGAAGCGCGTCGGCCAGCTCACCGACACCGGCCAGCTCCAGTCCGGCGACGACCTGCCCGCGGCGCTGCTGATGGTCGTCGGTGCCGCCGGCGAGGTTGAGGAGAACGAGTCAGGTGGGATCGACATCCCCGTGACCCTCGCGCTCGAGGTGACGGTTGCCGGTCGGTCCCGTGGGGATGCCCGCCGCCGGCGCGACGCGACCGGCTGGACCGCCGCTGAGTGCCTGCTGCAACGGCTCCCGCGCCACCCCCTGCTCTCCACCATGTCGCTGGTGGACTTCGAGTCCCTCGGCATCGGTGACGCCACCCGGGTCCTCGGACGGCTGCGCTTCCTCTTCCGGCTGATGGTGCCGGACATGGTCTCCATGCAGGGCCTGCCCCACGACGAGGACCCCGACTGGCCTGCCGGCACACCGGGCGGCCCGCCGCCCGACGGCGAGCCCTACGAGCCGCCCCTGCCCCTCCCTCACGCCTCCGACCTGGACGCGGACATCGACCGCGCGCCCATCACCTGATGCTGCCCCTCCTCAGAACCCAAGGAGCGCACCCATGACCCCGGTCACGATCGGCATTGAGATCGAGATCATCGACGAGCTCGCCCCCGTCGTGGCCCCGACCGCCACCGACACCCTCTACCTCCTCCACTCGGGGGTCACCGACCCGGTGACGCTCGTCAGCGCGGCGGAGGCCCGCGACGCCTTCGCCGGCGAGGCGGCCTTGATCGCGATGACCGACGCCTACTTCGCCGAGGGCGGCGCGAAGCTCGTCGCCGCGCCCCTCGACGAGGGCAGCGGCAGCGAGCTGGCCGCCGACCTCGAGGCCTTCCCGGCCGACCTCGGCCCCGGCCAGCTCGTCGTCCCGGAGGTGGTCACGGGCGCAGCGATGGCCGACCTGGCGGACTGGGCGTACCGCACGAACCGGACGTACATCGGGGACGGCCCGGACGGTGCCGACGACGGCGCCCTGACGGCTCTCGCCGCGACGGTGCGCGCCAGCGACGGGGCGCGCTTCGCCAGCGTCGAAGCGGACACGCTGCTCGTCCCCGGGCTCGCGTCCGGCACCACGCGCCGCGTTCCGGCCTCCGTCGTGAAGGCGGCGCTCATCGCCCGCAGCGACATCGCGACCCTCAACCCGAACCTCGCCGCCGCGGGCGTCAACGGCCAGTGCCGCTACGTCATCGGCATCGACGACGAGCGGTCCGAGACCCGCCGCAACGCCCTCGGCGAGGTGGGCGTCAACACCTTCCGCACCATCTTCGGCCAGGCGATCCGCGCCTACGGGTTCCGGACCACCGCCGACCTCGACGACCTCCCCCTCTGGTGGGACCTGTCGGGGTCGCGCACGGTGATGGCCGTGCGCGCCCGCGCGGCCGCCGTCGCCGAGGACCACGAGTTCGGCCAGATCGACGGCGGCGGTGCGTTCCTCGCCTCCTACGAGGCCGCCCTCGCCCGGGAGCTGAAAGAGCTGCAGGGACTCGGCGCCCTGTACGCCGAGTCCGCATCCCGCCCCGGCTACAGCGTGACGGCCGGCCGCGAGGTCAACCCGCCGGCGAGCCTCGCGCAGGGCATCGTGCGCGCCCGCATCCGGCTGAAGACCTCGCCCTTCGCCGAGCACGTGATCGTGTCCATCGTGCGCCGAGCGCTCACCGCGGAGGTCTGAACCCATGCCGCCCAGCACCCGCAAGAACTGGCTCGTCCAGCTGAAGGTCCAGGACCCCGACAGCGCCGCCTGGGTCGACCTCGGCAAGTGGGCCGTCCTCGAGGGCGGGAACGTCTCCGCCGAGGAGTCCACCTACCAGGACTGGGACGGCCTGGTCCAGCTCGGCGGGATCCGCACCCGGGAAGGCGCCACCGTGCGGCGCCTCTACGGGCGCAACGCCAACGAGATCTACAGCCAGCTCGACGCGTGGGTCGGGCGCGCCCGCATCGAGCTGTCGCGCGCCTCCACCGACGACCGCGGCGTCGTGAACAACGAGCTGATCCGGTACACCGGCCTCCTCGGCGGCGCGAAGCTCCCGGACGTCGAGAAGGGATCGAGCGACGGCGGCGAGATCGAGCTCACGCTCCACCTCGACGCGGACCTCGCATGAGCGACACGCCGCCAGTCGTCCCGCTCCAGGTCCTCGCCGACGAGGACCGCCTGCACGTTCCCCTCGCCACCCAGCAGGAGCCGGTCGCAGCGCCGCCCCCCATCGGTCCGACGGACGCCGTCGCCGCCGCCGGCGGCGCGGTGGCGGCGCGGATGCGCGCGCGCATGGCCGAGCTCACGACGTCGACCAGCGAGGAGTTCCCCGTCCCCGGGTGGGGCCGGGACCTCCTGCTGCGCGTCAGGTACCTCACCCGCGAGGAGTGGGAAGCGATCGCGAACGGGACCGGAGGCGCCGACCTCATCGTGATGTGCACGGACGCCCTCCGCCTGCGGATGGACGACGGCACCTACGAGGACGTCCCGGGGGCCTTCGGGCCCGCCCTCGCCGAGATGCTCAGCCTGCCGCCGGAGACACCGCCCACCCGCCTCGTGGCGGCGGTGATGGACGACCGCGTCGGGTTCATCGGGACCCTCGCCCAGGGCGTCCTCGCGTGGCAACGCGGCCAGACGGCGCTGGTCGAGGAGGCGCTGGGGGAATAGCGGCGGCGGCGCCGGAGACGGCCGCCGCCGTGAACGCCGTCCGGCTCCACATGGACTGGCGACCGCTCGTCGGTCTCCGCCCCGCCGACGCCGGGTCCCTCGTGGAGCTGGTGCTCGCCCACGTGGTGACGGCCATGGCTGTCGAGGCCCACAACGAGGACGCCCGCCGGACGTAGCGGCGCACAGGAGGAGGGTGCATGGCCGACGAGAGCCAAGTCCTAGTAAAAATGCGCCTCCTTGGGGCGGCGGCCATGGCCCGCGACGTCAACAAGGGCAGCCGCAGCATCGACCGGTTCGGGTCGGCCGGCCGCCGCGCGTCCGCCTCCACCGCGGCTCTCGGCAGCTCGGTCGGACGGGCGGGCCGGGGGATCAGCAGGTTCGCGAAGTTCGCGGCCTACGGGGGTGTCGTGCTCCTCGGGGGGCTCGCGCTCGGGCTCAAGTCGACGACGGCCGGGTTCATGGAGTCCGAGACCGTCGCCGCCCAGACCGAGGCGACGCTCAAGTCCACGGGCCGAGCCGCTCGCGTCACCGCGAAGGACATCGGCGCCCTCGCCACCGAGATCTCGCGCTACTCGGGGCGTGACGACGAGGCCGTGCAGGCCTCCGCCAACCTGCTCCTGACGTTCACGAAGATCCGCCGCGAGGGCAAGGGCGTCAACGACATCTTCGGCCGCGCGACCCGCGCGACGGCCGACCTGTCGCAGACCTTCCACAAGGACCTCAACTCCTCGGCGGTCATGCTGGGGAAGGCGCTGAACGACCCGATCAAGGGCATCACCGCTCTCGGCCGCTCCGGGATCCAGTTCAGCGCCCGCCAGCGTGAGACGATCAAGACCCTCGTCGAGTCGGGGAAGATCCTCGACGCCCAGAAGATCATCCTCGCCGAGGTCGAGACCCAGGTCGGGGGCTCCGCACGGGCGTACGGCCGCACCCTGCCCGGCGCCCTCGACCGGGCGAAGGTCGCCGTCGGGAACCTCTCCGAGATCGTCGGCTCCGTCTTCGCGCCCATCCTCAAGGGGGGCGCGAACGCGCTCTTCAACTTCGCCGACAGGATCGAGCCGACCTTCGACCGGGTCGCCAAGGCGATCGGCCGCGCGAACCCCGGTGAGAAGATCTGGGCGTTCATCTCCATGGCGATGGACGGAATCGGCGCCGCCATCGAGCGCGTCCCCTGGGGCACCCTCCTCGCCGGCGCCCGCCGCTCGATCGACTGGATCGGCGAGCAGGCACCCAAGGTCGTGGCCATGGTGCAGCGCTTCATCGCGCGGCTCCCCGCGATCGCGAAGGTCGCCCAGGGCGTCATCAACGACGTCGTCGAGGCCCTGCGGCCGGCGATGCCGTTCATCCAGAACGTCGTGCTGCCACTCCTCAAGGGCATCGGGATCGGCGTGCTCGGGGGCCTGGTCGCCGCCTTCCAGCTCGCCATCCCGATCATCAGAGTCGTCGCGACCGTCCTCGGCGCCATCGGCCGGGCCGCGGCCCCGCTCTCCGGCGTCCTCGAGAAGATCGGCCTCGTCATCGGGTTCGTGTTCGGGCCTGGCGCGGTGGCGAAGGTGGCGAAGTTCCTCGTCATGGGCTCCAAGCTGGGACCGGTGATCGGCAAGGTCGCCCAGGTCCTGGCGTTCGCCGCAGGCAAGGCGAGGGCCTTCGGTCGCGGCACCGTATCCGTGGGTCGCGGCATCGTCTCCGTCGCCGGCGCGGTCAACCGGGGTCTCGTCTGGTTGCGCCGCTACATCGGGTTCCTCGGCGGGCTCCCGGGCCGCATCGGCCGCATCGCGGTCAACATGGTCGGCTCGTTCGTGAACGGCGTCGCGGCGCTCCCCGGTGCCGCCGTCCGCGCGGGGCGCGCCGTCGTGAGTGGGATCTCGCGGCTCATCGGTGGGCTCCCCGGGCGGGCGTACGCCTGGATGAGCGGCCTCGCGAAGAACCTCAGCTCCGGAGCGGTCCTCACCGCCCTCGGCAACGCCGCCCGCCGCATCGGCAAGGCGATCGTCGACGGCATCGTGAAGCTCATCAGGGATTCGCCGGGCGCGATCGCGAGCGCCATCAGCTCGATCGTCCCGGGCCCGGTGCGCAGCGCCATCGGAATCGGAGCGGGGGCAGCAAGCCGCGTTGCCGGCGCACTCAACCCATTCGACGGGAACGCCTCCGGCGGTCTGATCGGGAACAGGATGAGCTGGGTCGGCGAGCGCGGCCCTGAGCTGGCCCGGTTCCCCGTCGGCACGCGGATCTTCCCCGCCGGCCAGAGCCAGAACATGGCCCGCTCCCGAGCCGCAGCTCCCCTGGCATCGGCCGGTGGCGCGCCGCTCTACGCCGAGCTCGTCGTGAACCTCGACGGATCGCCGCTCCACCGCGGCGTCTACCGGGTCGAGCGCGCCCGTGAGGAGCGGCGATGAGCGATCCCGCGCTGGCGGGCATGGTCTACCTGCGCGCCGCATCGGGGCCCTTCCGCTTCACGGGCGTGGTGATCACGCTGTCCGAGCCGCCCGCGCTCTCGGGCGGCGTCGGCGGGTGGCAGGGCACGGACCGTCCCGGCCGCCGGCCCGCGCGCTGGTGGCAGGGCGGCGTCGAGCTCACCCAGACCATCACCGGCTTCCTCGACCTCGGAGTCGGGCCTCACGCCGGCACCCCCGTAGAGCGGCGCCTCCTCGACCTGCGCCGGCTGGGCGTCAAGCCGGCAGGCGAGGACGAGCCACCCCCGATCGCGCTCAGCGGGGACGTGGTCGACCCCTACAGCGCAGGGCCCGGCCTCTGGGTGATGCAGGGCCTCAGCCTCGGCGACCGACTCTTCCGCCGCGGAGGGGTGCTGCAACGCCAGGCGGTGACGGTCGAGCTCGTCGACTACGAAGACACCCCGACCATCGCACCCGTCAGGGTGAAGAGGACCCGCGACTCCGTGGCGAAGCCGCGCACGCGCCAGGTCTCGACGCGCAAGGGCGACACCCTCCGCACCATCGCCGTCCGCGAGCTGGGCTCCGCGTCCGCCTGGGACCGCATCCGGGGCTGGAACCCGAGGGTCCTGAAGGGAACCCAGCCCGTCGGTCCCGATGACCCCCTCCGGCCGGGCGTGCGCCTGGTGCTGAAGTGACGCCGCGTCCCCCGACGCCGGCAGAGCGCGCCCGCGCCCGCCGCGCGGCCGCCGCCCAGGCCGCCCCGCCCCCGAGGTTCACCGGCATGCGGTCCTCGGTCCTCGCGCTCAGCCTGTTCGCCCGCGGCCGCGAGTACCCCATCTCGCTGGCGATCGACGGCGACACGCCATGGGAGCTGACCGTCGAGGGCGCCGCCAGCGTGACGCTCCCGCTCCGGTCCCCCGACCTGTCACTCCTCGACGTGCTCAGCGACGAGGGGCTCCTGCAGACCGACGGGGTGAGCTGCCGCATCGACGGCGTCACGTACGTGGTCGCGACGGTCGCCGCAGACGACACCGGCCTGTTCACCCTCGTCCTCGAGGACGAGGTCGCGTGGCGGCTCCGCCAGTTCACCCGCTTCCTCTCGGCCAGCAGAGCCACGGTCACGCGCGCCGGCTTCGTCCGGCGGATGGCGGAGGAGGCATCCCGTCCGCCGCGGGCCCGCATGCGCACCTTCATCCCCGAGGTCCGAGACGTGCAGCCCATCGCCCGCAGCACCACCTGACGCATGGCCCTGACGAGACCGAGGGCGGCTGCCGCCACAGCGACCCCTGCCGCGGCCACCCCCGGTGATGCCGGCGGGCGACCCGGCGTCGGGGACGCCGCCGGCATCACCGTGAAGGGGCAGCCCGCCTCGGCGGCCCAGCGCGCCACCATCGACCAGTGCCTCCAGGAGGCCCGCGAGCTCGGCGCCTCGAACCGCGTGATGGTCGCCGTGGTGATGGCCATCACCCAGGAGAGCGAGGCGGGCAACCCGGCGCTCACCCGCCGCGGCGACGCCGCCGGCCCGGACAGCCGCGGCCCGTTCCAACAGCGCGAGCCCTGGGGTCCACTGGAGACGAGGATGGACCCGGCCGGCTCCACCCGCCTCTTCCTCACGGCGAACAAGGGGCACGGCGTCCAGGGCTGGAAGATCGTGCACGGCGGCCTGAAGAACGCGCCCGGCGACCTGTCGCGGGCGATCAACAAGGTCCAGATCAGCCAGTACCCGGACGCGTACGCGCGCCACCAGTCTGAGGCCGAGCGCACCGTCGCCGCCTGGACCGGCACCGAAGGCGCCGACTTCGGCACCGACGCCCGCTACGACTTCACCCGCGGCGAGCGCGGCGGCGCGCGGGAGTCGAGCTGGGAAGCATCCGGTCGGCTCGCGGAGGAGGTCGGCTGGCGCCGTTGGGCGGCCGGAAACGTCCTCTACTTCGTCAGCGACCAGGAGCTACGCCAGGCCGCCCCGTCGCTCACCATCCGAGGCGACGAGCCGTGGCTCCTCTCGCGCCCGGCGTGGGACTGGGGCACCGGCCGCGCCGTGGCGGAGGTGACCCTCCGGGTCCTCGCCGACCGCTGGGGGGTGATGCCCGGCGGCGTCGTGGTGCTCAGCACCGGCGGCCCGATCGACGGGCGGTGGATCGTCGCCACGGTCGGCGGCTCACGCCTCGACAGTCGCGAGGTCACCGTCACCCTCCGCCGCCCCACGATGCGCCGCCCCGAGCCGGCCGCCGAGCAGGCGACGACCGACGGCGACGGCGCCGAGGCGGCGGGCGACGGCTCGGGCCTGCTCGCCGCGGCGAAGGAGATCTCGGATCAGGGGCGCGGCTACCTCTACGGCGGCGGCCACGGACCCCAGCTCGACAGCATCAGCGACGACGCCCCCCTCGACTGCTCGAGCTCCACCACCCTCGCCCTGAAGAAGGCCGGGTTCTTCCCCGGGTCGGTCGCGATCGTCTCCGGTGAGTTCGCGAAGTCGTGGGGGGAGCCCGGCAAGGGCCGGGTGTTCACCGTGTACGCCTCGCCCACCCACGTTTTCATCGCCTTCGAGGGCGCCCCGGGCGGTTTCCACCGCTTCGACACGTCGCCCCACGGTGACACCTCGGGCCGCGGCCCACGCCTCCGCACCACACCGCGGAACGACTTCGCTTCCTTCACCGCTCGAAGGTGGCCTGGGCAGTGAGCGGCCTCTCCGACATCGCCGCTGACCGGGCACGCCGGTCGGCGGCGATCGCTCCGATGGAGGCGACGGTCGTCGAAGCCCCGGCCTCCGCTGACGCCTTCCTCCAGGTCGAGGTCGACCGCCAGCCCGGCCGCGTCCGTGAGTGCCCGTGGACGCCGCACCCCGACCGGACACCGGCCGTCGGCGACGCCGCCCTCGTGATCGAGAGCGACGCCGGCGTGCTGTGGGCCATCGCCTGGTGGCCCAACCCCACCCCGTAGCGACCCCGACCAGACGGAGTCCCCACATGGCCGAACGGCTCGCTGCCCCCGGGCAGCTGCTCACGCGCATCGGTGAGTCCGCGAACGGCGACACGATCCTGCTGACCGACGGCGACCACAACCACGGCGTCTTCTCGATCAACAAGGACCTCGTCCTCCAGTGGACCGGGTGGTCGCCGAACGGCGCCGCCGTCACCGGCCCCGCCCGCGTGCTCCCCTGCAAGATCACCGCGGCCATCAACCAGAACGCCCGGGTCGAGTTCCGCGGCATCACGGTGGACGGGCGCGAGGACCTCCGCGGGCCCGGGACGCTCCTGTCGCTCGGCCCGACCGCCCTGGTGGACTCCACCCTCCTGAACCGCACCGGCGTCCCCGACGTCGGCGCCATCGGGACGGCCGGCACCGGATGCATCGGCTGGACGCTCGGCGGTGCCGGCGGCCGCGCGAGGGCGTCGCGCCTGATCCGCTCCCGGGTATATGGCGTCGGCACGTGGGGCGCCGGCCTGCACCAGGCCGTCTACTACAAGGCCAGCGACGAGCTCTACGTCGAGGACTCGCTGGTCCACCACAACGCCGCGTACGGGCCGCACTTCTACCCGAACGGCCTCGACAGCCTGTGGAAGCGCACCCTCGTCGCGTACAACGGCCGCGGCATCGTCTGGTCAGGCGCCGCTGACGCGTCGACGGGGCTCTCGGGCTACCTCAGCTCCAACCGCAACCTCTTCGAGCGGTGCATCGTCTCCCACCGCCAGGGCGCCTCCAACTACCTCCTCGAGTCGGAGTGGTCGGGTGGCCCCGCCGGCACGGGGAACGGCATCAACGACTCGATCGTCTTCGACCCCACCTCGTCCCGCGAGCGGGAGCCCGGCGCCACCGGCTTCTCGGTCGGCGCTGACGTGATCCGCGTCGACCCGCAGTACCTGAACGCCGCGACGGGCGACTTCACGATCACCAACCCCGCCGCCGCCGGCTACGGGCCGACCCAGATCCAGCCCGGCGGCGCACCCCCTCCGCCGCCCCCGCCCCCGGCGGACACCGACCTCGACCCCGGCCAGGAGAAGTTCGGCCGCTCGGTCATGCCGACCAGCGGCGGCGGCTGGAAGGGGATGAGCAACGACGCCAAGCGGGGGTTCGCGTACACCGCCCCCGCGGGTCGGCGCATCACCCAGGTCCGCGTGCGGATGCGCGGCTCCGGCACGACGACCTCCACCCAGCCGATCAGGGTCGCCGTCTACAACGACGCGACCGAGGCGAAGCTCGGCCAGAGCAACGAGCAGGTGCTCGCCGAGAACATGGCCGAGGGAACGGTCGCGTTCACATTCGCCAGCCCGGTCGTGCTCCCGGCCAACGGCGGGGCGATCCGACTCGCGCTCCACTCGGGCGCCCGCTCGGGCTCCCCGACCGGCGAGATCCAGTACGCCTACGCCGACGTCGTCGGCGCCCTGATGTTCAACGCCGACACCTACGCCGACGGGGCATCCGACCCCTACGGGGCGATCACAGACCGCACGAACCAGGAAGCGGTCATGTGGGCGCGCACCGAAGCGGTCCCGTCCGCCCCGGCGGGCACCAGCCTCGAGGCGACCTTCGAGCTGGGGGCCGCCGTCACGATCGGCACCAGCACCGTCGGCGCGCCGATCGAGGTCCGCTACTTCGAGGAGCAGGAGACCTGCCCCTACTGCCACGGCGCCGGGGTCGTCGACGTCTCCCGGGCCTACGAGGTGATCGCGGGAGCCAGGCAGGGACGTGTCCACTGGGTCCCGGGCACCGGCTGGCTGCCGGGCCCGGGCGTCTGAGCCCGAGGAGGGCGATTCGATGGCTTCACAGATCGGTGACTTCCTGAAGGCCCGGTTCCTCCGGCACCTCTTCCGGTTCGAGACGTGGGTGGTGCCCACCTCGGTGGACCTGCACCTCTTCAACGCCGGCGGCGTCGAGGTCGCCGGCAACGGCTACGCGCCGAAGACCATCTCGCTGAACGGCGCAACCGGCTGGTCGATCGACGGCGCCGCCGTCTCGAACGCGGCGACCATCACGCACGGAACGCCGACCGGTGGCGGCTGGGGCCAGCTCTACAAGGCCGAGCTCCGTGACGGCTCCGGGAACGTCTGGGCCACTGCCGACCTCGGCAACGCCCCCGTCGCGACGGCCGCCGGATCGCCGGTCGCGTTCGCTCCCGGCAAGCTCGTCTTCCGCCTCCAGAACGTCGTCTGATGCCCGTCGCGCACCGGCCCATCGTCCTCGACACGCCGAGCGCAGACGCCTACCCCCTGTTCGTCGCGGGCACCGTCGTGCGTCGACAGGTGCCGGGGTTCGCGCAGGCGAGCTCGTCGTCCTGGCAGGGCACGGTGCGCGTCCCCGAGGACTTCGGTTCCGCCGGCCAGGTGCGGTTCGCGCACTTCGCCAACGCGACCACCGGCGCCGCCCGCTACCAGGTGGCGACCGCCCCCATCGCCGACGGCGAGAGCTTCAACCCGGCGTCGTTCACCGCTGAGACCGCCGAGGACGTCACGACTCCCGCGACCGCCTACCTGCGGAAGGACGTCGTCGCGACGCTCACGCCCCCCCTCGCGGTGGGCGACGACCTGATGGTCAGGGTCGAGCGCCTCGGCGCGCACGCGAACGACACCCTGGCGGTGGACTCCGGCCTCTGGGTCTGCGTCTTCGAGTACACGACCGCGGCCTGACCCGTGGGCCTCGCCTTCACCGGCACCCAGAAGGTCCAGGCGGCGGCGGTCTCACTCGGCAACCCCGAGATGTCGGCGTGGGCGTGGGTGCGCAACCCGACGGTCGACAACGGCGTCTTCCTCGAGTCGAACTCCGACTTCACCTTCCAGTTCTACTGGCGCACCAGCGGCTCGGTGCGCATCACCCGCCGCTACGACACCACCAACGGCCAGTGGTCGGTCGTCGCTGCCGACCACGCGTTGACGTGGGCCGCCTGGAACTTCATCGCGTTCACCGACGAGGGAGTCGGCACCCCTCCGCAGTTCTACTGCGCCCCCGCCGGCGGGCAGCTTGCGGAGATCGGCAACGTCCAGGAGGTCGTCGCCCCCGCCGGCGCGATCCACCTCGACAGCTCCGTCCTCGTGAACGTCGGCAACAACAACGCCGGCACCCTCGCCAACGGCGGCGCGATGGGTTTCTGCGGCGTCAGCGATACACGCCTCAGCCTCGCTGAGCTGCGCAGCCTCATGGCCGGCCGCCGAGGCGCCACCCAGCCGCAGCTCTGGCTGCCCCTCTGGCTGACGAGCGAGGCGCAGGACCTGAGCGGCCACGGCCGGGTGAGCACCCTCACGGGCCCGCCAGCCCTCGCCGCCGGCCCGCCCGTCGGCCCGCTCATGCCGTCGGCGCCGGGATCGCAGGAGGCCGCGGCCACCGTCGAGACGGCACCCGAGGCGACCTTCGAGGGCGCTCCCGAGGTGCTCGTGGACGCCACGCTCGAGCCGATCTACATCGAGGCGGCGTTCGAGCTCGCAGCGACCATGCGTGCGTCGGTCGTCACGCCCACACCCCAGTCCGACGTCCTCGCCCAGAGGCGCAAGGCCCTCGACGGCATCCCCCACCTCGCCTTTCCTCTGGCGCTCACCGAGTCCGGTGCCCTCGGCGTCCTCGAGCAGGACACGCTCGCCGACGTGCGCCAGTGCGTCTACGTCCTCACGCGCACCCCCCGCGGCACGCGGGCACTCGCGCCCACAACGGGGATACCGGACCCGACCTTCACGAGCGGCGTGGACCCGGCGGAGCTGACGGCGACCCTCGAGGAGCAGGAGGACCGCGCCCGGGTACGCGTCGTCGCTGCCGCCCCTGACGGTGCCGGCCGCCAGAACCCCCAGGTGCGGGTCCGCCTGGCCGCCGCGGAAGATCCGGAGGACGCGTGACCTACCTGGACCCCGACGTCATCAGCGACGAGGGCGCCGTCGCCGAGGCAATCCTCGCTGCCGTCGCCGACCAGATCCCGGGGTGGGAGCCGAGCGAAGGCCACATCGAGACGGCGCTCGCCGAGGCGCAGGCGATCGTGACGGCCACCGTCGCCGCCCTGCTGAAGGACGAGGCACGCGACGCCTACTCGGGATTCGCGCAGAACATCCTCGGCATCGCCCGTCAGGCGGAGGGCGTGGCTGGGGCGGTCTCCGACTGGACCATGGTCGACGCCGGCGGCTACCTGATCCCCGACGGCACCCAGCTGATCATGGACTCTCCGACCGGGGAGAAGGTCGGCTTCGCGACCGTCGGCGACGTGATCGTGCCCCCCGGCGACAGCAGCGTGCTGGGAGTGCCGGTCGTCGCCCTCGAGGCAGGGCCGCAGGCCAACGGCCTCATCGGCGCCGCCGTCGCGATCGACCCCGTCGTCGGTGTCGCCTCCGCCGCCCTCGCGAGCGTCTCAGCCGGCGGCGCCGACGCCGAGACGATCGAGGACTTCGTCGCGCGTGCCGCCGACCGGGCGCGGCGGCTGCGCGCCGTGCCGATCACCGTGGACGACTTCGCGGCCCTCGCCCTGGACCACGAGAGCGTCGCACGGTGCATGGCCGTCAACCTCCTGGACCCCGACGACCCGCCGGGATCCGGCGACGAGCCCGAGGCAGGCGGCCACGTCACCGTCTTCCCGATCGACGTCGCCGGCCAGCCGATCGCGGGCGCCGACATCGACGAGGTCGAGGCGCTCCTCACCGGCGACGAGCGGCCACTGAACGTGATGGTCCACGTCGCCGAGCCGACCTACACCGAGGTCGACGTGGCCATCTCAGTGCGGCTCGAACCGGGCGCCGACCCCGACGCGATGGCGACGACCGTCGAGGACGCGGTCCGCGCCCACCTGTCCCCCGCCACGTGGGCCATCGACGCGACCGAGCCCGGCCGGTGGCGCGCACCGCAGACCACCGCCGAGCGGACGATCCGCCACTTCGACATCGCCCACGTCGCGGACAGCGTCCCCGGGGTCGCGGGCGTCACCGCCTGCACCGTGAACGGCGGCACCGCCGTCCCGCTGCTGGGCTGGGCACCCCTCCCGGACCCCGGCTCGATCACGGCGACGGTCGTCTCGTGACGACCCCCGCCGAGCGGGTGCTCTCGCAGCTGCGGTTCCTCGCCGACCCAGACGGGGCCCCGGACCCACTGCTCGCAGGGCTCGTCGAGGCCCTCATGACGACGCTCGACCGCCCGGCCCTCGTCGCGCACGGCGAGCCTGGGCTGCCGCCGTGGCGCGCGCTCACCGACCCCGCCGTCGCGCCCGCCTGGGCCTTGCCGTTCGCCGCGCAGTGGACGGGTGGCCGGATGCCACCACGCCGCCCCGGCGAGCCGTCCGAGGACTACATCGCCCGCGCCCGTCGGGAAGTGGTCTACCCCCTCGGAATGCGGCGCGGCTCGGCGCTGACCGCCGTGGAAGCCGCACGCGAGCACCTGACGGGAGAGCGGACCATCGTCTTCCGCGAGCAGTTCGCCGGCGACCCGTGGCAGCTGATGGTCGTCACGCGAGTCGAGGAGACGCCGGACCCCGACGCCATGCGCGCCGCGGTGCGCCGCGTGCTCCCCGCAGGGGTCCTGCTCGTCGCCGAGGTCCGCAACGAGCGCGACTGGGCGGGCGTCTTCGAGGTCTGGGCCAGCTGGGCGGACGTGCTCTCTGACAACGCGACGTGGCAGGAGGTGCTCGTCCCGTGAGCGACTTCACCCCCCGGCTCGACCTCCCGATCCCCGAGCTCGGCGACGCCGCCAGCATCGAGGACGCCGTCCACCCGATAGCGGACATCCTCGACCAGCTCGTCGCGCCGCTCCTCATGGGGCTCGCCGCCGACCGCCCCGCGGCGGCGATCCCCCGCCGCTTCTACTTCGGCACCGACGACGGTCGCCTCTCGATCGACACCGGCAGCCAGTGGGTGCTCGTCGCACCCCGCGGCGCCGCCAGCGGCGCCCTCTCCGGGAACTTCCCCGCGCCCGACATCGCCGAGGGGGCGGTGACCTCGGCCAAGCTCGCCGCCGGCGCCGCCCTCGCGAACCTCGACGCCGGATCGGTCACCCGAGCAAAGCTCGCCGTCGACGCCCTGGCGCTGCCGGTCGTGACCTCGCTGCCGACGTCGGGGAACTTCGCCGGCCGGACCGTTCTCCTGCGGTACCCCTCCAGCGACGTCCGGCTCATGTGCGTCTACGACATCACCCAGGGCGACGGCCGGTCCTGGAGCGTCATCGGCGGAGGGCCGCTCGTCGCACAGGCCGACAGCGACATCGGCATCGCCATCGGCGACACCGCCTGGAAGACCGGCCTCGGACCCAGCTTCTTCAACCTGCTCCCCGGGGCCTACTGGGCCGAGTGGGGCTGCGAGATCTACTTCAGCGCCACCAACGGGTCGAGCCGCGCCGGGATGTCGATCGACGCCATCGGCGCCGGACAGAACCTCGCGGTCGCGGCCAAGTCCTCACCGTCAGGGTCGCCGCTCGCGCTCACCACCCCGTCCAAGGGTCGCCTCGTGACCGTCAGCGGATCGACCTGCGCCGCGCTCTACCAGTCGACCGGGGAAGCCGTCTCGTTCGTGCAGCGGTGGATCGCCCTGCACCCGCGGCGGCTCGGGTGATGCCCTTCCGATCGTCCACCCATCACGCCCGGTGAGGGCAGGAGACGTGAGACGTGCATGACGGCGACCGAGCCCCAACGTCCCGGCACGGCCTCGCGTGTTCAGGCCGCGCTTCGCCTCGGCGGTCTCGTGATCGCCCTGGTCCAGGCGGCGGCCTTGCCCTTGCTCAACCTGCTGGTCGAGCCGGACGTCCCGATCTCCCTCCCCGGCATCGCACTGGCAGCCGGGATGATGGGGATCGCCGAGGCCATCAAGATCGACCGCCGCCGCAAGGACTCGTGATGGAGTGGCCGGCGACGACCATCGCCCTCGTGCTGGCCGCGGCCGGCGTCGCGACGGCGGAGGCGCTGTGGGGGTGGGTCCTGTGAGCCGGGCATGGCGCTGGCTGCGGTCACACCGCTGGACGATCATCGCGTGCCTTGTCTTCGCCGCCTTCTTCGGCCAGACGCTCCAGATCCGCAGCTCGCAGATCGACGCGTGCGAGCGGGGCAACGTACTGCGCGCCGAGATCAAGGCGAGCAACTCGATCCTCGCCGGCGTCATCGGCGTCGTCCTCCCCGACCCCTTCCCCACCGAGGAGCAGCTCGCCGCGCTACCCACGCGCGACCGGCTCCTCCTCGAGCGATTCCAGGACGGCCGCGCCCGCCTGAACGTCGCGAACGCCCGCCTGGACCCGTCCGCCTGCGGCTCCGTCTGGGGCCTGCTGTGACCGAGGAGACCCGCTGATGCCGCCACCGACGCTGCGAGACCGCGTCGTCTCGATCGCCCGCGCCGAGGTCGGCGTCGCCGAGGTCCCCCTCGGGTCGAACACCGGGCCCCGGGTCCGGCAGTACCAGGGTTCGACGATCCTGGCCGGGACCGGCTGGCCGTGGTGCGCGGCGTTCGACGAGTGGACCTGGGAGGAAGCCGGCCTCGCGGAGCACCCCGCGAACCCCAGCACCTACCACATGTGCCGCATCGCAGCCGCCCGAGGCGAGCTGAGCACGACACCCACCGTCGGCGGGGCGATCATCTGGTGCGGCACCCACACCGGGCTCGTGGTCGGTATCGACGGCAACGTCGTCTACACGGTGGAGGGAAACAGCAGCGACCGGGTCGCCTCCCGCACCCGCGCGATCGCCGGCGCCCAGTTCATCAACCCGAAGGGCCTCGGCGCGGCCACGAGCAGCGACCTCCTGCGCTCCCGCGCCTTCTTCCTCGAGGACCCCCGGGCCGAGTACATCGTCAAGGGACCGTGGCGGCGCCGACCGTACGCGGAGAAGGCGAAGAAGAACCTCCGCCCCGAGCTCCGCCGCGTCGCCGACGTGCTCGTCACCGGCGACGACCAGTTCGTCCTGCGCATCGGTCAGCCCCGCCACCGCGGCCCCTGGTGGGTCGAGGCCTACCGGGACAACGCCGAGCGGATCCTCGAGCAGCGCCTCGGCCGCGAGCTGCGCCCCTACAGCCGCCTCATGCGGCACACCCCCGCCGGCGAGGCCGAGAGCCTCGGCAAGACGACCTGAAGGAGCACGCACCCATGGACCGACTGCGCACGATCTTCTCGCCCAGCCGCGTTGCGACCTACCTGACCGGCGCGGCCGGACTCGCGACCGCCGGCGCCGTCTACCTGCAGGACCAGCCGGAGCCCGCGACGACCGCCGGCCTCGTCACCACCTACCTTGGCCTCGCTGGCGTCGTGTTCAAGTGGCTCGACGGCCGCGCGAAGTGGGAGGTCGCGGAGGTCGAGGCCAGCAAGCGGATCCTCGCCGCCGTCGAGGGTGAGCGACGGCCCGCCGAGGCGCCGCCCACCGAAGCGACCGACGTCCCCGCCGGCAAGATCTGAGCAGGCCCCAGAGCGGGCCCCCAAAGAAGTCGAGGCAGTGCACCCCGAGGGGGGCGTCCACCAGGGCGCCCCCTTCGTCGTGCCGGTCTTAGGCCTGACCTGCCGTGGGCGGCGCACCGCCCGGCCGACCGCGCCGCAGTGCCCGCGGGACGAGCTCGGCGGCGGTGAGACCGGCGCAGTGCGCGCGGAAGTCAGCCGCGGTCCACGTGTCGAGCACCGTCTCGAGCTCCTCCAGTGGCACGTGGAGGTCCTCGGCGAAGTTCGCGCACATGCTCCGGCTCTGCTGCCGGAGGGTGCAGTCCAGCATGACGGGGACTGCACACGCCTTACCGTCCTTCGAGGTGACGGGGATGCTCCAGACCTTGTGGTCTCCCTTGCCGCCGCCCTTGGACCCGCCCCGCGATCCCCCCGAGTCCGCCGCTATGCGCTCGAAACAGCGACGGAACCGCTTGGTGTCGATGGGCCCCGGTCCGGTTGATCCCAACTGGTCGCCCTATCCGACCTGCGGCCGGGCAGGCGCGCTGCGGCGGCGCACCGGACTCGGGCACCGATCCGCCGCCAGCGCTCGCGTCGGCGGTGCTTCAGGAACGCGGGACCGAGGTGGGAGAGGAGCAGGTTGCGCAACTCCAACTCGCCGGCGGTGATCTCGTCGCTCGGGATCTCCGCCAGGAAGTAGAGGAGGTCGATGACCGCGTGGAGGAGCTTGTCGGCCGCGAGTTCCATCGACTCGGCGGCGACCATGACGTTGGCTTCCTCGGCGGTCAGGTGCCACAGGCCATCCTCCATCCAGCGCTCGCCGGTGAAGACGGGCTCTCCGTACCAACGGAGCACCCCACGTTCGCGGGTGCGCGCGTCACCGCTCATCATAGTGTGGCCTCCCTCCGCAACCGTCCGGTCCACGATCTGTGCGGCATCCGATGGACGCTATCGGCCGTCCATGGAGCGAGGATAACCCTCGGGGTTTACTCGGGAAACCCCTTCGTGGTCGAGTTCACGAGGCCTGCAACGGCCTCGACCTCTAGTCGAGCCTGCCCCTTACGACGTCAGGTCGTGACGGTGAGAAGGCCTGGCAAGGTGCACCTCCGGCAAGCGTCTGGACCTCGAATCAGCGCGTTAGCGCGCTTTCCCTTGTGCCGAGAGTCATCACCGCGACGCTGCGCCAGCAGCGCCTGGGCCGTCGCGTCACGGGGCGGACCGCTCTACTGGTGGCTCCCCCTGGGGCTTCGGCTGGGGCACGATCGGGCTACCCGAACGCCGCACGTTGCCTTCCTGGTCGCGGCGGTCGCCGACCTCGAGCAGCGCCCCGCGCCACTCCTCGGGGATCTGGGGGGTCAATCTCGGCGGTCGTGGATTCTCAGCCATTCGCCCGGTCGGAACGGTGGGTGGTCAGGAATCGTCAGGTTGCCGGCCTCGTCCAGGCTGATCTGGAGGGTGGGGATGATCGTGCCGTCCTTCAGCTCGACGGCGAGCACGGGCGACGCGTCGTTGCGCCAGCCGACCGCGCTCGCCAGGGCGCCGACGGCGAACTGGTTGAGGCTGACGCCCTCTCGCTCCGCCTCGATCACCAGCCGAGCGTGGAGACTGCTGGGCAAGCGCAACAGGATCTTCCCGGAGTAGGTCGTCGCGGCGGCGTCGCTCATGCCGGCGAGCTCTCGAAGGGGCTGACCTCGACGGTCACCTCGCGCCCCGGGACCTCGAGGGCCGCCCGCGCCGCCGCCTCGAGGTGATCCCGCGCGATGCCGTACTTCTCGGCCGCGGCGTCGAGACCCTGCAGTCCCTCGGTGACGACCAAGACCTCGACCTCGACCGCGCGGCCCGCCCCGTCGACGCCGACCGACGTCCCGTGCGGGAGGTCCTCGGTGTGCACGGGGATCGGCCGGCCCCCGTAGAGGTCGATCTGGAGGGCGTCGGCCTCCTTGTCGTAGAGCGCTCGCATCACACGTGCCTCCTCGGGTGGATCGAGATGACGAAGTCAGGGGCGTCAGCGGCGACGACGACCCGGTAGATCTCGCCCCTCACCGTCCCGGTGGAGCGGCGGTTGCCACGGTCATCGTGATCCTCACCCTCGGGAGAGGCGATGATCGCAGCCACATCCTTGATGGTCAGCGCGCTGCGGCGCATCCGGTTCCGTGAGTGGCGGCTGAACTTCATGAGGAGATAGTATCGCGGGCGGTATCGTGTTGTCAATACCACGGGCGCTATCAGAGGGAGGGGACGTGCATCACAAGAGGGGAAGGCCGAAGGCCCGCCGAGCGGGCTGCCTGCTGTGCAAGCCGTCGAAGCTGAACGCCCACAAGACCGCCGACCGGATGCGCGCGCGACGGCGGTGGCGGCGGGACTGGGACGTCCGTTGAGGTGGCCTCGCAGCTGATCATCACGGGCGACCTCGAGGAAGACGGCGAGCACTCCCCCGGCGCCGAGCTCTGGCGCGTCCCCTTCCAGGGCTGGGGCGTCCGGCACGTGCTTCCCGCCTCGGCTCTTTGCCGGCCGCGACGGTACGTGGTGATCGACGACCGCGGTTTCGCCGTCAGCGCCGGCTACACGAACGACCCCGTCCTCCTCCCCGGCGAGCGGTTCACCATCCAGCTCTCAGAGCCGCCGCCGCCGTTCTGATGTCGTAGATCACTCGCCACTGGCGCGAACGACGTCGGCTTTGGAGACGACGATGCGCATGCCATGGATCCTGATGGCGAGGAAGTGGTCGCCGACCTTCTCGACGACTCCGGCGTCTCCCGGCTCGATGCGGATCAGGGAGCCGCGGGCGAGGGGGATCGACCGCTCGACGTAGACGTGGTCCCCGACGTCGAACTGGGATCGGCTCACCGTGCCGCCTCGGCGCCCCCTGTGGACGACCCGTCGCTTAGCTCGTCAACCGAAGAGATCATGGTGAGGAGCTCGTCGATGCCCATCATGGTGAGGGCGCGGTGGGCGGGCCCCGTCCCGCGAACGACGGCGAACGGACGGAGGCCGAGAGACCGGTGATGCACGTCGATGAGGGCCCGCGCCCCCGAGGAGTCGAGGAACGTCAACCCCGCGAGGTCCATGACCAGGGCCCGGGGGTCGGTCGCCTCGACGTCGTTGACGAGGGACCTGACGGGTTCCTCGGCGGCGAGGTCGAACTCGCCGAAGAGAGCGACAACGGCGATGTCGCTCGTACGGCCAACGCGGCATGTCAGGAACGGCCCGAGGGCCACGGTGTGATCGTCAGGCATGGACCGTCCGGGACAGGGGGCACGACACCAACTGGGGCTGCGGGAAGCCCGCGCAATCGTCCGGTGGCCGCAACGACCCCGTCAAGGCCACACGGCGCGACTCAGATCTTATGACGGTCGAAGTGCGGAGAGCAGCTGGTTCAGACCACCCAAAGGGGGTAGAGGGACGCTGACCTGAACGACCCGGAGGATCGGCGATGGACACCTGTTCGCTTCATGTGGAGCTCCCCACCGGACGCGAGGTCGCAGGCCGTGCTCGCCAAGCCGTCCGTGACCAACTCGACCGGAGTCTGGCCAACCCCGCGCTAGAGGAGCTCCTTCTCGCCGTCTCGGAGATGGTGACGATGGTACTCCGCACCGCGACAGAGCCCACGATGAGTCTCCGGGTCACCTGGCGCCCCGACCTGGTGCGCGTCGAGGTCCATGACGGACCCGCCGAGGTTCAGCCGGGGATGGGCGGCCGACTCCTCACCGTGCTGGCCGAAAGGTGGGGGGTGACGGCAGCCCCGCCAGCCGTGTGGGCGGAGATGGCGACCGCCTGAGCCGGCTCGCTCCCTTCGTTTGCCCTCTCGGCGACACCGGCCGCCAACGTGCGAAGGGGCGCCCCTCGGGCGCCCCTTCGTCCTTCAGTCGGTGTGCTCCACGGGCTACCGGACGGGTCCCCCACCGTCGGGCGCCGGCACCGCGGGGCGGGTTGCCGGGTCGCGCTCCCAGAGCACGGTGTCGCCGCTCCTCAGCACGAGGACGTCCTTGACGTCCCCCTCGGCGAAGAAGAAGCCCTCCGGGGTGATGCGACCCGCGTCGCCACCGAGCGCGATGGCCGTCGCGGTCGGCGCGTAGCCTGCCGCGACGCTCAGACCCGACCCGCGGTCGTTCAGCACCACACCCAGCGGCCGCCGCTCGTCCGGTTCGTCTTCGCACTGGACCGTCGAGCCGCCGTCGAAGCCGTCGATCACGAAGCACCGCGCCTCAGGGGCATCGACCCCGGCGGTGAGGAGCAGCGTGTAGTCCCCCACGTCGGCCGTCGCCAGCACCGCGGCCCGGTCCGGCGTGGTCGCACCGGCCGGTCGGCTGGCGTCGCTCCCGATGACGGCGCTCACGAACAAGGCGAGGGCCATCACCATGACGACCGCGGCGATCGCCGCCGGCCGTTTGAAGAGTCTCCTGAACATCAGGTCCTCCAGTCGCAGACGAAGTACCCGCCGGAGCCGCCCACGTTCTGACATAGCACGCGGACGTTCTTGTCGCCGCCGAATGTCTGGCCCACGTCGCCGTTCGTGGGGAAGAAGTCGGCGTCGTTGACGGTGCAGGTGGTGGCGCAGTTCATCCACGCCAGACGCATGTCACGCGGCGAGTTGCCGGGACGGATTCATCAAGGGCTCCTTAGTCCGGCTGACGGCAATGTGTCATCGCCGACTAAAGGTAAGTCCAAGAGGGGACTTATCAACAGGCTTTTCGGCACGCCTGCGCCAGGTATTAACACATTCTGACTCCGTCACGTGAAAACCTTCACGTGCCCAAGTTGCCCGGGAAGCAGACGCACCGGTCAGGAGTACGCGCGAGGCCCGTCCGGTGCGTTTAAGGCGAGGGCCAGCTCCTGGGTTCCGAGCGACCTACGGGGCGTCAGCTTCTACCCCGATCCTTCAGGGAGCGGCGGCACGGACGAGAAGGGAAGTCGAAGGTCAGGACCGAGGGAGGCGTTGCCGCTCCCTGCTCCCGGCCCGAGGCGCCAGGACGGACTCTAGGCGTGGCCTTCGCCGAGCCCGAGGAGACACCGTGACCCTTTTCACCCAATCCAGCACCGCTCGCCTCGACGAGCGGCGTGCGCTGACGCTCCTCGCCGCCTCGATGTTCGCCGAGGCCCGGGAGCTCGAGCCCGACGCCGCTCTCGGCGCCCGCCTGGCCGGCTACTGCGAGACCCTGATGCAGGCGAAGCCCGGCGCCGGGAGCGCGGCCGAGACGGACTACGTCATCGACTTGGCCACCGACGGGCCGGTGCTGCGTCGCCTGGCGACGCTGATGGACGCCCTCGCCCTCGCGATCGGGCCGGGTTCGGTGGTCGCCCGGCTCCTGTCGCACTGGTCCGCCCGCATCTTTGCCGCCGTGGCAGCCTCCCGGCCAGGCGAGCGCGTCCTGGAGGCGCCCTCGGATGAGCTCCTAGCGATCGTCGCAGTCCTCGGTCCGGACGTGGACCACCACCTCACGAGGCGCCTGGGACGACGTGCCGACCAACCCCTCGAGGCACCATCGCCACCGAAAGCGACCAGACGTGCGCGAGTCTGGACCCGCCGCCCGAGTGACTGACGGCGCCGCCTGAGCCTCACCGGTATGCCGTCTCACCCTCGGGGCCGACCTCAGTGACGCGGTGTCCGATGCCGCGGTCCCCGAATGCGTCGTACCAGACCTGGGCGAAGGCGTCCTCGGCGCGGCTAAGGGCGAGCCGCCCCCGACCGGGGACTTCGATGAGGACACCCAGGCGATCTCCGTCGAACCGGACGCCCGCGCCGAGGTCCGCATCCTGCTGGGTTGCCTGCCGACGTTCCACCGCCCGCTCCAGCAGCGGCGCCAACGATCCGTTCGCCCGGCTGGACACCAAAAAGACGGATGTCCGCCGCTTGCGCAGAATGCTCCTGGACCACACGTGAATCACCTCCGATGCGAACCCGTGACGATTCCCCGTGGTGGCATCGGTGAAACCTCGAGGTTCCGTCAGGACAGTTGGGTGGCTTACGCGACCCCGATGCGCGAGGTGGTCGGCGCCCCGACCGATGCAGACACCACTGCCCTCCTTCCCCCAGGCCCTCCATGCTGGGTGGGGCGAGCAGGGCGGCGGGAAGGACCCCGCCGTGGATCTCGCCAAGGAGGGTGAACGGGAATGGACTCCCCACCGCTGGAGGTGTGGGAGAGGGACATCGCGCTCTCGACCTACGAGCGCCTGCGACGGGACCTCTCCCACACCGACGGCACCGAACTGTGGGTTCGGCTGTCGTCCCTCACCGACCGTCAACGCGCGATGATCTACGGGTGGGTCGCGGCGGCAGCGATGGACGACCTACGGTGAGCCGCGACGGCCGGTCTAACTGGCTATCCCGGCCGGTCCGGCAGCAACGAGCATTCCGCGGGCGCCGGGCGTGGCGTCCGCCCCTGAAGCTAACCTCGCGTCAGGGCCGGGATCCCGTCTGCTGTTCCTTACCCGGGCAGCACCCGCTCAGCGGCGTACAGGCGGCCCGGCCCGCCTTCTTGTTGATCCGAGCCTTTGTCGACGAGGCCGGCGATCGTGGCCTTGGCGCCAGGTCGTCGCCCTACTTCGTCGTGACTGCCGCGGTCATGCGGGACGACCGCCTGCTCCTCGCCCGCGAGCAGCTCGAGAAGCTGCGCGCGCACCTTGGGCGGAAAGAAGGGCAGCCCCTTCACTTCCGGAAGCTGACGCACCCCAAAAGGTGGTCGCCGCGCGCTGCGTCCCGCACTTCGCCATCGAGAAGACGACGAGCGTCCTCGTCTGCAAGCGACGCTTCGTCACGGCCGACCGCATCCGCAAGTCGGACCCGATGTACCTGTACGCCGTGAGGTTGCTCCTCGAGCGGCTGAGCTGGATCGCCCGAGACCTCGGGGCGACAGAGATGATTGTGACCTTCGCACACATCAAGCGCTTCAAGACAGACCGTCTCCACGACTACCGCGATCGCCTCGAGCAGCAGCACGGTCGGCCGGGCATGTCCATCGACTGGGAGTTGTTCAGAGGGCACCCCTTCCGCTTCGGCGCCATGCGCGACCAGCCGCTGCTGGAAATCGCCGACTTCGCGGCTTCGTCGATCGCGGCTGCGATTAACCCCGACAGGCTCAACGTGACCGAGGCCCGATACCTCCGTGAGTCGGCACCCGCGATCTACCGGCGAGGAGCCGACGTCACGCGGTACGGGTTGAAGACCTTCCCGGAAGACCCGGCCCTCGGCTGGCTGAAAACCCTCTGATGCTCCGACGGCTTCGGAGCGGCCCTTCTCAGGCGGAACTCAGATCGCCTCTCCTACTCGCCAGGACCCCCGCTGCTTTCCGCGTCGTCCTCGACGACCTCTACGCTGCCCCGCATGACCGATCCCGTCCCGGTCGAGCCGGTCGCTGCCCCATGGGACCCTCCGCTCATCCACGAGGTCCTCGCCCAGGTGCGCGACGCACCGCGGCGCCAGCAGCAGACCGCTGACGCCCTCGACGCGAAAGCCATGTGGGCACTCGGCGCCGGCGCCATCGCCCTCGGCCTCATGGGCCCGGCAGCCGCGAGCGCCGGCAGCCGCGCCGTCGTGTGGCCCGTCGCTGCAGCCATCGTCGCTTTCGCCGTCCTCGCGGGCTTCGCGATCGGACAGCTCTGGACCCGCACCTACTACGTCGTCGACGGCGCCCGCGGGATCATGCAGCCCGGCTGGGAGCCAACTGTCGACGACCTGCGGCGATGGCTCGTGCTCTCCACCGGAGAGGCATGGGAGCGCAACGCCGCGGCGAACGAGCTGAAAGCGACCCTCGCCCGGGTCTACCTCATCGCCCTCGCTGTCGAAGCCCTGGCCGTCGCCGCGGTCGTCGTCGTCGCGGTGCTGACCTAACGCTCCCGCTGCGGCCGCGGCGGACGCTGCGGCGGCGTCGTCAACGGCCGGCTCGGACGGACCGGAGTAGCCGGCCGTGGCTGCCCCGGCTGGGGACGGTCACGACGCTCCGGCTGGGGCTCCGCCGGCCTCACAGGCGACGGCGGCTGAGGACGTTGGGCGGAAGCTTTCATCGCGGCCCGTACCGCTCCACGATCATGATCTTCACGCCCTGCTCGGCGGCCTGCGCCACGGCGTCCGTCGAACCTGCCCGCCAGCCAGCGTCGAACCACGCGCAGAGCGCGCCAGCGACCGCGGTGAGCTGATCGTCAGGGATGCGGTGATCTGGCCCCAGCCTCTCGAGCAGCTCCGCGGCGCTACTGGCGAGGGCCAACCGCGTCGCCGTCGTCAGGTGCGCCTTCATCTCGTCCGACATCGACGCCAGCAACCGTTCGACCTCGTCGCTCATGCCTGGTCCTTCCGTCAGAGTTCGGCCAGGATCCCGGCCCGCTTGGCCTGAAACTCCTCCTCGCTGAGCAGCCCCTCGTCGTGCAGGGCCTTCAGCTTGCGGAGCCTCTCGTGGGGTCCCTCAGCAGCAGGCGTCGATGCAGTAGGGGCCGGCGGCGCCTGGGCGCCCCGGGGCGCCGCGGCCGCTCCGCTTATGCGGGCACGGACGTAGTCGCCGATCTCGGTGACACGCTGCTTCGGGTCGACCTTCTTGATGACGGCCTTGTTGTTCGAGACGTAGATCGTGAGGCTGCCCCGCAGCATCTTGCTCTCGGTCTGGACTGAGCTGATGCGGTCGTACGGGAAGTCCTCCTGTCGGGTCCGAATCAGGCCTTTCTCGAAGAACACCACGCGCCGGTCGGTGACGACGAGAAGACCCGCGTGACCGTCGTACTCGCCAGCCGCCAAGTTCAAGATCTGCTCGTGCTCCCCCAGGATGCCGCGTACCGCGCGCAGCTCCGCCTGCACGGTCCACTGCACCGTCAACTTGCTCTTCGCCAGGGCGTCGATTTCGTCCTGTTCCATCGGCAGTCCCTTCCGGTCTCAGTGGTGCTCGCGGGCGATCCTAGACCGCAGGGCGGACACAGACCCCCCTACCTGTACTCCCCGCGGGCACGTGTCCTTCCGGCCGTAGAGGGATCTTCTGCACTCGGTTTGAGCAGGTCTACGGGCCGGGATCACCACCAGCACGATGGCCGGCCGCGAGTCAGGGGATGCTGCACCGAACGCCGATGACGCGCGCGCCGTCCAGTCCGTCGCCCGCGCCGCGCTACAAGCCGCCGCGACACCCGAGCTCACCCTCCTCACCGCCCAGCACCTCGAGGCTATCGCCGAGGCGCTCCTCGCCGAGCAACCTCAGCACCCGCCTCCGCCGCCTTCTGAGCTGGAGTGACCTCGCCGGTTCCGACCGTTGGGTTGAGGACCATGACGCCGCCCTGTCCGTCGAGCACGGCGAAGGGCTCCTGCATGAACGAAAGGATGTCTGCGGCCGGCAGCTCGTAGAGCGCCATTAGCTTCAGCATGGCCAGGACCTCGGGGCGGTTGACCCCCTTCTCCCACTTGTAAAGCTTGTTCTCGCTCTCCTGGATCGCCCGCGCGACCTGCTGGCGAGTGAAGCCGATTGAGTCGCGCTGCGACCGCAGCATGTCTCCGAGCGGTGTAGGCATAGCTGCATAGTCAGATCCGCAGCAGCGCCCGTCAATCTGCGGACTTGGCGACCGTACTTGACTATGCGTTTGCGCATATGCCAAGGTGGAGGCATGGGCGACGGAAGACGCATCCAGGCGGCACGAGAAGCCGCCGGCCTGACCCAGGTACAGCTGGCCTCGATCCTGGGTCGGTCCCCCTCGACCGTCCACCGCTGGGAAGTTGGTGCCAGCCGACCCCAGAGCGGAGTCCTCGAGCGTCGGATCGCCGAAGCGTTGGGGGTCCCCGCAGACTCGATCTTCCATGACCCGGAGGCTGACAGCGCCTCGACGGCTCGTGGGGAAAATGTAATCGACGGCGCCGGCCGCGACTCCCTTGGACATGAAGTCGCCGCGACCGGCGCACAGGAGGTATAGCTGATGGCCGGCAACGCTAACTCGGGCCGACGGCCCGGGCTCGACAGCATCCTGCAGGACGCCGGGATGTCGTCGCGCCTCACGATCGAGGTCATCGACAGGGCCTCCGAGCCGCTGCAGGACCTGATCAACCTGATGGCTGCTGTGCGCCGGCAGGCGCGGGAGACCCGTCAGCTCGTCGACGCCGCGCTGGCCCAGCCCAGCCCGCCGTGGGATGGACGGACCGAGCGCCGCCGCGCCCACCAGGAGGCCGCCGCCACGTCGGCCCCGGCGATCGCGGCATGAGCGTCCACCGTGACATCGTCCCCGCGATCCTCGAACCGCATCTCGCTGCGATGGCGGGGGACGTCATCGCCGCGGGCCTGCTCACCGCTCCGGTCCGGGTGCTCCGTGAGGACGCCGACCTTGGGCTCGCCCTGATGTACGCCCGCGCCGTCTACCTGCGCGCCGAGCGCCAGGGTGCGACCGAGGAGGTCCGCGCCGCGATCCGCGACTGCGCCCACGACCTCCTGCGCGCCCTCGACCGGCAGGCCGCCGGGGCGACGTCGTGAGCGCGGCGGGTCAGCTCACCCTCGGGAACCGGTCGACCCCGGAGCGGCGCGACTTCACGCGGCGCCTCGGGCGCTTCGGCGCGCGCCAGGGACTCGCATCCGCCGGCAGCCTCGTGCGGCGGCCGCCGCCGTGGGCGCGCTCCTGGGCCGTGTACGGCCTCGTGAGTGCGGTGCCGTCGGTCGGGTCGTCGTTCGCGTACGACATCCTCCGTGAGGCGGGGATCCCGGCGTCGACGCTCATCGGCGACATCGACGACCGCCAGCGCGTCGCCCTCGACCAGCTCCTCGCCGGGTTGGCGATGGCGGTCGCGTCGTGATCGCCCCGGCCGCCCTGTCGCTCGCCCTCGCCCTCACCGGCGCAGTCCCCGCGGCGACGGGCGACCGGGCCGTGCCGAACGCCCTGGTCGTCGATGGCGACCGAACGTCGGCGACGGTGCGCCAGGACTACACCCGCCGCCGTCCCGTCGCGGTGCCGAGGAAGGTGGCGGGGATCCCCGACTGGAGGTGCACGCGCACCCCGGCGAGGGTCATCTGCGCGCTGAACGTCTCCACCCACGTCCTCTCGGCGTCGGGCACCTACCGGGCCACGCCGCGCACCTCGAGCTTCCGTGTGCGGGTCGTGCGTGCGAGGGCCGCCAGGTGAGTCGCCTGCCCGCCACCTTCGTCTCGGCACGCCACCGCCGCCCCACCCACCTCCGCCGTCGGCTCACCGCCGCCGCCGAGATCTCGATCGGCGTCGCAGCGGGCGCCGTCGCCTACCTCGCTGCGACGGGTGCCAGCGGCTGGATCGCGGGAGTCATCCTGTGAAGGCGGTCGCCGCCCTCGCAGCTCTCTCGATCGCCGTCGCCGCCGGGGCCGTCGTGACGGCGCAGTCCGGGCTCGGCCAGGCACCGCCCGTCGCCGATCCACTCGCGCAGCGACTCGGCGCGCAGCTCGTGAAGGAACGCGCCGTCCACCGGTTGGAGCGCCCGCGGCTCTACGCCGCCGGTTATGCCCGGGCGAAGAGGGAGTTCGTCCTCGACCCTGACGTCCGCTCGATGATCAGGACCGTCGCGGTGGCCTTCGGCATCTCGCCGCAGCAGCACCTCGCCCGCGCTGTCTGCGAGTCGCGGCTCAACGCGACGGTCGTCAACCCGACGTCCGGGGTCGGCGGTCTGTTCCAGTTCGAGCAGACCACCTGGACCGGCTTCACCCGCGTCGGCGCCGCCGGCCTTTCGCGCTTCGACCCCCTTGCGAATGCTCTGGGAGCAGCCGAGATGATCTCCGCCGGCCAGCAGAGCCACTGGGACTGCTCGTACAACGGCGTCCCGAAGTCGAGGGGCGGGCCGCGCGAGTGAGTGTGCACCCGTCATCGGTAGGTGGGGTCCGCACCCTCACCGCCCCACCTGTCGGCACCCCCGGAGGAGACCTGTGAGCACCACCGAGCCCGAGTCCCCCGACCAGGGCCCCGCCCAGGTCCGCCCGTTCGCGGCCGTCCTCCAGGAGGTGCGCGGCGGCGCGGCGCACGTGGAGCTGTCGGACAGCTTCGCCGCCCTCGTCGCGGCGTGCGTCGAGCACGGCAAGCCCGGGTCGATGGCCCTGACCGTGAAGGTCAAGCCGAACAAGGACGGCGTGACCGTCTTCATCAGCGACCACATCACGGTGAAGAAGCCCCTCGGCGAGCGCGCCGAGACGATCTTCTTCACCGACGACGTCGGCAACGTGAGCCGGCGCGACCCCCGCCAGATCGAGCTGCCGCTGCGCGACGCCTCGCGCCCGCCGGCCGACACCAGGAGCGCCCAGGCATGAGCACCCCCACGAGCGAGCTGGACTTCCAGCGCGAGCGCCCGGACTCGCAGGCGATCATCGACGTCGCCCGCGAGGCGGAGCGCCGCGGCGCCCCGACGCCCATCGACCCGTCGCAGCTGTATGTGACGGTCGACAGCGCCGGCGCGCCCGAGGTCCTCGACCTCGAGATCCACCTCCCCCGCCCCAAGCGCAAGACGGGATCGGTGGTCTTCACGACCGCTGAGTCCTTCGCCAAGTACCTGCTGAAGCACTCGGCCAGCGGCACCGAGCGCGGACCGGTCACCCTCTGGGCCGACCTCCGGGCCCGCCGCGTCACCGCCGTCCTCGACGACCACGAGGGCGACGAGCCCGGCTGGGCCGAGCACCGCGCGACCCTCGCGCTGCAGCACACCCCCGACTGGAACCTCTGGATGGACAGCAACCGGAAGATGGTGGGCCAGGAGACCTTCGCCGAGCTGATCGAGGAGGCACTGCCGACCGTCATCGAGCCGGACGGCGCCGCCCTGCTGGAGATCGCGCAGTCCTTCCGCGCCCACAAGAACGCGGTCTTCAAGAGCGACCGCCGCCTCAGCAGCGGCCAGGTGCAGCTCACCTACCAGGAGGACATCGAGGCCACCGCCGGCCGCAACGGCGACATGCAGGTGCCGGCCACGTTCAAGATCGGGCTCGCGCCCTTCGAGGGGGTCGAGCCCGTCGCAGTCACCGCGCGGCTGCGGTTCCGCCTCAACGACGGCAAACTCACGATCGGCTACATCCTCGACCGGCCCGAGCACGTCCTCCGTGACGCCTTCGCCGAGGTCGTCGCCGAGATCGAGGTCACCACGAGCCTCCCCGTCTGGCAGGGCATCCCCCGCTGATGCCGCGGATCGTCGCCCTCGCCACCCTGCCGCGCGACGTCGAGGACGCCGCGCGGGTGTACGCCGGCCTGGCGCGCGCCTACCCGGGCGCCGTCCTCGGCGACACCACCGACCCCCGCATCGTCGTGCTCGAGCACGCCGACGAGGCCGAGGACGGCGCGCTCGTGATGGCGAGGGCGGCGTGACCAGCGAGCCCGCCATGTGGCTGAGCGACCTCGTGGACGCCCTCGCCGTCCACGACTGGGACCTCCACGTCGAGCGGGCCGGCCGTCGCGCCTCCGCCGCCGCCGGTGAGGGCGAGCCCCTCTACGTGGCGTGCGCGACGCGCGGCGACGAGGCGCTCGAGGGTCAGGGCCGCACGCCGCGCGCCGCGCTGGAGGCCCTCTGGGTCGAGGTCACCCGCTGCGCCCGGGGCACCGCCCGCGTCACCAACGGTGCGAGACGATGACCGACCACGACCAGGACATCGACGAGGGCCCCGTGGAGCGCACCCACATCTCGATCAGGGAGGCCGCGGCTCGCCTGTCGGTCGACGCGCGTACCCTCCGCCGCGAGGTCGAACGCGGCCGCCTCCCTGCCCTTCGGGTCGGCCGGGTCGTCCGCGTCGCGATCGCCGACCTCGACCGGCTCCGCTACGAACCGGAGGCGGCGGTGGAGCGCGCCCGCGACCGCGGCGAGGAGGCACGCGCTGCAGTGCAGGCCCGCCGGCCGCCTCGGCCCGACGGCCCGACGGGCCGCTTCTCGCGGCGCGCGCGGGGCCTGGAGCCAGTGGGGTGAGCGTCCAGCCGTACACGACGCCCGCCGGGGACCGGCGTTACCGCGTCCGCTGGACGGAGGAGGGCCGCAAACGGTCGAAGTCCTTCTCCCGCATGGCCGCCGCCCGCGCTTTCGACGGTGAGATCCGCGACGCCGTCCGCCGCCGGCGTGAGCTCGGGGCGTTCGCCCCGCAGGAGCCGTCGACCATGACCGTCGCCGACTTCCTCGATAAGGCCTGGTCGGAGCGTGCGGTCGGGTGGGAAGAGAACACCCGCAAGGCCCGCGGCGACGCCCTCGACACGTGGGTCGTGCCGCTCCTGGGCAGGGTCCCCCTCAACGAGTGCTCCCGTCCGCGGCTGCGCCGCTTCCGCGCCCAGATGGTCGAGGACGGCGTGCCCCGCCGCGACGGGGTCCGCGGTCGGCGCAAGGCGACGGCGAGCCGGGCGAACACGGTGATGCGGATCCTCTCCGCCTTCCTCGGGTTCGCCGTCGAGGACGGCTTGATCCCCCACAACCCGTGCCGCGGGATCCGGCCGATGCCGCACCTGGCGAGCAAGCACCGCGCCTGGGACCCGGTCGTGATCGAGCGCCTCCGGGCGGAGCTCAGCCACCGCGACCGCGTCATCGTGAGTCTCATGTACCTGGCGGGCCTGCGACCACAGGAGGCGCTCGCCATCGAGTGGCGGCACGTCCAGAGCCGCACCCTCCTCGTCGAGCAGGCCGCCGCGGAGGGGAAGATCAAGCGGACGAAGGCCGGCACCGCGAAGGCCGTCGAGCTGCAGCCCATCCTCCGGGAGGACCTCGAGGAGTGGCGGCTCGCCTGTGGGTCCCCGATCGACGGCCTCGTCTGCCCGAGCGGCCGCGCCGGCGGCGTCCTCCACCTCCGGGGCTGGCGCAAGAACGTCTGGCACTCAGCGCGGTTGCGGGCGGGGTTGCCGCCGATGACGCCGTACGACTGCCGCCACACCTTCGGGTCGCTCCTCATCCACGAGGGCCGCGACGTCCTGGTGGTCGCCCGCCTGATGCGGCACGCGACCGCGACGACGACCCTCGACCACTACGCCCACGAGTTCGCCGAGTGGCAGGACCGGGAGCGCCAGCCCCTCGAGCAGATCGTCCGGGAGGCGCGCGCGGAGGTGGCCGCCGCCCTCGCGGCGAAGCGTCCCGACGACGAAGGAGGCGGCCATGCAGCCCCCACGTCCGACGACGAGCCGCGCCCGGGTGGTCCGGGTGGCGGCGATGCCGGTGCCTCGTTCGAGCCGGCACACGCGGAGCAGCCGACACGAGCCGGCCTCCCCTCGCCCGCCGGGGGCGAGACGCTCACCATCGACGAGCCCGGCACCCAGGCGGACACCGAGGGGGCGGCCGACGTACCTCCGCCGACCACCCCCTCGGACCGCACCCCAACCGCAGGGACCATTTTTGGACCATCTGACGCCGCTACGGGTACCCCCGCCACGGCGCAGAACACCGATGGCCCTGCGGTTTCGGGGCTACATCATCCCGCCGCCCATGCCCATGCCGCCCATGGATGCCAAGCGCGTACTGGGCGTCGCGGAATGCGCCCGAATGCGGGTGTTTCCGAACGGCAGCACTCCACCTCGCACCCCTCTGACGCACCTGTTTCGCCCCCGCAGGGACCACGGAAGGACCATCGTGGCGGCCTCGACCTCCGCCGCGCGCCCCTCGCAGCCGCCGCCGCCCGCCGCGCTCCGCGGCCCACCGCCGCCGCCCCCGAGCCGCCGGCCCCTCGCGGCCCCCGCTCCCCCCGGGACCTCCGCGCCGCCACCCTGACCACGGCCGCCCGCCGGCTCGCGGGTGCCCGGTGAGCGTCTCCCGCCGAGACCCCACCCCGTTGGCCGGACGCTGGTTCGCCTCCTCCGCCGACGGTGACGCGTGCGCCGCCGCGGCCGCCGGTGACCCCGGCCTCGCCGCCTTCCTCGAGATGGCCGCCAACTCGGCGATCGGCCGGCCCGCGCTGATCACCATCCTCGTCCCCGACGGCACCCAGGCTGAGGTCCTCGAGCGCCTGAAGCCCCTCCTCGACGAGGGCCTCCCGACCGCGTGAGCCGACGGCGCCTCATCCGCCCCGGCAGCCTCCGCCAGCCGGACGTCGCGGGCCCCGCGTCGCGCGCCTGGCGCTGGCCGCGCGGCCACCAGGGCGCCGGCGTCGGCGGCTGGATGGTCGACGCGCCCGAGTCGCACCCCTTCTGGCCGTGGCACCTCATCCTCGGCGTCCACCTGCGCTCCCAGCCCGGCCTCCCCCCGCCCGCGCTCTCGTTCCCCGGCGCCTCCCACGAGATCGCGGTCCTCGCCCTCAACCCGGGCCACTACCCGCCGCCCGTCAACGGCGAGGCAGAGCCCGCCACCCTCGATCCGCCGGACATCGTCGTCCAGGTGATGGGCCTCGACGACGCGCAGGCTGGAGTCCTCGTCCAGCTCCTCGCCCTCGCGGTCTGCGCCGGCGCCCTCATCCCGGACGTCGACGAGGCGGCCCCCTGGATCCAGGCGGTCGCCGCCACCTCGGAGCACATGCGCCTCGGCGGCCACCCCGACCGGGTCGAGCGGTGACGCCCCGCGACCCCCACGGCCCCACCTCCATCTGGCGGTGGGTCCTCGTCGGCCTCGCCGCCTTCTGGACCGCCGCCGCCCTGCTCGCCGCGCGCCTCCTCGGCTGGGGGGCGTTCGCGTGACGGTCGCCCAGATCATCCGTCGCCGCGCCGAGGTCCTCGGCGTGAGCCTCAACCACATCGACGACATCGAGCTGGGCGTGCGCCTCGCCGCGATGCCCGGCCCCGCGATCGAGGACCCCGCCATTGCCGTCACGTGGATGGCCTTCGGGACCCTCGACGGCCCCCGTGACCTCGTCACCGCCTCCCCCGCAACGACAACGGCCGGGCGGCGTCCCGACGGCGCCCCCGGCCCGGACAGCCTCCCGGAAGGAGCTGCCACGTGAACCGTACCCGCACCCTCGCCGGCGCCGCCACACTCGCCGCCGCCGCGTTCACCCTCCCCACGGCCGCGACCGCCAACGTCTCCGTCGCCGCCTGCGAGCTCGCGCCCGCCGGCGGCCACCAGGTGGTCGTCGACCTGACCGGCTGGCGGACCGGCACCGTCACCCTCGACGACCTCACCGTGACCGTCGACGGCGCCCCCGCCCGCACCGGCCGGCTGATGTTCACCGGACCGACGGGCGCGATCAGCGTGCCGATCGCCACCGGCTCCGCCCGCCTCGACGTCACCGCCCGGGTCGGCGCGCGCACCTGGACCCACAGCGCCGCGATCAGCTGCCCGCCCGTCCCGCCCGGCGGCGAGGCCAGTCCCGCCGCCCCCCCGGCACCCGCCGCCCCGCCGGCGCCGGCCGCCCCCACCGGCGGCTCGACGACGACCCCCGCGCTGCCGCTCGCCGACTGCGCGACCCTCCGCGCCCGCGGCGCCGGGATCCGCTGGCTCCGCGCCCGCCGGTGCGTCGCCGCGCCCCGACCCCGCTTCACCTGCCTCGACATCCCGAAGAGCGCCGGGCCTCGCTGGTACGACGGGTCCCGGATCGGCTACCCCTGCCCCACCCCCGGCTCGTACATCCGCGTCAACCCACGCCCGGCAGTCACCGGGGAGCGTCGCTGATGAGCGAGACCGCGATCCAGTGGACCGACGTCGTGTGGAACCCCGTCACCGGCTGCTCGAAGGTCAGCCAGGGGTGCGCCCATTGCTACGCGGAGCGCCTCGCGCCGCGTGTGTTCGCCGGGCAGACGGAGACCACCGCCGAGCCGGGCAGCCGCGTCCTTGTCGAGCGTCCCCGCCGCTTCACGGACGTCCGCACCCACCCTGAGCGCCTCGACCAGCCGCTGCGCTGGCGCAAGCCGCGGCGGGTGTTCGTGAACAGCATGAGCGACCTCTTCCACGAGGACGTCCCCGACGACTTCATCGCCCGCGTGTGGGCTGTGATGGCCGGCTGTCCACAGCACACCTTCCAGGTGCTCACGAAGCGGCCGGAGCGGATGCGCGACTGGCTGGCGAGGTGCGGGGGCTGGGAGGGCTACTGGACCCACAACGGGAGCGCTCCCGGCGGCTTCAACGACGGTCCCGACAAGGGGATCATCGTCGGCTACGCGAAGCTGGACCGCTTCCCCGACCTCCCGATCGGATGGCCCCTCCCGAACGTGTGGCTCGGCGTCAGCGTCGAGGACCAGCGCCGCGCCGACGAGCGCATCCCCATCCTCCTCGACACCCCCGCCGCCGTCCGGTTCCTCTCCTGCGAACCGCTGCTCGGACGGGTCGACCTGCGGAGCCACGCACTCTGCTTCCCACCCGCTGGCCTGCCGACTGACGGTATCCATGGCCTCGACTGGCTGATCGTCGGCGGCGAGTCCGGCCCGAAGGCGCGGCCGATGGACCTCGCGTGGGCGCGATCGCTCGTCGCCCAGTGCCGCGCCGCCGACGTCCCCGTCTTCTGCAAGCAGATGGGCGCCGTGTGGGCGCGCGAGCACGGCGCGAGCGACCGTCACGGCGGGCTGATCGAGGAGTTCCCCGAGGACCTGCGGGTCCGCGACTTCCCGGAGGTGGCTCGTGCCCACTCGTGAGACGCGCGCGCGATCCCTGGGCGTACCCGTTGACCAGCTCCCGGACGGGCGCGGTCGCCACGGGAAGCACGCCCGCGGGCCCGCCAACGGACGCTGGAACGCCGGCCGCCTCATCACCTCGCAGGGCTACGTCCTCGTGCGCGTCGCCGAGGGCGGGTTCGGCAACGGCTACCGCTACGAGCACCAGGTCGTCGCCGAGCGCATGCTCGGTCGCTCCCTGGGCGACGACGAGACGGTCCACCACGTCAACGAGGACAAGGCCGACAACCGTCCCGAGAACCTTCGGATCCTGACGCGCGCTGACCACGGAGCGCACCACGGTGAGCAGCGGGGGCGCGACGGCGCAGGGCGCTTCGCCCCCGCCCCGCGCGACCTCAACGAGTGGCCCGATGACCTCCAGGTCCGCGAGTTCCCGTCGGTGGTGCCGGCGTGACCACCGACGCCACGGTCAACGGGACGACGGTGCTCACCGCCTCGGGGTCCCTCCTGGACCTCGCCGACCCGAGCACCTGGGACGGCGACATGGGGGCCGTCGCCCAGGGACTCTCGAACACCTGTCGCTTCGGGGGGCAGATCGGCCGGTTCTACTCGGTGGCCGAGCACTCGGTCCTCGTCGCCAGCGCCGTCGCGCGCGCCGGCGGGGACGCGCGCCTCCAGCTCGCCGGCCTCCTCCACGACGCGCACGAGGCGTTCTACGGCGACATCGTCCGCCCCATGAAGGCGCTCGTCGGCGCCGACCTCCTGGCGCTGATGTCGGCCTTCGACGGGGTCATCGAACGGCGCTTCAACCTCGTCGGCTGCCTGCACCACCCCCTCGTCAAGACGGCCGACGACCTTCTGCTGCGGTGGGAGGCCTCCGCCCTGTGGACGCCGGCGCCCACCTGGTCCCTCACGCCACCCAGCCACTTCCGCGCGGTCGGCTACGTCCCGCACGTCGCCCGTGACCTCTTCGAGGGGATGCTCTCCGAGCTGCTGGCGGCGCTCGCCGGATGAGCACCACCACGTGGTACAAGCCCCCAGCCGAGAGGACGCACCACACCGAGATCTCGACCGCCGCCGACCTGCGGCGCCGCGCCGTCTCGCTCGAGCGGACCGGGTCGGCCCACCGGTTCTACGGGATGACCCGCGCGGCGGACCGCCAGGCGCGCATCGCCGCCCGCCTGCGGGCGCTCGCGGCTCTCGTGGAGTGCGCGCCCTTCGAGTCCGCGAACAGGGGGCCGGCGATGCTCGCGCGGATGGTCGGGGACCAGGTCCGCGCCGAGATCGCCGCGGAGGCGCACCGCCGCAGCCCGAACGAACGCCCCCGAGGAGGAGACGCATGAGCGGCTGGGACGACCTCCGCGTCCGCGGCGGCCCGGACTTCACCGTGCGCCCGATCTCCACCTGGCCCGGCGTGATGCCGGCCGAGCATGCCTACTCGCGGTTCCGCGCCGGGATGGACGACACCTTCATGCGGCTGCGCGTCGAGCTGGAGAAGCTCGACGCCCGCCAGGTCGTCATCGAACTGGCGATCGGGGAGGGCGACATCCGCCGCGACGGCCTCCCGTACGCGGCCGCGCGCGCAGCGCACCCGGGGGTCGTCGTCAGCTTCGAGAGCCGCCACGGGCCGCTGCGCTACGCCACCGCCGAGTTCTCCCGGTGGCAGGACAACCTCCGCGCGATCGCGCTAGGTCTCGAGGCCCTCCGCGCCGTCGACCGGTACGGGATCTCACGGCGCGGCGAGCAGTACGCCGGCTGGAAGGCGCTGACCGCCGGCGGACCGAGCGTCGAGCGCGGCCGTGCACTGATCGCCGAGCACGGGGACGTCCGCCGCGCGCTGATGGCGACTCACCCCGACCACGGCGGCTCCCCCGACGACTTCGCCGACGTACAGGCGGCCCGCGAGGCCAGCGAGTGAGCGGCCGGCTCGTCGGTCAGGCCATGCTGGACCCGCTGGACCCTTTACTGTCCGAGCGCCGCCGCCGTGGCCTGCGCGCCGTCCTCCTGGTGCTGGCGGAAGCCGCCAACAGCGACGGCATCGCCTGGCCGTCGCGCGCGACGATCGCCGAGCGCGCGTGCATCAGCGACCGGCAGGTGCGGCGCCTACTCGGCGACCTCGAGGACCTCGGCCGCATCACCTCCGAGCGCGGCCGCCGCGGAGGTCGAGGACGGTCCACCCGCTACCGCGTCACGCCCCGCGCCGACGATGGCAGCGCCCACGCTCGCGAGCTTTCCGACGGGCCGTCCGGACCCCGGAAAGGGGGACACGGGCGTCCCCCTTTGGGCCTCGTAAAGGGGGACATGGACGACCGTAAAGGGGGACAAGAGCGACCGGAAAGGGGGACATGCGTGTCCCCCGAACCTAGAGAACCGTCAATAACCGGCGCCGACGGCGCCGCGACGGGCGCGGCCACCGCCGTGCCGTGGATCCCCGGCACGGGCCCCGGCGAGACGGGCATGGCCACCCTGACCGGGAGGTCAAGAGCAGCAGGGACGGAACATGCGGGGCGCATCCCCGCCCACCTCCGCGAGATCATCGCCCGTAGGGCGGCCGCCTCGTGATCTTCACCGCCCACCACGCCCGCCTCGTGATGCGTGGCGAGAAGACGATGACGCGCCGTCGCGTCCGCGCCGGCGAGGAGCACTGCCGCTACCGCCCGGGCGGGTCGTACGCCGTCCAGCCCGGCCGGACCGAGCGCGCGATCGGCCGCCTGGTCGTCACGCACGCCGAGCGGCAGCTGCTCGGCGACATCACCGAGGCCGACGCCCGCCGCGAGGGCTGCCGGGGGCGGGCCCCGCTGACGGCCTTCGCCCGGGTCTGGCTCGCGATCTCCGACCGCCAGTGGGCCGGCGTCCTCGACCAGGTCAGCGACGAGGAGGCCCTCGAGCGGTTCCGGACCAAGTTCGGCGGCCAGGAGGTCTGGGTCATCTCGTTCGTCCGCGACCCGACGTCGGCGCCCCGCATGCTCCACCGCCACTCGGAGCGCGGCTACACGACCTCGCCGCGGGACGCGCTGGCCGAGGAGCCCGAGGCGGTCGACGAGTGGACCCAGCACGTCATCACCCGTGAAGCCAACCAGCGAGACGAGGAGCGACGAGACATGGCGAAGGAGCAGGCGGGCCGGCGCCTCGACAGCGACCTGCGCGACATCACCCTCCGGATGGCCGCGGCCCGGCTGCGCGCCCAGCGCAGCGGCCTCGACGTGAAGAACGAGATGCGCCTCGCCGAGCTCAGCATCCGCAAGGTCGGCACCGCCGCCGGGGCGGCCGCGGGGTCCGGCGACTGATGGTCTGTGGTGGCGTCCGCGGCGGCGTGGTACCTTCCGCCCGAGGCGAGAGGTCCGGGAGCCACATTGCTCCGCCCCAGGCCCGTAGCCCCCGCCACCCCTTGTGCCGCGTGGTGGCCCCGCTCGACCGCTGGCTGAGCCGGTGAAGAAGACGTGCGCCAGGTGCGGCCGTGCCTTCACCCCGGAGCGGTACCGGCAGACGCATTGCGACGCGCACGACCTGCGTGGCCGCGCCCACCGATCGCCGACGACGCGGGCCCAGGACGCCGAGTACGCCCGAGTCCGGGCCGAGGTCCTCGCCGGCGATCCGCCGTGTCATTGGTGCGGTGCGCCCGATGCCGACACCGCCGACCACCTGATCCCGGTCGCACGCGGCGGTAGCCACGCCCGGTCGAACATGGTCGCGGCGTGCGCCACCTGCAACAGCTCCCGCGGCGCGAACCCGGATTGGCAGCCGGCGTGACGTCCGCACTACACGGGGTCCGGCTCCACCGTCGCCACCCATCGAACCGCGCTGGACAGGCAGTCCTGCGCAGTCCGAGCCATCGCCCACGGGTAGCTGACCTGAGTCCAGACCCTCAGCTCTCCGACCGCCACGAGTTGCTCGTACCGCGCCTGGAAGTGCTGCTCACCGTCGCCTGGCCGCAGACTCCGCTCCGCGCTGATGCGCACGATCCGATGGTCGGTGGTGAAAGCAACGACGACATGATCGCCCACCGCCCTCAGCTCTTCGATCGTTGCCCACGTCGTAGCGTCGATGTCGAGCATGTGGGACCTCCCCCTTGGTGTTCGCCCTCGCACTCTCGCACCACGGGGGGGTGGTCGATCACGCCGACCGCTCGTGGGGGTCTGTGCAACTGGGGT
>Ga0181358_1000028_pt1 | contig 56698 bp, 97 predicted proteins | sample Fa13VDMM110SD_FD_130096 | JGI IMG/M metagenome (GOLD analysis project Ga0181358, IMG submission 130096) | Freshwater viral communities from Lake Michigan, USA - Fa13.VD.MM110.S.D | ecosystem: Environmental > Aquatic > Freshwater > Lake | place: USA: Michigan | collected 2013-09-24 | reverse complement strand
GCCAAGACTGCCGAACTCCGTGAAAAGGTCATTGAAAAACACGCCTACAAGGTAAAGAACCGATGAACGAGATTGCTCGCCACTTCTCCCCCGGCATGGTTGTCACCGCCAACTCTTCGGCGGCAACCACCTCGGGCATGTTCCCATTCGGCCGCTTCGGCGGCGCATGTGTGATGATCGCAAACACTGGCGGCGGCACGCAGATCAACTGGCACGGCACGGTCGATCCCTCGGTCACGCCAAGGCAGGTGTACGCTGACGGCGCTGCGGTTGTCACGGCCCTCACCATTGGCATTCATCCCGTTCCGGATGCCTGCTTTGCGTCCAACTATGTGGTGCCCGTCGTTTCGGGCGCCACCACCTGTGCGATGACCGTCATGGCAAAGGGCTGACATGGGCCTGTCCCCGCGCACTCTTCGCCCCGCGAGTAGCCTTACGTCGTTCCCGACAGCCGGCTTGCTCGCGTTTTGGAAACTGGCGGACGTGACCGATTCCAGCGGGAACGGAAACACGCTCACAAATACGGATGACGTTGCGTTTGTTGCGGGGAAGATCGGCAACGCGGCCGAGTTCAATACCGCCAACTACCTGAGCCGTGCGATGAATGTCAACTTCTCGCAGGAGTTTTCCGTGTCGCTCTGGTGTAAGCCCAGCGATGTGCAAATCTACGGCTGCATGTTGTTTGGGGACGCGGGTGGCACGTTCAACGTCGCTTACACGGGCGACAGTTCGTTTGACATCAACAACGGAGCGGCTGGATTTATCAATGTGCCAGCCGCCCCCGACTTGTGGTATCACATCGCCGTCACTAAGGGCGCAGAATTAACAACGGTCTGGATAAACGGTGCGCTAGTGCAGCAAGACGCGAACCAGGGAAACTCAAATACCGCTGTTATTTATATCGGGCAGTCCAGCGGCATGGCTAACAACTACACAGGACTTCTGGACGCCATTGGCATCTGGACCCGTGTACTCACTAACGCGGAAATAGCAAGTCTCTACAACTCAGGAAATGGCTCGGAGCCTTAGCGTATGGACACAGCCCTATTGGATGCGCTGATCGACAGTGCCTACGAGGCGGCGATGCGGAACCCGCAGCGAGTGCAGCGTCATTCGGTGTCTGACAACGCAACCCTGCAAACGGAAATCTACGAGTCTCCAGAAGGGAGCGGCTTTCGCGTGGTCTGCATCATCTTTGATGGGCTGACCGGCGCGACTGTGGCCCGTGTTCTCAATCACGGCTCGGACACGCAAAGCGCTCGCGATTGGCCTGGAGACATTGAAGCAGAGTTGAGACGCCGTTCCGCATTTGATGGTCGCCTTTCCCGCGAACTGTCACCAAAGCCACCTAGCCCTGTGGGCTAGTAAACCGATGCAACCAAAGACACATCTCTAATGGCGTATCTCACCTACTTCGACCTCGTTGAGTCCCTCATTGTCTCCTCCTACGGTGGCCCGCAGGACGCAGAGCAACGAGACATCCGCACGGCCGTCCAGCGTGCCTATAGCGAATTGACCACCATCCATGAGTGGTCGCACTACTACCAGCACGGCCGGATCATCACCCAGCCCCAGTACCAAACTGGGACGGTGGCGTACAACTCATCCACTAAGCAGCTCACGCTCACTGGCGGTACCTGGCCCACATGGGCTGCGTCGGGGTCGGTGTCCATTGGCCGGGCGATTGCCAAGGTTGACACGCGAGTATCCGCAACCGTCTTGACGCTGGACTCCACGCTGACGTTCGCAAGCACTCTTGCAGCCGGTCAGGCGTACGTTCTCTACCAGACCGACTACGCCCTGCCAGCCGACTTCCGCAACATGGACGAGCCGTCAAATGAATTCAACTGGTGGTCTGGCCTGTACCTCAAGCCTGACGAAGCGATGAAGCTGGAGCGAGTCGGGAACAGGTCAGGCCGACCGTGGCACTGGACGGTCCTCAAGAACCCCAATGGCTCGGGCTACATCCTAAAGCTCGTTGGCTATCCGACCGCACAGGAAACGCTGGACTTCACCTACCGGCGCTATCCGAGGCAGATCAGGTACTCGGGCCATGAATCGATGTGTCGAATCGCAGATGCTGGCTTTGTACTCGCGACCGTTCAGTTAAGCCCAGACAACCCCGGCCTGTTCTCGGGAAGCGTCATAAGAGCCGGCACGGCTACGGCATATCCTGGCGACCTTGCGTCCATGAATCCGTATTCGTTTGAGGCGATTCTAGGCGGATACACCATTGGAGATGGCTCCGATGTGATTTACGACATCTCGCCCTCTTACTCCTATGCAGGCTCAACGTCTGGGCCGGGGCTGAATTCACTTATCACCGACCCTGCAGACGTTGCGCGCCACATGGAGGTAGCCCTTCATTCCTGTGCCTCCTACTGGCTGGATCGTACCCGCGGCGGCAAGGCCGAACAGTCTTTCTCTACTTACCAGCGCGACCTCCGCCTTGCCCTAGAGCAAGACCAGCTTGCCCCTCTCTCTGGCAGGACCAGGGAAATCTGGCATGACGGTGGGTGGAGGAGTCCGCTCAAGGCTGACGAGGGCGCATGATCATCATAGACAAGTGGGCTGGGCTTGCTACGAACGTCAGTCCGTACGCTATCCCTCCCGGTGCAGCAGTTACCCAGGTCAATCTTCAGTGTTTGAATCCAGGCCAGCTGTCGGTGCGTAAGGGCATGGCAACTATGTCTTGGACCACTCACGCAGGCTCAACAATCCCAATCACAACCCTCCAAAGGTTTCAGAGCGGGACGCTTGAGACGGTTGTGTACCAGAACGCTTCCGGGATTCTGTTTTACGCCAAAGGACCGACATGAAGATCAATGGCGCCACCCTTACGGGCACAACAAAGGTTTCGCTATTTAAGGGTCGTTACAAGTACATCTACGGAGTGAACGGCGGCGGGCGTGGCGTTCGCTGGTCTGGTGAAGGAGATGCAGAGCCTATTGGCGTGCAGGCCCCGACCGTTGCGTTGACGATGTCCACCACGGCATCAACGGCCAACATCGTTGCGGCAATCCAAGTAGTCGCCTCTGGCTCCGGTTTTTTCCAGCCGCCCACCGTCACGTTTTCGGGCGGCGGATTGACTGCCGGCGATGCCCGCCACGCGCAAGGGTTAGCGCGTCTCAAGAACGGCGGCGTTGGCAATATTGTCATTACTAAGACCGGAAGCGGTTACACATCTCGTCCGCAGATCGCACTCTCTGGTGGGCGGGGTACTGGTGCCACGGTCACGGTTGGCGTCGATGGCAGCCTTGGGGCCGTCATACCAACGAACTCTGGGTCCGGGTACACAAACGGAGCGACGATTAGTTTCTCGGGCGGTGGTCTTGTCGATGCGATTGGGGAAGTTGACATCACTGACGGCCGCGTGAGCGGAGTGAGGATTGTCAATCCAGGCTCTGGGGCAACCACAACATCGACAGCCACAATCTATGCCGTGAGTGGAGGCACCTCCGCCTCGGCCAGGTGCATCATGTCGTACGCCGTCACAGCCCTGACCGTCACTGGCGGGACCGGGTTTGCGGCGACAGTGCCTGTCACGTTCTCGTCCATCAGCGGGTCGGGGGCAGCTGCGTACTGCAACGCCGCGGCATCTACGGCACCTGGCGTGCCTGTTGATCCCGTCATTACATCCCGGGGAGCGTATTTCGTAAAGCCCACAGCCAGCGTCTTGGGAACGCCAGCGCGGGCCGAGTCACTCATCCGAGCTCCAATGCGCGGATCATACCGCTGTGGATACAGGTACGTAGACAACACGCCAATCTCCGAGGGCGGGCCGATTCCATCCAGCCTCTCAGAACTCGTCACCATTGAGGCTGGCGAAGGCGCTTCGGCGTTTGTGTGGAACTGGGCCAACACTGGCGCAGACGCGCGTGCGGCGGCCGTCGAACTGTGGAGAACGTCTGCCAACCAAGCGGTTGTTCTGTACCGTGTGGCTTTACTTGAGAGGGCTGGCGGAGTCCTGCATTCAACGTATGCGGACACAATAGACGAGGCGACCCTAATCGACTCCACAAGAGATGGGTATGCGCTCATGCCCATTACTCTTCCATCAGGTCAGTTGAACGCCTATCGCTTTTCAACCCCCCCGACAGACATGCAAGACGCCTGCTGGTTCCAAGACCGCGCGTGGTACGGAGCCAACACCAACGGCACGCGACCAAACTCTCTCTTGTTCTCGGAGATTGACGAGCCGGAATCTGTAGCGGATGTGAACGAGGTTGTCATTCAGAACAACACCGGCTCGCAAGACAGGGTTGTCGCGATTATCCCTTACGGTGCCATTCTCATTGTCGCACAAGAGCGACACATGTACCGGCTCACGTACGTGTCTCAGCCAGTCATCGACGCCGCAATCACGCTCGCAGGATACAGAGGGCTTCTCAACAAGCGATGCTGGACAACCTTTGAGGGCGGGCTGTACTGCGTTGACTCGTTTGGAATGTACGCATTTGATGGTTCTTCAATGGAGCCGCTGTCGGTTGCGGTTGATGACTATTGGCGCGACGGCATCATCGACTTCTCTAAGTCCGCGAACTTCTTTGTACAAGCAGACCCCGGCTCTCGGGTAATCCGGTTCCACTACTGCAAGTCCTCTGACGGCACCACTCCCACTCGCGCCTTATGCTACTCACTAGCGACCAAAACGTGGTGGGAAGAGACAACGCCGCAGGCTTTGGGATCAGCAGCAGTGCTAAACATCGGCGGTAAGCAGTCGCTGGTCTACGGCACATCTGGAGGTTCAATTGTCAAAGCCACCACCTCAACAGTGGACATGTTTTCCGGCTCAACGGCCATCCCGTACGAATTCCGCAGCGGCCCCCTGACAATCACGGACGAACCAACCCGCCAGATCGGGGTCCTTTACAAGCCAACCGCCACAACATCAGACCTGACTCTTCGGGTTCACTACAACAACTCAGCCACATACCGGCCCAATGCCGTCGATTCCGACCGTGGCGATGGTGCCGTTGCGTCACCGGCTGGCGTGGTCATTGACATGCGCACGGCGAGGTCTGCCCTCGGGGACTCCACTGGTTACTCAACCGCTAGGTACTCGGGACGAGCTAATGACCGATCCGCAGGCGCGGACAGGCACGTGGCTGTTAACCTGTCAGGAACGCAGACCTCCTCCCCGATTGTGCTGCACGGCGTCACCATCGGTGGAGTGACTGCGTAATGTACACCCAGCAGAGCAACGCTTTGGCGTCTGCACTCTCCCTTCCGGCTGGCCAGCAGCAAACGCAAGCACTCTTGCAGGTGTTTGCCAACTGCATACAAGGGCTGCGGCAGAACGGCCCAGTGTCCATCAATTCGGCGGCCGGGAGCCAAGCCCCAAGGGCTGGCGTCATTAACTCGCCGCCTGGGATTGGGTCGGTTGTCGGCGGCGTGCCCACGGGAAACAACTTGACAGATTACTTCAACGGGACCGGCAATCGACCGATTGGACAATACCCGGGCAACGTCTGGAATGTCAATAACTACGGCGGCGACACCAATAACAGCTACTTTACCCAGAACACCACCAACAACGTCGGCGGGGATACAAACAGCTATTTTGGCGGCGACACGTTCTACGGCGACAGCTACCTCACCCAGAACGTGTTCGACAACAGCCAAAACTTCAACATAAACACCCAGAACGACTACAACACCTACAATAACTCCACAAGCAACACGGACAATTCGGTCCATAACAACAACGTCAGCAACTGGTACAACAACCAATACACCGACAATAGTTACAACGACTTCTCAACGACTCTGCAGACCACACAGAACAGTTACAACCAGACCGTAAATAACTTTGAAGGCGATTCGATCTTCAACAACACGGTCAACGAAGGTGATGTGTACAACCTCTCCACGGTCTTTAACCAAGGGGATGTGATCAATCAAGGCGACACGTATCTGAACGAGAGCAAGACGTTCATCACCAATGACAACAGCACAATAAACCTGATTACTTACATCACCAATGTGGTGATTAACATTATGCAAGGCGGCGGCGCAAAGGGCGATCCGGGGCCAAAGGGCGATCCGGGGCCAAAGGGCGACAAGGGCGACAAGGGCGATCCGGGTCCAAAATACGAGTTTGACGAGGAGACGTGTTCGATTGTGGAAATTGAATGATTGTTTTTGGGTCGTCAGCCAAAAGCCTTTTCGGGGCATTAGTCAGTAGGAGAAACTCATGGCATTCATCAAAGTCCCGAACTACACCTTTAGCGGCAATCCTGTGTCCCAGGCCGCTGCGGCCAAGGTGGCCTCGGATCACCTAAAGGCCCAAGGGGGCGTCTACGCTGCCCAGGCAGCCGCTAGCGGCCAGATCGGGGCGGCGCAGGCGGCGTCTCAGGGCGCCCTGTACGGGCAGCCGGCAAACATCTACGCCCCTTTCGCAAACTCCGGGGCGAACGGATACAACGCCTACACACAGGGTCTTGGGCAGACCAGCTCGTCTTTGGCCAATCTGTACAACACCTACGGCAACAACCTCCAGAACCTGTATTCCAACCAGACTTCTGCGATGGGCCAGACCGAGGCCGCGCGGCAGATTGCCGCCGCCAACATCGGCACGGCCGGCCTGAGTGCCATGGGCCAGATGATGGGCGGTGCTTTTGGCGCCCAGGCCCAGAATCAGTCTGCCGCCTACCGGGCCATGGCAGACATGCAGGCCGCGAACCAAGGGGCCATGAGTTCCTACGGGGCCTCGCGGAACAATGCCCTCGCAAGCCTTGGTGCTTCCGCGTCATCCCTCGGTAGCGCTGGGGCAAACGCTTACAGCCAACTCGGGACTGGCACCTCAGCTGCTAGGTCGAACGCGGCCAGCTCTCTCGGCACTGCGTACGGAAGCGTCTTGGGCGGGATTGCAAACTCGGCCGGCAACCTTGGCACTGGATTGGCGACGGCTCGGGGCAACACCACTGGGGCCATGGGGTCGGCCTATGGCTCCGCGCTCAACAGCTACAACTCGTCAAACGCTGCCCTTGGCGGAAACATGGCCGGCGCTTACGGCAACATGGCCGGGACGATGGGTCAGGCGTATGGTAGCGCAGCCGGCTCGCTCGGAAATGCCGCCGGGAATTTTGGTGGCACAACCAACAACGCCCTCGGCAACATGTACGGCACGCTCGGAGCCGCCCAAGGGCAGTACGGCGCTGCCTCGCAAACTGCCCGCGGAAACATGCTGGCGTCTTTGGCCAACACAAATCTTGGTGGATACAACACGGGCGCGAGCTATCAGGCAGACATGGCGAAGCTCGGCTTGGGCCGGGAGCTTGGTCTTGGTCAGATCGACATGCTCGGCAGAACGCTGCCATCGGCATACGCCGGCCTCGGCGGTGCAATTGGGTCCATTACTGGGGCCGTAGGTTCGCTTGCCGGAAGTGGCGGCGTCAACATGACTGCGAGCGGATCGCCGCTCGGGTCTTCGTATGCCGGCGGTTCTTACGGCAGCCCGTATGCGGCGTCAGGTGGATTTGGCCCCAGTCTGTATGAGCCATCCTATGCGGGGTCAGGTGGCAATGAGTACGCACCAGAGCCAGCGAGCACTCGCAGCCGAAGCAGTTCCGTCCCTCTTCCGGCTTGGTATCAAAGCCCTCAGTCGCTGGCACCTTTCCCCAACCAGATGCCATACGCTGCAGGCCAGATGGGCGGCGCAGATCAGCAGGTCCTTAGTGGGCTTTATGGGACCGGCATGGCTGGCAGTGGGGCGATTGGAAACAACTCCGCTTCGACTTACGGGCAGCTTGGGGCGCTGTCAAATCAACTAGCAAACATCCCTGGAATGTTTAACTCGGGCATGCAGGGAATTAGGTCTGCTGGTCAGCAGGGGTATTCCAACCTCAACAGTGGACTCATGGCAGCCAACAGCTACATCCCAGGCATGCTTAACACCTCCATGCAGGCAATGGACCGCGACGGCGCCACTGCCTTTGGGTCGCTGCGAAATGTCTCCAACCAAGCCGGCGCCATTCCTGGCATGTTGAACAGCACCATGGGCAACATCAACAACGACTTCTATCAGTCGCAGGGCAACATCGGATCGTCGCTCGGCCAGGGCTACGGGGCGATCAACCAATCTCGCAATGACATCAATTCGTCGCCCATCGCCAGCTACCTCATGCAGACCGGACAGGCCGGCAGAGATCAGCTCGGCAGTTCGATGGCTACGAACAACAACCTGTTGAGCAGTTGGGTAAACAGCGGCATGGGCAACATGCAGGGCGCCATGGCCAGCGGTTATGGACAACTCAACAACGGCATGAACCAGTTCTACGCCAACATCCCGCGCGATGGCGCATCGCTTCTTGGGTCGGCTCTCCAGCAGGGCGCTGGCCAGATTGGTGCGCTGGGTTCACAAATGGGGTCTGGTTACGGATCGTTCGCCAGCTCAAACAACGCCGCACGTCAGGGCGCCATGAATCAGGTCACTGATCTGTACAAGATGGCCAACGGTGGATTCCAGCAGCAGGCAAACCGTCCGCTGCAAACTCAGGCCCAGATGATGGCCCAAGCCCGTGCCGACACCGCAGCTGCAACCGCCGCGTGGAAACAGGCCAACCCCGTGAGGCCGACAGGCAATGCCATGTTCGACCGCATGAACCAGGCGTACTACCGCTAATGCTCGCATACAACACCGGCATTCAAAACAGCGCACCAGTCACGCCCGGCATGCGGCAGCGTGCCCTTGATGGCTTGTCTTCCCAAGGCGGAACACTGCAGTACCCCGGCTCCGCCAGTGATGTCTACAACGCTCGCGCCATGGCGGCGGGATTGGAATATGACCGTGCCGCGGCCACATCCAATAACGAGTATCTAGGCAACGTCCAGAAGGCCCAGCAGTCCACGGCGCTTGCCGGATTGCAGCAGATGGCGCAGGCGCAGCAGAACTCCAACAACCTCGCCAACCAACAGCAGTCGATGCGGCTGGACTATCTCGGCAAGCTGACGGGCGGGCTGAATAGCCTCCTTGGGAATCTATTCTGATGAACTACGCCACAACGACTTCGACGTTCGCCCCGCAGCCGACCCCCAATACGCAGGGCATGTTCAATACTGCGATGGCTAACGCTCAGGCGTCGGCCGACCCGCGATTCAATATGAAGGCCATGGACCGCAATGGCGTGTCCCGCGGCAAGGGCACGGCAGCGACGGCCGGAATCCAGGCCGCGCAGAACCTCGCTGAAGGAATCGCCAAGGCGTACCAGATTCCCGCTCAGGATGCGGCCACCAATGCCAACAACCTGCTTCAGTACCAGACCAACCAAGAAGCCTTTGGTCAGGGTGTTTCCAACATCGCGATGCAGAACGACTACGCCAACGCCTTGGCGGCTCTGCAACGACAACAGAATGTTACGAACTTCCAAGGCAATGCTCTTGGCGGGCTGTTGGGCAGCATTGGCAACCTGACGGGCGGCATGGGTTCGCTTCTTACCTCGGGCACAAACAGCAATCTCGGGTCCTTCGGAAAATACAATGGCACGTATAGATTTTGATCTAGACGATCTCACCAACACCGCACTGAAGCGGTTGGTCAAGCAACTCCTTGTCGCTGATGACGCGGAGGAGAAGAAGATTGTCAAGAACCTTGGCAAAAAAACTAACGCCAAGGCAGAGAAGAACGATCTAGCCGACCTCCATGAGGAGAAACACGGCAAGCCCAACACGCCGATGGTCACTGACGATGACCTTGAGTACGACGGCGATGACGAACTGCCTGACGTTCCGAAGCAGAAGGGGAAGAAAAATGGGTAAGAAAGACCTCGCTGGCGACGGGATTCGCAGGCTGGTTGGCTCTGCCAAGGGCGGCATGGCATCGTCTCGCTTTGAGAAGATCATCCAGTGGGCTAAGTCCACTGGCAACGAAGAGCTTGCTGCGAAGTTGTCATCTGGACAGATCACCGCCGACGAGCTGCACCAAGCGAACTCGGCATACTTTGAGTCCAGCCGCCCGAAGCCAATGGCTGACGCGCCGGCTCGCCAGATGGAACTTGACCTTCCGGAAGACCCGGGCAGGGGAATGATTGCATACGGCACCCGCGGACCCGGCGTTGCGGTGGGCGGTCCCTCTGGCCCTGGCGTGACTGGCGGTTTGTCTGGCCCCGGAACTCGGCAGGGGCAGATGATCAACGACCCAAGGATGAGCGATCCAGACTATATCGACCCAGAGTTTCGCGTCACGCCGAACCAGCCGCCCGCAGTTGTTAAGCGTGGAATGATTGACCCACGCAACCCCGGACGCTCACCGGGCGAGATGCCCCGCGGCCTAACCACCGATGTCGATCTTCCTCGCCTTGGCGATGGCGTCCTCCGGGGCGACACCACCTCGCGGCCTCGCGGCCGGCAGTATCGCGGGAGCGGTGCAGAGGGTCGGCCACTCAACGCTCCGAGAGGCAGGGGCGCCCTGACAGCCGCAGCCGCAGCGGGCCTGGGTGGCATCGGCGTCTACAGCATGATGGATGGAGAGCCAGAGGACATACAGGCGCTTGGCGACATGACCGACACCTCTGGAACCGAGGAGCTGGCAGAGGAGTCTCGCCCTGTTCCCGCTACCGTGGAAGGCCCTCCGGACTATTCCTATCAAGCCCGAGAGCTGATTAACCAGCTCAATGCGATGCGGCGTCAGGCTGGCGGAGAGGTCCCGGAAGCAAGGGCGATGATGGCAGAGATCAATCGCCTGCTGGACTTGTCCAACAAGCAGAAGAACGCTCCCGGCTATGAGCCGCCTATGCCAACGGACTACCACGGCGAGGCGCAAAGGCTTCTCCAGATGCTCAATGCTCGCCGCATGGAAGTTGGCGGAGAGGTTCCGGAGACGCAGGAGATTATGGCGGAGGTTCGTCGCCTCCAAGCCTTGGGTGATGAGCAGCGAAACGCTCGCCGTTAGTTCTTACTTGAGAGGTTGAAATGGGTGTGGGAAGTTTGATCCCGTCTGGCGGCGGCTGGCTTGACGATGCCCTGCGTGCGGCTGGCGTACTTACCCCTCGTCCTCGCATCAGGATTCCCGGTGCGGCCCCAGACGCTCCAGATATTCCGGACGTTCCGCGGCTCCCCGACCCGAACGCTCCTCGCGTCGATGATCCCGATGCACCACGGATCACGGACGGCTCCGATGCCCCACGCGACGGGCGGTTTGACGGCGAGTGGGAGGACGTTAATACCCCTTGGTACAAGAACCCTCTCAACCTTGTGCCCGCAGCCATGGCCGGCGGCGTCGGCTGGCTGGCTCACCTGATGAGCCAAGACGGCATGACCGACACCAGCGGGACCGCCGATCTCCATGAGGAACAGGCTCCGCTGCCGGGGTCAAAGCGTCCCATGGACATGAAGGCCCGCGCTGCCGCCGGTAATCAAGACGCCATCAACTACCTCAATCGTCAGAAGGAAGGCAAGGATCGCTTTCGCCAGATGGCTATGTGGGCAGGTGGTGGGCAGAACCTTGGCTCGCACAACATCGGGTTCTACAACATGCTCTACGACCTCCCGCCGGAAGAGCGGCAGAAGGCAATCATCAACATGATGCCCATGGACCCTGGCCGTGCGGCCATTGAGGCCCACAGCGCCAAGCGTGCCGGCGAACTTGCACAGCAGGCCATCCAAGGAATGGTCGGCAGGGTCAAAAACCCGATGGCAGAGGCAGCCGCAGAGGCTGAACTGCCACCGGCTGATCGCGCCCTTCTGCATCGGGATGATCCGCAAATACATCCCTCAGAAATTAAAATCGTTGATGACTACGTTAAAGAGAGACACTCCGCGCCGGGCGCTTGGTATTCGCTGGGCGGCCTGTCAACTTCGTTCACTGTAGAGGAACAGCAAGACACTCTGCAGTTCCTGCTTGATCAGGGCTACGATCCGGCGAAAGCACAGAGGCTGGTTGATCACATTGTCAGGGTGCGCGGCACGCAAGACTGGCAGTAACCATGTCCCAGTCCCCCCTGTTTGACATCTACGATCCGTACGGAACGCTTCAGCAGCAGTACGAAGGGGAAGTCGATCCCGTCACTGGCAGAAAGCGTCGGCGGCAGATCGCTGACCTGATGCCCGAGGAGGAGCAGAGCAGTCTCCTCAATTCACTGGCCCAGATTGGTTCCTCTGGACTGGCGGCGGCTGGCTATCTGTTTGACACTCCCGGCGCCTTGATCCGCGGCACGCTTGCCGGTGATCCCCTCAGTGCGTTTGGCACCTCTGAGGATCGCGTCACTGGGCGAGAGCTTCTTCGCCAGTACGGAATGGTCGGAGACGAGGATACCTGGGGCAACTTCGGTGGCGGGCTTGCTGCCGAAGTGCTTCTTGATCCGCTCACTTACGGCTCGTTTGGACTTAGCACTCTCTTTGGTCGCGGCGCTAAGACTCTTGGCGGAAAGGCTGCGGAAGCTGCGGGCATGCTTCGCAACGTGGCCCTTGATGCAGCCGACACTCCTGGCGTGACTGGCGTTCGCAACTACATGCGGAACACCACGCCGCGGGAACAGTTGCTCACCATAGCTGACCCCGCCGTGCGTGCCGACACCGAACAGCGATTGATGCAGCAGCTTGACAGGTTTGGGGTTGGCCCCGATGGGCTGGACCAGGCTATGGGTGCGTTCGATGACGTTCGCATCCCGGGCACCAACATCGGCTTCTCATACAACCTCGGCCCGGTCGGTGATGCGGTCGCCAATGCCGCAGATAGGTTTGGGCACTTCTCCCGGAATGCCCCGATCATCGGTCACGCCACTCGTTGGGGCGCGGCAGCGTTTGATAAGTCTGCCGGCGAGTACTGGAACCGCGACCTAGAGTTGACCAATCTGGTCCAGGACGCCAACCGCCGGGCCTATCGCAACGCCGATGACCTGGCATACGCCGACCGACTGCGGCAAACCAGGCTTCAACGCGAGGCGCTCAACGCAGAGGCTCCGGAGTTCTTTCCTGCTTCGGCCGGGTCGCTTGCTGGCCAGGCTATACCCGATGACCTGCGGACTTTCGACAACGCCCGGCTTCGCCAATCGATGGCCGACTGGGTTGAGGGCGGAGGCGGAACCCCGACTGGTCATTACGGCCCGATGCTCCCGAACGGGGCCTACTATTCCGGCGCTCGCGGATCGGGCGACGAGATGGCCGACTGGGTCATGGAGAACGTCCCAGAGTTCCGCAACGTCCGGGACGAGTTTGCAACCCTTGGTCGCAACGCCAATGTTGCTGCCAATGATCTGGGACTTCCTATCTCGCAATGGGCCAGCCGCCAGGGAACTGATTGGTTCCCTAGGCAACTCCACTTCTGGCAACAGGACCGCGCTCCTGTTCGACCGGGTGCGGCGCAGGTCCGCGAGAAGCCTTGGTCCCGGGCCGAGCGAATCCTTGGTACGCAAGACAACTTCGGCCGTAGACGGCAGGCGTACACCGACCTCCCTGGTGGCATGAGGACTTTCCGAGAGCTGACAGGGAACCTCAATCCCCGCCTAGACTCAGCGGCACTTCAACAGCAGCTCATCGGGGCGAGCGACGATCAGGTTCGCGGAATCTTGGACAACGCCTTCGGGCAGATCGGAATCCAAGACCCGTACCAGCCGTGGATGGACGATGTCCTTAACGACCCTGCGTACATCAACGGCACGCCTGCGATCCAGCAGCAGATGCTGGATCAAGCCGACCAAGCCATCAACGGCATGTACACGCAGCTTGCCGACTTGCTCCGGGCGGCCGACACGCAGTTCGCCACCAACCGGCGAGGCATCTTTGACAGCGACCCATGGAACAACATGGCTCGCTATTCCGCGGGCCAGGCCACCAACCGAGCCAACGCCGAAGAGCTGATCCGCCAGATGGGCGAATTGGCAGAACCCATCCAGGCTAATCAGGTTGTTGGTGGCACAAGCATCCCGCTGACGCAGGCTGCCGAGCGATTCGGCTTTGACCCGGCTTCTTTCCGGCAGATGTGGAACGATAGGTTTGGGGCAGACCCGACCAACCTGTCAATCAACGAGCGATACTCAGACGCACTTCGCACGCTGGCCCCGAAGACCCAGCTTGCCATGCCCGAGAGGGGCTTGCTTGGTGCGGTCGATCAGTTCACCAACATGTTTAAGGTCGGTGCCCTCGCCGCCCCGTCCTTCCACACTCGCAATGCCTATAGCGGTGCGATCAATGCCGCAACGCACGGCGCGTTCAATCTGTGGGACATGATGGCCGCAAACCGGGCGAGCGCTGGCGACTACGGCCCGCTCGCCAGGCGACTGCGAAGCGCCCCCGGATTTGAGAACCTCACTGACGAAGAGCGGGTCGCTAGATACCTGGACCTGACTGGCGCCACTCAGGTCACCGGCAGTAATGCACTGGATGACGTTGCTGGAATGCCAGGGCAGGCGATGAAGGGCATGTACCTTGGCTCCGACCCGACATCGGTTGCCGCCCAAGTCGCCAACGCAGCCATGCCAAGGGGCCGTGGCTGGCGGCAATATCTCAGCGACATGTTCTCAATGCGTGGCGTTGGGTTCACGCAGAACCCGATGCGCGAGAACACTAATCCGCTGCTTGTCCTCAACGATGCTGTGGGCCAGAGGGTGGAGGACTCGCTGCGAGGCGGCATGTTCCTCAACCAAATCAGGAAGGGAGTGGACCCGCGGCGGGCTGCGGATGTGTCGTTCCTCTCAAACGTGGACTACCGGCCCCAGGCGTTTACGGGCTTTGAGAAGGGACTGAAACGGCTAATCCCGTTCTACAGCTTCCAGAAGGGCATCATCCCGAGCATCGCGACCAACGTCGTTGAGCGACCGGGCGGATTGCAGAACCAGCTCATCCGTGCCGTCAACCGCGGGTCGGAGCCGTCGCAAGACAACTTCGTCCCTGAGCATCTACGGCAGTCTGCGGCGATTCCGCTGCCCGCCGACCTGCCAGGAATCTTTGGTGGGTCGGGGAACCCAGACCTCAAACGGTATCTCAACAACATCGACCTGCCATGGGAGAGCCTGTTCCAGACTTACACGCAAGGGGTGGGCGCGGATGCGTCTTCAACGCTTGCGGACACCATCCGTAAGACTGGCTCCAACATCCTTGGGCAGACCAATCCACTTCTCAAAGCGCCATTGGAGTACATCACCAACCGTCAGCTGTACAGCGGCCGGCAGATGTCCGACCTGTACTCGGTGCTTGAGCAGGACCTTGGCCCGATAGGCCGACCACTGGAACAGCTCGTCACAAACTTTGTCCCGTTTGGTGCCCGCGGCCTCGGGCTGTACCGCCAGGCGACCGATGATCGAATGACAAGCGGACAGGCCCTGCAGAAGGCAGCGTTCAATCTCCTCGCTGGGGCCAAGCTCACCGACGTTGACTCTGACCGGGCAAAGAGACTGGCGGCAAGAGACATGCTCAACAGCATCCTGGAGACAACGCCAGGGGTCAGGACGTTTGAGAACATTGCCGTCCCCGAAGATGTTCTGATGAACATGCCGAAGGAACAGCAGGACATGTACCTCCTCTACAAGATCATCCAGTCCGAGGCAGCCAAGCGTGCCCGCGAGAAGAAGAAGCAGCAAATGGCCATGGACCCGATGCAGATGCTAGGGATCAACGGCTAGGGCGACTGACGGCACCGGGTTCTTCAGCTCCGCCACCAAGACCGGATCGACATAGCATCGCTGTGCGAGTCCGGGGGTCATGTGCCCGAGGTGGTCTGACGGGTTCATTCCGGCGATTGCTGCGTAGGTCGCTGAACTGCGGCGAAGAAGCCGTCCCGACCCGGCCATGCCCGCTCGCTTGACAAGTCTTCGGAACGCCCGTATAAGAACGCACCTTCCGACCAGACCCCCGAAAACAAGGGGGCCTGAGATCGGGAGTGAGGCGATGGCTTGGAGGGCCGCGCCGTCCAGCATGACCACATGCGGACGGCCAGTCTTGGCCATCACCAGTGCAACCTTGGCTCCACGGATGGAATCATGGCGAAGCGTCAGCATATCTCCCAGTCGCAGCCCGCTGCTGTAGGCCACCAGAATCCAGGCTGGAAGCAGAATCTTCCATCTACATTTCTGGGTGCCACCAGGCATTTCCCCGGCAGCTTGTATCAATCTGCGTATCTCCTCATGGCTCCACGCACGGGGCAACGGACGGGGGCACTTGACACGGCGAACCTCGCCTGTACAATCGTCCACCAGCAGGTTGCCGCGGAGGGCAGCTCGGCGGAGGGTGATCAACATCCTCCTGTGGTTCTGGACAGTCTGTGGAGCAAGGCTATGGAGAGCCTGAGTCAGGTAGCCGTCGATGTTGGCAACGGTCAATTCACTGACCTGCCACGGCAGCCGTTTGCACAAGACGCGAAGCTGTTCCGCGTACCCGGCGGAAGCCCCGGACTTCATGGCGTAGTCAATGGCGAAGTGGTAAAGCAGCATGGGAAAGCCCCCCGGGGGTGGCGAGTGTTTTTCCCGAAGGCGGAGGCGATGGAAACCCCCCAGCGCATTCCGTACAATCCGCAAATGCTTACAGGCACCCCTAGCTCAATTGTCTATAGCACTCTCCGGAGTGCCCTAGTCTGGTGCGTCCTTCGGGATCACCGAATCTTACGGCTGGCGTTTCTCGCCGCCCTAACTCTCTCCCTTTGGCTCAACAGATTGGGCCTCGTCTGCACCCTTCTGGTGCTCGGACACTTGGGCGAAGCGATCAAGGAGTTCTGCCCCAAGGATGGGGATTGAAGGATCGACCCTGCCCCAAGGATGGGGCTTTCATTTTCTGGAGGTGTACGGATGACCACTATCAAGGAACTGCCGACCAAGGTGATCGGCATGAGCAACCAGGCGTACCGAATGGAATCGGACTTCGACTCCCGGTCCTTCCTGCACACGGTCGCCAAGTACGGCGGCGAGGTGCAGTTGTGGCTGGAGCAGGGCAAGACGTTTTTCGGTGGCAACTCAGGAACCTCCAAGGGGTCTGAGTTTGACGAGATCATCACCGGCATCCTCGGCGGCAAGCGGTTTGAGGACATGGTGGTCACCCCCCCGGACGATGTCCTCGGGGCCAATGGTTCTAAGTCCACCAAGGCATACAAGGAATGGGCTGCCCAGCAGACGGCGATCATCTGCACGGCCGATCAGGCTTGGGCCTACAAGCAGATGCACGGCTCCATGCTGGGCAACGACGCTGCCTATGACCTGATGAAGCGGACCACCGAGACGCAGGTGTCTGTCTTCTTTGAGATCGACGGCCATCCGCTCAAGACCCGTCCAGACGCATGCTGCCCAGAGTTGTGGTGGGACCTCAAGACCACATCCCAGCCATGGGAGAAACTTTTCTTCAGTGCGAGGGACTACGGCTACTACGAGCAGGAGTGGCTGTACGTGGAGTCTGCCAAGGCCATCGGCCTGCCGCACTTCCGAATGCCATTCGTTTTTGTGCAGACCATGCCGCCCTACGGCTGCAAGGTCTTCTATCTGCCAGTTGAACTTGTTGAGGCAGCCGGGCGCCGGATGCTCAACACCATGGAGGAGGTTCGTCTACGCCGCTCCACGGGCATGTATATGCCCGCTGACGCAAACGAGATCACGGAACTCGTTGTCCCGGCGTGGGCCAAGAAGGAAGAGGAGTACGTGGAGGTATGAATTACGACAACAACATCCTCGGGCCGAGTTGTTCGCCCGAGACATCGGAGTTGACCAAGGCTCTTGCCAAGGCCCAGGCCGAGTATCCCATCGTTGCCTATGACAGTGCGAACCCGCACTTCAAAAGCAAGTTTGCCAGTTATGCACAGTGCTGCGACTCGCTCCGCGGGCCGCTCACCAAGAACGGGCTGAGTCTTCCCGACTTCCGACCCGGCCTTGTGGGTGGTCAGTGGATCGTCATCGGAACGCTGCGTCATTCGTCAGGCCAGTGGATCAGCGGTGCCGCCCCTTTGCTCATGGGCAAGGGCGACATGCAGTCCTTTGGTGCGGCGATGACCTACGCCAAGCGGACTCTGCTGATGGCTCTGTGCGGCGGGTTCAGTGGCGAGGCCGACGATGACGGCCATAGCGTCAGCGAACAGTCGGCCAAGAAGATTGAACCAAAGTCGGACCCTCGGGGCCTTGCCTACCAGCAGGCTGCGATCCAGGCGATCAACGAGGCCGACAGCAAGGAACACGCACAGAAGCGCCTAGACATGGTGCGTCTGCGAGTGAAGGAGAAGGCCGTCCCTGTGGAAGTGTTCCACCGGGTTGAGGCCGAGTTCAAGAAGGTTTGGGAGGTTCAAGCATGAGTGGTTACCAGCGTTTCATCTGTCTCGGCAATCTGACCAAGGATGCCGAGAGTCGCATGGCCGGCGAGAACGAGGTTGCGAAGTTCAGCCTCGCGGTCAATGGCTACAAGGACAGTGTTGAGTACTTCGACTGCGAGATGTGGAAGCCCGGTGGCGTTCTGGAGTACCTCGTCCGCGGCACTCAGGTGCTGGTGGAAGGGGAGATTCAGACGCAGTCCTGGGAGAAGGATGGAGAACGCAAGTCGAAGAAGATCATCAAGGTGATGAAGGTGCAGCTCTGCGGCGGGAAGCGCCGTGAAGAGCCGGCCTTGGAGGAGTCGTTCTCGGATTTCAGGTGAGAAAGTGCGCGCCGCCTGGGGGCTGGGAACCCTCCGCCCAGCCCCCAGGTCTTCTTTAACTGGAGAGCAACATGCAACTACGTGACTATCAAGAGCAAGTGGTGGGCGACAACATCTCCGCCATGGAACGCGGAGTGAAGTCCACGCTGAATCCCATGTTCACGGGAGCTGGAAAGACGGTGGTGTTCTGCAGCCTTGCGAATCGAATCGCGGGCCGCACGCTCATCATCGTCCCGCTCAAGGAACTCCTGTGGCAGGCGGTGGACAAGGTCAGGGACATCCTCGGGGAAGACCCTGACATTGAAATGGCTGAGTACAGGGCGGGTGCCGATGACTGGTTCTCGCCCAAGGTGGTGGTTGCATCGAAGCAGACGCTGCTTTCCCGGAGGGGCGGGCAGAAGCGTTATGAGAGGTTCGATGACTTCCAACTGGTGATCGTTGACGAAGCACACATGATGTGCAGCGAGGCGGTGGTGGAGATGCTCACGCATTTCCAGTCGAAGGGGGCGATGGTCGCTGGCTTTACAGCCACGCCATTTCGCATGGATGGGAAACCAATGCTTAGGAGTGAGGCATGCAATTCTACGAAGAACTCGTCGGCGGATACGACCTGCGGTGGGCCATCGAATACGGGTGGGCTGTGGCCCCCGTCTGCAAACTAGCACGGGTGGAATCCTTGGACCTGTCAGGCATCAAGATCGTTGGCGGTGACTTCCAGCAGCAGGCCCTACAGGCCGAGCTGAATAAGGAAGCCAACATCCAACGCCTGTGCATGATCACGGCCGAGGAGATGGAGGGGCAGACCGTCCTCTTCACGGCATCTGTCTCGTCATCCAAGGCTGCGGCTCATTACTGCAACAACAACTACGGCGTGCCTGCCGTGTACGTGTACGGCACACAGCCCGAGGAGGAGAGGCGTGAGGCACTCCGAGCGTTTAAGTCAGGCGAGGCCAAGGTCCTGTGCAACTGCCAAGTCGTTGCCGTTGGCTTCGATTATCCCCCTACAGCAACCCTTATTCTGGGAAGGCCCACCCGCTCAAGGTCATTCTGGCTGCAGTGTGTGGGACGAGCCACTCGTCCGCTACCGGGCGTTGTTGATTTTGAGGGCAGTACGTCAGATAGCCGACAAGCTGCCATCGCCGCAAGTGCAAAGAAGCACTTCAAGATAGTGGACTGCACCACAGGCAGCATCGACCACTCGCTCGTCACCAGTGTGGACATGTTCTGCCCTGCCGCTGACGAGGAAGTGAAGAAGGCAGTCAAGAAGGCGGCAGCTGAATCCAAGAAGCCTCTGACCGCCGAGGAGATGGCTGACATCGCTGCCAAGGAGGCCGAGCGGATCGCATCCGCCAAGGCCATCGAAGCCATGCGGAAGAACACGCAAGGCCGAGGCTTCGGCCGGGTGGCCAGCCAAGAGATTGACATTACATGGAAGGGCGTGCGGCCTGTCGGGACATACATGAACCCGCTGAAGGGTAAGTACGGCGGGCTGAAGATGTCCCAACTCCCGGATTACTACATCCGGTGGGCATGCCACAACCAAGGCATCAAGGGCTGGATCAAGACGATGTTCCTCAAGGAGATGTCAAGGCGACATGAACAAGCCAAAGCGGTCTGACTTACTGCTGTCAGAAACGGTCGATGCGATTCTGAATCAGTTCGATGTTGAGCATGTGTTTCCAACCGAGTTTCTCAAGGAGGAGAAGAAAGATGAGCGTACCTTTTGGCGTCGGTGCCGAGATTCGATTGCAGCATTCTTTGGCTTTCGCGGACGAACTGCACCGCAGGGTGGTGATCAATCAGGAGTCAGCGACGGTGGTGGCGGAGAGCCTGGGGCTGGACATCCAGCAGACCAAGGGGGCATGCCGTCTGCTAAGGAGCTTGCCGTTCAAGCCAAGCCCTGAGCGCCTCGCCCTGGTGGTGATGCGTGACCACGGGCTTGACAGCCGGGACATCGCGGAAATCTTCGGCCGCTCTCCTCGCTGGGCCAGCTTGGTCCGTGAGCGTGCAGTCGAACTCCGCGAGGCCGAGTCGATCCGCTGGGACTTGGAGTACCTGGACGATGGGCTTCAGCCGGGCGATCCGACACCATCGGAAATCCTTGCGCAAGCCGAGGCTCTCCGCCTGGCCGGAACGTACCGGGCACGCAAACCTACCTTGGGGAACTACACCAATGCGCTCGTTCAAGAATGCGCTTGAGGGCGGGCATCGGGCTGAACGTAACTGGGTTGAGGCTGTCCGCGAGGCAGGCAGGTCAGCGGCTCACGGCAAGAAGATCGTCGTAAAGGTCCACAACAAGAACAAGGATCACGTTGAGACGCCTGATGCACTCGGGCTTTTCAGCTTGGAGATCAAGGAGCGGTCACTAACTTTTACTTCCCCGGAGGATTACCCCTATGACACAGTGTTCGTTGATGACATGCGAGGACTTGGACGCGAGCGATTGCAGCACCTTGCCTACATCTACATCTCTAGGCCAACAGGAGAGTGGGTGTGGCTCACTCCCCTTGATCGGGACAACAGTTGGAAGGAACAGACTGTCTTCGACCGAGGGCGAGGGCATGACGTTCCAACCCTCGTTGCTCCCAAGAAGTTCCTCCGACCAGCCAGCCAACTTACAGACCTCTTATACCCACATAACTATCTTGAGCTTGTCGATGGAGACTGCGGAATATTCCTCTCAGGAGGCGGAGCGATTGAAGAGCGAGAACGCTACGTTGCGCGGACGCATCCAGATGCTGGAGGCCGAGATCGCCCGCCTCCGGGACAAACTCGTTAGCGCGTGGGGATCATGCTGACCTTCATCGACACCATGGGAGAAGGCACGTTCGCCATGTTCCTCCTAGTCATAGTCCTCCTCCTCTTCATCTTGAGCAACCATGAAAATTGAAGACCGCATGTCCATGTGGGCAGCAAAGCGTCCACGGGAAGAGCCGGCCGAGCTGCTGCTAGAAGGTGCCCAGGAGATTGCTGATCTACGCCGGCACAGGGAAGAAGACGGCAAGCAAATGAGCGCCCTAATAGATGGCTACCAGAAAATGCAGGCGTTGTGCATCGACGGGAAACACCTGACTGACAAGGAGCGGCGTGCCCTCACTGAGGCGAGCGAGTTCTACATTGGCACCCAAACAGGATTAACTTTGAACGGCCTTCTGGAGCGACTGAAATGACAGACATCGTATGCCCACACGTTGTTGGCACCACAACTCAGTACTGCTCCCTCACGCCGTTCACGCTCACCGACGCGGAGCGGGAGGCGGTGGACAGGGCGAGGATCGCGTTCCGCGACATGGATCACAACGACATGACCATGCAGCAGCTTGAGGACTTTGAAGCCCTCTGCGACCTGCTGGAGCGGCTAGGAAAGTAGTTGCAGAAGGTGCAACAAGTCGCCGCCAGCGACATGACCCCCAAACGTATGTCAAAAGCGACGAAAAGCGAACACGTTTCAATACGATTGGGGTGTATATGACTCTGCCTGACGAACGAACGCGGTCTGTCTTGCGGACCAGAAACTTCCTGCTGCGTCTGCTGTCTCCATCCGATAAGCGAGTCCCTCGCCCTGTGCGAGAGGAAGCCCGCCGGCTGCTCAAGCACTATCCTGGGGTAGTTGACTTGTCACTGGCTGGGGAGCGGGCGCCGGCGGTGTTCGACTCCGAGGAAGCCTGGAGGCTGGCCGAGTGAACGCTGACATTCCATACCTGAGTTGTCTCGTTAGGCGTGAGTTCATCAGCAAGGACTCTGGCCATGAAGAGGCGTATGCCTTTGCCGTCCAGTCCATGACAGGCCGGGCACTAGGGTTCCACGTTATGTTGAAGTCCGGGGCACACTACCGTGGCGTTCCGATCCACGCACTTACGTTGACCGGCGGCGCCGGGCGACCCCTTGGTGATGTGCAGCTCTGGGACTGTTTCAGCGACCGGCCGATTGTGACAGTGTTCTCATACCTGAGAGATCACCAGGCCGACTGTTACCTGCGATCCGGCAAGGTCCCGGGGACTTACCTGTTTACAGTGGACTGGCTGCCCAACTCCCCCGAGCAACCCGGCTTTACACTGACGCCCGAGCAGAACAAGTGTGCCCATGTCATGGCACTAGATGACGGCAACCTCGCCGCCCTGCCTACGAACCGGATCGCCTGGAAGGATGGCTATTTCTGCGGCTCTTCACCCGACCCCAAGGCCAGCGGCTACTGCGTCCAGGCCCAAACCTACCACGCGGAATCCTGCGAATGGGATGTCAGCCAAGACGATAGGTACTACTACAGCCCCGAGGATGCCCCTATACGGGCGTCCAGCGTTTCTGGCACAGCCACCCACCAAGAACCCCGTCGCCCGCCTAGCGTCAAGCCACAGGCCCTGGTGACGATTTGACTGGGGGTGACAACCCGTTAGTATGTTGACCTTACATAGCCCACGGATGGGCACCTGGCCTGCAGATCGGCCCCCCGCCAACTGGTCCCGCACGGGATGCAACAAGAGGGGGCAACACGGATGTGACCCGCCCGCAAGGCAATCCATCCGAACTCTTGCGACTGAGGGGTGGGAACTGGTGACTCCGCCTGCCCCGGGCTACAGCCAACCGCAAGCGCCGTGTCTGGGAGAAATGGATACAACGGCGTTAAACAATCAGCATCCAGTCGCTGCCGCTGAAAGCGCGGTTTACGCGATTGACTTCCGGCATTTTTGCTGGGAGTCACTGCGCTTCTGCACGGTTTACGTTTGACTGGGGCATGATCGCCTGTACACTCCCCCGCACCACAAGGAGGTGGAAGGCTTGAAGGAGTGTGATTACTGAGGCAACGAAGTTATGCAACGGTCCTTTGTGCAGAGGCGTTGAAAGGCCGCTGTCGGACTTCAACAAGCACGCTGGAACAGGCGACCGCCGGCAGACATGGTGCCGGGAATGCGCACGCCACAGCTCTAGGGTCTGGCGAGGAGAAAACACATCAATCAGCTTGCTTAATCTTTGCAAGCAACGCGCAAAGAAAAAGGGGATCGAATTTTCCCTGACTTTTGACTGGGCTGAAGAAAGACTTCTGCGTGGCGTGTGCGAGATGACAGGAATTGCCTTTGTGTTTGGAACATCTCGCCACGCATTCTTGCCATCAATTGATCGCATTGACAGCAGCAAGGGTTACACGCCAGACAACTGCCGAGTTGTTCTTTTGATAATCAACCAGGCCAAGAACGACATCTCCGAAGATGACTTCCAGGCCGCACTTCGCCAAGTAGCGGAGGCCATGCTTGAACGCTGCTGAACGCTCCGCCCTGCTGGAATGGGTGGCCGAGCACCGCTGTTGCTCAGTCTGCTGGTGGCCCGAGTCTGATGGTCGCCGCCGGCTTGAGGTTCACCACATCGTTGGTGGCGCAGGCCGCAAGCATGACATCAGGAATTACTTGAGACTCTGCGACCGTGACCATCACACATTTCACAGCGGAAACACTTTGCATGTTGACCTGTCCAAAGGTATACTACTAGGTGTCAAGCAGGAGTGTGATCCGGATAACTACGATCCGGAATACCTCGCCTCGCTGCGACACAAGAAGCATCTGGGCTATGACCCCGAGCCTCTGCCGGATTACTACCTCAAGGAAAGAGAACGTAACACGGGATCATGGACGAGTCGCAGCCCATAGCACACGTACTCCGCGTCATCCGGCATGACACCCTGCAGCTGCGGGCCTGGTGCCCGCTGACGCAAACCAGGGTGACCCTGTACATGGTTCCCTGTGGCATCTGGTGTTTGGACGATGCCAAGGAACACATCATCGACTGGTGCGAATTACATTCCGATGCCGAGAGGCTGAAGCTCGTCACCTACGATCACATGCGTGACGAGTACGGCCGGCTCATGGGCGACCTGGCCGACATTCAGTCGGGCGAAACCCTGACTGCCTACCTCCTGAGCGTTGGCGTGGCCAAGCCCAGGCCGCACCACATCCTGGAGATGCTGGGAGTTCTCCTCTCTTCAACGGAGGTCGAAGATGCTGGCGGGTGACCAGACAAAGACGAACAGCTACACCATCAGTTGGTGGTGGGAGTCCGAGACTGAGGGGCGGGATCGCCAACTAGGAAATCCGGTCGCCTCATGGATCGGCCAGAACGTGCGGGTCTTAGATAAGAAACGCTCCCCCGAGGTGGTGAAGCTCATCGTAGAGCAGTTCCCATACCTCATGGAGGTTGAGGCCCGGCACGCCCAGCATCAGCATGCGAAGTGGAAGAAATAATGGGCGACTTTTCTTACGGAACCGCCGCGCTAATCCTCCTGGTCTACATCGTTGTGGACATGCTGTACGCCTACTACATCATCTGCGTTGAGAAGCGTGACCCGTGGCGATCAGCCATTGTGTCCTCGGTCCTCTACTCCCTCCTGGCCTTTGGGGTTGTCTCTTACTCCAAGAACATCCTGTACCTATTCCCCCTTGCCACGGGTGCGTTCATCGGAACCTTCATCACCGTGTCTTGGAAGAAGGGTGACAAGTGAACAGCCGAGCCAAAGGCGCTAGAGCCGAGCGGGAGATGGCCAAGGAATGGGTCCGCGTCTTCGGCGGGCAGGCTAGGCGAGGCCAGCAGTTTGCCGGTGGGACCGACAGCCCAGATGTCATTTCCTCCCATGAAAACCTACACCTGGAAGTCAAGCGAGTCGAAGCAGGCAATCCCTATGTGTGGATGGATCAGGCCGTGCGGGACGCCGGGGACAAAGTCCCTGTTGTCCTTCACCGCCGGAACGGTAGGGACTGGCTGCTTATTGTGAGGCTGGTAGATGGCCCCAGACTGGCGCAAGAGATTGGTGCGAAGGCTGAAGAAGTGGGCGGATGCCCGGTTCCCGGTCCTGTTCTCAATCCGGGTGTACCTCCGACCATCGAACAAGATGGACGGGATGCTGGGCTACTGGCTGTTCAACGGCGAGGACGAACGAGGGATCATCGCCCTGCTGAATACCCAGGATAAAGAGACTCTGATCGATTCGTTTGTTGAGGAGTGGGCACATGCAAGATGTAACTACCTACTGGACATGGAAGACAACGATGAAGACCCACACCATCACCCCAGCTTCTGGAGCGAGTACGGACGAATCCAGCGAGCGGCAAGAGAAGTTACTTGGTGAGCTGACCAGCCTGCTGCGAGACGATCCCTACTGGGGTATCTGCATCCGGCTCTGGCGGCTGCTGACCCGGAAGCGTGGTTACTACGGGTGCAAGCAAAGCCCCTTGGAAAACGCCCTCGGCGTGGCGGAGGACGGGATTACCCCGTGGAAATATCAGGTCGCCAGAATCGGGGAGAAGTGCCGCAGGCTCAGAGGATCACTGCGGACAATAGACATTAGAGAGACGTTGATGGACATCGCCGGCCACGCTGTTGTGGCGGTGGCTTGCTTGGACCATGAGGTAGAAAATGAATCTCAAGATTCTTCAGTGGCTTCTCGCTCACCGTGACCTTCTCACCAAGGTCTTGGAAGTAGTCAAGGCATACAACAAGGACCTGCCCGTCCTTGCCAAGTGGGAGATCGTAGACAAGGTCGCCCGGTTGATCATGCCTGTCCTGTCAGAGTCGGAACTGCGCGCCCTGCAGGCTATTGACTGGGACGAGGACACCGAGGTCGGTGCCTTCGCCTTGGGGGCTGAGTATTCAATGCTTGGCCTGGACTGGAACTTCGTCCTCACCAGCCTGATCCCGATACTGCGGCTGATTCTCCTGGCACTTGAGACGCTCTCGCCCGATGAGTGACTTCGTCCACCTCCCGCCCTACCGTGTTGAGTTTGGCAACATCCCGTTGTCGGACAAGGACGGTGTGGACTGGGGGGTTGAGAGTTACAACATCCCGAGCCTTTGGAAACAAACCAAGGGCGACGGGGTGACTGTGGCGGTGATCGACACCGGCATCTCCAAGCATTCCGCCTTGGTCGATGCAGTGGTGGACTACCGGAACTTCTCAAGCGACACATCGTTTGAGGACACGGTCGGTCACGGTACGCATGTGGCCGGGATCATCGGCGCCCGCAGGGGGTTGGCTAAGGGCATCGCACCAGAAGCCAAGCTCCTCTCGCTCAAGGTCCTTGGTCATAGTGGCATGGGCAGCAACGAGGCAGTAGCCAATGCTGTGCTCCATGCAGCGGAACAGCGTTGCGACATTGCTTGCATGTCGCTGGGTTCGCCAACGCCTGACAGCAGGCTCCATGAGGCCATCAAGCTGGCTTGCCGAGAGGGGGTGATCGTTGTCTGTGCAGCAGGGAATGACGGCGGCAAGGTTAACTACCCGGCCGCGTTCCCCGAGACAGTTGGTGTCGGTGCCGTAGATCGCATGGGTGCGGCGTGCGAGTTCTCCAGCCGCGGCAAGGAGATTGTGGTTGCGGCGCCGGGCTGCGACATCACATCCACATGGCTGGCCGATGGCTACGCCACGGTGTCAGGCACAAGCATGGCTGCCCCGTTCGTCGCAGGGACTCTTGCCCTGTACGTGTCAGCCGCCAAGAAGGACGGCAAGAAGATTGACCAGCCCGCCGTACTGAAGGCACTGAGTCAGACATGCAAGGACGCTGGTGACACTGGCAGGGACAGCATCTACGGCTGGGGCCTGCTGGACCCGCACAACCTAATCAACTACTCCGTGGCCCAGTCGGTAGGCGGAGTAACCATCTTCATTCCTGGAGCCAAGATTCTATGACACCCTTTCAGATCATCGCCCTCTCCATCCTTGCCATTGTTCTTGTGGTGCAGTTCGTTCTTCCCAACGTGAAGTTGCCGAAGCGAACCAACACCATGCAGAGCATTGAGGCAGTGATGGCCATCAAGGAATCATCCAACAACCCCCAGGTGGTGGAAGCATGCAGCCAACTGCTCAAAGCCCTACTCGGCTAATCCCGCTCGCGCTTGCAGCCGCGTTGGTTGCAGCGTCCTTTGTCAGTTCCCCGCGGCCAGCCGCCACTGGTCCCGTCGCTGTCGCCCTCCAGTCGGCCTCCTCCTCCGACCGGGCGAAACTCGCCAGCATCTTTGGTGCGCTGGCTGATGTCATCAGCCGGGACCAAGGCCAGCTGATCACTACCACAGCAGCCTGGCGCAGCATCTATGCCGATGCGCTGCGGCTGGCCGCGGGTGGAACCGACCTGCCCAAGAAATACCCCGGCCTTGATGTGGCTGTGGACAAGGTCTTGTCCGAGCATTACTCGCTGGACAACCTGCCCATCGACAAGGACATGGCGGTGAAGATCGCCGCCGGCATGGCCGCAGTGGAGCGTCAGTGTGAGTGAACTAGACACACCATATTCGCTGCTGAAGGCATATGACGATGGCCTCACTGGCTACATCATGGACATGCGTGCCAAGCATGAGTTCCTTGATGGCCAGAAGTATCAGTTCTTCAACGAACCGAACATCAAAGGCTCTGGCATTGGTAAGCGTGCGCTGCTCTGGCAGTACGCCAAGAAGCTGGACTCCCGCTGCTTCACCGAGAGGCAAACGACAGGCGACTGTGTTTCGCATGGTAGTCGAAACGCTCGGGACATTAGCCGAGCGGTGGAAATCCTGGTGAAGAAGGAACCCGAAGACTGGTTCCGCATGGGTGCGACCGAGCCAACCTACGGTGCGCGTGGTCATGGCGGTGAGGGCATGTCCCCTGCCCGTGCGTCGCAGTTTGAGCGTGACTTTGGATTCCTCGCACGCACCAAGTACGACGGCGTCGTTGACCTGACGAACTACAACTCGTCCATCGGGTCACGCTGGGGGTCTGGTGGCGTGCCAGAGAACGTCAAGGAACTCTGCAAGAAGAACAAGGTCGGCGTGATCGCCAGCGTCAAGACGCAGGCCGACCTGATGGACGCCATGTTCAATGGCTACGCCGCACACTCAGGCCAGTACGCCGCATGGAATGCAACGTCAAACGACAAGGGCATCCATGGCCGGGCAGTAGGTGGCTGGAACCATGACATGGCGCTGGTGGGATATGACGATTCCAAGGAGTTCTTTCCCTTCCGCGTGTGGATGATCCAGAACTCTTGGGGTCCGTGGAATCAGAAGCCCAAGGCTTGGCCCAAGGAATACGGCGAGTGGGTGCCGGGCATGATCCTCACCTCGGCCGATGACTTCGATGTGTGCGTGGACAGTGCTGACTGCTGGACCTACGGGTCTATCGAAGGCTACCCGCCGCAGCGTCTGCCTGATTACGGAACCATAGGGCTACTGAACCATGGTTAAAACCCTGCTCATTCTCCTCGGACTTGCAGCCCCGGATTATTCTGCGGCCGTTGCAGTCAACGCTTCGTACACCCTGCACACCCAGGCCGTGCCCGTACCCGAGAAGTGCTGTGGCCTGTGCAAGAACGGCAAGATCGTCCACGGCGACGGGCATGTGACCGACTGTTCCTGCCCGCCGGGCTGCAAGTGCAAGGCCAAGTCTGTCCTCATCATCAACCCCGCTGCGGAGTGCAAAGACTGCAAGCCACGGAAGTAGCGGACCTCTGCCTGCGTGAGTCAGGCGCACGGGGAATCAGTGCCCACTCTAGGGAAGTCGCCCTTGTCGGCCTGCTTGTAGTCCCTGATGGTGCCATCTCCATGCGCACCTACCGCCGCAGGATGAAGGAGACATACCTGCGGATGCACCCTGAGTGCGGGTCATTCTTCGTCTTGTTTGTGCTGCCTGTACTGATCTCACTGGTGAGCAACTGGATCGCCAAATGGATTATGAACCGGAAGGATATGAAGACGATCAAGAGCCAGGCTTTCGACGCCTTAACCGCGTCATCGCCAAGTGCAATGGAGAGACTCACATCTACTCCTATTTCCCCGAGCGAACCGAAGAATGTGTAGGCATGGTCAAGCTGCACGTTGAGGAAGGGCAGCTTCACCCCTATGCGGGGATCATGCTAGTCAAGATGGTGAGGGAGGTTGCGCATGACGATTGATGTAGAGGTATGGATGATCGCCCTGACGGCCGCTTGTGCGGTTGCACCATGGGCTTTCTCAATCCATGCCAAGGTGGCTGTGATTGCCAGCAGCGTGGAGTCCCTTCCCGAGATTGTGGAAGAACTAAGACGAGCGTTGCTTGAGCATGAACACCGACTGGATGAACATGCAAAAGAGATTACGGCTCTCAAAGAAAAGACAAGAATTAGCGGCTGAGTACGTTCCCCTTGCCAAGATGCTGGCAAGGTTCTTCGTTCAGAACCGCCCGCCGTGGCAGAAGTCAGTGCTGCTCCCAGACCTGGAAGGGGAAGGGTTCCTCGCCCTCACCAAGGCAGCCCGCACGTACGACAAGAAGCGACTGCCTTATCCCAAGGCATACTTCGCCCGTGCGATAATGAACAGCATGTACAAGAGCATCAAGAAGGTGACCCGCCAGCCCGGCGATTGGAAGATCAGCCTGCAGGAAGCAGAGGACATGCTGCCTTTGCTAGAGAACCCTGACTACCTAGGGCTGGCGATCCAAGACCTGCCCGAAGAACACCAGCAGATGGCCAGCGACAGGTTTGAGTCGGGCCATACGCTACGGACTATAGCGGAAGACCATGACATTTCATTGAGGCTAGCTTCTGTGCGTAGTCGGGAGCTAGCCAGAAACCTCGCGGCAGCTTTGGATATCCGGCTTTCGCCGCACGCTCCAGAAGGAACACATCGTTCACGTGATAGTAACCGGACGAACCCTTCTTCCTCACCGGCTTCCTCAGTCCCTCATGGCAAAGGACGAGGGCGATCTTAGAGCAGGTCATCCCCTGCTTCCGCATCGCCACAACCCGCCGGCCAAGCTCCTGCTCCGCAAGGCAGGGCTGCCAGGATTCCAGCCGGCCAGACTTACCCTTCACTGACAGCCAGCCGAACGGACGCAGCTGGTTGTAGGGCAGGCCGCTCTGCCGCTTGTTGGCGTAGACCTCACGCTTGCGTTGCCCGTGCATGCGTGATTCATACTGGCTGAACGCCACAATCTGCGAGAAGAACAGCTCCCCCTGTGGTGTGGACAGGTCGAAGTCCATGTCCGTAAACCTTAGTGATACACCGAGGTCTTTCCACCTGGCGTGAGTGACTGCGGCATCGGCCCAGCGCCGGAAGCCGCGATCGATCTTGGTCATCAGGACCGTATCGCCTGGTGCAAGGACATCCCACAGCTGCTTGCCAGCCGGTCGGTCTGGCAGTGACACAGAGAACGCAGACACATCCTCGTCCAAGTACACACCGTCCACCGACAAGCCTTTGTCAGCGACCCACTGCTGAAGCCTGGAGACTTGGGCCTCGCGGCCGTTCTCCTGCTTGTCGGTGGACACACGGGCGTATAGGTAAAGCATCAGCTCCTCAATGACGAGAAGAATAGGACACCTAATACTATCAAAGAACCAAGGAAGAAGTCAGCCATCTCGCTCATCGTATGTTCTCCAGAATGACACGGATCACCACAATCACAAGCTCAACCAGGACATCCTTGTCCATGACGCTCTCCTTACTCAGCAGTAAACCGAACATTGACAGCGAGGCCATCGCTGTACACCACGCGGGCTACAACCCGGCGTGAATCGTCAGCCCAGACGTTGCACCAATCGTCGCCGTGCCCCTCAACGAGCGGCACAAAGTCACGCCATTCGTTGGAAGCTAATAGCTTGCCGATCAAGGTCGGTCCAACCGCACCGGAGAAGGCATCCCACGCCCGGCGGATCGCATCGGGATCGGCAGTCTCTCGCTTGGACTCTGTGTGAATGGAACGGATGGACTCGCACACCTTGTGTGGCAGGACAGGCCAGTTCAGCATTGTGCCAATCGGCTCACTGCCAAGGAACCATGTAAGAATCTGCATATCTTCAGTCATCGAACCTCCTCTTTCTTGTTAACCACAACCTTGATCTCACCCTTCAGCGCATCGATCAGCACATCGCCAACCTCCTGCGTGAACCTATCGCCCACGTTCATGCCGCCAACCTCACGCCATGCCACGCACACGTACGGGTACTTGTGGTCAGGCTCGTAATCGAACTCAATCAGCCGATGCTTTGCGAATGCCATCACCAGAACCCCACTTGTATAACCTCATCGACCCCACGCTTGGCTTCGGCCAAGGTGCGAAACTTGCCCGGGACATAGTTGCCGTGCTGCTCATAGCCCGACGCCCGTATGATGTAGCCAGTGCGGTGCTTCAGCGTGTGGCCAGGCTGGGACCAGCTCTCAAAGTCCTCTTCAATGACGCGACCGCGGTACGCCCAGGTCTTAGCCATCACTCACCTCCTCTAGGTGTTCAACCAACCGCGTGCAATCGCGCTGCAAGTCAGCATCAAATGGATGCCCGCGATTGGGTCCAGCAAACCAAGACTTCCACTGCCCGGTAGGCTCTCGGATTTCCACCCAGGTTAGTGACAGTTCCTTGGCGGCTCGCTCGCGAACCCTTCGCCGTCGCAATGGGAGCCGGCTGTCGCCAACATGTACGCCGAACATAAACTCACTCATCACCCACCTCCACCCATGCAGGGTTGTCTCCAAGTCGCAACCCGTCCTTTACCCAAGTAATCAGGGCATCGCCGCTGCGAGGGCTGCCAAGGATCAACTCACAGCTGCCGTCATCGGCGCCCATCCAGATCGGGTGAAACCGAGTCTCGCGGACGGCCCACTCCTGATCCGTGGCAGAAAGATTCAGCCCCCACGTTGTCAGGTATGGGTTGCCCATATTGTCTTCGGCTTCCCCAATATCGCAGCACCTCAAAGCCAAGGCAAAGGGCAGCGTGCCAAGCCGCCTCTTGCGCACTGCCACAACCGCATCGGCAGACAGGCCGCGGTTCGTTCGCTCACTCATCACTCACCTCCTGATGCGTGTGTCTCATACCACTTCTCCAAGTCGCACTCTCGCTTGATCGTCTTTGCCCAGTCATGGATGTCGGCCACGCGGGCCGTCGCCACCCATTCGTAATGATCCGACTCGCGGAAGTCCGCAAGGATGTAGTCAGCCAGAGGTCGCAGCTTGGGAGAACGCATGACCCTAGCCTTTGCACGTTCGTACTCGTCAGTCCCAGCCATCACTCACCTCCCCTCATTCTTTTAAACCACGCCTTGGTTTTGCGTGCCATTTGCATCGTCTCAAAAGCGGCCGTGAACGGCTTAACTTTCCGCCCCTTCAGCAGCTCGTCCAGCCGGTCTGTTGGGAAGCCGAACGTCGAAGACATCTTGTCAATCAAGGGGCGAAGATGATCACGCTCGGCACGGCTCGTCGGTTGCTGATGGCAAAGGGCGTGATCCAATGCCGACATTAGCGTAGCCGCCTCTGCAAAGGTAAGCACAATCGTAGCCTCGTCACTCATCACTATCCTCCTCCTCGCAGTAAAAATCTGTGGACTCCCATGGCTCACGGCTGGCAGCGCACACATCGCACTCGTCGTTGCCGTACTCATCGACGCTCAGTTCATCGCCGCACTTTCGGCAATGGCAATCGGCACCCGTGTCTCGCATCACTCACCTCCTCAGAAAGGTATCGCCTGCCCCTCAGTCGGCAGTTTCTTCAGCACCTCCACAGCAGAGGCATACGCAGCCTCTGCGTGTTCATCATCACCGAATGCGATGATGTCCCGGGCATCTTCCAGGTCCCTCTCAACAGCGGCCCGCAGGTAGGCGAGGTCCGCAATCGTCAGCTGCACGGTGATCATTCTAGTTTGCCCCCCCTGGCAGCCTCTGCTCTTGTGGTGTAGCCGGCCTTGCGAAGCGCCGCAACGATTGACTCAGCGCACCGCAGTTCCTCTCGCATGTCATCGGCCCTGTCCTGGTCGGGGCCATCAAGCTCTAGCCATTCACCAAGCAGCTCAATGCGGTGCATGAAAGAGCTGTGAATCCAGTCGCAATCCTCGTCGTTCAGCCTGACGTTAAGCATCGTTCAACTCCTAGTTTGCCTCGGGATTGTAGTCTTCGGGCCACTCATCGTCATCGTCCATCTCTTCCAGGGCGATGATCGTCTCCATGAACAGGGTGTTGATCAGCTTGACCGCCACCATGCTGCCCGGGTCTAGCTCAGTCGCCTCATAGATCACGCTCATCGCATCCGCCACAGCAGCAGCGGCAACGTCCTTGTGGTCCATACACATGCGAACCATGCTCCTATTCCTTGGGTGAAACCAACTCCCTATCCTTCAGCACATCATGCAGCGTGCCGATCCGTGTGTGCTTGGCGTACACGTTGACCTCTGAGTCATCAACGCCGGTGCGGCGGATAACGGCAGACACAAAGTCCTCTACCTTGGAAGCGAAGTGCCGCTCGTCTGCGAGTTCCGAGATTAGCTCGCAGGCGATCCACTGGATTTGCGCGGGACATCCCGACTCGCGCAGCCCAACGCACAGGGAGGACAGCGCATCCAAGGGGCGGCGATAGTCTTCGTCCACTCGCAGCCAGCGTTCGATCTCCGACAAGCTTGGTGGCGTGTGTTCGCCTCCGACAATCCTGTCCTTCAGCCACGCAAGGTATCGCTTGGTGGTCGCATCGCTGTACTGAATCTTCATTCGCTCACCTCATAGACTCCTGAGTAATCACCCGTGCAATCCTCAACCATCAGGCCGATAGCCCCCAAGGCATCGGCCAGCCTGTCGATCTTGTCGTACTCGCGGCAGTCGTAGTTGCACCAGGCACGCATCGGACTGCCCGGCTCATGCAACAGGAGCATCATCGAACCCCTGCCATACTGCCGGTCGCCGGGTGTCTCCCACTCAAAGTCGAAACCCACCAGATCGCGGATCACCGCCGCCGCCTCGGCAATGCGAGGTATGGATTTGCTAGTCATCACTTCACCTCCGGTTTTGTTGGCCGCTCCGACCCATCTTCGTACGGCATCCAGTACGGCGCATCGTCGCTATCCACCACGCCGAGAGCCTCGTCGCAGACGAACAGATCGGTGGGTACGCCAAACTTTCTGGCCATCGACTTGCCATCCTCAGACTTGTCGATCTCAAACTTGCCACGCCACACCCCGATGTGCGGCCCGTAGTACCACACTCTCTGTCCGTTTATCGGCAGTCGCACCTTGCACTCAACCCACTGCATCACTTTCCTCCCTTCTTCACAGGCTGATTCGGATTCGACCAACGCAACACACCAACCCAGCGGAACTCCACGCCGCCGTCAGCAAAGAACTCCTCCCGCCGATATTGCCTAGCCCTTGCAACCGCGGCGTCGGGCGTGATCCCCGACTCGCAGAACCCACGGCAAACGTGCATGGCAACCGGCCTCTTGCCGACGCCTGGAACCTCACGCATCTCGTAGATAGCCAGCTTGTAGACAGGGCCCAGATGATACGTGTCATCCAGCATTACAACGCCCCACTGCGTAGGATGTTCGCCTCCTCCGATGGGGTAACGATCCTCATCCCAATAGAACATCAGTCCCTCCCTTCTGCTTGGTTCACAGCCATGTCGAACTCCTGCCACCGCTCATACGTCTCCGGGTATCCAGCGTCAACGAGCAGGCGGATTGCATGCTTCAGTTGGTACAGCAACTCAGGGGCTGCGGCGATGAGCGGAATGTTATCCTTCTGGTTGTGGGTCCAGACTGGAAAGCAAATCAATTCGCCTCCGTTCTCTGCGAAAATCTCATGCAGTTCATCGCCTTCTGGCTCCCGAAAAACCCATGGTCCCGGCGTGTGTGCCATCACTCACCTCCTTCTATTTTTAGGATAGTGTCGATGACGCGGTCGATCACCTCGGAAGTTTCGCTGCTGGGCACATTTAGCTGATGGCGCAGGTAAATTAACTCATTCTTTGCATCATCCAGCACCTCCTTCACCTCACGCTTGTCCTTACCACGCAGGATGCTGGGGTATTCAGAGTCAGGGTATGGCATCACTCATCCTCCTCCGCGTATGGCTCGTCCCCGGCATGGTCTTGAAGCCAGTCATCTAAGTCTTCCGCGGTCAGGTTGAATGCAGTGTCAGGGTCGCCAAGGCAGGAGGCCAAGCCGTCTAACTCGCTGCTGTCAACATCGAAACCGATGGCCGTCTCCAGTTCGCTGGATTTATCCCACAACTGGAGTTTGTGGAACATCATCTGCTGGAATGCACCAAGTGCCGCGTCGGTAATGCGGAACGTGCGCTTCTCTTGTCGTTCGTTCATCACTCCACCTCCAGTAGTTCCAATGTTTCCCGCAGCACCTCATAGCGGTGCCGATGCTCATCGAAGAACTCTTCGTCATCGAACCCAGACTTCAGTTCGCATATCTCACGGTCCAGAATGTCAATCAACTCCTCGGCCTGCTCGTCGGTCAGTTCAATCGTTGGCATGCTTGGCCTCCGCAATCTTGTAAAGAATGGAATCCAATAGGCGAGCCGCCTTGGCGTAGGAGTCATGGTCCCTGTCGCCCTTGGGGTATCGCCGCAACATCTCGTTCACGTTCTCCTGCTCAACAGTCAGGCAGCCCCAAGCCTCCTTCAATTCGGCCTTGGTCAGTTCAATCGTTGGCATCGTCGTTGCCCTCGGGGTTCATAAAGGCACGGAGTTTGCCGGCCAGTTCGTCTAGGTATGTGTCGTTCAGATCAAGGCGATTGCCAAGCGATTCCCGGATGCGCCAGCTGTGCAGGGCATGGTCGGCGCACTCCATCAAGGTGATGAAGTCATCTCCGTCAATACCGAGACGCTGGAACTCCTTGCTGTACTTCGCTGGAATAGTCATCACTCCACCTCCACTTCTGATTCGGTTTCAATCCACACCTTTGCACCACAGGACAGCGGGCTATCCGGCTGGTACACCACGGTGCATGGCCCAGCAATCCGCACGCGGTGTGCGTAGCGGTTGTCCTTGTAGGTCTTGACAGTAAGCACTGGCTCCCTCTCTCCTGTCTTGGAGTTGGAGCGAATGATGTGCTGGTTGACATGAACTAGCGTCTTCACCGCCCACCTCCTTCGGTAATGGCACGCCTAACGGCATCAATCGCATAGCCGATCAGCCGCTTGTGTCGGTACTCATCCAGCGACAGGTGCGGATCGTCCGAACCCTGCCATTGGTACAGTAGATACGAAACGTAATCTCTGTCCTCGCTACCCAGATACACATCGGGGTGGTCGGTTGCCTCCGACCAAGACATGCCCTTCTCCTGCATGTCCCGCACTAGCCTCGCCTTGTGGCAGATCGACTCATCGGTTTCGTCGCTGAAGCAAAGGGTGTACCGCTTCGCAAAGTCCAATCGGGCCTTACTCAGGCAGTGACCGCACGCCGCATCAAACGCACTCGCAGCCATGTCAGCCGTGTCAGCCATCCCGCTCTTAGTTCGCATTGACCACCTCCAGATGTACGTTGCCACGGTTCGCATCCCACGCACAGTTTACCGCATCGTCTGACTCGTCGGCCCGGTGATCCACACACAGGGTCCACCGTCCGTACAGGTCGCGGGCCGAAGCCTCGGCCTCTTCCCGGGTGGCAAAACGCAGGGCGTTGCCAGCAAACTCTCCGCCAGTTGAAACCATCGGTCGAAAGCTCATCAGTTGTCCTCCTCTTTGATAGCCCCCTTGGAAACACCGAACTTGTACGTCATATCCTCCCACGCGCTGCGGATAGACGAGGTGAACTGCTTCTCGTCTCGCAGTTCGCCGCACACTGCAATCAGCAACTGGAACGTGATCTCCGGGTAGTCAGAGCGAGTGACATATGCCATGTCATTGACCGCCGCGACCACCTCCCGTTCGCCTTCCGTAGCCAGGAACTCACGGACCAGCCGATAGGTCAGGCCATACGCCTCGTTGTCATGCATCCACTTGACGAGCCGTTTGACACGGGCCTCGCCGCCTTTGGTTGCCATCTCAGTTCTCCGTTCTTGATAGGTACACCCTATGACCATGGATGGAACGCCAAGTCCGCATCCACTCCTCCGCCTCCCAGCGGTCAGCAAACGTCGCAAGCACTTCCTTCCGTGTCCTCACAGCCCACATCGTCTACCTCCCATGTAAACGTGTACACCATACCGCATGCCCTACAGCAGGCATGCCACTGATTCCCGAGGGGTGCGGCCCATGCCATGTCCTGGCAGTTACACATTGGGCACATCGTCTTCCTCCGCTGCAAGTATGGGATTGACCAGAGAAGATATGGCACTCCATCCCGCTTCGATCATTGCGGTTTGGATGTAATCCTCGTTTTCATCCAAGAAATCGTTCGACTTTGTCACGCTCCAGTCGGGGCAGAGATCACCGATGTCCAAAGCACACCAAGTAACCTTGGCGTACGGTTTCACGTTGCTAGGCATCACTCACCCTCCATTCGTTCCAAGTACTCATCCCGTGACTCATCGCTGCACGGCTGCTGCCACGCCTCGCCGGAACACCGGCCATACGGCTGGTCGGAACACCGAAGATGCCCGTACTTGCAGGGGTGGCAGCCCAGTTCCTCGTCGGAACACCGCTCCATGAACGCTTCCAGGTCAGCCAACTTCATCGCTCACCTCCCTAGTCCCACCAGTACCGAACACACTTAGACGATTGCAGAAACACCTCGTCTCGTTCATCCGCAGACACCCTCTTGGCTGTCGGCAGTTTTGCCTTACATCCCCATGGCACCTTGACATATAGGCAGACGCTTCCCTCTCGGGCGATGCGAATAACCGCTTCCTCGGGGAATCGGCCGATCACGCTCGGGGTGAAGTTGTTGTAGCCCTTCACCCACTGCTCCATGACACACTTGGCTTCGTCCCGTGGCAGCCAGCGGGATGCGAAGAACTCTAGGTTCCGCCGCTGTTCCATCGCCTCCCAAGCAGGGACATCGATGTATGGGGCGGATACTTTGGGGTGGTAGTCCCAGCAATCCGCGTATGCCTCCGCCACCTCGTTAGATACCGTGGCCATGTGTGCCGACTGTTCAACTGTTGGCATTGCTTGCCTCCTTCTTTCGCTGCTCCCATTCGTAGGTAAAGACGGGCACCCAAGCCCATCGCCCATCGGTCATTGCACCGCCGAAGAATCGGTCGGCATCCCATCCGAGCTTTTCACACAGGGCGACCACTGCTGCCCGGTGATTGGCCTCGCTGTCTAGTGCGCTGTCATATGGCACGGTGGCCGTGCCCCTAAAACCCGTGGCCCGCACCTTGGAGCCACGGGTATCGGTTGGCCCGTGGTATTTGCTTGTGATCGCCAACATGTATCACCCCTTAGTTTCCAGGTAGTGCCTGATCAAATCGCCCACAGGAATGTCACGGTATCCCGCAATCGGGTCGCCCCATTCCTGATCATCTGCTTGTGCCTGTGTGCTAAACCGCACCACGCACCCATCGGCCTCGTCCCATGTCTCACGGTCATTGAGCAGGACATAGCACCTGCCCTCGTCCAGGTCGTTTGCTTCTGCCATGTCACTTCTCCTCTGGGGAATAGATGCCGACTAACGGCATCGGAGCATCGGGAAACCATCGACTAGCCAGCAGTTCCGTGATGTAGTCCGCATGTACCTGGCTGGGCAGGTAGATCACACCGTTTTGCACATGCCCGACACGCCAGCCCTGCAAGGAGAGCCAGTAGCGAATCAGGCCATCGCCAGGTTTGGTCTTTTGCATGGCAGTCTTAGCCACTGGGCAGAGAATCTCGGTTCGCATGTCACACCTCGTCGGGAAAGAAAGGAATCGGGCGGCTGGCAAGAATCTTGCCGACACCGCGACCGTCATCCAGACGCTTTACTGCGTACAGCACTGCCTTGCCGCCCTCTTCGCGGACATACAGCTCCGCGTCGAATGACTTGCAGACCGTGTCAAGCATCGCCCGAACGTCGCTCGCCTTGGTGGGCGACGGCAATCGGACCTCAGAGCCGCACTTCATGTCACACCTCCACGTTGTATGGTTCGTCGGCATAACGCTCCTCCACTTCCTCCCGGTCTAGGGTGAGCGGGCAGGAGTCAAAGTTGTCCGCAGACAGGCAGGTGAACAGGCAGTAGTAACCCTCCGCCCGCTCTCGGGGATTGTCGGAACACAGGGCATCAATCAGCTCCTGTGGTTCCTTGTCGCATGACCTGGCAACATCTGCGATGTCATCGGCGTACCACACCGGCTTATCGGGGTGGTGCGGATTGTCGGACAGCACACCGTTGATGTAGGTGTGTGGCTCCATGGTGAACCGCCACACCATCCAGCTGTTCCGCCGGTTGTATTCCTTCTCCAGCACCTCCATTTCGGGGTCATAGCGTCCGGTCTTATCGACCAGGATAAACTTGCCCCCATGGTCAATCGGGTTCATGTCGCCAATGTTGGCAACACACTCCCATTCGGGCTGATCGGTCACATCACACCGTCACTTTCCGGTTGTAGGAACCCGTTCCACGCAAGGCCCGAACAGCCTTGCCAGCCTCGCTGCCCTTGGGTTGCGTCCCATGGATCAGCAGGGCAAACGAACCACCCGTGAGCGAGTAGGCGTGGTGATCGTCATGGTCGATAGGCAGCCGCAGCCGCTTGGCCTTGGCCTCGCTGTAGACCACCACAGACTCACGGAACCCCTCGCTGTCGATCAGATGGTCGAATCGACCACCCCTGCTCGCAGTCAGGGCAAGATTCGGCGGGAGAATGTCCCGTCGCTTCTGCCAGAAGGAGAGCATCTTGGTGTAGGCGTAGAACCGCATGTCGGGCCTACGCTCACACACTTCAAGCCATGCATCGAAGTAGTTGAGGAGCTTGAAATCCCCAGCCACATGGATACGGATCACTGCTGCCCGGTCAGGCAAGGCCGCGACCAGAGCAGACGCACACTTCATGGGAGAATCTGCCGCCAGTGATAGGGCAGCCTCCATGTTCGCCTTGCGTGCATTGAACACGTTGGTGAACAGAGCCTCTTGCGAGGCCGAGAAGCACCGGAACAACGTATGCTTTCCATCCCGGATTCTGCGCTTGCCGCGTCCATACTCCTCGGCCCAAGACTTGCAGTCCTTGGCCGCGGGGCATGTCACTCCTGACAGCATGTCAAAGGAGTAGACCTTGACGCCCAAACGCTTCTCCAGCTTGGAGAGCTTTGCGTTGGCCGGTGCATACGCGATACGCATACGCACCTCCATGAGAAACCGACTACCGAACGGCAGCCGAATAGCACCCTCTGGCACACCGCGACCCGTTTTGCCTTTATCGGGGGACTCGGGATCGGACAAACCCGCCCGCTGCTGATCGCAGGCGATTGTGTGTCAGCCCAGAGGGGGCTATTCGGACACCGAAAAACGTGCGTTTATATGGCTCGCCGCACCCCAGCCTGCTCCTCACAGTCACCCGCATGGTATGGGAGTGTCGTTCCCATGCTGGGGCCACCATTGTAACCAACGGCAACCGAACCCGGGCAGGCAGCATTCGGACTTACTTGGGCAATCGCCCGTTAGCCGCAGCCACCTGCCCGGGATCGAATCCCGTCAGGACATAACGCGCTGCCATTCGCTGGCCGCACGCGACCCGCCCAGCAGCACAACTGCCAGCGTGTCTAACTGGTCCCGCATAGTCTCATCCGCAAACCACGGCCAGCCATAAAGACTGCCGCCAGAGCGGTGAAACTTGACCAGAGTCCACAACAATCCGGCGGCATCGTCAGCAGGCTTACTAGCCCGCCAGCCGCCCGTCCTAGTGTTCAGACAACCCTTGACCGCACGCACCGCCAGTTCATCGGACGGCACGGAAACATTCCCGGCTGCCCGCAGTTTGGCTAGTGGCTCGGCCAATGCTGCCATGATCACTAGGGAGTGATCAGTCTTTGACATCACACCTCCTGATCTGCCCGCATGCGCAGATAGTAATACGTTTACCCTCACCGCATCATCACCACCGCATCAACTACATTGCCTCACGCCACAAAAAATCCCGAAAGATTTTTCACGGCACAACCTGGCAGCATAGTTCACACCAGTGATGACGAACCGCGAGCGTTTCGCAACACTCACCGCGAGAGCGTTTTACAACACTCACCGCGTTACACTTACTACATTGCCCCACCCCGGAAAAATTCTTGGGAAAATCTTTTTGCCCCCCTTGCGGTGCTGCCGATAGTATGCTCTAACAGTAATACCGCCGGGGACGATTGAACCCCGGGGAACACTTTGGAGGATAGTAAGATGCAAGCGTTCAACACTGTCGGCGCGTCATGCCCATTCCCCATGCAACCCTACAACCCCGCCGATCTAGAACCGGCGCAGCACCTCGCCGTGCGGGAGGGGCTGAGGCTTTCAGCCCTACGCGACGGGCTCTCGGAGGATGCGGCCGAAGAGGCGGCGAGCCAGTTCTACGTTCACTGGCTTGGCCGGAAATGGGGCAAACTACAAATCCCCCGGGGAGACCATGCCCGGGCTTTTTACAGCGTTCGGGCTTATGCCCGCCGTTCATTCTGGCACGGTTTCACCGGACAACGACGGCAAGCCCGGGGCAAGCGCGTTCCCCGTGGGAGTGACGGCAAGCCCGTCAAGGTGAGCGTGGTACGGGCTTGTGCGGCGGAACTGGCAATGCGGGAGCGGTTGCGGGAGCGATGCAACCCCACCCCGGAATCCGTGGCAGTGGCTTGTGAGCGTATCGGGCGCACACCCGTACACTCCCGCAAGGCTTACAGGCTTGCCAAGCTTTTAGGGTTGCCCGGGGTACGCGAACTAGTGCGGGAGGCTTGTGGCTTCGGCGGTGAGTGATCACAAGCCCGGGGTGGGAGCGATCCTACCCCGGGCTTTTTTGGGGGGAACATGTCGGAATGTTACGACATGACGATATGCACGCGATATGCCCCGGGCAAGAAAACGCGGCCGATTCAATCCCTACTAAACTGGTAAACTTTCGACGTTTGCCAAGGGTACACTTGCGGGAATACCTAAGTGTAGGCGGGGCAAGGGTTTATGTCATGGCATGGCAGACGGTCGGCACGGGAGAAACGCCCCCCCCTCCCCCCCCGAAAGCGATAACGGATCATGTCAATACCACTCCTGACTTTTTTCACCCCTCTAGCCCCCATACGCCTCTTCCCCGCCAAAACTCATGTTCTCTGTTCGCAAATCGCGAACATCTCCCCGTGTCGCCGGCTCCTAGTGACCTAAATCGCAGGCTTCTAGCGCACCGTGTCGCATTTAAGGCCCCTGGCTTGCGCTCTCCCGGGCATTGATAGGTAGGAGATAACCCGGGAGCCTGACAGTGAACGAAGACGGTGACGCTATCCGCAGCCTGCTGAGTGGTGATCCCCAGCAGATCGCTGCCGCTGGCCTTATGGGGGTGGACGCTGACTCTCGGTTCAGCCCCGAGTTGATTCGCTCCCTTGAGGCTGGTGGTTTCAAAGAGCCTGGGGTTCCGATGACGGTGACTCAGCTTGCCCGTGCCCTGATGGCGGGTGCGATCCCTCCTGACACTCAGATTGCCAGGAGTCGCTGATGGCCTGTTGTAAGTGCTGCTGCGGTAATAAGAACTGTGCCGAGGGCGAGATCGGCAAGTGCTGCTGTGGCGGGCCTACTGGGTCTTGCTGCGAGGCAGACGAGTATTGCTGCGATGGAGAGTGCGAACCCGCGCCGTGCAGCGGAGCTTGCTGCGATCCGGTCTTTGGTTGCGGCCAGGCTGCTGATGAAGGGACTTGCACCGAGGGTGGGGGAACCTGGCTAGGGCCTGGGATTTCTTGCGATCCCAATCCCTGCCCTGGTGCCTGTTGCGACTATGTGTTTAGTCGCTGCGATCAAGAGACACAAGCCGACTGCGAGGATAGTGGCAGGACTTTCCTCGGGGTCGGAGTTCCGTGCATCCCCGATCCATGCAATGTGGAGGGGGCGTGTTGCTGCCCAGACGGAGGGAACGACAACATGGGCGAGTGTATAGAAATTATGCGGGATGAGTGTTTTGATAACACCTACTTCCCTATCCCTCCCGAGCCGTGCGGCGGCCTAACTGATTCCCTAACTTTTTACCCAGGAGCAACATGTCCGAGCGTGAGAGACTGTCCGGACGCCCCCCCATGAAAACATTCACTCTCCAGCAAATCCGCTACACCGCTACAAAACGCCCCCCTGGCTATATCAAAGACGTTCTCTCTGCCGGCGAGGTAGAAGGAGACAAGGTCACCCTCACCGACGAGGCGTACCGACTGCTCGTTGTCAAGTACCGCACGCCAGTCAAGGCTGGGCCAGGCACAGAACTCAAGGCGATGCTCTCCAAGATCGGGATCATAGCTTCTCCCACATGCTCTTGTAACGCCAAGGCCAAGGCTATGGACGAAAGGGGTATTGCTTGGTGCGAAGAGAACGTAGAGACAATCTGCGACTGGCTTCAAGAGGAAGCGACCAAGAGGAAACTTCCGTTTGTGCGCCTTGCTGGTAAGGCACTTATACATATGGCTATTAGGCGTGCCAAGAAGGGCACTAACAAGTAAGGGGTGACATATGGATTGGCTGCAAGATGCGTGGAACCAAGACGGCGGTAAGAAACGCCGGGCCGAAGAGCAGCGGCAGATGCGGATGGACCGCGCTAAGGCTGACCGCGAGCAGCGCATGGAAGATGAAGAAGGCGGTGCCTTTGGCCACCCCGGCCTCGGCTTTGCCATGGACACACACCGCCAGGGTCTTGCCAATCACTCAGCTGCGGCTGGTGCAATCAACTCCGCCATCTCTGGGGAAATGCAGTCTCGCGTGGCCCAAGAGCGCGAGAAGCGGCGCATGGAGCATGAGAAGTACCTAGCTAACATGCGTATCCAGATGGCGAAGAAGGAGCAAGAAGGCAACATCATCAGGTCCTTGCTCAATGGATGACAACCCCTGGTGGTTTCTCTTTGAGGAAAGGGACGAGGACTGATGGACAAGGAGGGCGACAAAATCCGTAGCCTCAAGCGTGGCCTGTGGGACAACATCCACGCCAAGCGAAAGCGCGGCGAGGCCCCAGCCAAGCCCGGCAGCAAGGACTATCCAGACCCGAAGCAGTGGAGGAAAGTCAGTGGACAAAGAGGGTGACAAGGTTCGTCAGCTGGTCTGGACTCGCAAGGAAGGCCAAGACCCTGATGGTGGGCTGAACGCCAGGGGGCGCGCGGCATACAACCGCGCCAACGGTGCGAACCTCAAGGCTCCACAGCCCGAGGGCGGCCCAAGGCGAGACTCCTTCTGCGCCAGGATGCAGGGCATGAAGGACAAGCTCACCAGCAAAGAGACTGCCAACGACCCCGACAGCCGGATCAATAAGTCCCTGCGTGCGTGGAAGTGCTAAATGGACCGCCGCCCAACTCAAAGCGTCGATGACTTGGTGCGACAGGCCGAGGCGGAAGTTGCCGCCGAGCCGAATCACCCATACCCATCCATGTGGGACGTGTTTGTCAACCATCCTGGCGCACTGACACACCAAATCCTTTCCGATTCGGAATACCAGCAGAAGCGTAAGTATGACTCCCTGATGCGCCGGCTCGCCGCTATCCAGCAACAGTACCCAAGCGAGTTTGGCAAGAAGGTTTTCACAATCGACGGCGAAGGGAATCCGGTCCTTGGCTCTGACTTGCATTTTGGACCCAAAGACGTTTCCCCGTACCGCCAGAGGGGAATGCTGGAGCCTGGCATGCCTGTGGCCAACGCCTTCCAGGTTGTGCAAGCCCCGTTCTCCCTAGCCGCCAATACGGCTCGCGCTGCTTACGATCTGCCAAAGGCCGCAGAGGAAGCGCCGCACGTTGCCAACAAGGCAACTGGCGGATTGTGGAACGCAGCTCAGGGTAAGGACCCGAACCCATCTTGGTCAGCAGAGCGGGAGTGGGCTGGCAAGGTGCCGTTCAACTCTCCATTGATGTTGCTTACTGACGGCAACCCCGGCCTCGCTGAAGGTCTGAAGCCCGGCGACACGGAGCGCGGATCAATCGAAGGTCCTGATTTCCTCAAGAGCGACTTTGGATGGAAGGACTCTCTTGGCACCGACATCGCAGGATATGCGTTAGAGGCTGTTGCCGATCCTGTAATGGGCGCAACCGATGCGATTAGGCATCTCGCCAAGGCTTCCGGCAACCTGTTCTCGCGCTACGGCGCAAAGCACTCACTTAAAGCGGCGAGCCTAATGGGGCAAGAGATGGCTCTTCCCGGCGCTCTCTCTGGCATGAGCGCATACAGCCGCAGCCAGCAGGAAGAGTAATGGGCAAACTTGACCACTTGGGCAATGCCGTCCGCTCTGTCATCAGGGCCTACCACGGTAGCCCGCATGACTTCGACAAGTTTGATGCCAGCAAGATCGGAAGCGGCGCTGGCAGGCAGTCCTATGGGCACGGCCTTTATTTTTCTGAGTCTGAGCCAGTGGCCGAAGCGTATCGCGGCAGCATGTCGGCCCTGCGCCGAACGCCCGAAGAAGATGCGCTTGAGCTGTGGCGACGGCAGGCAATGCTGCATGGCGACTCAAAGAAGGGGGTTCTTTCAGCGATTGACACTGCCTTGGAGAGGATGGAAGAGGCAGCCAACATGCCGATGGCTCAACAGAGGTGGGATGACATCCTGCAGCATCTGTATGGCATCGACTATCGGCAGCCTCTCCCAAAACAATCAGGTGCAATGTTTGAAGTGGAGATCGGAGTTCCTAAGCAGCAGCTTCTTGATTACGACAATCCGTTCAGGTCGCCAGCAGGCATAACGGCTGCGAATGTTCTGGATCGCGTGGCGCCTGGCGCAATAGACCACAGCACCCTGAAGAGAATACAGGCAGGCGAAGACAGGCTGACCATACATCCCGATCCGGTAGAACGCTCCTTGGCGGCAAGGCGAATTCGCAAGTTGGCAGAAAACCCAAGCGGCGCGGAAGAGCTTTTTAAGGCCGGCATACCCGGCATTCAGTACATCGATGACTCCATGTTGTCTTCAAAGGGCATTGCCCCGGCCCGCAACTACGTAATGTTCCCGGGCACCGAAGACTCCATCCGCATCCTGCGCAAGTTCGCCATCCCTGGTGCCGTTGGCACTGGGGTTGCATCGCAGTACGAAGAGTCCCCGTAACAAAAACCCCTAGTCCTGTGCATTAGTTAGTTAGACCCCTCCCCCGAGGCTAACTAACAATGTCAGACGAACTTCTCAACGACGCGCCGGTAGCCGAGGCACCAGTCTCGGAAGCCCCCGTTTCCGAAGCGCCGGCCAGCAACGAACAGTACGGCGGCTTCTCGTCGCCCTACGAAGCGTTCAAGGCTCTTCCCGACTTCCAAGGCCAAGACGATCTGGCCATCGCGCAGAACCTGTACCGTTCCTACAACGGCTATCAGGAAGCGCAGCGCGCCCTTCAGCAGTACCAGCAGGTTGTCCCCTACGCCAACGAGTACTTGCGGAACGAGACTGCTTTCCGCCAGTGGCAGCAGGAGCAGGCCAAGGCCGCACAGCCCAAGCCTGCCGAGCAGCCGAAGTGGTGGAACCCTCCCGCCATCAAGGACACCTACAAGTCCTTCATCGTCCGCGACCCGTCCACGGGCAAGGAAGTCATCGACCCGTCCGCTCCGTATGAGGCCCAGCAGGCTCTGCGTGAGTATCAGGCGTACACGGCCGACTTCGCCCGCAAGTTCGTCACGGACCCCGAGAACACGCTCAAGCCGTTCGTTGAGCAGGTCGCAATGCAGAAGGCTCAGGAACTGGTGCAGCAGCAGCTCAACCAGTACCAGGCCACCAACTACGTTTCGGACCTTGAGCGACAGAACGCTGACTGGCTCTACGACCAAACTGGAAACATCTCCCGTGAAGGGCAGGCGATCCAGGCGTACATCCAGCAGGCTTCCGAGATCGGGATTACCTCGCCCGAGGCCCGCTGGAAGTACGCAACTGGCATGCTGCAGCGAGACCTTCTGAACATCCGCTACCAGCAGATGCAGTCGGCACCGCCGCAGTACGCCCCAGAGTATGCCCCGCAGGTGCAGGCTGACCCGGTGGCAGCGCAGAACATGCAGTTCCTTCGGGAGCGTGCAACCCGTACCCCGAATCGAAGTGCAGGAACCACAGAGCCGCGGGCGCCGCGCCAGCGGATGTCTTTTGAAGATCGGCTTCGCGGCCAACTCGTTAACGATGGAGTTATCTGATGAGCAGTTCGACTGACTGGGCACGCAGTATTGCAACGACGATTGTAAATCATCTTCGCGAGGAAGAGATTGCGTCGTTGCGGAAGTACAAAGTGTTCGCTGCCCTTGAGGGCAACGGTAACATCCGTACTAACATGTCGGGGCGAGGTTTTGACTGGGAAATCCAGTACAGAAATCACACTCCGAGCGGCAATAACGGAGAAACTCCGCGGACCTTCGCACGCCAGAACCTCTGGAAGCGAGCAGAGCTGGAGTACCGTGGGGCACAAGTGACAGACGCGATTTACAAGAAAGAGATGCTGGAGAACCGCTCCGCTCAGGCTCTTGTAAACGTCGCTGGTAAGATGGCCAGCCGTCTCTTGACGAGCATGGAACAGTACCTCGCGCGTGAGTGGCTGCAGGATGGATACCTCGCAGGTAACGAGCTGCGGTTCCACGGCATTGAGAGCTTCATGGGCGCGACCCAGACGCTCAACATTGATTCGGGCACCTCGCCCGCTGGTCGCGCGGTCAACGCCAACGACCCGTTCTACTACCCCAACGACACCTACGCCGGTCTTTCGACCGTCCTCGGTGCGTACGGTGGTTCGCAGCGGGCTGGCAACTGGCCGAACGGCTATGCCGATCCTGAGTTCGACTTCTTTACGCCTGTGATTGTAAACGCCTCGTCTTCGTACTTCGGTTCGACTACGTGGAAGGACAACTGCGTCAAGGCGATCCGCGAGGGTCTTCACCAGACCCGTCGTAACGACACCAAGGAAGACCAGATTGACATGGTCCTTCTTGATCGCCGGCTTTACATCGACATGATGAACACGCTGGACGCCAAGGAGCGAGTGATCGTCTCCCGCGCGAACGGCCTCCGCAGCTATGGCTTCACGGATGTGTTTGAGCTGGACGGGGTGGAAATTTCGTCTGAGGGGAGTATCGGCGCCGTGTCTTCCACGGCCAACTCGGGCTACGGTTTGGCCGTTAATAACATGGAACTGCTGTGCATGGAAGGTCAGCTGATGAACAGCGAGGGACCTTTTTACGACGAAATTTCGCAGCAATATCGCTACGTGGTGTCAACGCTCGGCAACCTCAAGTTCAAGTCGCCGCGTAACTTCTTCAAAATCATCGCCTCCTGAGAAAGGAATAGATTACTATGGGTCTGCAGGTTGATCCTCCATTCGGTCTTGGTCAGACTTGGTTCTCGCTCGGTGCAGGCGAGTCGATCAAAAACGACAGCTACCACGGCATTCAGTCAGCCGCCTTGTACGGTGACAACTGGACTGGCTGCGTGAAAGAGTTCACGGATGTGAACCCCATCACGGGTCAGGTTCGCACCAATCGTCGCAAGGTGTGCGTGGCTGTGAAGAACACTTCGGCGGGCGTACTGCTCCCGAAGCGGATCGTCACGTTCAACACCGCGGCCGGCAAGCTCTTCACCGAAGTCAACGGATACTCCCGTTTGACCAACGAAGAGCGAGTTGGTGTGGTTGACGAGTGGCTGCCAACGTCGGGCGTGGCGGTGAACGACATCTTCTGGGTGACCGTCAACGGCCCCACGGAAGTGTCGGCCGCTGTCTCGGGTACGGCCATCGCTGCCGGCGACCGCTTGGCTGCCATCACGGCTGCCACCAGCGGTGCAACGGTTGCGGGTCGGGCTACGCCAAGCGCTCTTGCTGGCGCCACTGGCCTGGACAACACGCCTCGCGGCGTCCTTGGCTATGCCGTGTCGGCCGGAACCACCTCTGACGGTTCAGCGGTGCTTGCACTGATTAACATCCCGGTGGCTTGAGGTAACTGATGAGCAGGAACCAGTTGATCATCGGGCTGGCCAATCAGCAGCTCGCCAATACGATCTGGGACGAACTCCAGCACCTGACTGGAAGTACGAACGCCCTGTCGATTGGCGCATCCACGGCCAGCCTCGGGTTCTTCGGTGCCGCTGCTACGGTGCAGCCTGTGTGCCCAAACAGCAGCAACACCACCACCATTGCCAACGCGCTCCTGGCGCTCGGCTTGGTCAAGTCGGCTTGAGTATTGCCCTTATGGGCTTTCGGGGGACAGCCGGTGCAGGCGCAAGCCGGCCGGCTGTTTTCTTTTAAATGGACGAACTACTTTTCCTTATGAGCGATTCAGCCGTCCAGAACCTGGACTTCCTGCGTCAACTCATTGCCGAGGCTCGGCAAGAGAATCCGTACGCAGACATGGCCAAGCTGCGAATGCTGCAAGGGTCGGGCATGGGGACTGATTCCGCAAAACAGGAGGATGTCTGATGACTTCTATGGCAAGGCCGACTAGTTCACCCATTGCCAACAGTTCCTTCTCTCAAACTAACCCTAAGCCCCAAGCCACGGTCTATACCAATCCCGGCCGAGGCCCGCAGGAGAACGTCCAAGCCGGTGGCGTTGACTGGTTTGGATCTTTACGCCCGGCTTCGGCCCCCAAGACAAGCAGCGCCCCGAAGACTACTGGGTCTTCGTACCAAGCCTACGCACAGCAGGGGCAACCACAGACAGGGGGGCCCCTTCCGCCGGCGCGTCAGCCACAGACAGGGGGGCCCCTGATTCTTCCGGAAGATGTGCCGCAGGGAGAGAAAGGCGTAGGCGTTACATACCCGCAGCGTCAGCCACAGACAGGGGGGGCGCAGTCGATACCAACGCAGTCTCAAGGCACGCCGTACCAGGCGTACGCTAAGCCCGGCTTTGAGCAAGTGGGTGAGGTGGGTACGGCCGTCATGCGGGACTGGTACAATCCTAAGACCGGGCAAACTACCCAGACTAGCAGCGGCAACTACAGGCCGGTGGAAGGCAGCGGGTGGGTGTCAGGCAAGCCCACGCAGGGCCGAGCCGACGGCCCGGTTGCCACCATCCGCCAGCCGAGCCAGACTGTCACCGGAGATTGGCAGGGTTCTTATGCTGCCGCGCCTGCGAGCCAGCGCCCGGCTCCTTTCCAGATGGGCGCCGCTCAGACTCCGTGGGGCCAGAGCATGGACCCATTCGCTGAACGTGATGCGTTCATCAACCAGCTCAACCAGCAGCGAATGCAGAATCAGATTGCATTCAACTCTGGAGGCATGACCGACCCGACTGCGGGAATGACTCCCGGGCTGAACTACCAGCAGGCCATGCAACAGGCTGGCCTTGGTGGTGGCGCTCCGTCGATGGCTGCCAACTACGGCGACAGCATGATCAGTCGGCTGAACCAAGCCTTCGGCGGTCAGGGCGATCCCTTCGCGTTTGCCAACCAGCAGGGGTACTACCAGCCGCAATCGCCAGCGATGACTCAGCAGGCTCAAGCGTCCATCCCTTCTCAGGGCACGCTCCCCAGCTGGGCAGTCGGCTCCCCGCTTGACCAGCCACCCGGCGCAATGAACTGGGGCGACTGGGCTAGGATTCAGCAGCAGCAGGCCATGCAGGACCAAGGGCCTGGCCGCGAGGTTGTCTATTCTGACGGGACAAGGTCTTGGATCAAGGACCCGCAGGCCACCCCGCCACGGCCATATACGCCGCCCGCCTACTCACCCGTCAGTACCGTAGGCACCCCGCCACCGCCTCCGAGTGGGCCGGCAAATCCTTACGGCGCTCCCGTCACAGACCGCCCTGCGCCGCCACCGCAAGTCCCGCAGGCAAAAGACCAAAATCGCGCGAAGTTCTTGCAGGATAGGGCTTATGGCAGGATTGATTCGCCAACCGCCACGTACGACTCCTATGTAAAGACTACGCTAGATAACGTCACTGGTCAGGTATTGAACTCGCCGGCTGGCGTTGAGATGTACAACCACTATCAGTCAGCGGACCCGGCCAAGCGGATGGCGGCTGCGGAGCGTCTGAAGAGCCTGATATATGACAGGGCTTTGCAGCAGGGAGTTGCTCCTGGCGACGAGTGGTTCTCTAAGAAGACAGGCAAGTCAGCCGCGGGCGGAAGGGATCAGTATTTCAACGAAGCTATGGCGAAGCATTCCGCCAAGCAGTCGCCAGCAGGCAAGGCGCAATCCATTCAGCCGCCGTCGCAGGGAACCTCGCTCGGCTCCCGATTGAACGAGTGGGCCGCAGCCGGAAAGCCCGGAAATCCGGAAATTCAACTGATGCAGATCGGGAACTCAAGGATCGACGGCACGGGCTTCGGGTCCATCACCGAGGCCGCGGCATACGACAGGTGGCTTTCGTCTCAAGGCGTGCGTCAGCCAACGCAAGGCGTAACGCCGGGTTACGGAACTCCACCGCAAGGTCAGCCGCAAATGGATGCCAAGACTGGGCAATTCTGGAAAGACTATCTTTCATCTCCAAGGGTCAAGGATTGGGCGATGAATACGGAAGGCCCTGCCGCCGGGAACGCGAGGCAAAAGATGCAGGAGTTGGAACGTGGCAATGATCGCATTGGCATTGCTGGATACACGCAGCGGCCGTGGCAGGTCCGCGCATAACGCTTGACTGATCTCTAGTTTACTGTACACTTATACACCAACCCCCGAGGTGTTTTATGCAGCAAAAGTTCAACGTAGGTATCTGCACTTTCTCTTACGGCGGCAACGGCGGAATCTCCTCTGAGGTTCCTGACATCCGAGAGTGGATGGTTCCGCTTGTAGCCAACGCTTCCCAAGACGAGCGGATTGGAACTATTCGCGTCTGGAACCTGGCCGACACGCCGATCACTATGACTCGCAACCGGGCCGTCCTCATGGCGCGGCAGAACGAGGTTGACGTTCTGGTAATGGTGGATTCGGACATGAAGCCCGACATCCTCATGGGGCAAGAGGGCGTCAAGCCGTTCTTCAACTCGTCCTTCGACTTCTTGGTGGATCACTACGCCAAGGGTCCGTGCGTCATCGGCGCGCCCTACTGCGGCCCTCCGCCCGTGGAATGCGTCTACGTGTTCCGATGGCAGCACATGCAGTCCGAGAACCCCAACCCGGACTTCCAGCTTGAGATGTACGACCGGCACACCGCCGTGAAGCTGGCGGGCATCCAGGAGTGCGCTGCGCTCCCTACCGGCCTGATCATGTACGACATGCGGGCGTTTGATCTCACGGAACCAAAGACGGCCGAAGACAAGCCGTGGTTCTACTATGAATGGAAGGACAAGTTCTGCGCCGAGAAGGCGTCCACTGAGGATGTGACACAGACCCGCGACCTCTCCCTCGTTGGCACCCAGACCTTGGGATACAACCCAGTCTACTGCAACTGGGATGCGTGGGCGGGGCACTGGAAGCCCAAGTGCGTCAGCAAGCCCCAGTTCATCGACGCCAGCCAGATTGCCCAGAAGATGCGGCAGTCCTTTGAGGCCGGCGTGGATATGAACGTCAAACTGGTTGACCTCAAGGCGCCCGCTGACATTATGAGGCGATTGCCGGCGAGTGTCTGACTACAAGGCTTGCATAGAGTGCGGGACCTCTTACCCCGCCACCACGGCCAACTTCCACAAGTCCAAGGACGGCTTCCATGCCAAGTGCCGGAAGTGCCGCAACAAGGGCGAGCGTGGCGCTAGGAAGAAGAAGCGGAACAAGAAGCTAGAAGAGATTGAAAAGGGTGCAGTCGATCTCTTCACGGCCGCTGCGAGGATTGGCGGGGCGAACATCCCGCACTCATCGGAGCTGCTGGAAGTCCTCATGGAGTACTTCGGTGGCGTCCGCGGTTTCGCTAACGCCTACATGAAGCAGTTCTACGACGCTCCCGTTGGCGGTGCGTTTAGGACCAAGATGTTGGACTCGGTTGTCCGACTGGTCGTAGGGAATACGGCCATGGGCGGCGCCAAGAAGCCGCTTGAGCTGATGAGTGAAGAAGAGCTGGAAGCCGAACTCCGGAGACAGGTATTGGAGGCGGCAATGAGTCTCAAGAAAGTGGAGATTATTGATGAAGTGCGAAACCTGCCGTTGGTTCAACCTGATTCCGGGGCCGGGTCCGTGGGCGCAGTGCCGCCGGTATCCGCCGAGGTGGGTGGATCAGGAGACATGTGCGTACCCAGTGGTGACGGCTGAAGACGGCTGTGGCGAACATGAAGAAGCACCCAAAGATTCCACCGCCGCCGCCAGCTGAAGGCCCCATCGGCGGGCTGACACAGCACGCTCTTGGGCAGATGAAGGACGTTCAAGCCGAACTGTCCGAACGTCGCCTTGAGGCGTTGCGCCTGTACGTGCCGATGCCGAAGCAAGATGACTTCCACAAGTGCATGTCCTCTGAGCGATTGGTGATTGGCGGCAATCGGTCAGGCAAGAGCGCGTGTTCATTCGTTGAGGATGCTCGCGCTGCCACAGGCCAAGACCCTCACGGGAAGTATCCCAAGGAGGGGGGCAACATTGTAATAATCGGGAAGAACTGGCAGCACATCGGCATGGTGGTCTACCCCATGCTGTTTAAGGCCGGGGCTTTTCGGATCATCAAGGATCAGGACACGGGCAAGTGGAGGGCCTTCAACCCCGGAACTGATTCCTCCCGCCAAAAGGACTCCAAGCCCGCACCGCCGTTGATTCCGCCCCGGCTGATCAAAGACATGTCATGGGTGCAGAAGAACGCCGGCTACCTTAACAAGGCTGAACTCAACAACGGCTGGACCATCTACTGCTTCTCGTCTGAAGGCGAGCCGCCCCAAGGCTTCCAAGCCGACCTTGTACATATAGACGAGGACATTAATAACGAGCGTTGGGTGGGCGAAATGCAGGCCCGTTTATCTGACAGAAAAGGGCGCTTTGTCTGGTCGGCTATGCCGTGGTCAAAGAACGACGCGCTGCTTGGTCTTTGTGAACGAGCCGACAAGGCCGAGGAACTGGGCCAAGAAGTCCCGCTCATCAAGAAGTTCGTCCTTCGGTTCTTGGACAACGACCACATCGACCCAGAAGAGAAGAAGAAGAACATCGAACGGTGGTCGGCTCTCGGGATGGATGAACTCCGCATGCGTGCCGAGGGTGAGTTCACAACCGAATCGACGCTTATGTACCCGACCTTCAATGCGTCAGTCCACATGATGCAGAGGTCCGAACTCCCTGATGGACAAATCCCATCGGACTGGACGAGGTATGTGGGGATCGACCCAGGTCATGCGGTCATGGCGACTCTCTTCCTCGCCATCCCGCCAGACGAGAAGTTCTGGCTGATCTATGACGAGCTGTACATCCGCAACTGCAACGCGCTGATCTGGGGCGAGCAGTTCTGTTCCAAGGCCCTGGAGCAGAACATCTACACCGGGATCATGGACATGCACGGCGGTGCGCTGCGTGACCTTGGGTCGGGAAGACTTCCGCATGAGCTGTACTCCGAGGAACTCAAGAAGCGCAAGTTCCGCTTCCAGTTGACCAACACGCAGTTCATTCCGGGGTCGGATGACATCCAGGCCCGCACGGCACTTGTCAGGCAGGCACTGCACATCAAGGGCGACGGGACAACCAGACTCAAGTTCTTGGAGGGCGGGTGCCCGAACCTCCTCAGAGAGATCAAGCGGTACAGGAAGAAGACAACGACGGTCAACGGCCAGGTCTACGTGACTGACGAACCACAGACCCGAGGCGAGGTCCACGCCTGCCAGGTCTTGGAATACCTCTGTGCCAACGAACCGAAGTACCACAAGCCACCCAGGACCTACGGCCCTACTCCATGGTGGGTGGACTACCTAGATCGAAAGAAACGACGAGAGCGGGCGTCCGAAGACTCCTGCGTGATCCTTGGCCCTATGGGAAGCCGGAAATGACTAGCTACGAAATGCCCGAAGTGAAGATTGGCGACATGGTTTTGTTCTACGCCCATGAGGGTGCGGACCCTGTCATGGCCTTTGTGACCACCACAGCCTCGCGGACCCTGACCCTTTGGTCCGTGGTCCCCGGATACGGCGGAGTGGAGAAGGCCAGCGTCCACCATAAGGACGATCCGGGGGTCCAAGAGTTCCCTGCTTGGAAGGATTACGGCTTCTGGGGACCCCGGCCGGCGGGCAAGGAAGCGATCCTGTCCGAGAAAGTCGCCCTTCTTGAGAAGAAAGTGGCCGAACTTGAGGGCCGGAAGGGCAATAGACAGTAGGGAGAAGCCTAGTGTCCAACGATAACCCGCTCGCGCCGATAGCCAAGAACTGGCTCCGCCTCATCGACTTGGCTGAAAAGCACAAGAAGCCGTTCACGGACGATGCAAAGGAAGCCATGGGCTTCTATGCAAGCGACCCATCGGTGATGTGGGAAAACTCCTACGCTATGGGCGAGCGGGGTTACAACCGCGGCATCGACCCACCCGCCTTCCGGATGACGGTCAACCGTGTCTGGGAGGCTGTGCGTCTGTTCTCGGCGGTCATCCATCACCGGAACCCTGCCAGGACGGTCAACGCCAGGCAGTTCCCCATCATCGGCCCGCAGCTGTTGGGAATCTTCCCGCAGCCCCCGGTTCCGCAGATGGGTCCAGAGGGCCCTGTGATGGGGCCTGACGGCCAGCCGGTGATGATGCCCGATCCTGGGGTGCAGGCGTACCAGCAGGGCATGGAGCAGCAGCAGTTCGCATTTGAGCGCCGCAAGGTTGTCTCCAAGCTCTTGGAAGACTACCTCAACTACACCCCCAACGAGCTTGATCTAAAGCGTCACTCCCGGAAGGTTGTGGAAGAGGCGTTCATCAAGGGTGCCGGCGTGTGGTGGCATGAGCTGTATTCGCCGCCCGGCTCAAACGTGAAGATGGCTGGATCGTTCTTTGACTCCATCGACAACCTGACTTGGGACCCTGACGCCGACGAGTATGAGGACATCCGCTGGGCCGCCCGCAAGCGTACCCAGCCAGTTGACGAAGTGGCTGCAAAGTTTGGTCTGTCGATTGAAGACCTCAAGGGTCACGCTGAGTCCTACTCGTCCCGGGTGAACGAGGACCAGCGCGGCTACAAGACCCAGAAGCGTGCAGGTAAGACCGCTGACCTGATCTGCTACTGGGAGGTCTACTCCAAGATCGGGTTTGGCGACAGGCTCAAGGACTCAGACAAAGACCTCCGTGGCAAGTTTGAGTCCATGGGACCGAACTGCTACATCGTCGTTGCCGAGGGTATTGATTTTCCGCTGAACTGCCCTCCCAAGATGCTCCAAGAGGAAGTGGACGAGACGGGTATTCCGCAGCAACTGTTTATGAATACCCAGTGGCCCATCCCCTTCTGGGCCGAGCCGAACGGATGGCCGTTCACTCTTCTTGCGTGGCACGGCAAGCCCGGCTACTCATGGCCCGTTTCTCTGATCCGGCCTGGGATCGGGGAGCTTCGATTCATTAATTGGGCGATGTCCTTCCTTGCAACACGCATCGCAGCGTCCAGCCAAGTTCTCATTGG
>Ga0181358_1000027_pt1 | contig 57107 bp, 69 predicted proteins | sample Fa13VDMM110SD_FD_130096 | JGI IMG/M metagenome (GOLD analysis project Ga0181358, IMG submission 130096) | Freshwater viral communities from Lake Michigan, USA - Fa13.VD.MM110.S.D | ecosystem: Environmental > Aquatic > Freshwater > Lake | place: USA: Michigan | collected 2013-09-24 | reverse complement strand
GTGGATCTGTAAATTGTACTGGTTCATCCTGATCTACCCATCCACCATAATCAGCATCGAACCAAAACGTAGGCACGGCCCCGTCTATGTATTTTGGATTGTCGCGGCTTGTACTTACACGCGATGCGCTTAGGGTGTCGTTGCCTAAGTCGATTGTATTTAGTTTTTTCGCTTTGGCTAAATCTGCCCACTCGAAAGAAGATCGTCTAAATTCTAAATCCCACGTCCCGGAATCTTCATTTTTGCTCCGAAAGTAAATCCGGTCAAATTGTAGTTGGCTTTCATTGTCGTAGGCCCGGCATTCTAAATATTCGTAGGCATTGTCCAGTACAACGGGACTACCCAGCACATCTAATGCAAGATTATTTTTGCGCGTCTGTGGCACGGAAAAAGGCAAAATGCCCTCAACCTTCAATTCGTTCAAGTTTGTGAGCGCTTCGACATCCTTGCTTTTTCGGAACACAAAGCCCTTGCCCAAATCGAGCGTTACCCATTCGGCCCCTAATATTTTTGCAGCCGAAAACGAAACTTTAACCTGAATCCTTGTCAATTCTTTTTTTTGCAAAAATACGGTAAAAAGTTGGGTAAATGGCAATAAAAAAGCCGCTCTATGTGAGCGGCTTGGTTGCAAGGTTTTTTGTTTTACGTTCTACGATATTTTCCGTGTTTACGGGGAATCCTTATTATTTCATAAGGTATTGAAGTTGGCTCTATTACTGATAGGGATACCCATGTTTTAGTATTACCGGCCCAACTTACCTGCGCGCGCTGTTTTTCAGAATTAATATCTGTAACTATCCCAATTCGGCCAACCACATAGTCGCCAATTGATCTAACCACTTCTGATCCTATTTTAATTTCGTTAAGTTGCATGCGTTTTTCTTTTTGCGTTTTGTCTTATTGACCTTACAAAGATAGTATAGGGGTATCAAATTTTTAAAACGTATCGACCAACGTGCCTTATTTATCGACGAACGTAGGCTTTTGATCGACCAAAATAAAAAAGCCAGCATCTTTGCAGATGCCAGCCCCATTTAACCCCATAAACCTAACTCTATCTCCAAAACACCTGGATTTCTGTTCCTGTGTTTATCAAAAGCGTATCGCATGTGTTTTCGTAGGGCCAAACTTGCCCTTTTGCATCGAAAACGTTTATTTCGTTTGGCGTTACTGAAATGGGAATGGATAGCCGCCCGTTTGCTGTTTTACCGCGAAAAACGATTATCATTGAATCTTTGGTGAAACAATAGACTGATTTTGTCGTATCGCCTTGTACGATGGTGCGGTAGTTCCATGCGCCAAATATTTCACACTCCTCTTTGTGGCACTGATAGGCCAAAATAAGAACGCCCGAAAAAATAAGGGTAACCGCTATTAAATCATTCAGTTTTTTCATTTTATTGATGTTTTTGTTTTGACAAATATAAGGTTATTTCGGCAATTGTGTAGGCAAGTCCCGCGCAATGCGCCCTGTCAATCGTAGCGCAATCGTTTCGCCGCGCTGGAAAATTTGTATGCCGTCCGCATCGGGCAAAAAGCGCACGGCTGTATATCCTATGTCTGATAGTTCGGGCCTGACATCCTGCACCTTTATCCAGTGTTCGGGCGCTGATTTCACAGATTTAAAATACTCCACCTGTTCGGCGCTGTAATCGTCTACGACCGTAAGCGTGTAAGATTCGTAAGCGCTTAACCCTTGTGCTGAAAGTCCCTGGTATTTCGCTTTCTCGTTTATTGCTGTTGTGCAAGGTACATCCAAAGCGATTTCGTTAAATTCGCTGTTAATTGTTTTGTCATCAATATCGCAAATGATTGTGCATATACCGCCGTAAGGACTGACAAAATATAGATCGGTTACATTGTCGTTATTTGCGCATGAATGATCTACTGAGTAGCGCACGTCTTGCGTCTGGTCTAATACTGTTGAAGTTGCCATAACTTCAATACGGCATGTGTAGTAGTCGATTTCAGACGCACTCGAAATAAGGGTAGACAGCGTTACAACACGCGAAACAGAAACATTCGCGCAAACACATTGCCACCAATCAGCAAGGGTGTATGTTACCAAAACCGTATCGAAAAGCGTAGCAGTGCCTACTTTAAAAATGCGGATGCGTAGTTGGTAAGATGTTGCCGTTGGCCGCGCATTTACCCAGCCGTTGTACATCCATAGCCATGCAAAGGAAGTTTCTGTAAGCCGCAAAATAGACGGCTGGTTACTCATAAATTGCGGATTAGAAACAAAGGACGGTAAATTTGAATCAAAAAAGCGCCGCGTTTTGTAAGTTTCCTGTATTGGAAACACCGCATTCATAACCAAATAATCCTCCGATTGTAGGGTAGTGCCGTAAAGCACCTGGCAAGATTCATCGCGGTACGTCCAACCGTATTGCAATGCAAAGCGGCCTGTTACCGTGTCAAGCGTCGACGCGATTTCGGAACTGTCGGATAAATCGGGCATAGGAGTAAACACCACCTTTTTTGCAGCCGCCATATAGTCCACGCATTCGCTTTCCACGCTTGCGCAACCGCGCTTTACATTGATCGCTTCAAATTCAGTCACGGGTATATGTGCGCTTGTAGCACTGTCCCATTTCACAAGCCTAACAACTAACTGATAGCCGTTTGAGTAGGTAGGTGTTGCCCCGTTTGTTGCCACCGCGCCGCCCGTGCCGCCCATTGAGGTCATCGCAGTAAATACCATGTTCGCCCCGGTGAAATTGCCTTGTTCGCGGCAATCGTCCCATGAAAACGTGACAGTAATTGTGCCACCTAAAGCAAGTACAGCGCTGCCAGCCTTTGCAAACTTAATATTGCTATTCAGCATGTTTCTAAGGTTAGCCGCTGTTTCTATGCCGTTGGTCGTTACCTTGAAAGAATTGCTTGTATAATTGCTGCCTGATTGAACAGTAAACGTATAGCCCCACACTTTTAAAACCGTTCCGTTTGCGGGTACGGTAGGGGTTGCCGGGATTGTGAAAACAACCGTTGCTTTCGATCCGGCCCCGGTTATTACGTCGGCTGTATCGGGCTGCAAACACCAAGAAAGGCAATCGCTTACTGGTATTGGCAGCGGCTTTGTGCCTGTGTATGGGTATCCTACGCTTTCGCCCGGATCGGATATTATTGTAATTGCCATTTTTAAACGGTTCTATTGGTTAAGAGGTCATTTTCGCGCTCTAATCGGCGGTTACTGTCATTTATGCCCAATGCAACGCTATTTTGCAAAACAGGTGCAAGTATTTTTGCCATTTCACGCCCTGCAATTTCGCCAATTTGTGCGCTTTGGGCATCGCTAAATGTAGCCTCGGACGGCAAAACTTGTACAAGCGCTGTTTGTTGAGGTAAGGCAATTTGCGGGGTAAAGTTAAGCGCCCCGCCCTTTTCAAAGAAACGTGTACCATGCCCGCCGTATGAGTTTACCGCGCTTAACTTTTGAAGCATGGGTGCATTTCGTTTGTTTACCACTGCGAAAACCTCATCTTTTTCTACTTCGACATTTGTGCCATCCTCAAAATATCCTTTTGTACCGCCCTGGCTATGCGGCTTACCTCCAAACTTTCCAAACTTCACTAAACCACCTCTTTCGAACTTTTCTTTTTTGATGATCGCAATTTGTGCAAGTGTCGCAACACCCGCCGCAATTGCCGTTGCAAAATTACCTGTTGCCAGCGCCTTAATAACCGCTAAAGCGCCCTGTACAATCGCTTCTTTAACCGCTAAATCCTGCCTTTGCTTCGCCGCCTTTTTTTCAATTGCAAGTTTCTTCGCATCGAACTCTTTTTGTATTTTTTCCTGCAAAACCGTATTGCCTTGTGCCGCATCTAATCGCTTTTGGTATTCCTCATCGAGTGCCGTTATAGCCGTTTCTTTTTGGCTTTCGATGCGGTTTTTTTCGATCTGCAAAACAGCCCCGGCAATGCTGCCGACGCTTTCAATAGCAAGGTCTGTTAACTGTTGCCTGCGCTGCCGATCTTCTTCGAGTGCTTGTTCCTTCGCCGCCTTTTCATCATCCAATCCCTTTTTAAGCGCTGCTAAATTACCTTCGCTTAATTCGCTTTGCAATTGCAAAAGTTCCTGATTCGTGCGCTCTTTGTCGTCTACGATTTCAGCATTTGCAAACTTTGCCCGGTCTAATTCATTTGCAACCGGATCGCTGCCAATGTCACTACCTATAGCGGGTGCCGTATCTGATAGGGGATTTCGTACACGCTGCGCAATGCTGCGATTGTCATTTGTAGCGCCTGACCGAATGCGGGCAACCGTTGCGTCTATGACTTGCAACTGTATTTGCGCCTTGGTAAGATCGCCCAATATTTTCGGTATTGCGCCTTGGTTGTTTGTCGTTACGGCTACTTGCAGACTTTCGCTTAATTCGTCAATGCGCTTTTTAACTAATTCGTAGGCGTTCGCTTGCTCTTTACCGCTTTTGCTGGTTTCCGTGCCTAATTGTTTGATGCGCTCTTTTTCTTCTTCGAGCGCCTTTTTACGTTCGCCTGACAGGTCAATTGTCGGGACATCCAACTGTTCGCCAAAAAGACGCTGCGAAAGTTCTTCAGCTTCAGATTCGGCTTTCCTGCGTTCCGCTCTTAGCGCGTTTATATCCTTTTGTATTTTCAGCCGATCACCCGATAAACCGCCCCCCGTTATATCACTACCAAAGCCCGCATTGCCCCGGTTTGCCTGTATTTGCTTTTCGGTTTCAAGTAACTGTTTTTGTAAGGCAAGTTCGCGCTTGGAAAATTCTATCGTTTGTTCCTTTTGCGTTTCGATTAAGATGCGTTTCAAAAACAGGGCGTTGCCCGTGTCAAGTATGCCGTTTAATTCGGCTTGTGTTGCCGTTTCAAGGTTAACGTTCCCAATATATTCGGGGTACTTTGCATTAAGTTCGTTTCTCGCAGCGCTTAACGTGCCTTGTGATACCGTTGTATCTTTCAGTACACCAATAAGCGACTCGAACTCGTTTTGTTCAATGGCAAGGCTTTCAGAAAGGGGAACACTTATAAATTCATTAACCGCGCCTATAATACTGCTAAATCCATTAACAAGCCCCTGTAATAAACCGCCGCCGCTTCCAATGGTAGCAAACAGACGGCTAAAGTTATCAGCAAGGTTTGAAAGTGAACCATCGAGGGTTTTTGCAACTGCATCGGTAGCGCCTTGGATGCCGGGTAATTTTCCCAAACCTAACAAGTATTCTGTTATTGATTCGGATGTGTTATCAATAGAGGTTTTTTGCCCCTTAAACGAAACACTTAATTGATCGCCATTTTTGCGGGCAACAATACCAAATTCCTTTAATCGCTCAAATTCGCCCGTTTGAGCATCTAAAACCGCCTCGACAAATTGATCTAAGGATTTACCGGACGCGGCTGCAATATCTCCGAGCGTTCTAAGTTGCTCAATGTTAGGGTTAAAATTGCGCTGCTCTAACTTTGTAAAAGCGCCTACAACCTCGTTAAGCGCAAAAGGCGTAGTTGCTGCAAAGTCCTGCAATTCGGCAAAAATGCGCGTTGCGCCTGACTTGCTACCGACTGCGTTTGTAAGTACGGCAAATAATTTTTCAGTTTCGCGTGTTGCCTGGATAATTTCACCCACGCCAAAACTTACACCAGCCGCCGCGAATAGTCCAAAAATGCCGCTTAACGCGCTTTTGTAGTTGCCCACGTTGCCCGTGAATCGGCCAACACTTTGCTCTATTCCATCAATCTCTTTTTTGATCTTTGCGGCACTCGAAACAAGCCCCTTTCCAAAATCGCTATTGCGTTCGGCTGCTGACAGTTTCGTTATTTGTTCTGTAAGTTTGGAATATTCCAAGCGAAGCCCTGCCAAACTATCCTTTGGCACCTGCGTTGCCTGAAATTCGCGGTTGAGCGCCCGTTGTTCGGCTTTCAGTTCGGCTGCTTTTACTTTCGCCTCCGTCAAATTGCGTACAAGGTCTGCATATCCGTTTGTCCCCTTCGCGGCTGCAATTTCCTTGTTTAGTTTTTTGATTTCTTCGCGGTTGGAAACAATAGCGGCGTTTACCCCTGCGTCTTGTGCAACCAGCCGAAACAGTATCGTTTCTGCCATTGTTTTTTTTGCAAAAGTACGGCATTTTTACAAATAGATAAGCCCGAACTACCATTGTAGTCCAGGCTTATGCGCAATCTTATGAAAAGTTTATCTTTATTTACACCTCCTCAAACGTTGCCCATGTTATTTTCGGGTATTTTGATGAAAGTATAAGTTTGTATTGTCTTTTTTCAAAATATTGGTAATGGCTTTCTTTTGTGTCCCCATCCTGCGATGTTGCCTCTAATTGCTCAAAAGAAATGATACCGCTTTCGGGTATAGAAAAGTTTTCGTGCGCTCTAAAATCCCCTGATCGGTTTGTGTGCATGCCCGTAAACGTTTCCCATTCGTAAGCATTTTTGAGTATTAACCGGATTCTCATTTTTGCGTTTTATGTTGGTGAAATTATGCACAAAGTCTATCAATACGAAAAGACCGAAACTCGTTTGCATCCAAATCAAAATAAACGATTGTCGAATCGCTGCTTTTGCGTCCGCCTTTTGCCTCGTATGAAATTTGATTTGCGTCCAAAGTTCCAATGGCAAAGCGCACAGTGCCGTCTGCTTTGATAAACTCAAACTTTTCCACGCCTTTTTGCATGCGCTGGCGCAAATTGTGCGCCGCCCACGCCTTGCGCAAACACCAGGAAAATGTTGCTGTTGGGTTTTGGCGTTTGATTGCCCAGGCTGAACTAAAAATTGCGCTTTTCATTGTACTTGCGTTTTATCGTTATTGATAGTACAAAGATAACACACAAATCAGTTCTGCAAAGCGCGTATCGACCAACGTACATAAATCATCGACGAACGTAGTGTTTTGATCGACGAACGGAATTTAACCGATATTCAAAACAAGAAAATCAACACTAACCTCCTGGTTCAACTCAAAAGCAATACGCGCTCCATAGTCCTTTTCGAGCATGTTTGCAATTTCGCCCACGCTTTCTTTCAGTACCGCCGTGACAAACCCCGTCCGCCGTCCATTGCGCGTATGCGCAAAACTTCCCCGCGTCGGCATACCTTCGCGCTTTTGCTTTCTCGCTGTGGCAAATGCCGCGCTTTTGGCTTCGCGTTCGCCCTTGCCTTTCAGTTTGAAAAACTTAATCAGTCCTTCGATGTACTTCGATTTCCCGCCCCGGCCCCGGTTGCCCGAATAGGGGATTCGGCCCGGCTTTACACCCGTTTCAATTATAATGCCATAACCCAAAGCGTACATCGTTGCGGTTGTGCGATCACCCTCAACAACAATATCCCAACGAATCGAATTAGACAGCGCTCCGGTCAATTCATGCCCTTGTGCTTTTAACTCATCCTGTAATCGCTTTTTGATTGTATTAAGCGATTTAGTGAGCGATATTGCTATTGTGTTTTGCATCTTAGTTGCTTATACGGCGAAGCACAACACGGCGGGCGCTGTCGCCAAATTCAAGGTTGATCCAGTATCCCTCGCGCAACTGGAATAAGGTGTTAAGGCCCGTGAAAGGGTAACTGACAAGGCGCATAACCTTTCCGTATAGCAGCATAGTTCGCGCTGTTCCGTTGGCTTGTAAGCGTATCCGCTTATTGGATGATAGGCGAGGGAAAGTTGCGGCTGTGGTTGTGCCCGAAAATTCAATTTGCCAGTTGCCTGTTAAAAATTCCTTTTCGTAAACGTCCATTATTCCCGTGATCGGGCTGCGCAGTAAGCGAGCGGCTGTCAATGTATCAAGTTTGGCCCACTCCGTTGTTTTTTGGCGCATTCGATATGCTGTTGCAGCTGCGGCTGCGATTTCGTTGGCCTCCGATTCGATTTTTGCCACGTATCGGCTGAAGATGGTTAGCGTATCGCCCAAAAAGTCGCGTTTTTCGCTGTATGCGCCGTTTGAATATTCAATGCGGGAAACCTCGAAAAAGTTACCGCCCGAATTGACAATGTAGGTCGTGTCGAGCGTGACCGTTTGGGTTTGGGCGCTTGCGGTGAATGCTGCGAAAAGAAGGATTGCAATTAGTGTTTGTTTCATGTTTGATAAGGTTAGTTTATTACAAAGAAGCCTACCGACGTTTCGGCGGTGGCGGCTGCTGTTAAGGTGATTGTAAACGATCCGGCGGCTGGAACAACGTTTTTGATTGTCGCGGTTGCATCGTTTGTGCGAATGACCGGGAAAACAAGGCTTGCCGTTGTTACAAGGCTATTTGTCACAACGATACTGGATTGCCCGGCTGCGATATTGACCGTGCCTGATGGGCGGTCAATCGTTTGCGCCCCGGTTGTGCCTGTGGCGGTGTTCGTTGCCCAATACGATACCTTGCCGTCATTTCTGACAGTAATCAAATCAGAGGGTGTGGAGTTTTGAACTAATAATGCCGTATTTGAGGATGTTGCATCAGCGCCTACAACGTGAAGGCGGGCGGATGGGGATATATTTGTGCCGATGCCAAAATTTCCCGTATTAGAAAGGAGCGCAGCGTAATTATTGGTAAATGTAGCGTCAATGGTAAGTCCAGAGCGATTTATAAAGTATGTGCCGCCCTGATAAAAATTAATACCCGCGCCTTCGGTGGATCGTGCGGTTTTTGCTCCAGAAACAACTTCATATCCAGCCGAAAACTCACCGTCTGAAATAGCCCCCGACCGCATAAAAAAACCTCCATTGTTTGCCATGCTTGGAGTAAGTCGAAAAGCAGAGGAATTTGCATTATTAAACATAGTTATTTGATGTGTTGGCGCTGACGTACCAATACCTACTCGCCCATCATCCCTCACCACCAGCGCATTATTCGTACCCGTCGAATTATGAAACTGCGCCGTAAATGTGGCGGATGTTGCGCCAGCGCCTTGGACGTGGAGGCGGGCGGATGGGGATGCGGAAGACCCTACCATTAAATTTCCTGCTGTTGTTAGGGTCATTAACTTGTTAGTGCCGGGCGCAAACTCTATCGGCCCCGCCGATGTAGAAAAAAGCATTCCGTTAGAAAGTCCAGAATCCGTATCAAAAATGCCGCGACCTGTTCTTGCTGCGTTAACCGTATATGTAGATGGGTAAGCAAACATGCCAAATGCTTGCCCTGCCACACCCGTTACAATTGCGGTTGCGGCACCCGTCCCCGAACTTGTATTTGTGTTTCGTAATACAGTTATTGCGTTTTGGTCAAATCTAAAATTAAACCTATCATTTAGGGTTGAAGTCCCAAAACCTAAAGCGCCATCGTCACGAATTAACAATGCATTATTCGTACCCGTCGAATTATGGAATTGCGCCGTCCATGTGGAGGAGGTGGAGCCGGAGCCCTGGACGTGAAGGCGAGCGGCGGGTGCAGTAGACGCCCCAATTATAGTTGATCCCGCCAAGGCATTGTCGGCCGTGCCGCTCATAAATAAATTCCAGCGCCCTGCGCCGGATGGGATAACGCCATGAAATCCATAGTTTTCCGTTGCGCCTATCAAAGAACCGCTAGCAAAAAAACCAGATTGTTGCGTTACTGTACTCCCAGCGCCGAACGTGCTTTGTTGGGCGTAGAAATGCCGAATTGTTGTGGAAAACGTAGCGGCTTGAGTAGCCATCGCAGAGGAATAGCCAATGCCTTGAAGCACATCACTTTGTATTGTAGCTATAAGATTAGATGCAAAAACAGTAGTGGCTCCTGTAAGTGGGCGAACCATAGTCAGGTTAGTTGCGGATGCTGAAGTGGTTCCAATTCTTATATCCCCGCCAAAATGCGATGGGGCGGTGCCTACGCCATAAATACCCCATCCGGTATTATTGCGGTATTCAAATGACCGCCAACTTGCGGCGCTGGTTAGGGTGGGGGCTGCGAGAAAACCAATGGACGGACCCGAAGCGCCACCCGTTTGGTTAATAACAGGCTGCATGTTTACCATCCGGTATTCGCCCGTTCCAGATGTGGGGGCGAACCCGCGTTGGCAATTAATTATACTTCTGGTGCTGGTTGTTATGGTCGGATCGCCTTGCCCATTAGACATGGTAATATCGCTACCTGCTGTTCCGGGAGATAAGCCGCTTATTATGTTTAAGCTTTCTTGGTTTAGCGTCCCAGATCCATAAACTGATGCTTGGGTATTTATCCCGCCAAATTTCAAACGGCCTTCCATGTAAACAGTGCCGTCGTCATTGATCCGCAGCGCATTATTCGTACCTGTAGAATTATGAAACTGCGCCGTCCATGTGGCGGAGGTGGAGCCGGAGCCTACTACCTGAAGGCGAGCGGCTAAAGCCGTTCCAGTTGCAACTCCAATACCAACACTTCCAGATGTGCTGCCAAATCTTGAATCTCCAACTATTGTCTCAATGGCGCGTAAATTAGGAGCGCTCGTTATAGTCGGATTGAAGTAAAAGCCGCGAACTATGCCGTTTGCGCCGCCCGTTTGGTTTATAAATCCGTTTTCAACGGCAAAGTAATTAAACGCAACCGACCCGGAACTAGGCTGGAACACCGCACCGTTACGGATCACAGAAAAAGCCCCGCCACTTGTATGCGTAAAATTACCCGTATAGGAGAAGGCTGCGCTTGGAGGAGAAGGAGAAGAAATCGCGTATTCTAGTGATAGGCCGCTAAGGTTTGAGGTGCCGCCGCCTGTCGACATATCCGCAGGGTATAAGGCAGCGCCGTTTGGCTGATTGCCAAATCTAATAAGCCCACTATTGCGTATGTCAAATAATTTAGACCCCCCCGAATTACTAACTAAAAATCCCGATGTTGCCCCTAATAAATCTGAGCCTGCAACGTGCATCCTTGCCAGGGGTACGTTAACTCCAACACCAAAATTTCCCAAAGAATCTAAAATGAGGCGCTGGACATTATTTGTCCGAAAGCGCAACGATGTTAAATTCGTTGTACCCAAAAACGAACTGCCCGCCGTTGCGGCATTGCCTAATAATGCCCAATCATTTGGAGGTGCGGTCGGCCCCCAAATACTGCCATTCCAGCCCAAAAACTGCCCCATACTTGCCCCGCTTTGCAGTAATTTGTTTGGAGCCACATTTGCGATGTCTGAATTAGGAATGGATAATGGCCGTAGGCGTGTACTGTCAATCGTATTTGTTTGAATGTTCACTCCGGCAATAGTTGCAAGCGCAATATCCGATCCCGCAATACTGCGAGCGATAACCTTTGTGCTGTCAACTGAATTAGTAGCCAACTTTGCACCGTTTACCGCGCCATTTGCAATGGTAGCCGCCGCGCTCCCCGGCCCTGTGGCTGTTACATCACCCGTAAGGGCTGTAATGCCGCTCGCTGGCAGCGTGATCGTTTTTGCAGGTTGCGCATCATTTGAAAGCGAAAGAGAAACAATAGAGCCGGACACGGAAAAGGTATCAATGGTTTGCAGTTCGTTTGTATTACTCAAATCGCCCGTGTTACTAATAACTGTCCCGGCAATGCCTATGCCAGTCCCCGCCGTATAGGTTTTACCGTCCGAACAATTAAGGCATTTCCAAATAGTACCTATTCCTGTGTATTGGTACAAGCGGGGCAAGGTATCACCGTTCACCGCAAACCAACTTTGGCCGCGAACGGGTGCGTAAGCGGGTGCGCTTGTTCCAGATATTTGGTCGATTGTGTAGCCCTGCAATTGCCAGTTGAGCGCGTCCGGTGACCATGTGTATATGCGCCCTGTGGTAATGTCAAAGCGCACCCGCGTACCAAGTGCGGACGGTGCGCCCGTTGGTGCCGAATAATTGAACCCCCAAGGCGCTGTAAATGGCGTTTGTGCCGAAACGAATGGGGCAAAGGAAACAATCAGCAAAAGCGCTGCAAATATTTTTTTCATGGTTTTTTGAAGTTTTGATTTTTATAATGGCGAAACGCGCTTTAACATATCCGTTATGCCCGTATCTGTTTCAACTGAAAACCAGTAATGATCGTTTGTTGTAAGCCCCGCCGCCCGCGCTGCCGTGTCGTTTGCATAACTACCAAGCCCGGACAAATACGCTGTGAGCATTTCAAAGAAGTATGTCGGGTATGCAGCCCCTTCAACATAGATCAATTCACATTCATTTGCCATTATGGAGAAACGCGCTTAAATGTGTTATAAATGCCCGTGTCTGTCGTTTGGCTAAACCAGTAAAATTGCCCCGTTGTTAAGCCCGCCGCCCTTGCGTCGGCATCGTTTGCGTATGAATCAAGTGAATTAAGAAACGTCTTGAAAGTAAACCCAGGCAAAACAGGTGTACGGCAGCAAGGGTCTTCTTGCACGGCGGATGGGAACTCCTCAAAGTTGAACGTTAAATCCTCAAAGCAAACATTTTCCTGTACGATTAAATCAATGCTCCGACCGTAAAGCGAAGTCGCCAGCCCTTCTGTGTATATCCCGTTTTGTTGCTGATTATTCGCACTGAGCATTTCAGAAAAGCCCCGGCCTGTTTCAACTGTAATACCGCCAACATCGTTAAGCGCCTCCAAATATTGCGAATGGTACAAACCCCAGGGCCCTCCGTCAATTCGAGCAACTTTCACGCCTTGCAAATAAAATATAACCTGGTCAAGTAGGCGCGAAGTGTCCAAAAACAGATCGTTCTTTGTTCGCTTATCACACGCACAACAATCGCAGTCTTTGCAGTCGTTTTTTAGCGCGTCTGTGACTGACAGCGAAATGTTATATAGATTTTTCCACTTGTTTCGGGCAAAAGGCTCATTTGTGCGGATAGATTGCACAAAACAGGATAGCACGGGGAAATCAAACTCGATTTTATCTTTCGGGTATCCCATATCCGCCCAAAGCCGCGACCAAAAGAAGTTTTTGCCCTTATCGCAAATTGTTGCGCCTAAATTGGGTGTTTGAAGCGAGCGCCCGCCTTCTTCCGTTTCAACTAACCACGTTTGCAAGCGCTTGCAGGGTTGATCTTGCACAATAGGGCTATGCCTGACCGCATCGGCCAATATCCCGTAAAAGTCGTTAAGGTTGAAAACATAATCTGACATACTGTGCAAAAGTTGACACAAATATAAGGAGATTAAAACAAAAAAACCCAACACAGTTAAGTATTGGGGTTTTGTGATTATAAAACCAATTTTATGCTATCATATAAAGCGCCTTGCCTCTTGCTGTTTTCAAATATTCGACCTGGTTCCAAAACTTCTCAATCATGGTTTTTGCCTCATTTGCTTCAATACCCATTTTGATTAATTCTTTTTCGGTGCGGGCTTTCATTGTTTCGATGCTCATTTTCTTTGCGTTTTTTATGCAGCCTTGCATTATTGCTTCGCTGCTTTGATGTTACAAAGATAATATCGGGGTATCAAATTTTAAAACCGTATCGACAAACGTGCCAAAAAATCCGACGAACGGCACGTTTCCATCTACAAACGTTTTACCGTTCCGCTATCTTGTCACTCATCAAAGAAATTGCCGTTTCGTAGTTCGCCCGGCAAGCGCATTCATAAAGCGACGGCGTAGAACCAAACCAGGCATGTTCCATTAGTGCCGTTAGTAGCGCCCTATGCCCTACACGGGCAAAGACCGCTTCGTTGTGTTTTGCTGCTTTGGCTTGCGCTTCGGCTTGCAAACGCGCATCTCCAAGATTTGAATTAGGCAAAGGCGGCTCAAAAAAGTAAAGACATCGGCCTTTGCGCCTAAGCCCTGCAATGTACTGCTCAAAAAAAAAGCGACATCCAGCGCCGTTTGACAATCAATGTCGGAAAAGTGTTTCATTCGATCACTCAAAAACCTTTCCTTTTCGCCTTCTTCAATTGGCAAACCTTCCCCCTCTTTTCGACAAATTGCTGCCATTGTGCGTAGGTACATGCTGAATAGCACACTGCCTGTCGTGTCCTCGGTTTGCAATTGTTCTGCGATCCTTTTCGTTTCCAAAACTTCTATTGCCTCTATTACCGAAATCCCCGGCATAACATCCACGCCTGATAATGCGATTTGCTGAATAAACGGAATTTTGTATTGTTCGCCCTTATATTCAAAATCGCAGTCCGCTTCCGTGCGCTGCTTTGGCGTTACCATGCCGATCACTTTGTAGATGTGCGCAAAGACAGGCGCAAGGGTGCCGTCTAAGTTCGTGGCGCTGCTGTAAATGCCCCCTACTTGCGCGTCGAGCATTTCACCGTAGTCTACACCCGATATAGCGCTAATTGACAGCACGGCGCGTTTGACAGCGTTTTCCGAGCCTTCCTGTGCTTTGAGAAAGTCGATATATCTGGATAGTTTAAGTTCGGACGGGTTGGTAGGTAGTTCTATGCTTAGAACCTCTTTACCGTCCTTGTCTTGGAGTATGGCGTTAAGCATCGGCTTTGTGGGCGTAGATTGTGGTGTTATGTTCGGTCGAATGGATTAGGGGTAGTTCATGCCGCGTTATTGCCTTTGCGAATGGCGCAAAATGTCCGTACATCTTTTCAGATTTTTCAATCTGATTATATTCGCTTATGGCCTTTTCTATGTCTTGTTTTATTTGCTGCTCTAAATCGGCATAGTGTTTATACTGCTCTTTATCAGGAAAGAAAAACAGCATGTACACAAGGAAGCAAACAGCCGATATTGCAATAACAAGTACGGCGGTATCAATTAGGTAATTCATACGCGTTTTTTATGATGAAATTTAAACTTTTGGTTTGCGCCCGCGCTTTTTTACCTCGCTTTGAAATTCAATTGCCTCTTTTGCTGATTCATCGGACAGTTGTAGCAATTCATCGGCATTCAAATTAACCTCCACAGCATTTCCGCTTTGGGCGGGTGTACTGTTGCTGTTCGTATGGTTCGGTTGCGATAATTGCGGGCTGTCGGGCGCTGTCGATTGTATTAGCGTCGGGTTCAAAGTTTTTTTTTCCGCATCATAATCGCCCCGATCAATGGCGTTAAGCGTCATGCGGGTTTCGTTGTCCTGAAACTTTGTGGTAACAAATACACGAAAGTCACGGCAAATTTGCGCCTCCTTTGCGGTTTTGTTTTCTTTCCAGCGCATCAAATTATAGATGCTGATAAGCGATTGTTTGAAGTCCATTTTTATCTGATTTGCCGCTTAAACGGCTTTTGTGACGTTATGTGTTTGCTTGCCCAATACCGGATCGCGTCAATCGCATGGTTCCATTCGTCTATCGGTTCACCTGTTGGCTTTCCAGTTCGCTTATCCATTACCCAGGAATAGTTATCAAGTTCCTTTTTCAAGTTCACAGACCGCGCTGTTATGCAAATAGGGTAGTTTCCTAACAAGTCCAAACCATGCTTTATACTCCCAGGCCCTTTGTCTGCTGCTTCGATTTTTGGGAACCCTAAGCCGCTTATTTCTTTGATCGCTTCCGGGTTTCGATCCGCAATAATACGCAAATTTTTAGAAACTAACCGATCTTTCATCGTTTTTGCCCTTATATGCGAAGTCATGTTGTAATCATACATTACCTCATCAACATACAATTTTCCTTCATAAATACCGCAATGCACAAGCGACGTAGGATCGGGATAAAAACCAAAGTCCATGCCATACCCCTGCTTTTGCGCATCGGCTGGCATATCTGGAACGATGCTGTAATCTTTGAAAACAAGCCCTTCTGTTAGCGTTCCCCATTCGCCCAGGGCATAGACCAAGTATTGCTGATAGTTCCTAACCCTTAAGCGCTCAAAAGTCAAATGCTGACTTTCAGGGCTAAAGTGATTATCTAAGTACGTTGTTTTCAAAACAAACGGGTCGTAATCCGTTGCCTTTAAAAAGTAATCGTGTATCCAACTGTCCCGCGAAATGGGATTAAAGGTAAAGTGAATGTGGTTTGGTGCCTTTACCGTTCTTACGCGCCTATCCAACTCCAAAAAGTCATCGGCTGTAATGCTCCCGCGTTTGTCAAGCGGCTCCTCTAACCAAATATCTGTAATATCTGCAATAGACTTCAACTTGTCCACATCGTCAAGCCCCCCGGATAGCATTACGTTACCATTATGGCAGCGTATGATCATGGGCGCTTCAAGGACGGTGAAATACTTTTGCAGATTATACCGCGCTATTTGATCTTTGAACAGTTGAAACTGCGAATGCCGAACGGTAACATGGTCTTTTCGGACAAATAGGACGCGGCAATACGGTTCGGTTAAAACCTTAATCAGTAATTCCGTAGCTTTCCAGTCGCTTTTGCCTGCCGAACTTCCACCATACAATATTTGTATTCTTTCGGGCCTGTTGTAGTGTGGCATAAATACGTCATTGGCGACAATAGGGACAAAACCGCCTATGTTGCCAATATACGCCAATTGCCCTGGCGTTAAATGCGCCGCCCTCGATGCTGGTAAAAACCGAATATTTGCACTCACTCACTTTTGTTCTCTATTTTTACAATTTTCAGTATATCGTCTACATCCCCGGCACTTAATGCCTTTGGAGGTGTGTAGTTAGATATATTTACTGTTACTGATTCGGCTTTTGCGTCCGGCTGTTTTGCCTTGCCGTAGGCACGATCTAAAAGTATTTCAGCAGCCCGCAAATTGCCCTGTGTTGCCATTTGGCGAAGTTTGCGCAGGATAGCATCGGCGGCGCTTATGCCTTCTTTTTCTTCGCCCATAATTTCAGCAAGGAGCGTGTCAAGGTTCGGCAACTTGCGCGGCCTGCCGTTCGGATTGCGCACCTCGCCTTTTTGCGCGGGCCTTAAATTTTCGGGTGTACCTCCTTTTCGTGCCATATTTCTTTATTAATTCTAATTTAACGGGATATTTTCGGATCTTTTCGTTTCCGCATTTGTCATTGCAAGGAACCGATTAAACGGCCCCGGAACACAACTGCTCAACTCAATGTATGTCGTGCCATGTTCGGGAAATGTATGCGCCGCAAAATGGCTCTCGCTAAGCAATATTAACACCGTGTACCCTTGCGGATCAAAGTGATGCTCCACCTTCCCTACTATGCAAAATCCGGAATCATTAAGCGCTTTTTCATAATACGCCAAAATATCCGCAGGCTCTGTAATTGACACCCAAGCACTAAAGTTCCACATCCTGGCTTCCATCTGTTTCAGGTATTTCAATTTTTGGATAGATGCTTTTGATCTTTGTTGGATCGCCTTTGTAAAATACCAATACGTTTTGGTGGCACTTTACAGGCTTTCGATTTCCCATTTGTTTAGAGGCCCGCAATGCACCCGTTCCAATAACCTCGATGAGTATAAGATCACTGTAAAAAAGAACACCCTGCTCCTTAAAAATGGCTTTAATATCATCGGGGAAACAACGGTAAAACCCATTTTTATCCCGTATGTCGCCAACAACAACAACAGCAAATCTGTTAGGCTTCAAGCACTTGATCGCGCCGGTAAATGCATTTTTTAATATTTGCAGAAAATCCGGATATGATCCTTGATTGCTTGCATCATTTTCAAGGTCGCTGTAAACCTCAAGATCAAAATATGGCGGGCAACTAAAAAATAAATCTTGGCTTTCCGGCTCTATATGATTACAAACATTTTGCCCATCATCGCAAATATACTGCGCTGACATCCCCGCTACTCGGGCTGCATTTAGATCTGCTTGTTCTTGACGCAACTCGATACCAGTAAATTTTTGTCCGGTATAGGCCGCTACATATCCAAAAACAGAATCACCAGCGAAGCAATCAAATGCCGTTCCGTTTGGTACAGCAAACCAATGACAAATTGTTTCAGATAGAACCGGGTCGAGAAGTGAAACGCCTCCGGACTCTTGTAGTTTTTTGCTTACCGGATTTGTCGGCGGGCTGGTGAACAATTTGTTTTCACGACTTTCACCATTATCACCAATTATCTCACGCCATGCTCGTTTTCGATCCTGCCAATATCCCTGCCGAGTATCAAGAATTGAAAACGGAGGTACAATAAACTTTGCTCGTAAACTGTCGGTAGCATCTTTTTTTGATGCCTCTTTTTCTTCTTCATCATATTGCGCATAAGATGGAATATCCAAGCCCCAATCCTGCAACTTTTCCGTGTCCCATTCATTCGCCAGGGCATCCCAATCCCACTCACCAAAGGAAAGGTTGTCTTTGATAATAAATTCGGCTTGCTGCTCGTCTGTGAAATTGGTAACTACAACGTTTGCGTATTCAATGCCCAGGTCAAGCATTGCGCGAAGGCGCATATTGCCGCCTAGTACCTCCATCTTGCTGTTTACAACGATGGGCCGCGCTGCGAGCATTTCGGGAAACTCTGATATAGACTTTTTTAGTTGCTTAAACTTTTCGTCTTTTATCGTTCGCGGGTTAATCGGGTTTAAAACCAGATCCTTAACCCTTACTTTTTTTATTTCGTTTTCCATTTCTGTTTTTACACTGTTCATGTGTGTTACATAAATGCAAGCGCAATACATAATTCACACTCGCATTTTCATAACACAAAAGTAGCACATTGTTTCGGCTTTTGCAAGTTTGGTTTTAATCGCCGCAATTCACTACTCGCCGCAATTCGGGCAAAACGTTTCTTTGTAAATCGCTGGTAGTTCAATTTTCCATTCGTGCTTGCATTTTAAGCAACGTGCTTGCATTGGGTTTGGCGTGTTTTCGTGTTGGCCTAAGTTCCCGTTTTCAGCATTCGCAACATTTGCAAGATGCGGCACCCAGTCTTTCATCCATTGAAGCGCCGCGAATCTATTATAGGCCTGATGCCTTTCGTTAAGTTCAAGGTCTTCATTATACGCAATTTCTTTCATTGCCTGGCTGGTAGTTTCAATTTGCGCCAAAAGATCGGATTTGGAAATGTGGTCTTTTGGAGCGTAGTTTGGCGTTTTTGGGATTTCGTTATCTTCCATAAAAATATGATTTAAAACCCAATTTTTGACTAAGTGATATGCCATTGCCATAGCCCCGGAAGACTGCTTAGAGATCGGCATATTTTTATCTTCATATAGCATTGCCGCTTCCTTTGCCTGTTCAATCATTTTATCAAGTTGTGCCAAAAGATCAACCTTTGGAATACACCCCTGCAAAACCTTTTCTTCGATCAATTCAACCATGCGCCCATATGTGATTTTTTCTTGTGCCAATTGCGCTTCAAATTCGCGCATGTCAGATACTTTAAGGATTTTTGCCATTTTTCAAAACAAATTTAACGCCCAAAACGCTCCATAAAAGCCGCCCAAAATGATCGACCACTGAAAAGCGAATATAAGCAAAGTTAATAATAAAAAGTCAATCGGCAAAGGAATCAACAAAGCAAAAAACGGCAATAACAAAAGCCTTTCGCTTAACCAAAAGTATTGCACAATTGACAGGATTAAGCACGAAACCCAATTGACAGACCAAAACCACTCGCTACCGCCGTTTGTGTGGCGTATGCCGTTGTACTGAAAGCGGGCAAATAAACGGTGTAGGCGCTGTTCGATCTGATAAGCGTACAATACGGGCAATCCTACGGCGTACACGGTCACGTTCCCAAACATCGGACGTAGTTCCGCTTTTATCTGTTCTTTTCTTTGCTTCGCTGCAATGCTAATACCAATCTTCGCCCGGTATGGCATCGCATACGGGGCAAAGATTAGGTAAAGGTGTTCAAAACGGGGTAATTTCATTTTTAAAAAATCGGTGCGTACTCCGATACTGCCATCGCTGGCAGTACCGGAAATTCTTCGCTTTGATACTCTCCATCGCCGCCGCCTTTTTCGAGCGCATCGAAAAACTCTTGCACTACGGCCTCATTAATGGCAGAAAATGTTTTGCGGCTTATTTTTTTAGGATCAATCAATGCCCAGGCAGACATTAATACTGTTTCGCCATCATCGTAGGTTCCGTTTTGGACGGCTGAGCGTATAATCTCAAAGCCTTCTGCCGTTCCTTCTTCTGTGTCAATTGTGATAATACACTCAACAGCGTATTCAACATCGAATGATAGGTTTAAAGATGGATTTTCGGAAGAAAATAATACTTTGGCGGTGAAATTGTGCGGCTTGTACATTGCGTTGCGTTTTATGATTGAATGATGCACAAATGTATTACATAAATACCAAAGCGCAAACTTTTAACCGTGCTTTTATACGCACTTTTCAAAAATTAACCCATTTATCGACCAAAACCAAAAAATAAAGCCCGAACGACAAGCGAACGGGCCTTATTCAAACCATTTATTTTTTTCTTAGTTTTTCTTAGTTGCTGCCAACGGGCCATCGTTTAATCTGTGAAGCGTTAAACGCAGCCTTGTTGCCTTTGCCGTCATTACCTTCAATGCTCAAAATTCTAAAGGTCTGCTTTTTATCCTGAGTTAACGTCATATCTAAGAAGTATGCAGCCCAATAAACAGCGTCGGCAAAATCGCAAGGGTTCGGCAGGATAAAACCACGCCCGGCAAAAAAAGTGCGCACGTTTGCATTTATATCCGCGCTGGATTTTTCGGCAAAGTCATTTGTGGAATACTCCAATTTGACAGACGTTACTTTGGCGGTGTTTAACGCCGCCTCCTTTGCCTTTTTGCTTGTCGTTTTCATTGTAGCAGCATCCAATGACGCACTACCAGACGGCCCCCAAAAGATCGACCAATCGCCCGTAACTGTGTACTCGATTGTACGATACTCGCGCTTAACTGGATTCGGGTTTGGGTCTGCCGGGTTTCCGTTCCCTGGCTGGTCGTTAAATGTTGGCGGAACTTTCGTAGGGCTTGTATTCAAAATACCCCGGACATAATCAATGCCCCATCCTGTTAGATTATCGCGCCCTTGCGTTTCCAAATCGGTAGCAACAAAGCAAAGGTACTTTCTCATTGCCTTGTAATCCGGTATCAAATTACCATACTTGCTTTTGGCAATTGCGGCACACGCTGTTAGAAATGGCGTTGCCATGCTTGTGCCGCTTAAGGTTGCATATTGACCGTTTAGGTATGTCGATAAGATATTGCGCCCCGGCATCGTAACTGCAAGTTCTACGCCCATTGTGCTGTAAGTCGAACGCTTCAAATTGTCATCGAGCGAACCACACGCGATTGAATAGGGACTATTGCCCGGATATTGTACCCCATTTGCGCCCGTATTGCCCGCCGCAATTAAGTAGATCACGCCTAAATCAGTCGATGCCCTTAGCGCGTTTTCAACATTTGGCAACAGGGCAGTACCACCGCCAAAAGAACCATTACAAACGATGCTCCAACCTTGCGCAATTAACGCCCGGTCTTCGCTCGTTTCGCCGTTCACCGCGTTGCGGAACCAATCAAAAGAACCGCTACCATTATCGCCTAAAATCTTAACGGGTTTCCATTTAATAGTGCCGTTATCAATTAGCGCGTCAAGTACGCCAAACCCATCGGCTGCAATGATCCCGGCGCAATGCGTACCGTGCCCCTGCGCGTCGGGTAGGCTTACGCTGCCTGTGTAGTTGCTGCCTGGCATTTGTCCTTGTTGCAGCGCTGCATGTGCCGTTCCGCCGCTTGTGTCGTACACCTTAACCACTACGCGGCCCTTGCATTCGGCTTGTAATCGCTGTTTGATCGAATCGGGCAAAACCAAGCGAACGCCCCAATTATCGGGCGAAGATGCGGCGAACGTGTTAGAAACATTTTGCGGCACTCGTTCAATCGGATCAATGACTATTGGCCATTGCTGCTTTAGATCGTCCGTTTCCTTTTCGGCACGGTTAAGCGCTCGTTTGTACGGGTTGAAAATTTGGGCATCGCTCGAAAAAGCAACGGCCAAAAATAAAATGACAAAAATTTGTTTTAATCTCATTTGTTTATGTTTGTTTTAAAAATGGTTTTTACTTGGTTTTTACTTTGGATAGATGTGCTGCCTTACAATTTCGTAAGACTGCTTTTTCAGGTACCCCGTGTTTTGGCTTGTCAGTACCCCGCATGATTGCCAAAGTCCTTGCCCTGGTTCATCGGCTGCCATAAACATAAAAGCACGGGAAACGCCCGCCTTTTTGTAGGCTTTGTAAGTTTCTACAATTTGCATTCCTTGTGCCTGTTCATCGCTCATTCCATATTTTTGGCCTTCAATATGCATCCAACTTTGCGGGCGCGAATCACACCCAAGTTCAGTTACCCAAACGGGACTATTTACACTGTGGGCAATTGATACAATACTGTCGATCATTGCAAAGTCGTTATCTTCATTTGGCATACACGCGCCCGACAAATACCAATCCGGGGGCCATTTGTCGTAAATATTTCCTAAGTGCGAATAGTGGTGAACGTTTACAACATCGGGTAGTTCGCTTCCAAGCGCTTGCAAGTGCTGCAAAAATTCGAGTAGGTACTTTTCATCAAAACCCGTCAAACCAGCCATTACAACTTTCATTTTTTTGTCTGCTTCGCGCACCCGCTTAATAACAGCCGAAAAGAGCGCTGCATGTTCTTTGGGTGTTAAATACCGCTCCGTTCCAATGTCCCACCATCTGTCAAACTCATTTCCTATCTCGATATGTGAAATTAATTTAAGCCCCGATCTTTTGACATTTGGAATATCGCCCGACCATCGCGGCGTTGTGTCAACCCTTAACACGGAATCCGGATGTTTTTGCGAACCATACCTACAAACAAACTGATACCAAAATTCGGCATAATCAGCATACGAAGTTGGGTTTTCGCGATCAAGTCCCTTTTTTATCGGCGGGTAGTTGTTTGATCCTGACCATTCATTTTCGGGCCTATACCATTCAGGCGTTTGATTAATGCAGGGTAGCACATCTATACCCGCTTTTTTGCACCTGGCAAAATATACATCTAATCCGCTTGCTTCCTGTGTTTCGGCTTGGTACATCGGTTGTACAAAAATACCGCCCGGTCTCCATATCCAACCGCTTGCAATGTACACGCGAAAGGAGCGGAACATTTTGATTTTTTGGACGGGAACCCAGGGAAACGTATTTACCCCGTAAAATCTTGAACTGTAAACGCTATGCGTGTCGGCTTCGACATAGCGCTTTCCAAAGTTGTAAATTTTTGGTATCGCTTGCGGTGCCGTCGCATCTTCTTTTGCGCATGAAGCAAAAAAGGCAAGCATTAATACAAAATATAGTCTTTTCCCCATTGAATGACAGGCAAATAGTTTGGTTTTTTGCACTACAAAGATAGTTTATTTTCAAAATATTGGCAATAAAAAAGCCCGTACCAATGTGGCACGGGCAAAGTGTTTGCTGTTTATTGTCCCTTGTTTTATCAGATAAACACTAAACCGCTAAATGTGATTTTAAAAAGGGGAAATATGAGCAAATAACACAACGTTTTGTATGTTGATGCAACGTATTCCTTTTGCATTTAGGGCAAAAATCGGCAGATATGCCCGCTTGTTGTTCGGGCGTACAACGATATTCAATTCTTTCTTTTAAAAGGTCTTGATAATGCTCTGTTTGGGTTTTCATTGGGTTTTCTATGCTCCTAACATAAGCATCCGACCAGCATTTTTCACAACTTGCCATTTTTTTGATTTTTTTAGGCGAACGTTAAAAACTGCTATCAGGCCAACCCGTGTGCATGTTTCGGCCTTTGCCTACTTTGAAAAATTCGGGCTGCATACTTAACCCAATGACCATGCCCTTTGCAGGTTGTACAGATTGTGTTTGTCTGGATTGCAGCGTTTTTGTCCAGTCCTCAAATGTGGAGTACCCGCAATGCTCAAACCTCCCTACCCTGTTTTCAACAATTTCTGAGAACCATCCTTCGATGTTTGAACCGTCTTCAAAAAGGTCAAATGTTGGTTTAGGAGTGTTTTCAAACCAAAACGATCGCCCGTCCGGTTCAACCGCATAATACTTTGCCCACGTTGGAGCATTTTCCCAGTCTGGTGTTTCTTTTTGCATGGTATTGCGTTTTAAATTGTGAATAATAAGATGCACAAATGTAACACACAATTTAACAATTCCAAACTTTTATCGACAAACGACAAAAAAAGCGGCACGAAATACATCGCACCGCTTAATCAAAACCAACAATCCTTTTTTTATTCTTACTCCTTCGCTTATTCGGCAGGTGGTACGGCATCCAAATCAGCCAACTCATTCAATTTTTGAATGGCAACAACCGCATCAACGGTCGCATTGAACAACTTTTCGAGAGCGGTTTCTGCTTCCGGTGTAGCGGCTTTGATGATAAGCGCCAATGTCGCTTTTACTTCAGTTGCTTGGTCTTCTGTCAATTCAGGCAAAGCCTGTCCCAATGTGTAGGCAAGATCAACCAGCGCTCCGGCTTGGTCTGTGTACTCCGTGTTATCAATAGCAGCAAGGCGGTCAACTTCCAGGGACGCAACTTGTACGGCTCCGGCTGTGTTCAAAACGGTTTCTACTGCAGTTTCCAGTTCGTTGTTTTCAAAGTCAACGGTTTTGGTAATCAGTGCGGCAATTTTTTTAAAAATCATGGTTCTTTTATTTTTTGTTAAACGTTTAAGAATACCCCAAAGGTAAAGAAATAACCGCGCAAAACCACTGCTTAGCAAAACTTTACGCATGTTTAACATTGTTTATTGCTTGCGGCGAAATTCGCGCAAAATGACAATGAAAATAAAGCAAACGATGAATAGGTAGATCATACCACAAAGTTATTTCTTTTTTGCTTTTTGGTGCAACTTATATTGCTGTTCCGCCATAATCGCAAGTTTGGCCGCGTCGCGCTTGTCTTGTTCTGTCTTATTCCCTTTGTAGTTTTCCGGTGTCAATGTGTTGGCTTTTAACCACGCTTCAAACAAATTCAGATCCGCAATTTTAGCGCCTTTCTTTTTGGGCGAAATTTCTACTGTCAATTCAGGCTTTAAAATTTCCGTAACAATATCGACCGATATTTGAGAAACAGCCATGTTCATGCCGACGTTTTGCCGTTCTTTGTTGCTTGCCTTTGGGTTGAATTGCAACTTTTGAAGGTTGCTGTTTTCCACTAAAATATGATGCGGAAAAATGTCGATCACAAGTTTGGTAAAAACGCCCAGGTTTTTGCACTCAAAAAATTGTACCGTATTTTCGGGCCTCCGAATAACAGCGCACCAAAACCCGTTTTTTCGGAATGCAGGATCAACGCCCATAAAAACCAATCCTTCATCGTTTTGCTTTGTATTGCTCATGGCAGTGTTTTACACCTTCTTGGAAGGCTGTTTCGGAACGTCGATCAATAATGCTTTGCAGTTGCATCCTAAGCGCATACGATATACCCGCGCTTTCGCAAAGTTCCTTTAGTTTTAGCGCCGTGTGTTGTTCGCTCCATCCTCTCATATTGCGAGCCGATAAACAGCAAAGGAAACATTATGCCCCGCCGCGTTTTTGTAAGATTTTTTATCAGTCAGGATTTTAACCCCGCCGCGCCTTAGATCATTTATACGAGCGGCAAGGCGCATACACCCGTACAAAGTTTGCGCCTGCTTTGGGTTTATTTCGCGGTACTTTAAGAGGTGTTCAATAATGCGGCGGTTTTGGCTTTTAGTGGCTTCGCTTTTTAATGTTGACATTTTCGCGTTTTTTAAAGTGAATCAATATTTTTTCCCGTGCAAATACTCCCGGAATGTATTGTATTTTACTTTCAAGTCAATGTGAAAATACAAATCAATATCCATTTTCTTGCACAAACTTTCAATCATCGCAAGTGCCGTGTTCAATTGACGGCCCCCGCGATCATTGTCTAAGTTTACCGCGCCGTTAAAACCCCGCGCTTCCAAAACGTAGGACATAATATCGCCCACATAATCGGCGAAATTGAAATAGTCCGGGTCAACCTCCAAACCGTTCGGCAAAAGATACTTTTCAGAAATCGGAATACGCAAACGGCCCATAAAATCAAAAAGGCGTATTGCGGCATCGGCCAATTCTTCATCTACCGTTCCTTTTACTTCGCGTTCGTAAAGCGCCTTAAATTCGCTGTCAGGCGTTTGCATGTTGATCGTAATTTGATCGTTTGCAAATCGGCCTTCGCGGTGCGCGTCAATCGCTTCTGATAGTTCGGTAACAACCAAAACCAACTTTTCGCTGTAATTGATCGGCTGGTTCCAAAATCCTTTCAGTGCGTTCCCGCTGTTAATCTGCTGCGCTCTCTCGTTCTTTGTCATTCGTTATAGTGAATTTTTAAAATGGTTTATTATCAATTTCGGCCAACTTTTCCCGCGCTCCCTGGCAAGCGTCGATTAATTTAGGCAATGCGGTAAAAAGTGAAACAAAAGCGCACCCGCAATTCGAGTAAATGCGCCATTCGCCTTTTTCAAATTTCAGTTTAGATTTTTCCCAACCTTGCATTTTTTTACTGTTTATATGTGAATGATTTTATTTGTCCCGAAAAGCCAACCCCGCCCGCGTTCATTATTTCGCCCTGCTTTTGAAGCGTAGAAAAAAGCGCAAGCGCATCGTTTTCCATTATTCCCATTGCCCGGCATACCCTCAAAAACGTAGCAAGCACAAACGGGCCTTTGATGGAAATTTTAGGCTGTTCTTTTTTGGCGGGTTGCTTTTTTGCTTTGCTCATTTTTAAAATGGTATGTCTTTAATGTTTGCGGGCCTTTCCATTTGGCTATACCCCGACCATTGTATTTTTTCTTGCTCCACAAAAGTATCATTTTCGCTGTAAAATCCATGCACTTCATCAAATCTGCATCGAACGCCAAACGGCCCGCAATTCCGACCTTTTGCGATTTCTATTTCGGCTGCTTTTTCATGGTATGGCAGACCGCTATCATCGCAAACGATGTTGTAATATCCAGGGCGGTACAAAAGGAAAATCGTACTTGCATCCTGCTCCAAATCGCCCGAACCGCGTAAGTGTATCATTTTTGGCCGCTTGTCGGCACTTTCTTCGCCCGCCCGGCTTATTTGAGCAAGCGCCAAAAGCGGTATGTTTAGTTCAAGGCAAAGCGAACGCACCGCAGCGCTAATTTCTGCAATTTCATCTACCCGGCCCCCGCGTATTTCCTTTTCTCGCATTAACTGAATGTAGTCAATCGTTGCAAATTGTATGCCCCTTTCATAGTATTCTTGTCGCAAAAAGTTAAGGATAGATTGAAGACTTCGTCCCGGATTAATGCACTTTGCAGGGAACTTCTTTACCCGCTCCCACGAATCTAAATAGTGCTGCATTTCCGATTCACTCGCTTTCGAAAAGTCCGTGTTCCACTTTACCCCGCATTCCATTTGCCACAACCGCTTTTGTACGTCTTTTGGGGTGTTTTCCAAATTTATGTACACAGACGGGATATTATTTTTGCAACATTCGTAAATCCAGTTTAGTCCAAAAAATGATTTTCCCATGCCCGTGCGACCTGCTGCAATAGCGTATTCTCCAGGCTCTAAGTACGGTAACTTGTGGCGTAAAGTGTCAATTGGCGGCTTAACAGGGTAGTCGATAACTTTGCCATCAATCGAAGCAAAAAGCGCTGCTTCAAATTCTTTTTTCCCGTCGCTGTCTTCCTGCGCAATTGTAGCGCCCATTTCTTTGCGCACTTTGTCGGATAGTATCTTTATTTCTTCGCTCGTTTTGCCTTCCATTGCCCACTTAATAACACTTTGCGCAACTTTATGCACTTCGACATATTGCCCCCAAATCGTTTTAAATACCTCGAACGCTTCTATCAAATCCGTTTCGCTGTGGCGTTCTGTCATTTGCATAACAACCTCACTTTCCATGCCTGCTCTTTGCGCAATACTGAAAGCGCCGTACGACTGGTTTAGTTTGTATAGTTCCAGGCAAGCCAAAGCTACCTTGTTATCTGCAAAAAACATGCACGGCTTCAAATGCTTTGCAATTGTCAGCATGTTGTACGGCTCGGCAACCATCCTGCAAGTGATAATGCTTTCGGCTGTTTTGTACTTTTTGAATATTTCCGTATCTAAAAACGGATCGACAAAGGTCGGGTTTGTAACGATTGTACTCATTGCGCGTTTTTCTTTGCGGCGTGAATGCCCATGTGGTAATCTAATTCAGCGTCTAACTTCGCCATTCTTTCCCAAAGCGCTGTTGACTGCATTTCCCCTAAACATTGCGCATACGCCAAATGACGGCGAAATTTTGCCTTTTCTTTCGGGTGTATAATTGCGCTCATTGCCTCGGACGCGGTTAAAAAATACTGGTCAACCAAAGGAAGTGCAAGTATCTGATCTTCCGAAAATGCGCCCGGCCCGTTTAATGGTATCGAAAAATCAACTGTAGCATGTGCCAAAAGCGCCCAACGGCTTTGTAAAATGTGCGTTTGTTGCTTTGTCATATCAAAACCATTCAATGCCGTTTTTGATAATTGCGCCGCTTGTTGCGCTTTGGCCTTCGCTTTGCGGTTGTGGTTTTGGTTTTTTGGGCGTTGCTTCCTCTAAATAGATCGTAAATTTTCCGCTAAAGAGCGTGTCAGGTCGCAAGTATTGGCGCATGTTCGCATCAGGATTCCATTTCATAACCTTAAAATCAATTACCCGCTTTGCTTCTTCGATGCTCATTCCTTCATTTAGTCGGGCAATGACATACTTTTGGGTTTGCGGGTTTTTTACATCAAACGACCGCCCGGCTTTTTCGTTGAGGTGCGCCAAAATTTCGGCGGCGGCGGCTGTTTTTTCATTTTCCTTTTTTTTGTTTTTAGGCAAAGGTTTTAAATCTGCCTCACTATTAACCTTATTCATACTAATATCTAACTGTACCTCTATATTACCCGTAACTTTGTTTACACTGCCTTGTAAACTTTGTTTACACTCGCTGTAAACTTTGTTTACACTTTCGTTTTCTTGCTGTAAACTTTGTTTACAATCTTGCTTTGCATTTTCTTTGCTTTCGGTGCCATTTTGAATGTCAATAAATTGCGCCGTTGCCCGGAAAAAACCCGTTCCCGCTTGCGTTTCCAAAAGCCCGCTTTGCTCCAAACGTGCGATCATTTTGTAAAGCCCAGGGCGCGTAATGCCCACAAAATCCGCTACATCGTCTTTGGTATCGGTACACCATCCGACCAACTTCATACGCGGGTCTGCACAACGGTAAAGCGCATAAGAGCAAAGCGCGTATTCATCGCGTGTTATGCCCATGCTTTTACGGGCGTTTTCATTTATGCTTGTACTTGATTTTTTAAGTTGGCTCATTTGGATTAGGATTTAGACATTAAAAGATCGGTTAACCATATTTTACCCTTTTCTTTGTCTATGACAATATAGCCAAATTTTTGTAAATTCAAGATCGGGTCTATCAAACTGTCCTGTGTGCATTGCATAGCATCGGCAAGATGTTTTGTCAAGGATTCCGGGCCTTCATTGGTGTAATTAAGCAAAAGCATTTCAACCAAAATGTACTTTTCATCCGGCGTTAACTCTTTTGAGTACCAAATGTGCGCGGGTATAAAAACCCCTGTAAACTCCCTTTTTTGGCTCATAATTGATCTTCATTTAAAGGCTGCCAATTCACGCCGTCTGTGGTGTATTCACAAGTGACGATATTAAAAACTACCATACCGCTTTGCCAGTGGTTTTCCGGGTCAAAGTATTTGGTCAAAAACGGCTCGGTGCCGGGTTGTGTTATTAAGTACATGGCGTTTCAGGGTTTAGTGGTTCAAAATCGGGGCAATTGTCCCAATGTGTATTTATATCAGTGGATGGGTCTACTTCCGGGTGCATAACCCACCATTCTCTATTACAATAAAAACAAGAATAGTCGTCTGGTTGACCACTTCCAATGTGGTATTTTTTATGCTTGCATGAATCGCATTTATCTGCCATATCAGAAAATAAAAAACCCTTGAAATTTGAGCGGCGGCCTGGAAAGCACATTGACTATCTTACACATAGTCTACCGCTCAAACCACAAGGGTATGAACAATTTAATTTTTTTTTGCCTGTGTAAGAGGCGTTGCCCGTCCGATGGGCGCATATTTTAAACGGGGTTTCCAATCCCGCTATCCCCTTTGGGATGTTGCAAAGATAAGGTATTGAGATTTATTTCTCAAACATTTTTACAATTTTTCTCGCGTTTGTAATCCACTCCCCCGGTTCGCTCGGAACATTCCAAGGCCCGCCCGGTTTGCCGTATGCTTCGATTGTTTCTTTCAGTTGCTCCAAAAGAAGCGGCCCATTGATAAGAAACTTTGCGGCATCGCGGGCTGCTTCGCTATCCGGGTAGCCGCCAGATTCTCCAAAGTTGAGCATGGCCATACATTCGCCGTCCTGTTTTTGGACTTCGACGTGACCGCTGTACATTTCGATTTTAAGCGGGTTAGTTTTCATAAACGGTGGCTTTAAAACCGTTTTGGAAATAAACCACAGTACCAGAAACGCAAGCAACCTCGTAGCGTCCGTGATTTTTGTTTGTGAAAACCATTACATCGCTTTCGTTTGGGATGCGCCTAACGGATTCGTAGTAGTGTTTGCCGTTGTAAAAATCAAACAGCACATCGTACTGAAAATCTGATTTTTGAACAAAACTAATTTTTACCGTTTTGAAACGGAAAATGTCAATTTGATCGGTTTGGTGTTCCGCAAAAGTGACCGGGTATGTTTTGCCCTGTTGCGAAAAGGCAAGCATCGGGGCAAACAGGCAAAGAAAAAGAAATGCTTTTTTCATTGGAATGAAATTTTGTTGTGAAATAATATGCAAATGTAAAACGGAAAACTTTGGTAATTTTTCATTATCGACCAAAGTGCCTTATTTATCGACAAACGACCGGAGCACTGCCGCCTTTTTTGCTTCGAGCGATATTGCAAGGTCGGAAATAGTTAATTTTCCATCACAATACGCATTTAGGCGAACGTAGCGCCCGTTTACGATTCGATAACCGTCTAAGCCAGCGTTTTTGTAGTATTGCGGGTTTTGATAGCCTTGGTACAAAACCGTGCTTTCATCAGCCCCCACAAAAGACGGTGCAAAAACGCATGTGTATACATCGCACGGTCTTTTAAGCGGTTTGCCCTTTGCCCGGTCGATCATATATTCCCGTGTCAGGCGCATTAAGCCCGATATGTCACGCTTTACACACATGGCTTTTACCATGTCAAGGGTAGCGGGTTTGTCATTAATTTTTAGCCCCTCTAAACCTGTTCGCGTGAATTGGATAGGCCCGGCCGCATTGCCATCTTCTCGAATAATAAACGGATTCATGCCGCATTCAGATAGGTACACCATGTAAAACGCAAGCGGTGTACTACCTGTTTGGGCTGCGATGCTTGCGGTTTCGCTTTTGAATGTTTCAAACTCATAACTATCCAGGTGCTTTTTCGCCTTCGCTTCAAAACATGCCAAAGCGTGTGTTGAAGTGTCAGGCATAGCGTACACGGGCGCAATATACATTTGCTCCACATACTGTAAAGCGTCCGAAACTTGCAAGCGCCATAAAAACAGGCACAGCGCAAACGTAGCACACACAAATAAGCGCGTTAAGGTCGGGCGCACAATAGCGGGCGCAATGAAGCGCAATGCTCGTACAAGCCATTTCACGGCGAAATAAAGCAGCCTGTTAAACTGCCAAATGCACCAAACTAGCAAAAAGCAGATAAAAAAGCCCGTCCAACCGGACAGGCTTAGGAGTGTTTGAATAAGATTGCTCATATTATGCGCAAGTTCTTATTGTAGTGCGGATTTGAAATGGTTTGAAAAGTTAAAAGACATTCATCGTTAATTTGACGGCCTTTTACTTTTAAGGTTCCAACAAACGAATGTTTGCCTATCTCGGTAACAGTTAAAACCGAATCATTGCCCATTTCTATTTGTGTTCCAATTTGAACACTTGCAGCGAATTGTATTTGTTGTGCGGTTGTCATTGTTTGCGTTTTATTTTTTTAGTGGTAATGGTTTAGTTTACGCTTTTCTTTGCCTCAATCAGCATTTCAAGTTTTGAAATTTGGTGTTCTGCGTAACCTCCAAGGATTTCCCAAAATTTGCTTTCTGATTTAATTTTGTAACCCTGTTTCAATCCTTTCAAATCAGCATAATCTTTTTGCAAAAGCAGGGATTGGCCGTGAAAATAAACTGTAATGCAGTCCATATAAGTTGTTTTTGGTGGTGATTAAATCGGCTTATGCCATTACTTTTTTGTAAATCAAATGAATTGCGCTCCTTTGCGGCCCCGTAATGTACTCCATAATGTTTTCTGCTTCGCCGTCTATTACTTCTTCTTCGGCCTGTTCATTTGTTATGCCGTAATGGTTTGCGATATTGGAAAGAACATCGGCTTTCATCGCTGAAGATATGCGGCTTAAAAATGTGATATTTGTTTGTGCGTTTGACATGGTGCGTTTTATTTTTTTGCGTTAATGATGGTACAAAGATAACACATAAATGCGCGCTGTCAACACCGTATCGACCAAAGTACCGTTTTTATCGACGAACGTAAGCAAATGATCGACGAAAAGAAAAGCGCCCTTGGAGTAGGGCGCTTTTTGTGTGTATTGTGTGCTATTGCCTTTTGTCTTTAATGTCGAGCGTCTTTAGGATACCTCCTAATATTACGCCGTTAAACATTCCCAAAAGGTAAAAAAGTATTGCAAGTAAAAAAGTCATAGTTTATTGATTTAAGCCTTTATACTGATTCGGCGCTGCGTATGGTCGATGCGGCGGCGCGTTTATAACTTGCGGGTCAGGTACAACTTTGTTTACAATTTTTCTAACAATTGCGATAAGAGCAAACCATAATATAACGCCCCCGAATTGCCAGGATATGAAAATCGAAACAATAGAGGCGAAGTCGCCTGTTAATGCAAGTATATAGATATTTATCAGCATTATAATCGCAATCAAAATGGAAAAAATGTATGTCCAAAGTATCGCACCCGCCGCAATGTTATGCAGATAGCCGCCGTATATACTTGTTCCACACGCATTTATTACACTTTCTTTTGTTGCTGTTTTTGCGACAAGGATACTGATACCCAAAAGCCCCATAAGTACATGGAAAAAGTTACCCAACACATAGATAGCAAGTTTCCACCATTGCAAACTTTGCCCCCATATCTTTTTTGTGCTTTTGTCGATCTTTTCTTTCCATGCTTCAATTGCAATCGCTGTTTGCAAACTGTCATCTAATTGCAATTCGCCCGGCGCTGGTAGTGCGCTTTGTGTAACGCTTGCACTCGCCGTTTTTGAAGTTTTTGAAGTTTTTGAAGTTTGTGACGTTTGCGGCGTTTCGGCTTTGTCTGGGTAGACGGTTTTTATTTGCCCACCGTTTACAACTTGAATAGCGATAAGCCGTCCAGCATTGTCCGCATCGTTAAAGTATGCGCCGCCTTTCAAAAGTTCCGCATAAGTCTTTGTTCCGTCCCCTGTCCGGTTGATCGGCGTGTCCTCAAAAACAAACTTAACTTGTCCGATAGGGCGAACGGACAAATAGCGCGTTTGTCCTAAGTACTCCATAACCCGGACGGACTTTTGAGCGGACAAAGGAAACGCGAAAAGGACAAACAAAACGGACAATGACCAAAGGACATTAATTTTCTTTTCCGCGCTTTTCCCGGTTGGAGCAATCAGTTTTTCACGCGGTGCCCATCTGTTATAGTGGAAACAAAATTCGTTCAAATAGGCTTGGTATTCGGCCCATGTTTCGCCCTTGTAGTCATGCGCTGCAATTGGCGTTTCTGTTTCATCGGCTTGGAACGGCGGTGTGTTACGATCAAAGGCGTATGATTCGCCCGTGTCAGTTATGAGCAAGCCGCAAACGTCTTGGTATGCAATGCAGACAATCCAAACGCCGTCTACCTGGTTTGCTTTTGCCTGGTTAAACCTTTCCAATAGATCGCGCTTTGTTTCTGTATTCGTTTGGTTTACGATCAATAGGTCGGGGCTAATTGTTACGGCGTTTAGTTGTTGCAGTTTTTCGCCGTTTGTAAGTTCCAAAACCGTGTGATTAATCGTTAACCCTTTGCCCATGTTGTAGATAATCGAAGCGACAATACACGCGGCGAATAGTCCACAAAGGCAAAAATTCATCGTAAGAATGAAGGCGCTACTACCCCATGAAACGATCATTAAAATTAATTCATCGCCATTTGGATTGATCGGCAAAAGCATGTAAGCCGCTATGGTTAGGGACAATCCCAAAAGCATACATACCCCTACCCCGAACAAAAATAAGGTTTGAAGGCGGGGCAAAGTAGGTGCAAAAGTCTTTTGCATGTTGCGTTGTATTTTATTGTGAATGAATGATTTATGAAAAGTGCAAAACGAATTGCACCGTATAGGCACTATTTTGAGGCCACTCCCCTACCGATAGGGGGCTTGGATTCTGTCAGGGCTGCATGATCCTTTTTAAGCATACGTTCGCCGTACCCCCGCCCGTTGTGTTTGAGTATTTTTATAATGTCATTTAGGCTGTAACACTCCAACATTAAGCGCTTTACCCGAACGGCACGGGTGAGGTTTGGGGTGTAGCCCTGGTGCTTTTGCTTAATCTTTGAAATTTCGGTTAAGGTCAGTTCGATCTGCTTTGATTCGGACCAATCAAACACCCCCGGCGCTTGCTGGTTTGACTTTAGCGCCTCGATAGGGCGCGATTTAACCGTAATTTCAAAGACTGCCATATGCTACTTTTTTAATAATTCGTTGTAAGAAATGTAAAAAACAGCGCCGCAAAGTAGCGCCATAATCGCTGCCAAAACGGTTGCGGTGCCGTATGTTCCCGTGTTCAGCACCTCCGTAACAATGCCCAAAAAGCGGGTAGGGTAGCCATCTTTTCCAAATCCCGTTAAGCCGCCGTATATGCGTATGAAGTTGCAAAAGCCTTCATATACGATCATAAGCCCGACAAGTATGCGCCCGGCTTTCGTAGTTGCCCCGGCCAAAGTAAGCGCAAACGGAAAAGCGGAAAATAAAAGTGTGAGCAAAACGGACATCGAAACGTGTCCGCTTATGTCCGACGTAACCGCCCACATATTTTGTAGCGATGCAATAGCGGGGACAGCCATACAAGCGATCAAAACGGCTTTTTGTCCGTTTGTCCGTTCCGTTTTTTGAGTTGTTTCCGTTTGTGGTGTTGTGTCCGTTTCCGCTTTAATGTCCGGTAAAATGTCCGCTTTTGTTTCCGCTTTTGGAATGTCCAAAGTTTCCGCTTTGGTTTCCTTTAGCGGTTTTTTTGTCCGTGCGTTTCCGCTTGGGTATAACAGGCACATTTCCGCGTCCGTCGCTACATGGTTCCGATCAAAAGCGGTTCCGATATATCGGCTCCAGCGTTTCCGCATGGCTTCTATTGCGGCTGCGTCGTTTCCGCATTTTTCAGCAATTGTTTTCCGGCTGCTGTCCGGTGCGTTTTCTTGTGTTGTAAATGACATTTTTCTTGCGTTTTTTATTGTGTGTGCAAATGTGTTACATTTGTGTTAAACTACCAAATATGTAACACATAATTTTGTGGAATGGTTGGACATTAACAAAAAACGCCCGCATTTTGTGCAGGGCGTTTAAGTCAATTTTTTTTTATTTTAAACTTGGCGCTAAACCAGCCGAAATAATTGGATAGCCGTCGCTTCTGCGAAAAAAATGCCCGGAAAAAACCTGCTCCATTTCCTTGTCTTGCCCGTCTGGAATATCGGCATACCAAAATCCAGGGCGCGTACAAATAGAGGGGCGCAAATTTAATCCCTTAAATGGCCCTGGGTCAATTATTCGGCCCCCGTGACCTGAATAATTTGATTGGTACTCAAATTTTACGCCTAAAATATTAAGCACCTCGTCTGTTGTTTCTGTGATTTGCATTGTTGCGTTATTTTATTTGTTAAACGATGTAGCAAAGATAATATCGCCATCCTAATTTTTACCACCGCATCGACCAAACATCGCTTTTTATAGACCAACGTACAAAAACCATCGACGAACGTAAAAAGCCGCTCGAATTTTCATCCAAGCGGCCCACTCATTCACCAAACCAATTTCCCATATCTTTAGCGCTTACAATATTTTGCCCTTTAAAATGCGCATGTTTTTCATGTGGTATTCATTGCCTTCGCCCTCGACATAGGCAAAACCGTGATTCCATTTGTTTATTGGCAACCATTCCGGATTAAGTTCACAAAGACAGCCCAATGACCATGTAGTAACCATTCGGCCCCGGCTTGTCGGCTGTGTGTGTTCGCTCGTTTGGTGGTGATGCCCGCATACGCCACTTTCCCCACCTCGTAAGAAAAGCCCCCGTGCAATGTTAACAGGACTAAAAACCGAACCACCCATTTCATGCCCATGCAGTATAGTAAGCCCGCAAAAGTCAATTAAGCGCTTTTTATCGACAACCTCAAAATTTAAATCGGGTAGCCTGGTTTTTATGGCTTGCTCCAAATTTAAGTTTTGGATTTCGTGCATGTCTGCCAGTTGTGGTATTTCTTGCACTTTTTGCCACAAATAATGCTCGAATCTTTCATCGTGATTTCCATATTTGAAAATTATTTTGCAGCCTAATTCCTTTTGAAACACTTTTAAAAGTTCGCAGCCTATGTCTATTTCCTCCGACATCTTGCGTTTACGCGGGTCTTTCAAAAAGCGCGAACCGCCGTAAAAATCAAAAAAATCCCCATTGATAACGAGCGTATCAATGGGGTTTTTAATGTAGTATTCAATTGCGGCACTTATGGCGCTTATTGAATGAAAGGGTGCGTGTATATCACTCACAAGCCCAATGCGCCCGCCTTTTATTTCAAATACCGGGTAATCTGTTTCATCAGATTCCGGTATGTTGTAGGGGTTGTAAGGTCGCGGTTCTGCTTCTATGAATTCGGTGTTTCTTTTTGGTATGTAGTCCTTGCCAGATTTCCCCGCGATATTTCGAAGTACACTTCTTGCGCTCTCCAAATTTTTGAACATCAAATGATTTTCGGCATACATTTTCCGTGCCAGGGTAAGTGTTGGCATTTCGGGAAAACGTCTGCGATATTCCCGTGCAACATCAGCTTGCGTCATGCGGTTTTTTGTTTTTAAATGTGCAAAGTATATGCCAATGAATTGTTTATCAACTACTTAATAGTGCAAAGTTACAGGAAATAAAAAGCCCCGATACTGTTTTGCAATATCAGGGCTAAAAATTGGCACACTTTATTTATTTAGGCCAATGCTCAAGTAGTGCCGTGCCGATCACAAGGGCCACAAACAGCGTAGCGCATACGCAAATAATTTGGGCGCTGGTTTTGTATTTCAATTGTTCTTTTGTCATTTTTGAATGTTGTTTAATTGTGCCAAAGATTTTTCGTAGGAAATGAAAGTGCGTAAGTGGTCGCACCTGTGCGTTATCGCTGCAACCATCCTTTCGCATTGTTCGTAAAGCGCTTCATATTCGGCGCATTGTGTTTCGCTCCAACGCTTGCGATCTGTCGGGGTGCCATTTAGCGCCCAATCTGGTAAATTCGAAAGCGCGTTCGATTGCGCTACCCTCAAATAATACTTTGCGTTACCCTGCAATTTTCCTGCATAGGGTAGCCATGTCGATAATTCGTTAAGCAAGTCCATAACCGCTTCGACTTGCGTGTGGTCTACGTCTGTTCTTGCTAATTTTTCCAGGTGCGCTGCATCCTTCAGTAGTTGGTCGAGCGGTACAATATCCAGCGCCCCGGCAATGCTATTGAACGGCGTGATGCCGATAATAACCTGCGTTCCGTTGGGTATTTCATTAAGGCAAGCGCGTATTTGTGCGCTTGCCTCTGAATTTAGTTTGCCCCCTTCGACCATAATGCCCTTTACTGCGTTGATCTTATCCATAATTAGAAGGGTAGATCGTCTTCACCGCCCGCGCCTTTGTAGGTTGGAAACGGGTCGTTTGCTGGTTGTGGTTTCGGTTGCGTTGCCCGTGTTGCGCCCGGCGCTGGTAATTTGGTTTGTTGAACCGGGTTTGCAACACTTACGATTTTCCAGGCATTAAGGTTGGTAATGTATTTACCGTTCCATTCGCGCCCGCGAAGATCAAAGGAAACGTCGATCTCTTGCCCTTGTTGGAAATTGTCAAGAATGCCGCATCGCTCGTTTACGGCTTGGAATTGGATTAGTTGCGGATATTCGCCCGGCGTTTCAATAACAAAGTTTCGCGTTTGAAACTTATCGCTTTTTACCTCCGTGTCGAATAGGACGGCAAGCGTACCGCGTACTGTGAATGATGTTTCTGCCATTTTTTAGCGTTTTTTATTGTTTACAAATAGTTGATTCCGTGCGTGTTCATATCTGTTTTTAGCCAAAAATCCTGCGAAGCATCCCAGATTGTAGGGTCAAACATGCTTTCGAGAATGCACCGTTTAAATTCGTAGCAATACTTTGCAAGTTGCCGTTCAGCACTCCAAAGGTTTTTATCGCTAAAGCAATGCACGGATGTTTCGCCGTTGCCGTCTACTGCTGCAATATGGCAAGCGTTGCCGCCTCCAACGGCTTTATCATATCCAAATGCTTGCCAGTGCAAACGACGCGACCAAATAGCGCTTTGCGCCTTGTATAGCGTTGCATCGGGCATATTTTTAAGGTCTAAAATTATGCCCTGTTTGCCGTCGTGTCCTTTTGCGTCAATGAAGCCCCGGAAATTGATACCGCAAAATTCCCAATTTACCGCGACCTCGGTTTCTGTGATGCTGTCCAAAACGTAACGGCAAGCGCTGTTTCTAAGAACGGAACGCGCCCGAAACTTTGCTTCTTTGTCAACTTTCCCAGGTAGTACGATCACCCCGGTAGAATCTTTGACCGCCTTAATAATGTCGTCAATCTTCATTTTGAAGTCTATTTCAGGCTCACACACAAAGTCTGCATAGATTTTTTTCCATGCCTCTTTTCCTTCTTTTGTAGCGCCGTTCACATCGGGCGCAATAAAGTAGCGTTCTGCATACCTTTCAGATTCTAAAATAAGGCAATGCACGGCGCTACCCAAAAGCATAGCAAGCGTGTTTTTTTGTTCCTGCAACTTGTACGCGATAAACGCACCGGGCGAAACGGCGAAGGCACTAAGGCTCGAAAAAGACAGTTTGTAGTTACCGCTTTGCAATTCCGCAATAAGCGCGGCTTTTTCATCGGCTTTAGGCTCTACATAGCCATCTTCAAATAAATCGGTAAATTCGCTCATTCAGGTAGGCTTTTTCCATGCTTAACAATAGCATCGTAGTAAAGCGCTGCCAGTTTCGTACCGTTTTCAAACCCTTGTTTTTGGCGCTCGTAAAGCGCCTTTAATTCGGACTTGGTTTTGCAAGCAATGATCTCGCTCACATAGTCTTCATGCAGGTATGCTTCTTCCTGCTCAGTTCCCTTTACAGATTCGATTGTCAAATCTTGAATAGCGTACTCCTCCTCCTCGATATTAAGCCCGGCAACTTCATCTGCAAAAGCCATGCGCAAAGCGTGTGCTTCTGCAACCTTTTCGATCATATTAAACGGCATGGTAAGCCATTTGCTTGTTGCGGGCGGGTTTGCGGGGCAATATTCCCGGAAAAGAACGGTTTTTGTAAACGGGCAACGTGTACCGCCAACAACCTTGTACACCGTAACCGTGCAAGATGTTGGGTAGTGTTTGCCGTTTACAAGTTGCGCCGCCGTTTGGTATGTTCCATCGGCTTGCAAGTCAAACTTTGCATCGTCTTTCCCTGCTGCCAGGCCCGAACGTGCCGCCTTTGCCCGCATCCCGTCAATGCCTACAATGATACTGTAAGTGCCCTTGTAGGGTATCAGATAGATTTCTTTTTTGAACGGTGAAAGTTTATGCTGGTTTGCCGTAATAGCAAACACTTTCAGAATGTCAGGCGGCGTGTTTGCTGGAATTACCCCGGCCCGTGCGAGCGTTGCAATTTCTTCGCGGCCAATTAACTGCGGAATTAAATCCTTTTCCATGCGTTTTTTATTTAGTGATGAATGATTTATTTCAAATGCCCTTCAAAAAGTCGCAAACGTTGCCTTAATAGTTCTATTTCAACTTTGAGGTCTGCAATTTGTTCTTTAAGATCGGCAATTCTCACAAGGGCGCTTTTTATTTGCCCGTTGTGCGTAAAGTTGTCTTTTGGTTCGACGGTGATCTTTTCGAGCGGTTTATATTCCTTCTTCATTTTGCCTTAGTTTGGTGAATAAATTGTTTATTTCGCGGCAAACATTTTTAGGCCCGAAATGCGCCGTTAACCATTCTTTGTTTTCGGGCAAAATGCGTAAAGTCATTGTGACCATTTTAACCCCGTGAAGGGTTGGCCTACCTTTGCCGATTCCTTTTTGTCGCGGTCGTTTTGTTTTTTCTTCCATGCTTTTTGTTTCCACAAATGTAGCACATAAGTATCAGACCGCCAAATATGTAACACAAAAAGAAACGCCCTGCGATGTGCAAGGCGTTTTGTTTGGCTTAGAAAACTGCTACATATTTGCAAGTATTAAATCGCATTGCATTTGGTTGTATGCAGTAATTATAAGTTTAGACAATTCTTCGTAAGATGAATACTGCCCGCCTACCAAAAGGCGAAGTTCATTGTTTTCAGTAAAGGGTACTGCCCTGTTGCCATTTTTTATAAATGAATTACACGCTACATTATGAGCGGCTTCAATTATTTCTTGTTGTGATTTTCCTTGTAAGTTCGATGACAATTCCATGTTATTTATTTTTTGCGTTTTGTCTTATTGACCTTACAAAGATAATAGCGCCATCCTAATTTTTCCCATCGTATCGACGAACGTGCCTTATTTATCGACAAACGCACACTTTTAATCGACCAACGTATTTTTACGAAAGGATTAAACCGGATTTACCATAAAAAAGTCGTTTTTTGGGTAGATCGAAAGCGCGGGTCTGCAATCCATGTGTACCCAGGTTTTTGTAAATTCAGGGTTTTCAATTGTGCATATTCCAATTTCTGCAAATTTGCTATAATTGGCCCGCATTGCTTCAATGATTTCAAGAGGGGTATATTTTTCGCTCGAAAGATCAATCGCCCGGCCAAAACGATGCTGTGAATAAGACGCGCCCGTTCTTGTGTTTGGCAGTCTAAAGCCGCGTTCTTTGTACGGCCCTCCTACATGGTAGTTGTTGATCGTTATAGCGCTGTCGAGTATATCGCGCACTAATTGACCGCCTTCAATAATGCGCGGGTCAACAAACCACAAGCAGCGTTCATCGCCTTTGTAAAGGCGTATTATTTGAGGTGGCACAAACTCCTCTATAACAAAATTCTTTGAAACTTTCATTTTTGGGTTTTTACAAAGGTAATGGAAATAAAAAAGGCTCGCCACGTTTGGCAAGCCCGAAAAATCCCATTGAACACTCTTTATTATTTATGCGTTTGCCGTTGCTGGTTTTGGCGGGTTTTGAATTATCCCCCAAATTACTGCACCAATCGAGAAAACCGCCGTAAGCATTGCGCCGTAGTTCTTTGCAATGATCGCATCGAATAAATCTTTGAGCGAAGGGACAAGGCTTCCAAGTACCGGAGAAAAGGACGTAAGAAAGCCCAACAAGAACGGCCAAAAGTTCGGATTTTTCAAGATCGCTAAAAATCCCGCGAACTTTGCATCTTTTACAAACAATCGCCAGTTACCCACAAGGCCAACAACGCCCAAAAGGTAAGCAACGGTTTCGCTTGCAAGTCCGGTTGAAAGGCCAAAGCCCACGCCCACAAGCATAATCAAATTGAAAAGGAAGTTTTCACGCTTCCAAATTGGCTGGTTTCCCATTTTTTTATTTATGTTTAGTTAAAGTTTCAACTTCTTTTCGCATCGCTTTTGACTGCTTTAGAGCGTTATCAAATCGCAAACTATCTTTTATTAGTTTGACCGCGATGCTGTCGTTTACATGCTCGATGCGTTCAACATCGGCCGTACTTGCTTTTGGCTTTGGTGTTTGCCCTTCAAAATAAAAGATCACCGCAAAAAATGCAAAGACCTCAAAAATAATAAACGCGATTAATGTTTTCATTTATCCAGGTTTCTCAACTTTTTTACAGTGGCTTGCACATTGCGCTCCACCTCAACTTGTTTTTCGTAAATGGCGCTAATTTGCTCCATCAGTTTTATTTGTTGATCTTTCAGGCGCTCAACTTGCCGGGTAGCATCCTCTTTGCAAATGATTAATTCGCATTGAAGTTGCTTATTCAGTGACTCTTTGGTGCGAATTGTTGCAGAAAGGTACGCAATTGCCGATAAAAGGCAAATGATAAACCCTACAACAATGTTACGCACAAGGATTTTAGAAAGTCCCCATGCGTCAAACTCCTTTTCTTGCTCTGATTTTTCGATTTCTGACATGGCTAATTTTTGCAGGGGATAGCGCAAATTTACGGCCAAAAACCCAAAAAAGAAAGTATTGTTTTTGCGCTATTGCTGCACTGAATAATTCAGAATGTATGTTCCAGCGGCGGGCGCTGTGTTTGCGTCAATAGAAAAAACTGTGCTGCTTTGGCTGCCGATAAAAAAGTTTGTCATTTGCCCGGCAGCGGGGCCATTCCGAGCGGTTAATGTCACAAACGGCGTTCCAAGCATTGAACCAGAATAGGTTATATTTACAAGCGGCCCAGATGTTATGCCCGTCCCAGAAACTACTATTGTGACCTGACCTGCCTTATCATTTGAGTTTGTTGCAAGTGTCGCCGTTCCTGTTGATCCAGCCGCCGCCTGTTTTGTCGCTGTTGGGGTAGCGTAACTAAGAAGTGTTTTGTATGTTGTTCCCGCCGCCGTTTTTGCTTCGATCCGGTTTAAATCTGAATTCCCCCAAATGCCCGCAATAGATGATGTGTGCCTGTTTGCAGTACCGCCCGTTGGTAGTCCAAAAGGAATTGCAAGCCCCCATCGCGCTGTTAAATCTGTTGCGGGTGTTGTGGAAAACCCAAAATAGCCGCCCGTTGCAATCTCCATAACGTCCGACGTTCCCGGCACAGTGCTTGCTGATAATTTGAACGGATCGCCAGAAACACTATTATCTATACCTGTTGTCCAAGTCGTTGCACCGTTTACGATGTATTGCGATATTGGGTCGCCCGCGCTACCGCCGCCTACAATCACTTGCCTAATGGCGTTTGATGCCGCGTTTGTAGTCGATGTGTTGAATGTGCGGCTTATGACATTACTACCCGTTGCCGATACACTGCCATCGAAAGCATAAGTAAATCCGCCTGTTGTTCCAAGCGTTCCCGATGTACGAAAAAACGCATCGCCCGAAACAAGGGTGCCATCTGTTGCCAATATTATATCCGCATCTGTTGCGTCTGTTACTTGCAGTTTTGCGCCCGTTGCGGTTGTTGTTCCTACCGATACATTGCTTAATCTGTAAATGTCCGAACCCGAAACCGTCCAATTTGAACTACCCGCCGCAGCCGAAAGCGAACCGCCCGAAAGCGTAAGGCCCGAACCTATGCTAATTGCGCCAACATCACCGCTTGCGTTTCTGCCGATTATACTTGTAGGTGTACCCGAAACGCTGCCGATCCTTAACCCTGCATTTGTTTGTACTTGCCCGGCTGTTGTTGCCATTAGAACACTTGCGCCTAAATTACCGCTAATCAAATGGAACGCGCCCGTGTCGAGCGATGCTAAATACCATGTGTCACCTGTTGACAGTGTTGTGTTCCAAAGCCTTGCATGTGGCGATGTTATACCTGATACCGGGTTGCCAGCGCCCCTGCTTACCATTGCCCCGTCCATTCGGGTAGCGCCGTTAATATAAGCCTCAAAGCCTGAAAGCGGCGCGCCGCCTATGCCTATTTCGTTGCCGTTGTTTGTGATTTGGCTGTTTGTAATCCAGTTTGTACCGTCGTACCGCAAAGTGTGCGTATTTGTCGATGTTGGCAAGCCTACCGTTATGTTAGGCGTAGATGCGCCAATTGTTATACCGCGCTCACCTAAGATGCTCAAAGCGCCTGTAAGCGAATTAAGTGATGTTACCCCGCCGCCCGTTGCCGCAATTGTCACAATGCCATCACTACCCGTTCCCGTTGTTGTTAGGCTTATATTTGATCCTTCGACCAACTTAACAGACCCGCCCGAACTTGAAAGCGTTGCCGTGTGACTTGTTGCATCGCTTGTATTAGCGATTGTTTGGATTTCGTTTGTTGTTGAACCGTCCACCTCAGTAGCGGTTATGGTAATTTGCCCACCGTTTGCGCTTGTCGTTTCGGAAATTGTGTTTATGCCCGCCGCATTAATCGTTACCCCGCTTGCGCCTGTTGTATTGGACAGCAAAACGGACGATGTGGCACTGCCCGCACCAACGCCCAAAACGCCCTCGTTTGCCGTGTTGCCGTCAACCTCTGTGCCTGTGATTGTGAAATTTGGGTAGGTTCCTGCTACAACATTAATACCCCCGCCCGTTATGCTTACTGTTTGATCGGGTGCTGTATTGTTGATTGTAATTGTATCATTTGACCGTGACAAGTCTATGCCCGTTGTGCCTTCTTTCAAAACAGCCGCACCGCCGCCGCCCGAAAGCGCGATGTTGTACCGCGTTGGCCCGGCCCCCGTTGCGCTCAAAACTTGCGCCGCGCCAGTTGCCGCCGTTACGATAAACTTTTGGTTTGTTGTGTCGAGTAGAATACTTGCACCGCCCCTGCCTACCATTGTCACCGTATCATTGCGCATTACCTTTGTCGTGCGTAGGCTATCCGAAATGTAGAACAGTTTGCCAGGGACGTTGCAAGGGCATTCTAAAGCGGCTTTGAAAGCGGCTAAATTAGCAAAAGAAGTACCCGAAAGATTGATCGTTATGCTTTCCGGGTTTGGTATGATCTCCTTAATAATCGCATTATTGCCCTGCCATTGGATTAGGTAGGGTGCGTCGATCCATTTTACAACGGTGCCCGATTTTTTCACCAAAAGCCCGCAAAAAAAGCGGGTTTGTGTTTGTCCTGTGCAAATGTCACAACGCACCCCGGACAGATCGCCGCAATAACATTCAAAAGTGAAAGTTTGCGCGTCTGTAAATGAAGCGAGCAGGGCAAAAAACGCGAATAATAGTATTTTTTTCATTTTATCGTCTTTTAAAAAGCAGGCCAAATGTAGCCTCGCTGCCTACAAAATAAGCAGCCGAAACACAAGCGCTTTGAATCAAAATGTCTAAAACCCTATGCTTTATCGGTTTTGATTTCCAGTTTTTAGAAACATGCGCCGTTCCTGTGATCGAAGCGCCCGCAAGCCCGATGTTATGGACGGCGTAAAGCATGTGGTAACTGTCTGTCAATTGAACAGGAACATACCAAGGTCGGGTGTATTTATTGCGCCACGACAAATGATTGTCCCAATATTGGCGGTTTGCTTTTGGAAACACCTCAAAAAAGCGGTCTTTTCGCCACATTGTAGCTTCTCGCGTACCCCCGGCAACACCGCCAACAAAAGCAAGCGAAGCAGGCAAAATAGCCGATCTAAAAGCGGCTTTAAAATTGTATTTTGGGGATTGTGCGCTTGCTGATAAAAAGCAAAGCAAAAAGGAAAGAATTAAGACGTTTTTCATTGTATGCGTTTTTATGATGAAAAATTAGTTACTCACTTGTGCGAATCCATCCTATACCCGTGTAAAACTTAAACGTGTAAACGCCGTATCCTGCCGTTGTAGTCGGGACGGTGCCAAAAATGGAAGATGCGTCGGCACTGTTGATCGTTAAGGATGTGACGGCATTGTTAAAAACAAGCCTTGATACAAAGCCGTCTGCAACACTGCCAGGTAGCGAAAAAGTAAAAGACGCTTGTGTGCTGCCTTGATTTATAAAATTATCGGTTTTTGCGCTCGATAATTCAATCGGCCCGATCACGCCCGTAATAGTGTTGTAGGATTGCGCCGCCCTTGGTAGCGAAGGTTCGTATTTTAGGGAAGTGCCGCTATAAATTAGCATTTCGCCGTCTAATGGTTCATCCGGAGCAACCTCAACACCCTGCAACTTCTTAACCTTCGCGCGTTCGCTGTTTCCTGTTAGATCGCCGTTAAGCGGCAAAGTGTCTGCCGAAAAGATACTGCCATTCCAGCGCCAAACCTCGCCCACATTTGGCGGTATGGTATCGAATTGGGCATGTGCTGAAAAAGCGTTACACAAAAGTAATACAAAAATAAATAGTCGCATGGGTTTTGGTTTTAAATGAAAGGTAGCCGACATTTTTAGTGTCGACTACCTTTCTAAAATTATCGTAAAACGGTAACTGAAAAAACACCCGCAACCGGATTAACGGCCCCGGCTGTTGCATTGTGGTAGCGAATGAATATTGTGTCATTGGTTGCCTTCGCGTTGTACATTGCGCCCGCTGGTATGTTGAAGGGTAGGCCCAAAATAACCTTTTCCCCTGCCAATACTCCTGGAATGCGAATAAACAAATCGGCTGTTAAATTCGAGTTGACAGAACCAAAGTCGAGCGTAGCGCTTGCATCCAATTTTTTTACGGCGGCTGCATACCAAGTCCCCGCGATGCGATCATACACTTGCAAAGCGCTTGCCGTGCTTACGCTTGAATTGTACCAAAGGTGCGAAGTTGTACCAAGGATCGGTTTTAGTGTCGGTGCTACTTTCGAGTAAGATACCGGAAGGCGCGCCGTTACCAATTGCGCGTTTAAAATGTTCGCGCAAAAAAGAATAAGGCAAATTGCAAAAAATAGTTGTTTCATTTTTCTGTTTTTGAAAATGGCCCGCCTGTTAAACAGACAGGCCATTGTTATGAATTTCCCAGGGTTTCGATTAAGCAACGGTAAAGGCTTCGCCGCAACGGTCGAGCGTCAATGTAACACCGCCTAACACAAGTACGGTGTTTACTGGAACGTAGAACACCAAATCGTAGGATGTGGTGTTGTCGGTTACGCCAATGCTTCCGTATTTGTTCGCACCAAGGCCCGCAGTCAAAGCAGTGTCGATTTTTGTCAACACTTGCGCTGCTGTGGTTGTACCGGGTGTAATCGAAGTCAAAGGCGAAGAAATACCGTTAATGGTAAACGCTGTGCTTGCTCCGCCTGTGAAGGTAGATACCGCAACGCGACAAAGGCCACGTTTTACACAGCGCGCCGTTCCTGCGTTCACGGTCGTAGATGTGTTGTGTAGCATCGAAACTACAACTACTTCGCCGTTGATCGAGTATTCGGTGTTTGCTGCCAAAGTACGCGCTTGGATGCCAGGGATGCCGTCGCCATCATCATCAAAGCCATTCGCTTTCAGTGCGTCTGAAATTGCTTTCACAACGGCCGCCTGTCCAGTTACGGCAGGGCTGAAAGTAACGGTTTTGTTGTTGCCCGCAGTGTCTTTAAAAATAATGTTGTTTACCGCGTTTGCAGTCGGTATCAAAACCGTGTAAGTGCATTCGGTTTCGGCTGTTCCAGGGCAACAACCGCTCGCCGTCTTACCTATTTTCGCTAAGTTATTAGCGTTTTGGGTAGGGTTCAAAAGTTCACGAATCATGTTTTTTCGTTTTATTTGTTATTCAATTGGTTGTTTACCGTCCAAAACGCGGTAAAAGTTTGCTATTTCAAGATCGCCCCATTTCCCAAGCGGACAGTGTGTTATTTCCGTCCTTGCTTTTTTGGGGCTTAGATTTGTTTCTGCCTTGGTTTTCAAGTCCAAAAAACACCAACAAACGCCACATTTGTTTTCCTGCTCTTTCCGATGCTCACAAGTCATACAAACAGACATTCGTTCACTCGCTATTTGATCTGTCGTTTCAGATTCAACAAGTAGATTTTTGGCTAAAAAATGTTGCGCTTTTAAAATGAATGCGTTTGTCATTTCAATATTTTGTTACGTTTTTTAGTCCCCATCTACGAGCGCCTACTTTTGGACTTTCGCAGTCTACCCCGCAAAGATCAATGTCAGCAAATACACATGTTCCATCGTCTTTTACTTTGCGAATCCAACGAAACATATTTGCTGAAATAAGATCAATTTGACGCAAAACGTTTTGCTGAATTAATGATATTTCGCTCACCTTTGCATCTCGCTGTCCATTATTGTCCGCTTCAATCACCGTCAAACCCTTTGCGCCCGCCGTCCAGGTGTCAAACACAATGCAATGGTAGTACGTTTTTTGGGCCAAAATTTGGCACAAATAAGTATCCCAAAGCGTATTCAAACAGGCAACGGTAAATTTTTGAACCGCCGTCCAATTTGTGCCCGTAAGCGGATCGTTTGAATTTGCCGCCGCTGTTGACTTGTATAGGCAACCGTTGCGCTCTACAATGGCGTTAAGCGCGTAAGATGTGCCGCTTTCCCAATCCGTTACGCTCGTTATAACCGTCAAATTTGCGGCCATATAGTCGTAAAACTTTGAACCAAAACAAGTATAAATATAGTCTTCTTCGATCTGCAAAATGACATTGCAAATATTCGCTGTCGGGTAGTTTGAAAGTACCGGAGCGTATTTTATAACGTCATTTGTTGAAAGAATAGCCATTTTAATCTTGCGTTTCGATTATGTCATTGCTTGCAGCGTTGCCAGCGTTTCCAGTTGTAGACACGGCCCGGCTTTGTTCAAGTGCGTTCTTTTGTGTTTCCGTGTACATTTCAACCATATCCTTTACCGGACTTTCAAAAGAAACTGAAAACTGGTTTAAATCCTCTTTGCCGATTATCTTCCAAATTTCTGTAAGGATCGCGTTTGTAAAGTTTAAAACATTGTAGCGAAGTTCCTTAATGATAGGCTCCACATTTAAAATGTAGTCTTCAACGAAAGCGTTTTGCCCGCCCAATCCTGTCGCCTGGTCGAATGCCATAAAGCGTTTCGTTACTTTATGCGAACGCAAAACGTGTTCAGCACTTAACTTGCCCATCTCCACATACCACGCTTCGTTTGTGTTTGGCTTCACCTGGAAAATAAACATTTCCTTTGCTCCCATTGGCCGCGAAGTGAAAAGTACGCTTTGCGGGTCTTTGCCTTTTTGGGTAAATTGGTGTTCTACCCGATCTGCAAAACTGTCAAAACCAAGGCTTTTTGCGTCGTTGTCGTCTGATTCTTCGATGCCCTCAACCTCGATTATCATTTGGCCTGTAAAGTTGCCCGCCGCTTGCCGTATTACATAAATCGCGTCTTGAACTTCTCGGTATTTGTACAAGTCCCCACTTTCGCTGTCAGGCTTTCCGTACCACACATCTTCGCCCTCTTTCAAGTGGAAAATGGTGCGATTTACGCCCATTTCATCGCTCACAAAATTTGGGAAAAGCGGAACGTGACGCGGTTTGTTTTCCTGCAAATACTCGTTTGTCCAGTACGGCGATATACCCACCACGCGCATTTCGCCCGGCTGCGTAAGTTTGTACATTACGCTTGTAGGTTTCAAGTATTTCAATGAAAACCTTTGAATACCAAGCGTTTCAGAATAGGACATTTCAACCCAACCATTGCCCGTTACCTTTAGCGATTTTGCAAGCCACTTATGGAAATTCACAATGCCGCCCGAAAACAAAACATACTCTTTGAGCGCTGCCAAATAGTTCGCCTTTTCCGTTGGGGTCATTTCGATTTCATCCTCACCCAAATCGTATTCGGGGTCTTCTGATCTTTCAAAATAAGCCTTGCCGCCAAATGCGTACTTTACTAACTTTCCAATCGCGCTGCCGTGCGTTGGGGACAACTTAGAAAGCATAATGTACCAATACAGTAAACTATGCCCCGTTGCGCGTGTAGTGCCAGCATAGGGAACGTATTTATATTGGTCAAAGAACTTTTTAAGCCAATCCGCATCCTCAATCTCTTTCGGGATTGGGTCAGGTAATTCGGGCAATTGAACAGAACGCACCGCGCCGCGTGTTTTACCACTTATCGCAGCATTATCTATCTGCTCTTGTGTTAATGTTTCATCGCAACAATTTGCCACTGTTCAATTGCCTTTACCTGGTTGTAAAAAATTGTACTATCGGTTTTTTAAGACTTCTATTAACCCTTTGCAGGGGTTTCGATCTTTTCAATAAAGGGGTGACCTTCGTCAAAAAGTTGTTTCAATTGTTCTTGCGTCGCGGCTTTTTTCACTGCTACGCGCTTTGGCCCGTTTGCGTCCGCTTCGATTTCCACCTGTTCATCTTTTCCGTGTAGTGTCACCGGAACATCATTTACGGTTGTGAACAGTTGCGGCCAGCGATATAAAGCCCATTCTTTAACCTTGTAAGTTGCCATTGTTTGGGGTTTAAAGCGCTTCGATCGCGCTATCAGTTAACGATGTGTAGGGTGCAAGAAGTTTTGTTATGCCCCCTGCATTCCATTCGTGCCGTGCCTCGTTTTCGGCTGTGTCGGAAATTACCGACGGCGTTAACTTAGTTGGCTCCAGTTTGTTCACAGTGAAGCCACCTGTTGCTGCCGAATCAATTTCCAGTCCTTGCACAATTCTAGCGCCGTTTGTCATCACATGCACGAAAACAAGTTGACAACAAGCAGCCGCCGTGTCAGTTGTTGATTTCAATACGCTGGAAAGGCCCGCGAATTTCAAAAACAATGCTTGTACATACCGTAAGCGGTTGTTTGACCGTTCGCCCGTTTGGTTGAAAGAACTTGTACGGTCAGCATCGGCTACTAACTTTTTCCATTTGCCCGTTGTGGACATGGTGAAGCCCGATATAACGCCCGACGTTATTGCGACCGCTGTAATGTATTCAGCACTTACATAGTAAGAATACTGAATACCGCCCTCGGAAGGGGTACATGCTCCAGCGCTGTTTAGCGCTACTACATCACATGGCATATCTTTAGATTTTAAAAGTTAAAAAATATGGTTGTGATTATGGATTAATTACCGCCCGTGTAGATGCGTTCAATATTGTGGATGCGCTTACAATGTAATCGCTGTCTACAATTGCCGCTCCCCAACGGAAAGTCGTGTGCATGTACATTTTGCCCAAGAAAGGCGCTGCAAGTTGCTGGGTTACAACCAAGCCAAAGCCGTCAAACTGTGAAAGCGGGATGCTATCTACGTCGTAAGCCATACCGAAACCGCCCGGCGCTACGATTGTTGCACGGTGCGATTCTACGCCCGTGATCGAATCAAAGGTAGACACCTCATCCCAGCGAACGCAGTACATACCTTTGTACTTCAATACGCCCGGCATTGGGGCCATTTTTGGGTCTTCGCGCATAAGCGTATAGTCCCATGAAACGCCCGCGCTTGCGCCTGTGCTGATTAAGAAATCTTCCAAAGAACGAAAGAGCGCCTCAGTCAAAAGCAAGATCGGGCGAACCGTGCGTGTTCCAATGCGGTAGCCGTTTTTAATCATTGATTTTAAAACAGGCTTCGCGTTTTTTTCAAGTTGTGCGATCAAGTCTTGAATATCGCCAGTGTAATCGCCAGTTGCGGAAATGTCACCGCTTGCAATGCTCAATGCGAATTGTGGAACGCCCTGCGATTTTAGGCCATCCAATTGCGAAATGATACCAGCACATGTACCGCTGTCCATTTGTTGCGCTTTGTAGTTGGCCCAATCCTCAGGCGAAGTGCCAGTGTTCAACCACAGGCTATTCGTGTCGGAGTTGGTAATCAGTGTGCTGTTACCGAAATTGTACAACGCACTGAAAGAATTACCAAGCCCGGTATAAACCGCGTCCAAAAGCAATTGCAAAAACGCTTGCGTTTCGGTAGTCGCTTGCAAGTCGCGTACATCGTTGTTGTTCACGGTGCCGAAAATACCCTCCAAGCAATCACCCCAAAAAGCATCGGGGCATTCTTCGCCCATGTACTCAACAGGGCATGTATCGAATACGTCGGTATTCAAACGGATTTTGCCAGAAGGCGACCATACGCACCCGTTTGTACGAGCGCGTAAAAGGTGCTGGCCTGGTTTCATTGAAGCAACCCGCGCTTTTTTATCGGTGCCTACTTTCAAGAATGAGTATAGGCCCAAAGCATCGGTAGCCAAATTGGTTTCCCGGATTGCAATTTTATTAAAGATGTTTAAGGCGCTGCGTGTTGGTACGCTAAGCATACGCGTCATGCCGCTGCCAGAAAGTTCGATACCGCCGTTGCCAACAACAACCGATGGAAGGAACGAGCCGTTAAATGTTTGCATGTGTTTTAGTTTTTTGGTTTCCCGTTGTTGTTATTATTTCGCTGCTTTGAATCCGTAGCGGTCATCCATTTCAGATGCACCAAGTACCACAGCGCCCGTTTTTGTTACTTTACCCTGGAATTGTTCGCCGCCGTCGCCTTCGTTTTTGTCAATCGGTTTGCCCGCTTTCAAACTGGAAATTTCACCTGCCAGCGTTGCGATCTTTTTTGACAGATCGGCATTTTCGGCTGTCTTGGTTTCTTTTTCTGCTTCAAGTGCTGCAACCTTTTCGGCTGATTCGATTGCTGTTTGTTCGGCTACTTCTTTTTCGCCTTTGAGCGATTCGATTAAACCCTCCATTGCTGTCATGCGTTCGGAAATTTCGGCAAATTTTGCTTCGTTGTCTGCTTGCGCTTTCAGTGTTGCGGCTGCTTCGATTTCTGGAATGCTTTTTACATTTTGCAAAGCCTGGTCAATTTCGGCTTCCGTTGCTGATTCGGGGTCAAGTCCGAAAAATGCCGTTAATTTGGTCATTATATCAGCGTAAAACTTAGATGTTGCGATGTTCCACATTGCTTTTTGGTGTTACATGCGCTTTTTCTTTGCCCATCTTTGGGCGCGGTCAAGTGCAAGGTTAAAGTTTCCTATGTTGTCCACAAGCCCCCGGCTTTTCGCTTCTTGTGCGAAAAACATGGAACCATCAAGTGTCGATTTAATCCGCCCCTCGTTTCCTTTGAGCGTCCGCATTGTCATTACTTCGCTATGAAAAACGGCGGCATGTTCGGTTGCAAGTTTTTGGTATTTTGAAAAGTCGCCATTTTGAGCGGCCCGGAATGCGGCGTTTTTTTGGCTTGATTGATCGGCGTAAATGTCGATCTGCTCATTAGTGTACATTTCCAAAAAGCCCTTATTCAAAGAAAATAAAACACCAATGCTGCCAAACTGTGAATCGTTGGATGCTGCGATTATTTCATCAGTTGCGGCTGCTGCCATGTATGCAGCGCTTGCTACTGTCCACCCGTATGAAATAACAGGCTTGTTCCGTTCTTGAATAGCGTTTTTAAGCATTGCCCCGGCTGTTGCTTCACCGCCGCCGCTATTGATTTCCAGTATAATAGATGTGATATTTTCGTTTGCGTATGCAGCCCGTAGATCGTTAACAAGCGATGCAATACCGCTACTGCTCAAACCGTCCTCGGAGCGCATAACTCCCGATAATTTCAAAACTGCGATTGATCCGGCAGGGGTAAGCGAAGTATTGTAAATCAGTTTTGCATCATTGATCGGAACGCCCGCGCTGTAAACAAGCGCTTTATTTGCGTGTCTACGTTCCGATAAACCGATCTCGTTTGCAGAAAATCCGTTTTGGCGTAGGTAAATGTCGTGTATGTAGGAATTAAGAGCGGCAATGCCGTATCCCTCATCTATGTACCATAGTTGCGAGGTTAAAAGTTGCTCTATTTTTTTGTTGCTAAATTCCATGCCGCAAAGGTCACGGCATTCGTTATGAATTAATATAGTTAGTTAGATATGTGTTACAAAAATTGGTATAGAAAAAACGCAATAAAAAAAACGACAACCAGTTTCCCGGATGCCGTTCTATCATTCACCAATAAAAAACGCCAACTTTTTAAACGGACGATACAATACTTGCCCGCTTTACTTTTTTTAACTTGTCGAACTTGTGACAGGTGTAAATCACTTGCCGCCGTGTCAACCCGTAACGCTGTGAAACTTGCGCATAACTCAACCCGTCGTTTCTGTCGCACCAAACCAAATATTGCGTAACTTCCAGATAAGTTTGCGTTTCAAAGTAGCGCTTTAACACCTCCGGCAAATCTGCAAAAGATTCAACGCTGCAAATATGCAACTTTCTACACAATGCAACGGCGTTTTTTTCGAATCTTTGTTTGTCCATTAGTTTGCTGAATATGCAAGATCAATTTTGAATGTCGTGCCTTTGCCGTCTTCATCCCAAAATTGGCACATCGTACCATCAAGCGCAAGCGCCTCAAATGTGGCATAAAAAGCGCTTTCGTAAGTTGCATATACAAAGTAGTGCGCTCGTTTGCAAGGCTTCAAATTGGCAATGACTGATTCAAGCATCTCGACAACTTTTTTAACTCGGTTAAATCAAAATCAGCAACGCCCATCAAATAACCCCTTATTCTTTCGTCACAAATATCGGTCATATTTGTGACATCGCTCACGGTTTTTTTATTTTGCTTCATTGCCTTAAAAAGCCAATCTGCTATTTTTTGTCTGTCGGTCATATCAAATAACAGTTATTAAAAAATCAATGCTGCTATTTGTACCCACTTCAATAACCCTGCCATTTCCTTTAATGTAGGCTTTGCCATGTTCAAAGGTTAGCGCCTGGTTTTTTCTCAAATGATCGTACACATCTTGCGCCACAAAGATAGATCGAGCGCCTGGCCCGTGTATTTGTATGTGCGTTTCAATACTCAATAGTAACCACTGTCGTAGATTTTTGCGCTGATTGTTTTCCATGTTCTTGTGTTTCGGGAAAGTATTGAAATATGGCACGTTTGAGCGTGTTTGTTTCGCCGCAACATCCTATTTTTTCAGTACATAAACCGTTGCTGTCAATATAGCGCACAATTTGCGACCACTGATTTTTTTTGACCATTTCTAAAAATACGTCCACATATTCTGGTGCGATCTTTTCAAAGTTGAATGTCATGCTGTATTTTTGGTTGGTAGATCGGAATTTTTACCATTTCATCGAGCGGTAATTTTACCCGCATACGATCAAATTTAAACTTGTCGTGTGGCATGCCGCGTTGTACGGCCCCCTTGCGCACAAAGTAATCAAAATCAGAAACGGCGTTAGGCTTCATGCCAGCAAGTATACGGGCATGGTTCACCCTTTCATTATTATCGTCGTTATAATCACCGCGCACCCGTGAACCACAGGCATAGACTTGTTCGCCTGGAAACATCGTAGCGATGTAAGTGTAGCACATTTGAGAAAGTACGGGAAAGTCTTTGAACTCCTTAATCACCCGTTCCTGCCTTATTGCTTCGATCAAAGTATAGTCAAAGTGCATCTTCGCGTATTTCGGGCTAAGTTCGCGCTGCCTAATATGCCACTGCCAGCGATGCAAATTTTGGGGTGTCGGCTTATATGTTTCCGAGCGGTTGGGGTGCAAGGCAAGAAACCTTGTAAATATGTCGAAGTTTGTCATTGTGCGTTTTTAGTATTCTACTGTTTCAATGCAATTTTGCGGCGTACTGTACAAAACGCCACTATAGCCGAATGCTGAATAGCCCGAACCAAACCACTGTTGTAGCATCGAACTTTCAGTGTACTTGTAAATATCACCGCCCGAATCGGTTAAGATGATCTCAAATGTTTGACAAGCGGGGTATTTTATTTTGAACCAGCGCCCGTCTGTTTTTTGGCTGTAAGCGGTTGGGGAATAGGAAAACGAAAAGTAATCTACTCCAATGCTATTAAGCGCGTCCACCAAGTTTGTCACATAAGCCCGGCCCCCGATGGAAACAATATTTAAAATGCCTAAGCCTATTGAAATGGTCAATTGCTCTATACCGTCCACTTTAAAAGAACTTATTACAATATCGTCTAAGGTAGTTTGCCTTACAAAAGCGCCAAAGTCTTGGTAATATTCGCACTCGTTAAACCTGCAAGAACAAGGCCCGTCACAACATGCCGTTTCGGCTGGCTCAACTGTCAATGTCAAAGGCGTAGACGTTCCATCGTTTGCGAAGTCGTTAATTGCCGTTCCAAGCCCGACCACTGGAAAACCATTAAGCAGGAACTTAAAGCGCGTTCGCAAGTCCCATGCTGAATAGTCCCTTTGGGTCATTTTAACCAGCATATCCACCGTGTACCCCTTTTTGTTTTGAATTCCTAATCCAAGGTAAAACAAAACGTATAGATCATTTTCGGCTTTCCCATATACGATTGTGCCGTCTATCGTTGGCTTTGTCGTACCGCCCGGCGAAAGGTAAATATCAATGCTTCGCTTTTGCGTTGCATATCCGAGGTTGCGCGTTTCGGTGCCTTCAAAGTAAAAATATAGACTATTATAAAGGCTTGTTGTGGTCGGACGCTGGAAAATCTTACCAAACGCGTAGAAAATACGCGGCCCGATGTTGTACGATATTTCACCATTTACATTGTCCCAAAGACGCGGTAGGTACGGCGAAGGGTTGGGCGCTGTTCCTGCAAGTAGTTGGTATTGCTTTAATGCTGTGGGCTGTCCTTCGGCTGTTGGTTCGTAGAACGGGTTTTGTATTTCCGTTACCGAATCGGGCAACTCCAAACCATTTAATATTTTGCGGCTATAAAGCGGCTCCACAAGTTCGAGGCTGTCGATATATGCGTCTGTCGATGTGGCGAATTGTAAGCGCGTGTAACGGGTAAGCGTGTTTTTGATCGGCTTAACCTGGATGCTTTTTTGTACCGTTTTTTCGGTTAAGTCGATGGGCTGCCTTTCATCAAAAATAAAGCCCGGCACGTTTTCGCCGTAGATATTGGCCGTCTTTTGCGGGTAAATATTGATTGTGCAGTTCGTGTAATCCGTTTGCGCCCGACCGTTAATGTCACGCATAAAGCCCGAAAGCAATTGCCAAAGCGTATAATCGGGGTCGATTAGGCTTGTGATGTTGAATGTATCGCCACGAACAAGGGTTTTTTGAGTAACGTCAACCGAAAAATAATAGCCCTTTTTCAGTTTGATAGCGCTACCAACTTCAATAAATGAAATGATCGCCCCGGCTCTTTGGCCCGGATTCAATACAACTGTTGTGCATATTTCAATAAATCCGCTAAGCCCCGGCGCTAAAGTCCTAACGTTTTGATCCTTTGCTAAAATGTTACCCGTTACGATATTTGAACCATCGAACTCCCAAATGTCTACCGATATGGTTTCATCTACCGCGTTTGTGTTGTCAAATTCGCCCCTAATGCAAAATTCGTATTCGGCTTTGTATGGCAGCGAATTAACGATGTACGGCGCGTATATGCCCGGCGCGCCTGGTAAAATTGCGCTATTCGATGGGTCATAAATCAATTGATCGAAAATAGGCACAAGGCCCGCACCGCCTAAGGCGGATTGTTCAAAACCCGCCTTACCTATGACCTTTAATGATCCTACGCTTGCTTTGTAAAAAGTCCTTGAAAGCAAATATGCCCACCGCCGCCGTACCCATTCAGCATCAAATATATTCCCTTCAATCGTCCACCCAATCTCACAAAAGCCCTGTTTGAGTAGGGCAACTTCTGAAATGAGCGGTCGCAAATCTTCTAAAAAAACACCCTTAACAGGTGGATCTGTAAATTGTACTGGTTCATCCTGATCTACCCATCCACCATAATCAGCATCGAACCAAAACGTAGGCACGGCCCCGTCTATGTATTTTGGATTGTCGCGGCTTGTACTTACACGCG